>Ga0335071_10004421_pt1 | contig 14664 bp, 8 predicted proteins | sample Lox_Sample_15_FD_206724 | JGI IMG/M metagenome (GOLD analysis project Ga0335071, IMG submission 206724) | Soil microbial communities from Loxahatchee National Wildlife Refuge, Florida, United States - Lox_Sample_1.5 | ecosystem: Environmental > Terrestrial > Soil > Wetlands | place: USA: Florida... | reverse complement strand
GACCCCGTTGCGCGACTTCATTCAGGGAATGATCAATAAAGTACGTACCGATGTAGTCCCGGCTGTGAACGGCGCGATAGTGTCCCCGTTGCGCGGCTACGCTCAGGGAATGATCAATAAAGTACGAACTAGCGTGACGTAACCAGGAATGTATTTTACTCACCGGGTTACTTGCCACCGGTGCCTGGCTGTTCTGGCCCTCCCGAAGGCTTCCCGGCTGCTTCAGGCGGTTTTTCTGTGCCTTCAGATGGCTTCCCGGCAATTCCGGATACTTTCCCGGCAGTGGCGGGTGTTTTTCTTTTTCCCGTTATACGCTTGTAGCCGAAATACGCCGCGCCCAGCAGGATGAGCAGGGCCAGGAGGAGGATCAGCCACCAGAACTCCATGAGATAGTCCCAGATCGTGAGCGGCGGCAGCACTTCGATGGCTTTAGTGACAACCTTGGTCACGTGGGGGTCGTCGTGGGAATCATAGTATTTGACCTCCATCGTCACGTAATACATCGTGGACACGGCGTCGGTCCTTACCTTGATGCCAAAACTGGCGGGCACGGTCTGTCCCGGTGCGACGTCGCCGAGGTATACGGTGTCATAGCTGACGGTGAACGGGTCAAGGGCGTTCATGCGCACGATGGCATGCCTGGCAGTTTCGCTGCCAGTGTTGGTCAGGTTCAGGTTGGCCACGGCATTAGCACCGAGCCTGACCTGGACGGGCTCGGCATTTGCAACGAATATCATCTCCTTCTCCACATGGGCCCCGAATGTCACGACATTCGAGGATTTTAGCTGGTCCCACGGGTCGTGGTAGGAGACGACGACGGTCAGCGGGATGTCGCTCTCTTCCGCATCCTTGGAGATGCTGACCTTGAACGTGACGTTGCGGCTATCGCCCGGCGCCATGTCGCCGAGGTACTGGGAGTTCTGGAGGGGCACCACCATAGGCTGGTCCACCTGCTGCGGCTGCTGTAAGGTAAACGCCAGGAAGCTCGACAGCTCGTAGCTTAGCGGGTAGTTCGAGCTTGCCTGGTCCTGAGGCGGGCCGAGCTTGGGCTGCATCAGGAAGGCGACGGCCCCGGTAACGGACAGGTTGCCCAGGTCCTGCACGGTCATGGTGATGTAGCCGTTCGTGTCCGGGACCATCTCCGTGCAGGCGACGTTCGTGATGGCGAGGTCAAACCTCGGCATGATCACGATGTCCAGCGGGATAACTACGGTCTTCTCGACGTAGTTCTTATTTCGGATTACCGGACCGCTGGAGGAGATGTAGCTGTAATCGTCGACCAGATACTTATACGTGCATACAAGCGGCAGGGTGTAGTGGCCTGGAGTCGCGTTCAGGTCGACTCTGACCCAGAACTGGAGGGGCTGATAAAGGCCGAAGGATAAGGTGTATAAGGTGTTGGGGCCGCCGCCCACCTGGCCTTGTGTCAGCGAGCCGATTATGCCCCGGTCGTCGGTGACGACCTCCAGCGGGGCATCGCCTGGCGTCAGCTGGCAGACCAGCCCCAGCGCCGTGGTCGCCTCCATCGGCACGGTGCTCAGCGTGTTTTGATCAATGCCGCCGACTGTGCCTATCAATTGAATGTTGTTGTTCGTGTTGATGACGCTCGAAAAGGTCGACGAGTTATCGGCCGCGGCCGCGCCCTCCTGCCAGTCCGCCCCGGAGGCCGCCTGGTATTGTGTGGATTGGCCGACGGAGCTTATCGACGTCCCGTTCCCGTTATCAAACGGCTCGACGGCGACGCTTGCCGATGAAACATTACTTCCGTAGGAGGTTTGTGAGGAAGCACCGTCTTCCGCCGATTGAAAGCTGGAGACCGCCGAAGACTGGTCCTGGCCGGAGGTGGTTTTGAGGGTGCCCAGGCTGAACTGCGCCTCCGATGACTTGAAGCCTGACAGCGACTGCATATAACCCTTGTTCTGCACGACCACTAACAGAGGTGCGGTCTGCCCCGGGTAGAACTCCTTGTTGCCGTAGATTGCTGCATCGATGATCGGGCCTCCTGTAATCTGGGCGTGGACGGGCGGCGGGATCACCAGCATGAACTGCGCCAGTAGGGCCACGACAATCAATAAGGGTTTCAGACGGACGATGGTATCGCCTCCATTTTGCCTGTTTTCTTCATCCACCATGAGTCCAGCGTCACGAGCAGCGGCGGCATGATCATGAAGGCGCTGCATAGCGCCATTACGAAGTCGATGATGGTCACGATGCCGAAGTTGCTCAGGATGGGGAAGTTGGACATGACAAGCGCGCCGAAGCCCGCGATCACCGTGGTCGCGCTGCAAAAGATAGCGGCGCCGATCTTGCCCGTGGCGATGCGCATGGCCTCCCTTGGCGAGTGCCCCTTCGCCTTCTCCTCATAGTATCGGGACATGTGGAGGATGGAAAAGTCGACGCCGATGCCGATGGTCAGCGAGCCCAGGGTGGTGGAAAGCGGCGTATACTTCATCCCCAGGAGGACCATCACGATGCAGGACAGCCCGGTGACGATGATCACGGCGAACGTCGGCACCACGGCCCGCACCCAGTCCTTATAGATGATCAACAGCGCGATGAACACCATAAAACCGGCCTCCAGCGTCATCTTCAGCCGGTCGCCCGCCAGCGATGACAGGGTCACTTTCGACACCACCTGCTCGCCGATCAGGGAGGCAGTTACGCCGGCCGGCGGCCACAGGAACTTTAAGTCCTTCTCGGTGCGGTCGAGCATGCTCATGAGGTGGGGCGTGTCCGCGGTGTTGACATTCATTATGATCACGCCCGAGCTCCGGGTATCGTCGATGTATTTGCTCAGCTCTTCCGGCGGTATCGATGCGATCGCCTGCTGTATGCCCGCGTCCGTCGTGGGCAGGGTACCATTATTATGGGCCGCGAGCACCGTGGCCAGGCTGCTCACGGACATCACGTCGGGGTTGACTTTAAGCTCGAGGTTGGCGAAATCCTGCTCCCACCGGACCACGTCAGCCCTGGTAGCGTCAGGAGCCTTGACCATGACCGTCATGTCGCCGGGCTTAACGCCGTAGGCGTAGCTGAGGCTGCGGTACTGCACAATGCTCGGCAGGTCCTGCGGGACGAAGTTGGACACATCGACCTCCACGCCGACCGAGGGGTCGAGCGCATATCCGACGAGCATGAGAAGGGTCGCGACGATGATCACTTCGGGGTGTCGTGTCGTTGTTTCTGCGACGCGCTCGATGGCAGTCTCGAGGAAGCTTTTAACCTCCTGCCCTTTTTTTACGGTAATATGACTACGACGGGCCAGCAGGAAGAGGACAGTCAGCAGCAGAAACAGCGCGGTCAGGAAGCAGACGACTATACCTATCAAGCACATGAGGCCAAAGTCAAAGACCATAGGCACCGGGGATATGAGGATGGCGGCGAAGCCGAGGCCGGTGCACGTGACCGAGTACAGGACCGGCGGGCCAATGCCCTTCACGGTGGCAACGACCGCATCGCCGGCCTCCTTGCCCGAGTTTAGCTCTTCCATCATGCGGTTGTGGAACTGGATGGCGTACTCCACGCCCATGCCGATCAGGATGGGGAAGACGGCCATGGAGACCATGGTGAGCGGTATGTCGATCGCGCCCATGATCCCTCCCGTGTAGAGGACGCCGATCAACACGATGGGCAGCGGCAGCAGCCGCCAGCGGACACGGAAGGTGAACCATAGCGCGAACAGCATGAGCAAGACCGCCGTCGCCAGCATGGTGGACATATTGCCTATCATCGCCTTCTGGATCTCGAGCTTTCTCGCCGTGGTGCCCGTGATAAAGGTCGTCATGCCCGGGATCATGGGCATATACTGGATGGCTTTCTGGACTGCATCGAGGACGGGCGGCTTCTCGGTCTCCGGCAGGTTCCCCTGCATCGTCACGTACATGATGGTATGGTAGCGGTCGATCACATAGGACTGGATAATGCTGGAAGGAAGCTGTGCAACCTGCTGCTCAATGTTGGCCTCGTTACTGAGCGTCCCGTTGTGGGCCGCGTCGAGGTAGGTGTAGATGCCCGTTACACTCGTTACTTTCTTGACCGAGCCGATCACCTGGCCGAGCCGGGCCATGGTGTCGAGCGCCTGGGGGTCGTATACGTCATCCGTGGTGACCAGGATCAGGAAGGTATTCAGCGCGCTGGTGGCATTGTAGTGATGGTTGTAGTAGTCGATGTCCTTGTAGAGCTGGGTGTACGTAAACACACTGGTTTCGATTCCCGTTTCCATGTGCACGTTCTGTGCGCTCATGATCGCCACGAGCAGCAGCAGGACCGTCACCAATATGATGAGATAGCTATTGCCCTGGATGAACCGGCCGAGAACTTCCGTAAAGCTTACCATCTTTACCACCTGATCTGCTGCTCATGCACAAGAATTATCGATACTTTCTCTGATGTACATAGGTTTATAACGTATTATTATAAATATTATTATTATATAAATCATTGGCAAGCTATATTTACCGAAATAGGGATTAATTAAAAGAAGGCTCCTATAAAAAACAGTCAGACTAACGACCGGGCGCCTGGACGTAAACGGATCTCTCAGGTGTATTTATCGAGAATAGCGGCAAATGGAAATAGCAAATGGGAACATCTGCAGACGTCAGCATCCTGGATCAGACTCTCGCTGATCGCCGAGACCATCACCACCTTGCGGTCCTGCTGCCACCCGGCTCGCTGCGTGAATCGGCAGCGTGCCCTGGCCGGGGCGGCGGCTTCCTGATCTCCTCATAGTAGTAGTGACGTTCCTCCTAGACCTCATCGACGATCTTCTTTTTTTATGCTCTCACATTTACGGCTTCGCCTTAATCCTTTCCCTTATCCGTCAATTTATCTCAACCCCGATCGTGCTAACGTAAAAGTTAAATTTAAATTATGGTTTAAATAATATTTTTTGAATATCACTTCGATTCCATAAAGGGTATTGTGAAACAAACAGAAGATTCCGTAGCACAGGTATTTTATAAAAATACGGCTCTGCCCAAAAAGTGAAAGTAAGGCGTTCATGACTGGCATCGTGAAGAAGGACATTACCCTAGAGTAAGGGCGCTCAAACGCCTTTTTCATGTGCCTGATATATTAGCAATTATCTAAGTATAAGTATTTATATTAGCATGATTAATTTTGATTCGGGTATGGAGATTGATTATTAACTAGACAATTTAGCCGTTTTATTTTTATTTGTCAGGGGATGGAAGTGAGGTCGATGAAGTCCGATAGCACATATTGTGGCGAAGATGCCGAAGACGAGGAAAGGACCATCGCTAAGCTTAAAGACCGCATTCATGTCCTTGAGAACGAGTTACGGTTACTGCAAAAGGATAAAGATTATCAAGAGACCGTTGAGCACCGGCAGGCCGAAGAGTCGCTGCAGCTGATGCGGCACATGGTCGATCAGGCGCAGGACGAAGCGTCCCTGATAAGCCCGGATGGCCGCTTTTATTATGTGAACGATGCTAAGTGCCGATCGCTCGGCTACACGCGCGAAGAGCTGCTATCCATGTACGTTTGGGACGTCGGCCTCGACATGACAAAAGATAAGTTTGTGGCTGTATGGCAGGACGCAAAGGGGTACGGTTTTAAAAAGTTCGAAGACTGGCACCGGACAAAGTATGGGCAGGTTTTCCAGGCCGAGGTTTCGGTGACTTACTTCGACTTCCACGGCAGAGAGTACTTGTGTGCACTCACGAGGGACATTACGGAGCGCAAGAGGGCCGAGAAGGCCCTGAGGGAGAGCGAGGAGAAGTTCCGGCTCATGGCCGATTTCACGGATGACTGGGAGTACTGGACTGATCTTAGGGGCAATTACATTTACGTTTCGCCTTCTTGCGAGCGGATCACAGGCCATGGCCCTGAAGAGTTCTATCGCGACCCCGGGCTGATGCAAAAAATCGTCCATCCGGATGATCTGGCAGCGTATGAACAACATATAAATGATCACCTTACAAGCCCGACTGGCCACAGTGGCATCGATTTTAGAATCGTGGCCGTGAGTGGAGAAATAAGATGGATCAGCCACAATTGCCTGCCAGTATTCGGGAGAAATGGGGGGTTGCTCGGGCGCCGGGCAAGCAACCGGGACATTACCGACCGCAAGCGAGTAGAGGAAGCCTTGAAGCTTACTCAGGCTTCGGTCGATCTGGCGGCGAATGGGATCGCCTGGATCACTCCTGAAGGGAAAATAGCTTACGCGAACGAAGTTACTTGCAAGGCGTTGCAACGATCCCGGGACGAGCTCCAGGGGATGTACGTATGGGACATCAACTCCGAATATACCAGGGATAAGTGGCAGGAGCAGTGGATGGAGATCAAGGAGCGGGGCTCCTTCACTTTTGAAGCCATTCACTACGTAAAGGATGGCCGGGAACTACCGGTGGAGCTGTCCGTGAACTATATCATATCCGACGGCAGGGAGTTCGATTTCGCCTACATCAAGGACATCACCGAGCGGAAGCAGGCTGAAAAAGCATTGAGGGAGAGCGAGGAGAAGTACAGGGAGCTGGTGGAGAACGCCAATAGCATCATCCTGCGGATGGATAAGGATGGTAACATCGTCTATGTCAACGAGTTCGCCGAGCGGTTCTTCGGCTACTCCGTGGCGGAGCTGGTCGGCAGGAACGTGCTAGGGACGATCACCCCGGCGAGCGATTCCGCGGGGATAGACCACGCGGCGTTGCTACAAGACCTGTTACAGCATCCGGAGGAGTACCGGACGAACCTCAACGAGAACGTGCGCAAGAACGGCGAGCCTGTCTGGATCTCCTGGACCAACAAGGCGGTCTACAAAGATGGCGACCTGGCCTGGCTGCTGTGTGTGGGCAACGATGTCACCGAGCAAAAACGGGCAGAGGTCGCGCAGCAGGAGAGCGACGCACGGCTGAGGCTGGCCCTGGATTCGGCGGATGCGGGCATGTGGGAGTGGGACCTTTGCACGAACAGGGACGTGTGGTCGGAGGAGCTGTGGCGGCTGTACGGCCTGCAGCCCCACTGCTGTGAGCCTTCGTACGCTGCCTGGCTCTCCGTCATTCACCCCGACGATCGCGAGATGGCGGGGCGGACTCTGCGTGAGGCGGCCGGGAAAGGCATCGAGCTGAATTTCGAGTACCGTGTGCTGGATGGTAACGGTAAAGTCCGATGGCTGATGAGCCGCGGGCGCCCATTGCTCGATGCGGGCGGAAGACTCGTTCGCTACATCGGGATCGTGATCGACATCACCGACCGGAAGCGGGCCGAGGAGGCACTGCGGGTCAGCGAGGAGAAGTTCCGGGCCCTGGCCGAGGTGTCTCCCTCGGCCATCTTCATATACCAGGGGGACAGTATCATCTACGCTAATCCCGCGACCCTGGAACGCACCGGGTTCTCCATGGGCGAACTGTTGTCCAGGAACTTCATGGATATGGTTCATCCGGATTATCAGGAAATGGTCAGGAGACACAGGCTGGCACGGCAGCGGGGCGAGCCGGTGCCATCACAATACGAGGTCAAGTACATCACCAAGAGTGGGGAGGAGCGGTGGGCCGAATTTACCCCAAGCAACCTTCAATACCAGGGCATGCCTGCCGGTATCATGACAGCCTACGACATCACCGAGCGAAAGTGCATGGAAAAGGCGCTTCAGGATGCATTATCAAATGTGGAACGGCATGTGGGCGAGCTCGATGCTTTGATCGCCTCGATCGCCGATGCGATGATGGTCGTGGACAAGGACGGCAATATCAGTTATATGAACGCGGAGGCATGCCGGATTTTTGGGTATGCCCCCGAGGATTACCACAAGCCGGTGGCAGTCCGCACCAAACAGCTTCGCGCCTGTTTCACTGATGGCACTCCGCTGAAGTACGAAGATATGCTGTCTTACCGGGCTTTGCGCGGCGAAACCGTCAATAACCTCGAAATGGTGTTTAACCGGATGGACACAAGTCCGATATGGATTATCGTCTCGGCGGCCCCCATCAAGGACAGCAGTGGCGGCATAATCGGTGCTGTGGTCACCCTCGTCGATAACACGCGAAGAAAGCTGGCTGAGGAAGCTTTACAGGAAAGTCGTAACAAGCTTGAGGCTGTCTTCGTGAGCATGAATGATGGTGTCGCCATTATAGATGCTGATCAGAGAGTCGTCAGTGTCAACGAGGCTTTCGCGCGCTTTCACCAGTTTTGGGACAAGGAGTCATATTTTAAGACTGTCCGGGAATATGGTGACTTCATTGAGCTGTACACCCTCGACGGAAAGCTGATACCGTTGGATGATTGGCCTATCCTCCGTGGTTTACAAGGCGAGACGGCATCAAATATCGAGGTGTTAATCAAGCGTACAGATACGGGCGAACAATGGTACGGTAACTATAGCTTCGCGCCAATCCTGGATAATGGGGGTATTATCGTCGGCTCAGTCATTACCATGCGTGATATCACCGAGCGGAAGCGGGCCGAGGAGGCGCTCCGGGTCAGCGAGGAGCGGCTGCGCCAGGCGAGCAGCGCGGGCCATATCGGCCTCTACGAGTGGAACGTTGACCGGGACATATTCTATTTTAGCCCCGAGGCCTATGGGCTGTACGGGTGCATACCGGGCACTACGTTAACCTATGAAAAGTGGCTTCCGGTGGTGCACCCCGATGACCGGGATATGGTCGAGCGCAGGTTCGCAGAGAACCGCGAGATTGCCCGCCGTAAGCTCGGCTTTACCTCCCAGATCGAGTACCGCGTGGTCCACGGCGGCGGAGCGGTCCTCTGGCTTGAGGTCCAGTCGACGTATGCTCAGGAAGGCGGCGACATAATCGCGCGGGGATCCGTGCGTGACATCACCGAGCGGAAGCGGGCCGAGGAGGCGCTCCGGGTCAGCGAGGAGCGGCTGCGCCAGGCGAGCAGCGCGGGCCATATCGGCCTCTACGAGTGGAACGTTGACCGGGACATATTCTATTTTAGCCCCGAGACCTATGAGCTGTACGGGTCCGACGCTGATTCCCCTATAACGTTTGAAAAATGGATCGCGGCGGTACATAACGAAGACCGGGTGGCTGTCGAGCGCCAGATTATAGAGTCCGTCGAGAATACGCGCAATGGGTCCGACGGTTCAGTGAGGTACGAGTTCAGGGTGGTGCACCCGGATGGGACGGTCCGCTGGCTTGAGGCCGTGTCAACGGGTTATCTGGAAGGCGGCGAAGTTATTGCGCGGGGCGCCGTTCGAGATATCACCGAGCGGAAGCGGGCCGATGAGGCGCTGAGGATCAGCGAGGAGAAGTTCCGTGTTTTAGCTGATATGTCCTTTGGCCTGATAGCCGTTCATAGCGGTAGCAATTTATTATACGTAAACAACCAGGCGGTACCGTTTACCGGGTATACGAAGGACGAGCTTTTAAAGATGTCTTTCTGGGAATTATTCACAGATGACACGCGGGAACTCATCAAAAAACGTGCATTTGATAGGCTTGCAGGTAAACCCGTGTTATCGAATTATGAAGTAAAAATTATAACTAAGGATGATAAAATAAAATGGGTTAACATGACGGCGGGGCTGTTCCTCTATGAGGGTAAAACGGCCATTATAACGACCATGTTCGATATTACGGATAATAAAAATGCTGAGAAGGAGCTAAAAGAGGCAAAGGCCCAGTCCGAGCTATACCTGGACCTGATGGGACATGATATCAACAACTTCAACATGTTGGCCCGGGGATACCTGGAACTTATCGATAATATGGCGGAAGACGAGAAGCTAAAACAGCTCGTCACTAAGCCGATGGAAGCCATCGACAACAGCTCGCGCCTTATCCAGAACGTGCAGAAGCTGCAGCGGGGCAAGTCCGGAGAATACAAGCGGGAGGCCCTGGATCTCGGCGCGCTTGTCGAGGAGGTGGCGGGGCAGATGGGATCAACCCCGGACATGCACACGTATATAAACTGTAATGTGATCAAAGGCGTCCACGTGCGGGCCGACGAGCTTCTCCGGGACGTGTTCGCCAACCTCATCGGTAATGCTATAAAGCACTCGGCCGAGTCCCCGCATATCGACATCTGCATGGTGCCAGAGGAAAAGGACGGCCGGGGATATTGTAAGGTCATCATTGACGATAACGGCCCTGGTGTTCCCGACGATATGAAAGAAAAGATCTTCAACAGGCTGAGCCGGGGCAATACTAAAGCAAAAGGCAGCGGACTGGGATTGTACCTGGTCAAGACGCTGGTCGATAGCTATGGGGGCAAAGTGTGGGTCGAGGATAAGGTTAAGGGTGATCACGCGAAGGGCGCCAGGTTCGTGATGGAGCTGCCGGTCATATAAAGTGGAGATTGGAAAATGCGAAAAGATAATATCGGGATAGTCGAGGACGAACCCCAGGTCGCGGACCTTTATAAGACGGCCTTTACAGTTCTTGGAATGTCGATCTCGTTCATCGCAGGCGATGGCCTCGAGGCGGTCAAAGCATTTGAGGAAAGCGATCCTAAGCCACAAATTGTTATAATGGACCATCGCATGCCAATAATGACTGGGGTCGCAGCGATGAAAGAAATGTTGAAATTAAACTCGGAGACAAAATACATAATCGTAAGCGCCGATTCAAGCATTCGGAAGGAAGCCATTGAGGCGGGGGCATTAATGTTCTTAGAAAAACCGATCCAGTTAAAACAGCTTATAGATTGTGTCGAGGATTTAAGGCAATGACCAGCCATGCGGGTTCGGTATTATCATTTTATACCCAACATTAATTAATTAACCAGTTGATAATAAATATAAATATAAGTTATATAATTATATGTTGGATTTGGTTCAACATATGAGCCTGGGATTTATAAATTTAGCGGAACTGGGGGAGTTCACTGCTGCTGCTGTTGAGAACGATACTGTGTCCTTCATTTCAGCCTATCAAGATGGCAGAGTTTTTACGTGTAACCTTGCATTTTGCCGGCTTACCGGTTATTCCAAGCAGGAAATAAGCAAAATGAGATGGCCCGAAGATTTTACGATTGCCGAACAATGCACTCGTGTAATGGATATCGTTAATGGAATGTATTGTAATGAGGAACATCGTAAGTATGAATTAGAGTTAGTAAGGAAGGACGGATCGCAGATTCCCGTGGATATGTATCTCCATAAGTTCTGCGATGGCGCTGAAAGGCTACTCTGATATTATTCGTTCATCACGGACATCACCGAACATAAACGACTCGAAAACGATTTAAAAAAGAGCGAAGCGAAATACCGGGAGCTTGTGGAAAACGCAAATAGCATAATATTGAAAATGGATACAAATGGTAAGATCGTTTTTTTCAATGAGTTTGCCCAGAAATTTTTTAGATTTGAGCTAAATGAGATTCTCGATAGAAACGTAATGGGGACTATCGTGCCAATTACGGAGTCTTCGGGGCGTGACCTCTCAAAAATGATAGCGGATATCATCATTCAACCGCAGTGTTATATCAATAACGAGAACGAAAACATGCGCAGTAACGGCGAGCGAGTGTGGGTATCATGGACTAATAAAGCGATAACCGATGATCAGGGCAATATCATCGGGGTGCTCTGCGTCGGGAACGATATCACTGCCCTTAAAAACGCCGAAACCGAACTAAAACGGTCGAGGGATGAATTAGAGATACGGGTAAAGGAAAGGACGGCCGAGCTTGAAAAGGTTAACGCAAGCCTATTAAATGAAATTGAAACTCGAAAACAGGCTGAAAAAGAGACCATGGAAAGCGAGGAAAAGTTCCGCACCCTGGTCGAAACCTCTCCCACACCGATAATTTTCCACCGCGGCATGGACATCATCTATGCGAATCCGGCAGCAGTGGATATGTCCGGATATCCTGTCGAAAAAATTGAAAAAATGAAATTATTGGAATTCATTCACCCCCAATTCAAAGAGCTTGTAAAGGAACTTGATCTGGCCATATTGCGAGGCGAGAATCCGCCCACCAGTTCTGAATTGAAGCTGCAAACTAATATAGGAGAAAAATGGGTGAAAATAGTTTCTACCAGGGTTGTGTATAAGGGTAACCCTACGATATTGGCTGTGATGGAGGACATAACACAATATAAGCAGGCCTTGACAGCGCTCAATGATTCAAAGGAAGAGGCCGAGCTATACGTTGACCTGATGAGCCACGATATAAGCAACATTAACCAGATCGGCATGGGAAACCTGGAATTGCTAAAAGATATGGTAAAACTGAATGCGCGAGGGCAAGAACAATTAACAACGGCTTTACAGGCATTTGAAAAGAGCTCCGAGCTTATTAAGAACGTAAAGAAGCTGCAAAAAGTGAAAAAGGGCGATCTACACTTAGAAAAGATCGATGTCGGACAAGTTCTCGATAAAGTCAAGAATGATTACCAGACATTTCCTGGCCGGGACATCACGATCCATCTGGAGTCAAACGGAGGATGTTTTGTCTATGCTGACAGGCTGCTCTACGATGTATTCTCGAACATAGTCGATAACTCGATAAAGCATTCCATCGGTACAGTCGATATAAAAATAAGTCTTTCCGGCATGGATATAGGTGATAAAAAATTTTATCGCGTATCCATCGAGGATAGCGGGCCTGGAATAAATCTAGAACTAAAAAAGAGAATATTCGATCGTATGTATTATGAAGACGGTATCATGAGGGGAAAAGGCATCGGATTATACCTGGTCAAGACACTGGTCGAAAGCTTCCACGGTAGCTTATCCGTGGAAGACCGCATACCAGGCGATCATACAAAGGGGGCTAAGTTCGTTATCACGCTGCCGGCTATTTGAAAGTAACTGATAATAAAAATTTATTGTTGTCTTGCTTCTCTGTTAATTTTCGCTGCAATTATCTCACTTCTTATGAATTTTGTTTAACCTTAATCTTATGTTTCCAGCTTTCGTATCTCGTATAGAATCTGGAGAGAGGCCTTGCAAGGAACATTATGGCCCTCGTGTCGGGGCCCTCTAATTCTCTGGAAGCTTCCTCGAGCTTCGCTGGTATGTCGATGCGCTGGGTGCAGAATTTTATGCACTGGCCGCAGCCTATGCACTGGGACGCTAAACTTTTTTTGCCATTTCCAGCAAAGCCCCCGCCCATATTTACGTGATACATTACTTTAGACCACGCACCCTAAGCCAAGGGCCAATAGTTTATCGCCGGTGCTTTTTATGACTCTATAATGCATTTGACCATCCCCTAAATATTCAATAAATTAAAAGGCTATTTCCATTTCTTTTTCGCGTATACGTCGTGTATCAAGACACTGACCTGACAGAGGTGTTTTTTTAAACTCCTACTTTTTTTTGCATGCAGTATAATACGAGCGTCATCCGGATCATCCGATGCCCAGTACGCTTCTGCGACATCGCCCTCGCTTCCTTTAGCTTCTAATGAAAAAGCGTATTTATTATATCCATATGGTAAATCAAAATACACCATATGCAATTTTTCTTTATGGTCCCAGGGCCTTTCGCTATTTATTTTAATATTGTATTCAGTAGAGCCGTTTGCCTGTTTTAATTTGACCAGCTCGCCCGACTCAAGCATCTCGTCAATATTTGCAGATATAACATCTTTTTCAATTGTTTTTTGCAACATATATTGAAATGCCTCCTGTGCAGAACGAACCTTAGGTCTTTATCCAGTTAACATGATCCAAAGAATCAACGGAAAAATTAAAAATACGGTCATAAAAAGTTATAAAACATACCGCGGCCAGCCAAATTCCACGTCCTAAAGGGCGTGGCTTGTCTTTACTGTAGCATCGACAGTTTGATTAGGGAAAAATGTGCCGTATTCCACCGATAAGGTTAATAACGGTCAAAATGAGTCTATACTGGGTGTCGGGAATGGGCGATCATCTACGCATTGCATGGGGCATCACGGGCGCCGGCCATCTCCTGAAGGACTCGTACGAGACAATGAAGGAGCTAAAGAAGGACGGCCACTCGATCACGACGTTCGTGTCCCGGGCCGGGGAGGAAGTCTCCCGGATGTATGGTCTCCTGGAGTCGACAAAGGAGATCTCCGACGGCTCCTACCTCAACGAGATCTACCTGGACTCGAACCAGGGCTCGAGCTTTCCCAAGATCGGCCGTTTCAACGTGGGCCGGTATGACGTTTTTATCTTAATGCCGGCGACCTCGAACACCGTCGCCAAGATCGTCTACGGCATCGCCGATACGCTTGTGACGAACTGTGCCGCCCAGGCCATGAAGGGAGGTATCCCATCGCTCATTGTTCCCGTGGACTGGGAGAGCGGCGTCATGTCCGAGATGCCCTATACCATCGACCGCTCGAAGTGCAAGTCCTGCGAGCCGTGCCCGCCACGGGAAAGCTGCCCGAACGAAGCCATCACGGACCAGATAGACCTGTTAAAGTGCCAGGGCTGCGGCATTTGTGTCGACATGTGCGAATACGGCGCCATCAGCGGCGGGGGGGCCGTACCGCTGAATATAAGAAAGATCGACGCCCGCAATACGAAGATGCTCACGGAGATGGAAGGCGTATCCGTTTACCAGGAGCCAAAAGACATATTAGCGAAGATACGCAATTGGGATTATTAGTGTGTGGTACTCCCGCATAAAACGGACGAAGTCTGGTGAATACTATCATCGAGCGAATTTTTAATGCGGGAGTGCCATTTTAACAAATATTTTTCATCAGGGAAGCACATTTAACAAGTGCTACCGGAAGTAGGATACTACTTTCCGATGG
>Ga0335071_10004415_pt1 | contig 14673 bp, 8 predicted proteins | sample Lox_Sample_15_FD_206724 | JGI IMG/M metagenome (GOLD analysis project Ga0335071, IMG submission 206724) | Soil microbial communities from Loxahatchee National Wildlife Refuge, Florida, United States - Lox_Sample_1.5 | ecosystem: Environmental > Terrestrial > Soil > Wetlands | place: USA: Florida... | reverse complement strand
TCTCACTGCCTAAAATGTGTATCACTGCATTAATAATAAAGACGAGAATGGAGTGCAAAAAAGAGAGAGGCGAGTTCCAAACTCTCGCTCTCTCCGAATTCAGGAAGTCTTTCGCCTTCTAGAATCGGCCGTCAACACGACACTGTCAATCCAACGATGGTGCTATGTGGAGGGAATTTATGGAATTTCACACTACCAGAGGCATGTGATTGCAGTCACATAATCGGTGTGCGGTGACAAATTGCCCGGATGTAGTGTGATCTCTGTCACGAAGAAGAAGACGACACCGTCACAAATATTGAAGACATCGCACCCCTCCTGTCCCAAGCGGCAGACCTGGCGGAAAGTAGCGGGAAACGAGCACGGGATGTAAGCGAGTACGTGACATAACTTTTTGCGGCACTATACTGTGGTTAGCCCCATTGGGTGGATGCAATCACCCGCTTGGGTGATTTGACCCAATCTGGAGTCGCTACGCATGGTTCGAAAGTTCCTGCATGTCATTGTGGAAATTGAGCTTATGCGTAATACCCCGAGTTGGCGTCCTACGTGCATTGATGTATCAGTACTTGGACCAAGGAGTCAGCTTTGAACTTCTTCCGGCATAAGTTCTTTCGGTTTTTCGCCAGCGTGCGTACCGGAATCTTCCTCTTATTAACGGTCATTCTCCTCTCGGCAGTGGGAACGGTCATCCTGCAGCGCCCGATCACGGATCCGGTAGAGATTCAGCGCGCGTATTCCCCCAGCACGCTGCAACTGCTGGACCGATTGCAACTGACCGACATCTATCACGCCTGGTATTTCGTGACGCTGCTCGGATTGGTAATCCTGAGCATCATCTTCGTTTCTATTGATCGATGGCCAAACGCGTGGCGGTTCTACTCACGGCCGTATCGTTTCGCGGAGCCGCATTTCCGTGCCAGCCTGCCCACCCGCACCGTAATTCCTGTGCCGTCTGCCGACGGAGCACTGGATGCTGCGGAGCGCGCATTCAAGAAGTGTGGAATACCGGTGGAGCGCGAGGTTTCCGGGAATGACGTCGGACTTTATTCCGAACGCAGCCGCATCGCAGAATTCGCGGTTTACTTCGTCCATGCCAGCCTGATCTTCTTGCTGTTGGGCTATTTACTCGACCTGCAAGTCGGATATCGCGGCACAATGGCGCTGAACGAAGGCGAGACTACAAACCACTACACCATCCGTCGGGGCGCGACGGAGATCGACCGTACACTCCCATTCTCGATTCGTTGTGACGGTGCCGATTGGGATAGCTATAAGGATGCAGATGGCCGCGATACCGGAATGCCCAAGCGGTACTGGTCAAAACTCGTCGTGGTCAAGAACGGACAGGATGTTCGCAAGAAGGAAATCATCGTCAATGATCCGCTGACCTACGCTGGGGTTCGGTTCTATCAGTCTGGAATGGACAAGGGCAACAAGCTTGGCAAAGTGTCGTTGCAGGTCAACATTCCGGGTGCAGCCTCGCCACAGAGTGTTGAGCTTATTCCGAACCAAGCAGCCAAAGTCGGAGACATGACAATTGCCATAGCTCGCTTTGTCCCTGAGTACTACATTCAAGATGGCGAAGTCTTCACGAAGTCGGAGACACCTCGTAATCCCGCGATGCAGTTCACCGTATCCAAAGCGGGAACGCAGTACCCGGTCTGGATCTTCATGGATCGGAGTGGTCAAGCAATCGAGAAAAACACTGGCGTCCAACTGACGGTGACCGGCGGAAAGCTCTCCACTCTCACGGTCCTACAGGTCAGCTATCAGCCGGGACAGTTCCTCATCTTCCCTGGCGTTCTGCTGATGGTGGCCGGGCTGATGATGGTGCTGCTGATGGCTCATACGCGCCACTGGGCAGTCGTGGTGAATGATCCTAAGGTCGGCCCTGCGATATGGATTGGTGGTACCAGCAACAGAAATAAGATTCGCTTCCAGCAAAAGTTTGAAGAGCTGGTCGCAGCTATCAAGACTGAAGTGAAAGCCGGATCTAGCATTAACAAGAAGACCACTACACCTGAGCTCGCCAAGGTGTAACCGGTTTTGCAGAGACTGCGCCTTTGAAAGTAAGGCTGCGATGTAAAACTGAAGCAGGGCGGCAATCTTCTGGAGGATTTGGATGTCTCAAGCACGAGTAGAACGACAGCCGGTGAGCGGCGGCAACATGCTGCTCGTCATGGTTGGGCTGGGCATGGCGTTTTTGCTATTCATGGCCATGCTGGGTCTAAAAACCAATCCCGGCCCGATTTATGGAGAGAGCAACATGCTGTACGTTGCTCTGGTGTTTTATGCCGGTGCCGGTGCGCTGTACATGGGTTTCGGTGTCACCGGAATTGAACGCTACGTAAAGCTCGCATCGGTCGCAACCTCAATCGGGTGGATCGCGAACACGGTGGCAGCGGCGCATCGCTGGTACGAGGCTGGACGGCCTCCATTCAGTAATCTGTACGAAATGCTGCTGAGCTTCGTCTGGACAGTTGCATTGCTCACACTCATCGCCGAGAAGGGCTACAAGGTCAAGATCATCGGCTCGGTCACGATGCCACTCGCGGTCGTTTCTGTCATTCTCATGCAGCTGATGCCGAGCGAGGTTCGTCCTCTGGTTCCGGCACTTCAGTCGACTTGGCTGCATGTGCACGTCTCGCTCGCCATGTTGAGCTACGCAGCATGCGCCGTGAGCTTCGCGCTCGCGATGATGTTCCTCATACAAGATCGTATGAAGACCGAGACGTTCCAAGTACTAACTGCCTCGGGTATGGTGGGTGTCTTCGCATCGATGTTGATCCGGTTCCACTCCGGCGCGCTGGCGGTTACGTCTTACGACATCTCTCGGCACTCTGAAATCTTCAACGATCAAAACGAGCGCGTATTGGTCGCCATCCCTGATCTAGGCTGGCTGGTTCTGCTTGTCCTTATCTCTGCACTCATTCCTGTGATTCTGTACTTCGTAGCCCGAGTGCAGAAGAATGACAATCTCCACGATGCCTCGACAAAGGCAATGTTTGTGAGCATCGTTCTGCAGGTGGTGATGGTTGCGGCATTCGCGGTGCGTGTGAAGAACAGCATTTATCCAGCATTGAATGCCGACGGGGTTGCACCGACCGCATTGGCAGGAAGTCCGTTTATTCTTGCTGGAATGATCGGCAGCATCTTTGCCGGATTGCTCTATTTACTGCTCTTGTGGCGCCGCAGCGATCTCGAGCGCATGCTCCCTCCTGCCGATGTGCTTGACGGAGTCACGTACAAGACAATAGGCGTTGCGTTCCCATTGCTTACGCTGATGATCGCAACCGGAGCCTACTGGGCCAACCAGGCATGGGGCAGCTACTGGAGTTGGGATCCCAAGGAGACTTGGGCAGCAATCACGTGGCTGGTCTATGCCGGCTACCTGCACGCGCGCATTACCCACGGAATGCGCGGTCGTTGGGCGGCCTACTTTGCCATTTGCGGTTTCGTGGTAGTCATCTTTACTTTCTTCGGCGTGACATACCTACTCCCTGGGTTGCATGCTTACGGGTCCAACGGATAATTGGTCGCGGTGCTTGCGGCGTCACTGATATAGGCGCCGCAACTCTCTCAAAATTGCTTCTTCACAGCTCATAGCCCCACTCATACCAGAAGAAAGCGGAAAGTCCTCGCGAGAAGCGAGGACTTTTTCTATCTATGTAGTTATCGCAGAGAGGTCGTCTACGAGAGCACCATAGACAAGAGAAACGGGATTGGGAACTTAACCGTCGCAGCAACCGTAAAGTAATAGCACCGCCCCGCCAACATAAATATCCGCAGGTAAGAAAGACCACCGGTCACCGATCTCGGAAATGACCAGAACATCTTGAAATCCGATCAGCGAATGCACCGCCGCAAATTGCTCACAGTCCACACATCTCGAGTGTTCACGCCAGATATTGCAACACGGTTCTCCGCTGAAGCTTTCATGGGCTCTGCAGCATAGATGTCGGCGACGCTGATGCGAGAAACAGTGCGGTAGCGACTGGCAGTTGAGACTTAGATATAGCTAACAGCTCACAGTCAAGCCCATTTTGGGAAGATTCTCACAAACAAGTCATGACGATCGGTCATTGTCCTTGCGTACTCACCCTGTCTTGGTAAGATGAGCTTCCCCCAAATCAGTAAGAGCTTTCCTCATCCTTCAGTGCGCAATGACTCCAGGAGATCTTCTGATGCAATCGTCCGGCAATAGAGAGTATCCACTCCCCATCCTGTGTCTGGTTGTATTCATGTTATTGTTCGCGTTCAATTCCTTCGCGCAGGACAAGCTTCTTACCAACGCAGTTTCTAACAACAGTACCGCCAACTCCGGAAGCGTCAGCTGCGCCAAGTACGCCTCGGATGGAATCACCTGCATTGCCGGGCAGTATTACCACAGCGATGGTGCACAGTGGAATCCAACCAATGCACCACAATCGACCTGGGAGCCGAACTATATAGATCCTGCGTTCGGCGATTGGGCCACGGGTGCAGCGAACACTTCAAACCCGTGCATTGGTTGTCACCACGATCCCCCGATCCCGAATACAAACTATATAGGCGGAAACTACCTGATCGGCGGGCACAGAAATATGCTACGCAAGGTCACGCCGAATCAGCCGTGGGACAACACGCAAGGGCAAATCACCTTAACGGACGCTTCCAACAACTCCATCGATTGGGTAAACGGCAAGATCAATCTGACGACGGGACCCGTGCCGCTATATTACATATACGGCTGGATGGATGCCCCTGACTCGGCCTACCAGGGTGGAAGCTACACTTGCGCGCGTTGCCATACCACCGGTTACCGCTTCGACAATGCTGGCCCAGAACCCACGCTGTATGATGCCAGGACTCGCATAACCGACTCTATGCTCCTGCGTACTCCTGCCGGCGGCGCATGCACAGCGGTTGACCCCAATACGAACTTACCTTATTCGAGTTATGCGACATGCACAGCTAACGGTGGCACTTGGCCGACTTCTTCATGGAATCTCACCAGCATTCAGTGCGAACGCTGCCACAAGACAGATGTTCAGGCAGACGCTACTGCTTATAACCCGACCGTGGTCTTTGGCAATAAAGCGAGTGGCGGACGCATCAGTCACACCGTAAACCTTACATCTGCGTCCAAGCTGCCGCCTGGCTTCACGTTAGCCGATTGCGCCGGCGCCGCCGGTTGTCAGCCGCTTCCGAACGTGCCTGTAAATGAAAATTCCACTTCTCTTTGCATCGAATGCCATCGCCAGGAAATCTCCATCGCACCAACAACCTCGGGTGGAACAGGCTGCCCTGCTGGCCAGACTTGCAAGCCCGGCGCTTACAATCTTGGCCAGGTTCACCCCGCGCAGTTGCCGGGTCAAACGCTGTCCGGAGTGACCGCCTCACTCGGTGCATTCAAATCTGGCGGAACATGCTCTAATGGGCAGACGTACACCGGCTCAGTGAGCGCTCAATATGCTGCCTGCATTGCTGCTGGCGGGACCTTTGGCCCCTACAAACCGTCAATGTCGCACGGCGGCAATGGCGCACAGACGTTCCTCAACAGTCCTCATGCTCGCTTTATCGGGACATTCGATCAAACGGTGCAGAACTCTTCCGATCTCTCGGTGACGATGAGTGGGTCTTACAACAGCTACTTTACAGATTGGGGCGAGGCCCCCGGCAGCAGAACGGGTAGCACCGGGGATTTGTATTCTGGCAAGGGCAGTTCATCCGGTGATTCGACCAAGAACGGCGGCTGTGCCGGTTGCCACGATGTGCACAACACGTTGATCAACGTGAATGCAACCAATGTTTCACCGGCGCTCGTGAAACAGTGCACCGACTGCCACATTGAGCACGCACAGTCAGTAGCGCACCCTACCGGAATAAACACCCCGTTCCCCAACGGGTTCGGCGATCCTGAGACGTGCAAGGTTTGCCATATGGTGGGAGCGGCCGGATCAGCCTCTTATCATTACTTCAGAATCAATCCGGACGTGAACTACTCTACATTCCCTTCGGCCTCCCAGTATTACAGTTCGAACGGTGGCAACCAGCAGCCTTATACGTTTGTTGAACCTTGGACACCTCCATCGGGGCCCGCGATCAATTACAACGCCGTGGCTCTGGACGTCGACATCGCTTGCGGCCAATGCCATCTCGGCGGCAACGGAGCGAATCCATATGGAATATCGCCTCCGACATCCGGCATTCCCGTCTATTCACGGGCTTTCCTCGCGGGCAAAGCTGTCAGCATGCACAACACTCAGGCGCCTGCCCCAACGTTCAGTCCGAACTATCCGTATAGCGGCCCTGCAACCACGGTGCAGATCAGCGCAATCGCTGCGTCGAATATCTTCTATACCAACGACGGTTCCATTCCGCAGGTGTCCGTCAACACATCGCAGCAATATGTCCCTGCCACAGGAAGCACCACAATCCAGTGCGCCAGCAACCCATGTTCTGTGCCGATGACGGGGAGCAGCGTAACCATTTACGCCATTGCGGCCGGTGCGGCGAGCAATCAATATAAGCCGAGCATCGTGGCGGGTGGCGCTTACAGTATTCCGCAAGTGCCGAAGCCAGTGATTGCACCGAGCGGCGGCAACTACACCTACTCGGCAACGAATACGCCAACATTCACGATCACCGACACGCAATCTGGAGCAAGCATCTACTACACGACGGACGGCTCGACCCCAACCGCACCGCCGACGGGGACAACTCAGACATACTCGGGACCGGTCGCAATCACTACCGGGACAGTTAAAGCCATTGCGGCGCAAGCGGGCTATGCGAACAGTTTGGTCTCAGGTCCGGCGACCTTCACCATGAAGTTGGCAACGCCCGGGTTCTCTAATGTTGGCGCAAACTGGCCTGGAACGTACACGGGATCGGCAACGGTGCTGTTCACCAACACGCTGACGACCGCATCGTTCTGCTACACCACAAACGGCACAACACCAACGGGAACCTCCGCCGGTACGTGCACCAATGGGACTCTCATAACGGCCGGTACGAAATTTACTTTGACCACGACAAGTACGGTCAAGGCAATTGCTGTGGCTCCGAATTACACGCCAAGCAGCGTGGTAAGCGGAAGCTATGTGATCCACTAACCATGTATGGGAAGGGGAGCGATTCGCCGATCCCATTCCGGTTCAGAACTCATGCCGAACAAACCTGAGTTTCATTGCGTTAACACACAGCCGTTGAGGGTTTTTAACACGAGTTCGCCACAAGAGAGTTGAGTTAAGCGAATCGCAGTACAACCGCCCTTGCTGGCGCAAGCGCGGTTGTACTGTCAGAATACCGGTTGGCGTAATCTCACATAAGCCATCTCGGACCATCAATCCAGTCAGGTCCTCTGGTGTGGCACTTGTTGCAACCGTTCACCGGAAATGCGACTTTAAGGTGACACGCGCCACAAAATCTGCCTTGCGCGATTTGATACATCGTGATGCCAGCTGCCGGATTGTTCTTCTCCGTAGGGAAGATCTCCGGATGGCAGAGTTCGCAACCGTTCCACTTCGAATGCAGTTCATGCGAGAAACGAATACCAGAGAAGTGCTCCATGTAAGGACGAAATGCCATGTCCGGCCGGTTTTTCATTCGCTGCTTTTGGATCGAGATTCCTTCGACAACATCGACCGGTTTGACGACCTCTGATTTCTCTGCAGCCATCCAGTCCACACCGTACTTGCTCTTCGGGAACCTCGACGTAAACTCCTTGTAAGAGTACTTGTGTTTCGTTCTCGATGAACTATGACAACGTGAACATTCATCATTCGTGTTGGCGACGCGACCCGGAACACAGGCCTTAAAAAGTACGACTCCGCCGACCTGCCGCTTGCCGTCATGGCATGCGCCGCAGTGGTAACCATCGCGGTTCGATTTCGCATCGACGCCCGTTCCATTCCCCTGCATTGCGAAACCTAGATCAACGTGGCACGCACGGCATGTGAACTTTGCGCGGTGTAACCAGTGTTGAAAAACAACGGGACCGATGTCAGACGTGGCGTGCTTATTCAACGTGACATCCCCGAATTGGTCTTCAGGCGGCACTGCATACAAAAACACCTGCTGCGCCTTCAAAGAGGAAACAATCATCAGGGAGAAGAAAGTCAGCGTGAGTAGAAGAAATAAGTTCCATTTCATCGGGCACCTCCGTCGGGGCCGCGTGATCGTACCTTATCTCCTTCGCTGCTTGGGCCTGTCTTGCTAAAGTAGCCTAAAACTACAGTTGCCATTAGGTACCTGGAGCGCAGTTTTCGCCGTGACAAGGGTCACGGCGAAACGTGATGGCTGAGCGAGGTTGGCGCCAATTGCGCAGCGAGATCTTGGCCTGAACTATCAGTAGGTCATCGGATTGTGGACAACGTTGTGACAGGTCAGGTAGCAGGCCCTCGCGGAAGTGTCAATATAGAGCCTGCCTTTGTCATCTGGACCGACAATCGTTTTGTCGAAGTTCACCAAGTGTCCGTTGCTGATCATCGTTCCGCCCTGAACGCCATGGCTCGAATGGCAAGTCGAGCATGAAGTCCCGAATGTTTTCACGTGATCGAAGTGTTTATGAAACACGGTGTCTTGGGTGCTGGACTGGGTCACCAGAGTATTGTCCAGATCATGGCACTTGTCGCATATCGCGTAAGGTCCCGTTACGCCAGAGCTATATACGGGGCCGGTGGTTACGCCACCGGGAGTTGCGGGAGGCGTGTCGTAGTCGTATCGACGCTCCAGCAAGTGATAGTTATTTGAACCATGAGGTCCGTTGGGACCGAGACCTCCCAAACCTCGTGCCGAATCGCTGTTGTGACAGTCTGTGCAATATAGGTAAAGGCCCGCTCCCCGCAGCATTCTGCCAGTGCCGCCGCCGTTCAAGTCGAGCATATTCGTGCGCAGGCTGGGCGCGACATTACCCCGTGACGGTTGAGTGACATTGTGCCGAGTTACGCTAGATTGCAGATCCAACCGTACATTAAAGGGGTCGGACACCAAGTCATAGCTGACGCGATATGGATTACGAGGGCTGTATGACGAATAATTCGCTTTCTGCGGCTTATTGTTGCTGTTTGCGTGGCATTTGAAACAGACCTCATATTGATTTACTGCCGGCGCAATTACGGTGACACCGTCCGAGGCGGCCAAACCCTTGGTGCCAACTAAAGAGCCCTGAACGGCAGGCGGAACCGGTGTAGTTTGGGCGATCTGTGAGGTATGGGGGTTGTGGCAGTCCTGACATGCGGAGTGACGCGAGCCATTTGCGGGCAGCGCTTCGACGGGATCGTGCAAGCCGGTCGAAGTCAACACAGGATGCGAGTACAGCTTCTTGCTTAGATCGGTGATCACATCCGGCAACGCCGGGGTCAGCGTGGCTGCGCTGCCGTGACAATTTGCGCAAGTGGAGTATGCGTCCTCGCTTCCGCGCAGCAAGCGGACGCCTGTACCAGGCGCGTTATGGCCGACGTGGCAGCTGCCGCAGGCATTGGTGGCAACCGTCAGCGGGTCTGTGTAGGGGAATCCGGAGGCGAGTCCCGGGCGATTGTTAGCGCTGGCGTGCGCACCTGACATCCATCCGCTGAGCGTACCGCGACTGGGGTCGTGACAAGCGACGCAGATTGCGCCGTTGTTGTTGCTGCGAACCATGAACTCAAAGGCCGTGTCGCGTCCGGGGTCATGCGGCTCATGGCACGTAACGCACTCGATAGTGTTGTTGTAGAGCTTAACCGCCGGGTCGGCGGTGTTCGGTTGCGGGGCCGTCAATGTCAGGCGAATCTCGCCGTCGTCGATGGCGGGCATCTGGAATCCGAATGGGTGATCCGTGCTGAGGGTCGAGTTCTGTCCGATCAGCTCCGCCGACAACATGGCGCCGCTCGTTTCTATTACCCCGTTGTTGACCGTCTGCCCAATAGGCGCAACCGTTCCGTCGTGGCAGCTCAAACACAACTTGCTGCGTTGCGATACCGTCTGCGGGTTCGTCTGAATGTAGGTGCTGGAAGGACGTTGCGGATATGGCGTGTACTGAGAATCGGACAGCTTGCGGTTCCAAAGGGGAACTGCGGGGCTGGCGCCGTGGGGGGCATGGCAGAAAACACACATATCGCTCTGTGTGGTCGCCTTGACTGGACCCTGCCCGTTGATCGACAAGTCGTGTCGCGAACCCGAGATGCTGGACGATTGTGCGAAGGCCGATGCCACCGAGGCAAGCCACAGCAAGCCGACTACTGCGAGCATGCCCACAATTCTTCTGTTCATTGCGGCTTCCCAGATCCCGCACGTCTGGCACTTACAAATTCAAACTTCTGCACTCGACGATTTAAGGAATCCGCTACGTAAATGTGATCGTTGCCATCGATAACAATTCCTGCGGGAAGCTGAAACTCGGCGAGAGATGTTCCTGTTCTACCAAAAAAGTATAGCAACTCACCGGAGGGGTTGAATACCTGCACGTCTTCAAAAGATCCATCCACGAGGTACACATTTCCCTCGCTGTCCACTCCCAAGCCTTTGGGGCGGAAGATACTCCCCTGGGTGTCACCGATCTTTCCGAACTGGGACTTAAAATTCCCCTGCCGATCGAAGACCTGCACGCGGAAATTCATTGCGTCCACAACATAGACGTCATCACCATGTACAACCAGTTCCGTTGGCATGTTGAACTCGCCCGCATTGATGCCGCGGGTGCCAAACTCACGCAAACGCTGTCCTCCCAGGTTCATCACAAAGATCTTGTTACGCAGCGTGTCTGTGACGAACATCTCATCGTGCTGCGCATCGATGGCAATTCCGGTAGCGCGCTTGAAGAAACCTTCTCCTTTCGACTCACCGATATAGCGGCGGAATTTTCCGCGTGCGTCGTAGACGAAAATCCTGCCGAGAACGGAATCGGTCACATAGATATTGTCTTGTTTATCGACAGCGATGCCGATGGGCGAGCGGAGAGATTCTCCGTGCGAACCTGCAATCAGGCATACGTACTTCTTCTTCTTGAAATCGAAAATATGGACTGCCGCCGCGCCGGGATCGGTGACCAAGATTCTCTGCTGCGAATCGATCGCGACACCGTAGGGGCGCACCATATGATGGAATTGGGGAGGCCCTGCGATGAAGTCTATGACACGCTTCCAAATCGGACGATGCGGTTCGACATCCTTTTCTGACGAAAACGTGCCGAGATAGTTCAATTGCCGCCCGCCCTGCAGTGCGACAACCTCGTGCGGCGTCGATTCGGTCGGATTCCCTCGACCGAACGCGGACGGGGCGGTTGCAAGTACTACGAGGCCCGCTAAGGCAATGACGCGAACGCTGCGATGGAAGCCCATTGTGTTTAGAATAGGTTAAATTGTCGGATTACTTCAAAGTAAATCTGCCTGCGCACGAACGGTGAAGTGTTATTTAGGAAAGAAGTCTGGGAAATGGAACGATAGAACCCGGACTCCAATCGCAGCAGGCGCAGCCGGTACCGCACCACGAAGTTGTACAACGACGCGTCTGAGACGCGTATCCCTTGATTGTCATAGCCGTATCGAACATACGAACCGCTGATGTTGAGTCGCTTGCTCCCAGGCTGATATGTACCGGTCAGGATGGTTTGCACCGATTTGTGGATCGACAGGGCTGAACTGAGAGAGGTCAATTCCGCCTGCTGTGCATTTGGTACATAGATCAGGCCGTTGCCCAACTGCATTGCCAATCCCTGCTGTTCCGTGTGATGCAGCGAGAGTTGCCAGGCCCGGGACTCCACTCGTGCTCCGATGCTGATGGTCCTGATCTCGAAATGCAACGGACGGTCGGTCGAGCCCTTCGTGTAATCAAAGTCAACCGTGAGCTTGGAGTGGCGACTCATAGGTCGCGAGCCGCTCAGGGTAAAACCGAAATTGTGTCCGGGGGAGTCGATCAGCCCGAGGGTCGGCGAAGTGTTCTGAATGTCGCGCTCCTGGGCATGCACACTGCCCTGGAAGAAGATCGCTTTCGGCAGCGGGGTCGAGTAGGAAACGCGCATGTCGTGGGTCGCGCTGTTTCCTATCAGGTTTCCCGCGACCGTGTCGGAGTGCTGATATCCATAGTAGGCGGTCAGTGTTGCGGTGCGGTGCACTCTTCGCATGTAGTTCGCGTTTACATCCCACACCGAACCGTTTCCGCTAACGGCTTGGTTGCTCGAGGTATCGGTGTGGCTGCCATCGCCGGAGAGCGTGAACCCTTGGAAAACGTTGTATTGGAGTCCACCTCCCACGGTCACGGTGTTGCCGTTCAGAGTGTTGAGTTCAGCGCCGGGCAAACCGGAACCGGTCCCCTGCCCAAGCGCTTGCTGAATGAAATAGTCGCCGTTATTGCCGTCGTACCCGCTGAATCCTGACACATACAGACGGGGCAGGACGTGCCAGGTTTCCGTCACGTGCGCGTACTTGTACGTCGTGTTTGTGTCGAAGCCAGATCCTTCGTCACTCCACTTCCGTTCGCCGGCAATGAAGTTGAGTGAAGTTGTCGCCCCCTGACCTTGCGCTTCGAAATGCATCTCTCGTGTATTCGCTGTCTCTGGCTGCAGAGTCGCGGTGGAGTCGACCAGGTCTACACGGTTCATATCGTTGTGATTGCGACTGTAGCCGCCGTCAAAATTCCAACTCCTCCACACGTACGACGTCCCTGCCGAGAAGGCGTTATAAGAATTCTTCGACGCATCCGAGATGCCTGCGTAGTCGGTGGCGGAGCCTCCTGATCCATAGTGCAGCCAGAGTGGGGGCAACTTGTGCAGGTACACTCCGGAATCCAACGTAAGCGAGTGGTCGGTGAGGCGGGTAGCCATGCTTCCCAGAACGTTTCCATTGTTGGAGTAACTTGGAATGTCCTGCCAGGACCGCTGATAACTGACGGTCAGTGGAAATGAACTGCCCCCGAGAAACGTCGCGTTGCTGCCGAAACCCTTCCCGCGATTGGCGACTTCCATGCCACTGGCACCGGAATTCCCGTAGCCGACATACGGGTCAAAATGATAGAGAAGAATGCGCGGGTCTCGCCAATAGCCGCCAACGTCGGCATCACCGGTAGCGACTGCGCTGTTGCGCGAGAACGCTCCGTCGTCGACTGACGAGTAGCCAAAGCCAAGATTCCCGGTAACGCTGAGCGGGGCCTGCTCTTCGATCTGGGCCAACCCAGTGGGGACCAGGACCCAGAGCAGCAAGGTCGCGATACCGAGAATTGCTTGAGAACCGCGCAAGTTCATCACATTTCTACAACGTTGGCTTTTTTCCGCAGCGCGCTCTCGAATTGCTCTATGCGTTCCGCGCGACGCTTCGCCCCGAGATCTTTGCGCAACTTATCTTTGACCTCGTCGAATGCCATTTGGCGCTGCGGTTGGTGATCGTTGACTCGCAGAATGTGGAACCCTTCTTTCGACTCTATTAGTTCGGTGGTTTCGCCGGGCTTCATGGAGAAGATCCGCTCAAACTGCGGATCGACCTCACCGCGATGTACCCACTTATGGTCGCCCATCATTACGTGCCACGGATCTTCCGAAACCTTCTCGGCAAGAACGCCAAACTCTTCATAGTTCTTTGCGGCCCGTGCCTTCGGCAAATTCTCCTCTGCCTTTTTCCGAGTCTGCTGCTTCTGTTCTGCGGTGGCGTTATCGGGGAACATGAAGCTGATGGTCTGGAGACTTACGGCCTCGGGACGCAGGAATCGCTTCTTGTTGGTCACATAGTAGTTGCGGAGGTCGGCGTCTGTGACAGTGGACTTGTTCTTGACCTCGGTATCCCAAAGCTGGCGAATCAGCATTGAACGACGCATACGGCGTTCAAAGTTCGCCACAGAGCCATACTTCTTGCTCACCGCATCCTTGTATTCCTGCGGGGAGCTAAACTCTTTCTTAAGGCCGCGCAGATCCTGCTGAAACTTCGCCTCAGGGACCTGCATGTTGCGGCGTTTGCATTCCTGATACATCAACTCGTCGAGAATCAACTTGTCCATTGCCCGGCGACGAATCTCGGGCTCTGCGCCCGGCGGAATTGCTCCGCCATGCATCTTGAAATAGGGGAAGATTGTTTCTTCCTGCTCGCGAAGCTGTGCTTGTGTCAGCTCCACTCCATTGACACGAGCTACAACCGCAGTTGCGGGCTTGCCGTCGCCTGGAATTACAGATTTGGTTGGCGCGTGGGAAGGTACTGGCACCTGTGCCAGGCCCACGCAACTGAAAAGGGCAACGAGAACAGCCATCGCCAGTCGGGAACGGGACATCGCGAAATCCTCAAAAGAAGGCTGGAGAGGGATGACCCTCCCCAGCTTTAAGTTTCAGTACAGATAACGGTCTACCGCTTGTCGAGGTGGCAGGCGCGGCAGAGGTTCAGGTTGTCGCCAACCGTCGTCATGCGCAGGAAGTTGCCGCGGAACGCGTTGCTTGAGGCAGTAGCCTGAAGGTGCGGGTTGTGGCAGCTCGCGCACTCAATGCGGTTGTCGTTGCCGAACAGCGGCATCGGCAGAACAGTACCGGTAGCCCAAGTGCCGGTCTTCACGTCGGCAGGCAGGGCATAACGAACGTTGTTGCCGTTCGCAGCCGTCGGCCAGGCGATGTCGACCGGGTGGTCGTTCGTCAGGTCGATGTCGCCGTTTCCGCCGTTCATCAAGAAGTTGTCGGTGGCAACCAGGCCGCTCGGAATGTTCAGGACGGCAACGTTTCCGTCATGGCAGCTGAAGCAC
>Ga0335071_10004414_pt1 | contig 14674 bp, 13 predicted proteins | sample Lox_Sample_15_FD_206724 | JGI IMG/M metagenome (GOLD analysis project Ga0335071, IMG submission 206724) | Soil microbial communities from Loxahatchee National Wildlife Refuge, Florida, United States - Lox_Sample_1.5 | ecosystem: Environmental > Terrestrial > Soil > Wetlands | place: USA... | reverse complement strand
CCGAACATGACGCCGATCTTCTCGCGCAGCTGGTTCGTGAAGAGGCAGATCGTGTCGGTGCGGTTGAGCGTGCCGGCGAGCTTGCGGAGCGCCTGGCTCATCAGCCGCGCCTGCAGGCCGACGTGTGTGTCGCCCATCTCGCCCTCGATCTCCGCCTTCGGGGTCAGCGCCGCGACCGAGTCGATCGCGACCACGGCGAGCGCGCCCGAGCGGACGAGCAGCTCGCAGATCTCGAGCGCCTGCTCGCCCGTGTCGGGCTGCGAGACGAGCAGCTCGTCGATGTTGACGCCGATGCGCTTCGCGTACGCCGGGTCCATCGCGTGCTCGGCGTCGATGAAGGCGCAGATGCCGCCGCGGCGCTGCGCCTCGGCGATCACGTGGTAGACGAGCGTCGTCTTGCCCGACGACTCGGGGCCGAACACCTCGACGATGCGCCCGCGAGGCAGCCCGCCGACGCCGAGCGCGACATCGAGCGCGAGCGACCCCGTCGAGACGGCGCCGATCGCCACCTGCGCCTGGTCGTTCATCTTCATCACGGCGCCCTTGCCGAACTGGCGCTCGATCTGACCCAGCACCGTGTCGAGTGCCTGTTCCCGATCCATCTGTCTCCTCAACCTCCCAAGAACGCCGTTTCCAAGACCTCGTACCGGGCTCCGCCCCGTCCGAGGATCGAACGGTAGAGAGCCGACCGGACGACATGAATCGAACACCTGTTCGCCACCTCCGGACGGAGTCCTTCCGGCTTCCGGAAGCGCAGGACGGTCACGTGCGGGAGCCACGGGCGCGCCTCGCGGCGGTAGGCGCCGAGCCGCTCCAGCCGCCCCTGGACGTCCTCGGCGAACGCCGTCGCCGCGCCGCTTGCGTCGTCGCAGACGATCATCCCGACGCTCCGCGTCTCACGGTAGGAGCGCGGGCGCAGCTCGGCCGGGGCGGCCGCCGCCGAGGCGGCGCGCAGCTCGGCCGCGATCGCCTCGAGCTCGCCGGCAGGCCGGGCGCCGAGGAACGCCAGCGTGACGTGGAGGTTCGCGCGGGGCACGGGCCGACCGCCGGCCGCCTGGAGCTCGCGATCCTGCCAGGCCACGAGCGCGTCGAGCGCGTCCTCCGGGAGCTGCAGGGCGCAGAAGAGCCGGATCCGTCCATCCCCCGCCACGCTAGCCCGGAACGCGTGCCGTGTCCGTCACGCCTTCGTGACAAGTCTGCGAACGAGGTGCAGCGCCGCCACCGTCGCGCGCAGGCGCACCGTCTCCCGGTCGCCGGGGAAGTCGAACCGGCTCGCCAGCTCCCCGTCCGGTCCGGCCGCGTGCAGATACACGAGCCCGACCGGCTTCTCCGGCGTGCCCCCGTCCGGGCCCGCCACGCCGGTCACCGCGACCGCGACGTCGGCGCCGAGCGCCGCGCGCGCACCCTGCGCCATGGCCGCCGCCGTCTCGGCCGACACCGCCCCGTGCGCCGCCAGCACCGCGGCCGGAACGCCGAGCTCGCGCTCCTTGACGTCGTTCGCGTAGGCGACGATCCCACCGCGGAAGGCGGCGCTCGATCCCGGCACGTCGGTGAGCCGCCCGGCGACGAGCCCCCCGGTGCACGACTCGGCGGTGCCGACGGTCAACCCGCGCTCGCGGAGCACGTCGAGGACGAGCTGCGCGGTCGGCCGTTCGTCGCGCGAGAAGAGGTACCGCTCGTTCGGCTCGACCAGGGCGCGCTCGACCGCGTCGGCCCGCGCGTCCGCGTCCGGCTCGACGAACAGGTCGACGTGGATCTCGAAGTCGCGCGCGCAGATCGTCACCTCGACGCCGTCCCCGTCGCCGCCGCCGGCGGCGAGCGCCTGCGCGACGGCGGACTCGGAGACCCCGAAGAAGCGGAGGACGCGCCGCTCCGGCGCCTGCGCACGGGCGAGCGCGCGCCGCATCGACGCCGTCTCGCAGACGCGCGGCCACAGCTCCTGGAGCTCGCGCGGCGGCCCCGGGAGCGCGACCGCGACCCGGTCTCCGACCGGCAGGACGACCGCCGGCGCGGTGCCGACGAGCCCCACCCACTCCGCCCCGTCGGGCAGCGCGGCCTGCTTGCGGACCCCGTGCTCGAAGTCGGCGTACGGCCGCTTCAGCCGCTCGGCGATCCGCCGGGAGCGCTCCTCGATCGCCGCTGCGAGCTCCTCGTCCACCGCAACGCCGATCCCGGCCGCGCGGGCCAGCAGCTCGACGGTCCGGTCGTCGTGGGTCGGGCCGAGCCCGCCGGAGACGACGAGCAGGTCGTGCTCGAGCCCCTCGCGGAGCGCCGCCTCCAGCTCGTCGGGGTCGTCGCCGACGACCGTGATCCGCGCCGGCGTGACGCCGCGGCGCAGCAGGTCGGCGGCGAGATACGGGCCGTTGCGGTCGAAGCGGTCGCCGCGCACGAGCTCGGAGCCCGACGCGACGATCGCGGCGCGGACTACGCGGGCCGCCAACCGGTCTTCGAGACGATGATCACCTGCGGCGACGAGCCGGGCACGTGCACCTCGCGGCCGCGCACGAGGATGCGCAGGTTCTCGGGGGTGTCGATCTGCACCCAGAGCCGAGAGCCGTGCAGCGCGCGCGGGCGGTCGCCCTTCGAGATCGTCCCGTCGAAGAGCACGTTGCCGGTCGCCGACGACTTGCGCACCGTCAGGTGCGTCGAGCTCTGCAGCGGGATGATCTCGAGAAGCGGCGGGACCGTCTTCGCGCCGCCCGACGTCGTCGACACGGACGTGCGCGCGGGCGGCGTCGAGGACGGCGAGCCGCCGCCGCTCGCCTTCCAGGCGGAGATCACGATCACCATCAGCACGGCGATCGCCCCCAGCGCGATCAGGACGACGTTCGTCTCGATGCGCCGGTGCCGCTGCTGCGGCCGGGCGGCGACCCGGCGTGCGCGCGGCTCGTGCTCGTCGGAGCCGGTGACGAACCGCGAGTTGTACTCGTCGACGTACAGCTGCCCGTCGAGCCCGAGGTACTCGGCGTATGTGCGCAGGAAGCCCTTGATGTACGTCTGGGCGGGCAGCACCGCGAACTGCTCGTCCTCGAGGGCGCGCAGGTACTTGCCGCGGATCTTCGTCGCGGCCTCCGCCTGCGGGAAATCGATCCCGCGGCGCACGCGTGCCTCGCGCAGACTGTTGCCGATCTCGAACACGGCCTGGGAAGGGTAGCCGCGCGGCGCCGCCGCGGCTACGTCTGCGCCCAGCGGAGAACGCCGTAGACGCCCAGGGCAAGGGCGCCGGTCACGGCCGCGTAGAGCCCCGCCCAGGCGGCGATCCGCGCCCAGCGGACGAGGCGGCGCCGCTCCGGATGGAGGCTTCGCTGCAGGTTGAGGCGCGCACGCCGCGCCGCGAGGAGCGCCGCCAGCGCGAGGATGCCGGCGAGCGGCACGGTCACGTAGAGCGTCTGCAGCAGCCGGAGGCCGCTCGAGAGCTGGGCGGCGACGACCCCGGCCGGGATCGCAACCAGCGCGAGCGCCCCGAGCACGATCGCCGTGCCCGCGGCGCCCTTACTGCCGCTCATATGGACGGCCTGCCGCCGCCGGGCCGATGGAGCGTCCGATGACCCCGGCCACCGCCACGAGGGTGAGGACGTACGGGAGCGCCTGGAAGAGCGTCCCCCACTCCGAGCCGTACGCGATCGGCAGCCGGTCGGCGAGCGCGCTCGAGAACCCGAAGAGCAGCGTCGCGAACCAGGTCGCGAACGGCCGCCACTTGCCGAAGATGAGCGCCGCGAGCCCGATGAACCCGGTGCCGGCGGTCATGTTCTGGTTGAAGGAGTGGACGAACCCGGTCGAGAGGTAGGCGCCGCCGAGCGCCGCGATCGCGCCCGACGAGATGACGGCGATGTAGCGCGTCTTGTAGACCGAGATGCCGACCGTGTCCGCCGCCCGCGGATGCTCGCCGACCGACCGCAGCCGCAGCCCGAACGGCGTCCGGAAGACGAACACCCACGTCCCGACGAGGAGCAGGAACGACAGCCAGATCATCAGGTTCAGCTGCCCGAAGATCGGGCCGATGAACGGCCAGCTCTTGATGAAGTTGATGTGGATGTCCGGGATGCCGTAGTCGGCGATGTTCCCCGGCGTGCCCGCGTCGCCGTAGTGGTCGATGAACAGGTAGCCGGTGATCCCGAGCGCGAGGAAGTTGAGCGCGGTGCCGGTGATGATCTGGTCGACCTTGAAGTGGATCGACCAGACGGCGTGGATCGTCGCCAGCGCCGCCCCGGCGAGCATGGCGACGAGCAGCGCCACGACCCAGCTGTGGGAGAAGTCGTCCGCCCAGATGCCGAAGTAGGCGCCGGTGAGCAGCATCCCCTCGAGCGCCACGTTGACGACGCCCGAGCGCTCGCAGTAGAGGCCGCCGATCGCCGCGTAGAGGAGCGGCGTCGAGTAGACGAGCGTCGCCGAGAAGAGCGCGCTCCAGACGACGACCTGGTTCAGGTGCGGGACGGACGACTGGACGGCGACGAGGGCGAGCCCGATCCCGAGCACGCCCGCCGCGATCGCGCCGCCGCCGACGCGCCGCTCCTCGCGCGCGAGCGCGAAGATGCCGCAGGCGATCGCAAGGATGCCGACGACGACGGGGAGCGCGGTCGTGCGCGTGTGCAGCGGCGGGAGCGTCAGCCAGAACGCGAGCACGCCGAGGCCGATCCCGTACGCGCCGACCGCGCGCGGGGACGTCCACTGGAAGCCGCCGAGGCGGGCCGTGACCGCCGTCACGAGGACGCTCTCCGTTTCCGCCACCAGACGAGGATCCCGCCCAGGTTGATCCCGACGAAGAGGATCACGAGCCCCTGGATGATCGTCGCCAGGTTGCCGGCGAGCTCGGGCGCGAAGATCGACGGGTCGAGCTGGCGGCCCGATGTGCCGTTGATCAGCGCGCCGAAGAGCAGGGACGCGAAGCCGACGCCGACCGCGGTGTTCCGCCCGAGCAGGGCGGCCGCGAGGCCGATGAATCCGATCGACGAGTTCTGGATGTCGCCCGGGCCGAGGCGGAACTCCCAGCCGAGCACGTCGACCGCGCCGCCGAGCGCCGCGAACCCGCCCGCGATCGCCATCGCCACGAAGTAGTTCCGCGCCACCGAGATGCCGCTCGCGCGCGCCGCCTCCGGGTTGAACCCGACCGCGCGCACCGCGAAGCCGAGCGTCGTGCGGTTGATGATGATCCAGTAGACGACGAGCATCGCGATCGCGATGAAGATCCCGATCGAGAGGCCCTGCAGCAGCTTCAGCCCCCAGAAGACCGGGAGCTTGGCCCCGTCGGCGACGTCGCCCGAGATCGGGATGTCCGGCTGCAGCTTGTTCTGCAGCGGCCCGCCCGCGCCGAACAGGTACGAGCCGACCCAGATCGCGATCCAGTTGAGCATGATCGTCGAGATCACCTCGTGCGCCCCGACGGTCGCCTTCAGGATCCCGGCGATGCCCGCGTAGGCGGCGCCGGCGAGCGTCGCGATCACGATCGTCAGCGTCACGTGGAAGAACGGGTTCATGTGCACGAACGACGTGCCCAGCCAGATCGCGAAGTACGAGCCGACGAGGTACTGGCCCTCGCCGCCGATGTTGAAGAGCCCGCAGCGGAACGCGAACGCGACTCCGAGGCCGGTGAGGATGATCGGCGCCGTCAGGAGCAGCGTCTGCTGGAGGTTCTGCGCGGCGATCGACGACGTGTCCCACGGGAACCACATGTGCGTCGTCGCGAACGGGATCCGCGCCGAGTGGCTGCCGATCTGGAAGAACCAGTTCAGCCCCGTGCCCTCGAAGATCGCCTTGTAGACCTTGAGCGGGTTGTGCCCGGTGACGAGCACGACGAGCCCGCCGACGAAGAACGCGACGACGGTCGTGAGCAGCGGCCCGACGAACCCGCGCGCCTGCCGGAAGAACGTCATCCGGACGCCTGGCATCCCCTCGTCGGACGGCCGCGGCGCCTCCTCGAAGTCCTCGCTCAGGAGCTCGTCGCCGTGGTTCTGATCCGTCACGCCGCCTCCTTGCGACCGCCGGTCATTGCGAGGCCGAGCTCTTCCTCGGACGCCGTCGGCGGGAACTCGCCGACGATGCGGCCTTCGTAGATGACGAGGATGCGGTCGGAGAGCGACAGGATCTCGTCCAGCTCGAGCGAGACGAGGAACACGGCGCGGCCGGCATCGCGCTGCTCGACGAGCCGCCGGTGGACGAACTCGATCGCGCCGACGTCGAGCCCGCGGGTCGGCTGCGCGGCGATCAGCACCTTCGGCGCGCCGTCGATCTCGCGCGCGAGCACGACCTTCTGCTGGTTCCCGCCCGAGAGCGAGGCGGCGGGCGTGAGCGGCGTGCCGCCCCGCACGTCGAACTCGCGGAGGAGCCGCCGCGCGCGCTGCCCCATCGCCCTCAGGTTGAGGAACCCGCGCCGCGAGTTGGGCGCGTACCGGTACCCGTGCAGCGCCAGGTTCTCGGTCAGCGAGAAGGGCAGCACGAGCCCGCGGCGATGCCGGTCCTCGGGGACGTGGCCGACGCCCGCCTCGAGCGCCGTCTTCGAGCTCGCGTTCGTGATCTCCGCGCCCTCCACCGAGATGCGGCCCTGCTTCACGTGGCGGAGGCCGGCGATCGCGTCGATCAGCTCGCTCTGGCCGTTCCCGTCGACGCCTGCGAGCCCGACGATCTCGCCCGCGCGCACCTCGAAGCTGACGTCGCGCACCATCTCGAGCCCGCGGTCGTCGATCACCGTCACGCCCTCGACCTGCAGCAGCTGCCCGGCGGGCTGCGCCGGCGTCTTGTCGACGCGCAGCAGCACCTCGCGCCCCACCATCATCCGCGCCAGCCCTTCCTCGGTCGCCCCCTGGGCCGGGATCGTGTCGACGACGACGCCGCGCCGCAGCGTCGTGATCCGGTCGGCGATCTCGAGCACCTCGTTCAGCTTGTGCGAGATGAAGATGATCGACTTCCCCTGCCCCTTGAGGGCGCGCATGATCTCGAAGAGCTCCTGCGCCTCCTGCGGCGTGAGCACCGCGGTGGGCTCGTCGAGGATCAGGATCTCGGCGCCGCGGTACAGCGCCTTCAGGATCTCCACGCGCTGCTGCTGGCCGACCGTGATCCGGTCGATGCGCGCGTCGGGGTCGACCGCCAGCCCGTAGCGCTCGGAGAGCTCTCGCACGCGCTTGCGCGCCGTGTCGTAGTCGAGGAGGACGCCGCGGCGGCGCGGCTCGGTCGCGAGCACGATGTTCTCCGCCACCGTCATGACGGGGATGAGCATGAAGTGCTGGTGCACCATGCCGATCCCGGCCTCGATCGCGCCCTTCGTCGACCCGAGCTCGACCGGCTTGCCCTCGAGCAGGATCTGCCCCTCGTCGGGCGTGTAGAGCCCGTAGAGGATGTTCATCAGCGTCGACTTGCCGGCGCCGTTCTCGCCGAGGAGGGCGTGCACCTCACCGTGGCGGAGGTCGACGTCGACGTTGTCGTTCGCGAGCACGCCCGGGAACCGCTTCGTGATCCCGCGCAGCTCGAGCAGAGGTGCGTCCGCCACGCGCCGGATCCTAACCCGACGCCGGGCGTCCGCCGGAGAGCTGCTGCGCGGCCGCCCTCGCCCGCACCGCCGTCGCGACCGGGATGCGCGGGTCGAGCCTGCGCACGCCGATGACGCCGGTCGCAGCCCCGAACACGAGATCTTCACGCCCGCGGAACACTCCGCCGACAGCCTCCCGCGCGATGAACTCCGCTGCAACGGCCGGCAGCTCGAAGTCGTCGAGCCTTAATGCGGGCAGGTTGTGCTCGTGGGCCGCGGCCGCGGCCGCCGAGGCGCACATCCCGTCGTGCGCGGCCACGACGAGGGCGCCGCGGCCGATGGCGGTGAGCGCGGCCTCCTTGCACCGCGACGGGATCGACCGTGACCACTGGCGGAGCACGACGATCCGCCCGAGGACCGACCGTGCGCCCCTCGCGTACGCCCCGGCGAGCTTCCGCTCCTGCGGCCCGACCCAGGCGATCCGCGGCGTCGCCCCCGGCTCCCCGGCCGCGACGAGGCCGGCCACCACGCCCGCGAGCCGCGCCGCCTCGTCGTCGCGCAGCACGGCTCCGACGAGGTTCCCGACGCGGTTGCCCTTCGTCGCGGCGCCGATCAGCGCGTAGTGCGTCGACGGGTTCGCGCGGGCCGCGGCGGCCACCTCGGCGAGCGTCGCGGCCGATGCGGAGACCAGCACGAGCTGCGCGTCCGAGACCTGGTCGAGCGTGCCCCGCTGCACGACCGTCCCGGGAACGTCGATCGAGAGGTTCCCGACGACCCCGACGCGGAGCCGCGGCGTCGCGGCCGACACCGTCGGGGCGGCGGTCGTCGTCGCCGTCGTCGTGGTCGTCCCGGCGCTGTGCTGCACGCCGCCGCACCCCGCCGCGAGGACGAGGAGGAGAAGACCGAGTGCCGCTCCGAGCCGCATCAAGGAGGACCGTAGACGGGGCGGGCCATTTCCGGCCCGCCCCGTCCGCGCATGCATTCGTCCGACCGGACTACTTGACGGTCGTCGGGATGCCCTTGATCTTGCCGGCCTTGAGGAGCGCCCACTGCTTGGCCACCGCGGTCTTGATCGACGCGGGGACCTTCGAGCTCCACTTGCCGTAGCCGACGCCGTTCACATTGGCGCCGTACTGGATGTTCCTGCCGCCCTTCAGCGTGCCGTCCTTCGCGTCGTGGATCGCGTCCGCGACGGCGACGTCGACGCGCTTGAGCGCGGAGGTCATCACCCAGTTGCCGAGGTAGCCCTGGTCGGCGTCGACGCCGATGCCGAACACGCCCTTCTCGTTCGCTGCATCGAGGGCGCCGAGGCCGCAGCCGCCGGCGACCTGGAACACGACGTCAGCACCCTGGGCGATCTCGTTCAGGGCGTCTTCCTTGCACTTGTTCTGCGCAACGAAGTCCTGGGAGTAGACGTTCAGGGTCTGGATGCCCGGATCCGCCTTCTTCGCCGCGTACTGGAAGCCGGCGATGTAGCGATCGACCGGCGGGATCTTCTCGCCGCCGACCGAGCCGACCGCCTTCGCGCCCTGCGACTTCGCCCACAGGCCCGCCGCGTAGCCGACGAGGTACCCCGCCTGCTGCTCGCGGAACAGAAGGCCCTCGACGTTCTTCGGCTTGTTCTTCAGCCCCGTCACGTCGACGTCGACGATCGCGAACTTGTTGTTCGGGTACGAGGTCGCGATCGCGTTCATCGCGTCCTGCATGTTGAAGCCGATGCCGATCGTGATGCCGGCCTTGTCCCGAATGCAGGCCTGGAAGTTCGGGATGTAGTCGGCCGCCGACTTCGACTGCAGCACGTTGCCGGTGACGCCGTACTTCGCCTCGGCCTCCTTGAGACCCATGTAGGCAAGGTGGTTGAAGCCGTGGTCGTTCAGCCCGCCGATGTCGGTGACGAGACAGGCGCTGAACGCGGCCTTGTGCGCGGCCGACGCCGACCCGCCGCGAAGCGCGGCGAAGAGCGACGCGAGCAGCACCGTTGCGACGGCGAGCGCCGCGAGCGTGAGCCAACGCTTCCTCACTTGGTGAACCCTCCTCTTCAGTGTCCTTCTGGGGGGACTAGCGCGCAGTAGCCTAGCCCGTCCCACGGCCAGCGACTAGCCCATCCGGGTCAGAGCGGCCTCAGGTCGTGACAACGCGCTCGAGATCGTGCTCGGAGACGAGCACGCGGCGCGGCTTCGACCCTTCGTACGGCGAGATGATCCCCCGCCGCTCCAGCATGTCGATCAGCCGGCCGGCCCGCGTGTAGCCCACCCGGAGCCGCCGCTGGAGCAGGGAGACGCTGGCGGTCTGGGCGGTGACGACGACCTCGATCGCCCGGTCGAGCAGCGGGTCCTCGTCCGGGTCGAACTCGCCCTCCCCGGAGTCGCCGTCGTCGGCGAAGACCTGCGGCAGCTCGAGGTACGTCTCATCGACGTGCTGCTCGCGCTGGGCGCGGGTCTGCTCGACGATCATCGCGATCTCCTCCTCGGTGACGAACGCGCCCTGGACGCGCTGGAGGCGCGAGGTGCCGAGCGGCTTGAAGAGCATGTCCCCCTGGCCGAGCAGGCTCTCGGCGCCGTTCGCGTCGAGGATCACGCGCGAGTCGGTCTGCGAGGAGACGGCGAAGGCGATCCGCGACGGGACGTTCGCCTTGATCATCCCGGTGATCACGTCGACCGACGGCCGCTGCGTCGCGAGCACGAGGTGGATGCCGACCGCGCGCGACTTCTGCGCGAGCCGGATGATCGAGTCCTCGACCTCCTGCGGGCTGACCATCATCAGGTCGGCGAGCTCGTCGATCACGACGAGCAGGTACGGCAGCTCGTCCTCGCCGCGCTTGCGGAACGCGCGGTTCGCCTCCGGCAGGTTGCGGGCGCGGACCTGCGACAGCCGCTCGTAGCGCCGCTCCATCTCGGTGACGACGTTGAGCAGGACGGCGCTCGCCTCCTTCGGGCTGGAGACGACCGGCGTCAGCAGGTGCGGGATCGACTCGTAGTAGTTGAGCTCGATGCGCTTGGGGTCGATCAGGATCAGCCGCGCCTCGTCCGGGGTCGCGCGCAGCAGGATCGACGTCAGGATCGTGTTGATGCAGCCCGACTTGCCCGAGCCGGTCGTGCCGGCGATCAGGATGTGCGGCATCCGCGCCAGGTCGGCCCAGACCGACGCCCCGGAGATGTCCTTGCCGAGCCAGACCGACAGCGGGCTTGCCGACTGCGGCAGGTCGTCGTAGATGTCGCCGAGCGTGACGAGGTTCGGGCTGAGGTTCGGCACCTCGACGCCGACCGCCTGCTTGCCGGGGATCGGCGCCAGGATGCGGATCTCGGTCGTGGCGAGCGCGTAGGAGAGGTCGTCCTTCAGGTTCGCGACCTTGCCGACCTTCGTGCCCGGCGCGAGCTGCAGCTCGTAGCGCGTCACCCGCGGCCCGGCGATCTGGCCGACGACGGTCGCCTCGACGCCGAAGTGCGCGAGACAGGTGACGAGCGCCTCGGCGACGCGCTGGCTCGCTTCGCCGTTCGGGCCGGCGCCCGGCTTGGACTTGCGGAGCAGGCTGCGGTCGGGGAGCTCGTAGTCGGCGACCGGCTCCGGGAGCGTGAACAGGCGCTCCTGCGTCTCGGCCTCCTGGTCGTGCTCGTGCTCCTCGAAGTCGTTGAAGAGCACCGGCGGCGGGCCGACCGACAGCGAGTCGCTGACGAGGTCGGGGTAGTCCTGCTTGACGTCGACGGGCGGCTCGACGGGGACGGGCGCGGCCTGCGGCGCGACGACCGGGCGCTCGCGGCGGACCCGCTCGTGAGCGCGGTGCATCACGTGCCCGGTGCGGCGGAGGATCGCGCCCAGGCTCGCGCCGGTCAGGAAGAGCACGCCGGCGAGGGTGAGCAGCACGCCGAGGATCGTGGCGCCGGTCGAGCCGAGGCCGAGCGCGACGAGCCGCTCGAGCCCGTCGCCCGCGAGGCCGCCGTGCGCCGAGCCGAGCGTCAGCAGCAGCCCGAGGATCGCAACGCCGAGACCGAGCCGGAACGGGCGAACGTCGACGAGCGCGCTCCGGGCGACGATCAGCGCCCCGAGCGGGACGAGGAGGAGCGGCGCCAGGTAGGCGGCCGCGCCGATCCCGCTCTTCACGAGGTGCGCGACGGGGCCGCCGCTGAACCCGAACCAGAGCACGGCTGCGAGGAAGATGCCGAGGGCGGCCAGGCCGAGGCCGACCAGCTCGGGATGGTGGTGGGACGCGCGCTTCGTCCGCTTGGCGCGCCGGCGCTTGACGCGGCTCGGCGTCTTCGGGGACGTCTTGTGGGGCCGCTTGGGGCGCGCCATCGGAAGGCACTTCGCGCTTGGGGGCGCTGCTCCTTCTGCCGATACCGGGCCTATGCGGATCGCCGGGATGCTCACCTCGGTTGCGCTCGCGCTCGCCGCGGCGGCCTCCGCCGCGGTCCCGGTGCTCGTTCTCCAGCACCGGGCGGCGGCGCCGACGGTCCCGGTCTTCGCCGGCTCCACCGTCCTCTACTCCGTCCCGGTCTCCGGGGGCGTCCCGAAGCCCGTCCGCCGGCTCGAGGGCCAGTGGTACTTCCCGGCCGCCACGCCCGACGGCGGGTCGCTCCTCTTCGAGCGCCCGTACGCGAGCCACACGGAGGTGTGGCGCGTCCCGCTGGGGCACGGCGACCCGACCCTCCTCGGAACGATGCAGATGTTCACCGCGCCGCCGCAGCCGGGGCCGAACGTGGCGTCGCTGAGCCGGGTTCACGGGCGGACGCGCCTCACCATGCGCGCGAGCGGCGGGATCGTCATCTGGCGCTGGAACGGGCTCTCGCTCCACGCCACCGACCCGCAGGCCTCGCCGGACGGCTCGTCGGCGGTGATCATGACCGAGAAGGGCATCGAGCTCGTCGACGCGTACGGCACGCGTTTTCTGACGCACGGCACGGCCCTGATCGACCCGGCCTTCTCGGCCGACGGGACGACGGTCTACATGGTGGGCGTGAACGCGGCCACGAGCATCCCGAAGTAGGTCGGCGCCTCGTAGGAGAGCAGTTCGGCGTCGAACCGCTCGCCGAGCGCCCCGTGCAGCATCAGCAGCTGCCAGAGGCTGTCGGCGAGCGCGTCGTAGGCCCGCTTCGGCTCCCACGCGGCGAGCTCGCCGAGCGCGTTCGCCTCGACGATCCGGACGATCTCGTCGTCGTACGGCTGCGAATGCTCGCTGAAGCCGTAGGGGCCGTCCGGGTCGAGCCCGTGCCCGTGGTCGGCGCTCGCCACGAACGCGATCCGGCGGTCGCCGGTCGCGCGCGCGAGCGCGGCCCCCGCGCGCACGTGCTCCTCGTTCGAGAGCGCGCGGCACGGCGTCACGACGACCGCCGGAAGGCGCAGGAACCAGAGCGGGATCCCGGCTCCCCAGTCGACCGGCATCACCGACTCGCCCGCGAGCGAGGTGCCGAAGGTGAGCCCGGAGACCGGCAGCCCCTCCTGCTCGAGCGCGCGCACGCAGGCGTCGGCGAGCTCGGGCTCGCCCGCGCCCGTGTAGAGGTGCGCCTGGTCGACGAACGGGTTCGCCTGCTCCTCGAGGCGGCCGGAGCGTACGACGCCGAAGCGGCCGTCCACGTGGAGGCCGTGCGGGGTGACGAGGATCGCCGCCTCCGCGCCGGCGGCCGCCAGCCGGCGCGCGAGCTCCTCCATCGCCTGCCGCGTCTGCGCGCCCGCCTCCGTGAACACCGGGTTCCCGTGCGGCGCGATCGCGCCGAAGCAGATCACGGGAGCGAGCTGATCCGCTCGACGACCAGCTCGCCGAACCGCTCACCGTCGATCGCAACGCCGACCTTGGCGTTCGGCGGGCCGAAGTGGTCGCGGCCGCGCGCGTCGACGTTCGTCCGCCCCCAGCTCGGCCCGCCCGAGCAGTCGACCTCGATGTGAGCGTCACGCACGTCCATCAGCGTCGGGTCGATCAGGTGCGCCACGCAGACGGGGTCGTGCATCGGCGAGCCCGGGAGCTCCGGGTACCGCGCACGGTGGAAGCGGTTGTAGAAGTCCATCAGCTCGGCGACCACCCTGCCCACGCGGCCGGCGCCGCGCATGCGCTCGGTGTGCTCGGGCGTGATCAGCGCGTTGTGCGTGACGTCCAGGCCGACCATTGTGGTGTCGAGCCCCTCGACGAAGACGCGCTGCGCCGCCTCAGGATCGGCCCAGATGTTGAACTCGGCCGCCGGGGTGCGGTTCCCCTCGCCGATCGATCCGCCCATCAGGACGATCCGCTCCGGCCGGGCGTCGGCGTAGGCCGCGAACAGCAGTCCGATGTTCGTCAGCGGGCCGGTCGGGACGAGCACCGGCTTGTCGCTCCCGCGGTAGCGCTCGGCGAGGTACTCGACCGCGTTCCGCGGCTGCGCCTCCTGCGACGGAGGCGGCAGGTCGGGCCCGTCGAGCCCCGACTCGCCGTGCACGTGAGCGGCCACGTCGCGCGGCCGGATGATCGGCCGCTCGGCGCCGGCATAGACGGGGATGTCGGTGCGCCCGGCGAGCTCGAGCACGCGCAGCGCATTGTTCGTCGTCTTGTCGAGCGTCTGGTTGCCGGAGACGGTCGTCACGGCGACGAGCTCGACCTCGGGCGAGGCGAGCGCGAGCAGGATCGCAATCGCGTCGTCGTGGCCGGGGTCGCAGTCGAGGATGATCGGCGTCGGGGTCATGCGGCGAGTATCGCTGCAACCTCGTCCGCCGCGGGCAGTGAAGGCTGCGCGCCGAAGCGCGAGGCGGCAAGCGCGCCCGCCGCGCAGGCGCGGCCGAGCGACTCCTCGCGGCCGCGCCCCTCGAGCAGCGAGACGACGAGGCAGGCGGCGAACGCGTCGCCCGCGGCCGTCCCGTCGACGGCGTCGACCGCCGGCGGCGCCGCGCGCGCGACCTCGCGCCCGTTCTCGAACAGGGCCGCGCCCTCGGCGCCGTAGGTGACGGCGACGAGCTTCCCGCGCGAGGCGACCTCGTGCTCGAGCCGGTTCACGATCAGCAGGTCGGGCTCCAGGTCGACCGGGCGCGCCGGTGCGGCATTGAGCGCGAAGAAGCTCGCTCCGCGGGCGGCGGCGCGCACCACCGCGTCCGGCACCTCGAGCTGGCAGAGGACGGCGCCGCCCGGGCTGCGGGGCGGCACGTCGGCGTTCGCGCCGGGAACGACGACGATCTGGTTCTCCCCGTCGGCGGCGACGAGGATGAGCGCGATCCCGGTCGACCCGGCGACTGCCAGGTCGAGCTCGACGCCGGCCGCGC
>Ga0335071_10004413_pt1 | contig 14676 bp, 14 predicted proteins | sample Lox_Sample_15_FD_206724 | JGI IMG/M metagenome (GOLD analysis project Ga0335071, IMG submission 206724) | Soil microbial communities from Loxahatchee National Wildlife Refuge, Florida, United States - Lox_Sample_1.5 | ecosystem: Environmental > Terrestrial > Soil > Wetlands | place: USA... | reverse complement strand
TGTTGGTCTGGACCAGCGCGGCCAGGTTGCCCCAGAACATCGAGACGAGCGCCAGGAACTGGAAGATCTGCGCCCAGGAGGCATGGAACGGGGCGAACACCGCGACCATGATCCGGACGAGGATGGCGAACACCGCGGCCTTGGAGGCCGTCGCCAGGAAGACGACGATCGGCGTCGGCGCGCCTTCGTAGACGTCCGGGGCCCACATCTGGAAGGGCGCCAGGGCGGCCTTGAAGGCGAGGCCGGCGAAGACGAGGATCATCCCGACCAGGGCGATCTTGGCGTTGGCCCCGGGCAGGATCGCGGCGATGGCGGCATAGCGCGTCTCCCCCGTCAGCCCGAAGACCAGGGCCAGGCCGAGGAGCATGATCCCGGAGCTGAGCGTGCCCAGGAAGAAATACTTGATGCTCGCCTCGGAGGAGCGGGCTTCCTTCTTGAAGATCCCGGTCAGGATGTAGGACGGGATGGCGAACAGCTCGAAGGCCACGTACAGGGTGACGAGGTCCGTGGCCGCGACCGCGGCCGTCATCCCGATCAGGGCCAGGGGCAGGAGATAGTAGAACTCGCCCGCCTCGAATCCCTGGACCTCGAAGAACCGAAAGGCCAAGCCGACGGCCATGGCCGCCGCGGCGAGGACGATGATCGTGAAGAAAAAGGCGAAGCGGTCGGCCGTGAGGCACCCGCCGAAGACGCCGGCGGGGCTCAGGGGCGTCAGGAAGACGACGTCGGCCGTCACGAGCAAGCCGAGGAGCGTGATGTAGCCCGCGATCCGGGCGCCGTTCCGCCTCAGGAAGAGATGGGCGAACATGCCCAGGGCCGCCGTCGCCAGCAGGGCGATCTCCGGCCGGACGTATTTCAGGCCGGCGCCCAGGAGGGCGGTCGGTTCCATCAGCGGTCCCCCCGCGGCGGACCGGTCCGCAAGTCCGTTCCCGTCCCGGCCGCGGGCGCCCCGCCCGGCGCGAGAAGCGCCTTGTCGAAACCCGGATTGACGATCCGGACGATTTTCTCCACGGGCTTGTCGAGAAGATTCAAGACCGGCTTGGGATAAAGGCCGATCCAGAAGGCCAGGGCGATCAGGGGGATGAACGTCGCGAGCTCGCGGAGGTTCAGGTCCTTGATCAGCTGATTCGCCGGGTTCTCGAGCCGGCCGAACATGACCCGCTGGTAGAGCCAGAGCATGTATCCCGCGCCGAGGACGATGCCGGTCGCCGCGACGGCCGTCCAGAGAGGATTCACGGTCCAGGCGCCCATGAGGATCATGAATTCGCCGATGAAGCCGTTGAGGCCCGGCAGGCCGATCGAGGACATCGTCATCACGAGGAAAACGGCGGCGTAGACCGGCATCCGGGCCGAGAGGCCGCCGAACTCGGAGATGAGGCGCGTGTGGCGGCGCTCGTAGACGACGCCGACGATGAGGAACAGGGCGCCCGTCGAGATCCCGTGGTTGATCATCTGGAGGACGGCGCCCTTGAGGGCCATCGGGCTGAAGGTGAAGATGCCCAGCATGACGAAGCCCATGTGCGAGACCGAGGAGTAGGCGATCAGCTTCTTCATGTCCTTCTGCATGAGCGAGACGAGAGCCCCGTAGACGATCGAGACCAGGGCCAGGCCGACGAGGAGCGGCACGAACTTGCGCGAGGCCTCGGGGAAGAGCGGCAGCGAGAAGCGGACGAAGCCGTACGCGCCCATCTTCAGCAGGACGCCGGCCAGGATGACCGACCCGGCCGTCGGGGCCTCGACGTGCGCGTCCGGGAGCCAGGTGTGGAAGGGGAACATCGGGACCTTGATGGCGAAGCCGAGGAAGAAGGCCAGGAAGACCCAGGACTGGAGCGCCGCGGGGAGGATCGAGCCGGTCTGGAGGATGGCCAGGACGTCGAAGGTGTGATAGTGGGCGTAGAGGACCAGGATGCCGACGAGCATCATGACCGAGCCGAACAGGGTGTAGAGGAAGAACTTGATGGCCGCGTAGAGCTTCCGCTCGCCGCCCCAGATGCCGATCAGGAAGTACATCGGGACGAGCATGACCTCCCAGAAGACGTAGAACAGGACGAGATCGAGGGAGACGAACACGCCGATCATCCCCGTCTCGAGGATGAGGAGGAAGAGGTAATACTCCTTGAGCCGGTGCTCGACGGCCGACCAGGAGCTGACCACGGCCAGGAGCGTCAGGAGCGAGGTCAGGAGGATGAGGACGAGCGAGATGCCGTCGATCCCCAGGAGGTACTGGACGTGGACGGCCTTGATCCAGTCGGCCCGCTCGAGGAGCTGCATGTCGCCGTTGCCCGGGGCGAAGCCCGTCAGGAGAAACAGCGTCGCCAGGAATTCCAGGGCCGCGACCACGATCGCGGTCGCCTTGATCGCGCTCTTCTTCGCGCCGGGAATCGCCAGGAGGACCGGGACGCCGACGAGCGGGAAGAAGGCGATGAACGTCAGGAGGGGGATGCCCAGCAGGCTCATGGTTGCGGCTCCGCGGCGACCGCGCCGCCCGTCCTCGTGCGAATGGACCTCATGGCTCTCTCCGTATCTTCCTCAGAGGATCGTCACGACCAGGGCGATGATGATCACCAGGCCGAGGACGATCGCCAAGGCGTAGTTGTAGACGAATCCCGTCTGCAGGCCTCGCAGGCCGGTCGCGATGAGGCGGGAAAGGGACCCGATCCCGTTCACCGCGCCGTCGATGACCTCGCCGTCGAAGCCGATCGCGAGGCGCGAGATCGCGCGGACCAGGGCCGCCGCCCCGTTCACCAGGCCGTCGACGACGTGCTCGTCGATCCAGCCGAGGATCGATCCGAGCCTCATCACGCCCCGGACGAGCACCTTGTTATAGACGTCGTCGACGTAATAGAGGTGCGAGACGAGGCGGTAGACCGCCGGGAACCGCTCGACGAACCGGGCCGCGGGCCTCCCCTCCTTCCGGACGTAGACGGCGTGGGCGGCCAGGATGCCGCCGATCCCGATCGCGGCCGAGAGGGCCATCAGGAGGAGCTCGGTCCCGCCCGCGATCCCCGCCTCGTGCTCGCCGACGCTCGGGGCCAGGAAGCGGCCGAACCAGGCGCCGCCGCCGAGGACGCGGGGCAGGCCGACGTAGCCGCCAACCGCGGCCAGGACCGCCAGGACCTGGAGCGGCGCGGTCATGACCCGGGGCGACTCGTGGAGGTGGCGCTTCGCCTCCTCGTCCATCCGGTCCGGCCCGAAGAACGTCAGGAAGATCAGCCGGAACATATAGAACGCCGTCAGGGCCGCGCCGACGAGGCCGGCCGCCCAGACGCCATAGCGGCCCGAGGCGAAGGCCGCGGCCAGGATCTCGTCCTTGGAGAAGAAGCCCGAGAGCGCGGGGACGCCGGCGATCGCCAGGGCGCCGACGACGAAGACCGGATAAGTCCGGGGGAGGCGGGATCTCAGCCCGCCCATCCGGCGCATGTCCTGCTCGCCGGAGAGGGCGTGGATGACGCTCCCCGCCGAGAGGAAGAGGAGGCTCTTGAAGAAGGCGTGGGTCATGAGGTGGAAGATTCCCGCCGAGAACGCGCCGACGCCCAGGCCGACGAACATGTAGCCGATCTGGGAGATCGTGGAGTAGGCCAGCACGCGCTTGATGTCGTTCTGGACGAGGCCCATCGTCGCGGCGTAGACCGCCGTGGCGACGCCCACGACGGCCACGACCGTCAGGGCCGTGCCGCTCAGGGTGAAGAGCGCGTGGAGGCGGGCGACCATGTAGACGCCGGCCGTGACCATCGTCGCGGCGTGGATCAGGGCGGAGACCGGCGTCGGGCCCTCCATGGCGTCCGGGAGCCAGGTGTAGAGCGGGATCTGGGCCGACTTGCCCGTGGCTCCCAGGAAGAGGAGCAGGGCCGCGGCCGTGGCCAATCCCGGCGTGAGCAGGCCGCCTTGGGCGGCGGCCGTGATCCCGGCCGTGTCCACGGTCCCGAGCGTGGCCAGGAGGAGCCCGATGCCGAGCAGGAAGCCGAAGTCTCCCACCCGATTGGTGATGAACGCCTTCTTGCCCGCGTTCGCCGCCGAGTCCTTGGTGAACCAGAAGCCGATGAGAAGGTAGGAGCACAGCCCCACCCCCTCCCAGCCGACGAACATCACGGCCAGGTTGGCGCCCAAGACCAGGACCAGCATGGCGAAGGTGAACAGGTTGAGGTAGGCGAAGAACCGGGCATAGCTCCGGTCGTGGGCCATGTAGCCCATCGAGTAGACGTGGATGAGCAGGCCGACGCCGGTCACGACCAGGGTCATGACCGCGGCCAGCGAATCGTATCGGAAGGCCATCTCGAACGAGACCGGCACGGCCCTCCCGCCCGCGACGGAAACGAGGCTCGCCGGGATCCAGGTGAAGAGCGTCCGGGTGACGGACGCCCCCGGCGCACCGAGGAGCCCGGCGAAGCTCACCGCCGAGGCGAGGAAGCTCAGGCCCGCGGCCCCGACGCCCACGGCATGGACGGCCCGCCGGGAGAAGAGCCGGATCCCCAGCACCCCGTTGAGGAGGGCCCCCGCCAGGGGGAAGAGGGGGATCCAGGCGAACACGGCGGTCATCCTTTGAGCTCGTTCATCTCGTCGACGTCGTAGGTCTTCTTGGACCGGAAGAAGGACAGGACCAGGGCGAACCCCACCGCCGCCTCGGAGACCGCCATGAGGATGACGAACAGGGCGAAGATGGACCCCCGGGGCGATTTCAGGTGATGGCCCAGCCCGGCGAAGAGGATGTTGACCCCGTTGAGCAGGAGCTCGAGGCTCATCAGCATGATGACCAGGTTCTTGCGGAAGAGGACGCCGAACAGGCCGATGAAAAAGAGCAGCAGGCCGAGGCCGAAGACGGCGTTAATCGGGATCATGGACGAGCCTCCGGCGGGCGACGATGACCGCCCCGATGAGCACGGCCAGGAGCAGGACGGACGCCAGCTCGAAGGGGGCCAGATAGCTCGTGAAGAGCGTCTCGGCCATGGTCTTGAACTCGAGCCCCGCCTCGGGGCCGGCGGGCGGCGCCGGCCGGTTGGTGAACAAGACGTCGGCGATCTGGACGAGGAGGAGGGCCGGCAGGGCGAAGATGAACAGCTTCGGGAACGCCTTCCGCTTCTCGGCCTTGATCTCCTGGAGGTTGACGATGATGATGACGAAGATGTAGAGGACGACGATCCCCCCGCCGTAGACCAGCACCTGGATGGCGGCCAGGTACTCAGCCTGCAGGCTGAGGAAGACGCCGCCCGTGGCCAGGACGGTGAAGGCCAGGTAGAGGACGCTGTGCATGGCGTTCTTCTGGACGACGACCAGGACGGCCGAGACAAGGGCCAAGGCGGCGAAGAAGGCGAAGACGGCGAGGGTGATCATCCGCCCCCCTCCCCTCTCAGGTGCGCCTGGAGCGGCTCGCCTTCGAGGTACATGTCGGGGAGGGCGAAGCGCAGCCCGGGCTTGTGGGCCGTGGACATGCGGAACTCCTTGGAGAAGCGGATGGCGGCCGTGGGGCAGACCTCGACGCAGAGCGAGCAGGAGGCGCAGCGCTCCAGGATCCAGTCGAACTTGACGGGCCGCATCTTCTTGGTGGCCGGGTCGCGCTCGCCTTCGATGTCGAAGCAGCCGCAGGGACAGATCCGCTGGCAGGCCTTGCAGGCGATGCAGAGCGGCACACCGGCGTCGTCTTTATACAGGCGGATCGTGCCCTTGAACCGCTCGGGCAGGACCTGCTGCTTCTCGGGGTATTCGATCGTGATCTTCCGCCCGAAGTAGCGCTTGAGCGTGACGCCCATGCCGGCCACGATGTCCAGGAGGAGGAACGTCCGGAGGAAGCGGATGATCTTCTTCATAGCACGTACTTCAGGACGACGACCGCCAGGAAATTGGCGAGGGAGAGGGGGATGAGCCACTTCCAGGCGAGCTTGATCAGCTCGTCGAACCGGTAGCGGGGCAGCGTCCCCCGGATCCAGACGTAGAGGTAGAGAAAGAACATGATCTTGGCCAGGTACCAGAGGAATCCCGGGACCTTGTGGAGAAAGGCCAGGGCCGGGACATTGGCGAAGGGCGGCAGCCAGCCGCCGAAGAAGAGGATCACGACCAGCGACGAGACCAGGACCATGTGGGCGTAATCGGCGATGTAGAAGAAGGCGAACTTGAAGCCCGAGTACTCGGTGTGGTAGCCGGCCACGAGCTCCGACTCGGCCTCGGGCAGGTCGAACGGCGCGCGGTTGGTCTCGGCCACGCCCGAGATCCAGAAGACGACGGCCGAGACGGGCATCAGGAGCCCGTACCAGACCTTGCCGGCGAGCTGGGCCCGGACGATCTCGACCAGGTCCACGGACCGGGCCAGGAAGACGACGGTCAGCACGGTCAGGCCGATGGGGATCTCGTAGATCAGGACCTGGATGACCGACCGCAGGGCGCCCATGAGGGGATATTTGGAGTTCGACGCCCAGCCGCCGAAGATCACGCCGAAGACGGAGATGGCCGACATGCCGAGGACGAAGAGGAGGCCGACCGGGCTCTGGGCGACCCAGAGCGTCAGCTCATAGGCTCCGATCCGGATCGGCTCGCCGAGGGGGATGAAGCAAAACGCGAGGAGCGAGGAGAACATGACCAGGGCCGGGGCGATGTTGAACAGGAACCGGTCGGCCTGGCGCTGGACGATGTCCTCCTTGAAGATGATCTTGACCGCGTCGGCGATCGGCTGGAGGACGCCCTCGAAGCCGACCCGGTTCGGGCCGAGCCGGCCCTGGATGAGGGCCACGACGCGGCGTTCGAGCCAGATCATGACGATGACCATGACCAGGGGGTAGAACAGGACGGCGACGATCTTCCCCAGGGGGATCAGGAATTCGAAGACGAAGGGCGAGGGCGCGCTCACTTGTCGATCTCCCCGAGGACGATGTCGAGCGAGCCCAGGATGCCGACGATGTCCGAAAAGATGCCGCCCCGGCACATCAGGGGCAGCGACTGGAGGTTGATGAAGGACGGCGACTTCATCTTGATCCGCTCGGGCTTGTCCGTCCCGTTGCTCTTGATGTAGAAGCCGAGCTCCCCCTTCGGGGCCTCGGTCGTGTGGAAGACCTCGCCGGCCGGGATCTTGAGGACGCGCGGCACTTTGGCCAGGACCTCGCCCGCCGGGAGGCGGTCGAGCGCCTGGGTCACGATCCGGGCGCTCTGTCGGATCTCCCGCATCCGGACCTGGTAGCGGCCGTAGACGTCCGAGCGGTCGCTCGTCGGGACGTCGAACTCGAAATCCTCGTACGAGGAATAGGGAATGTCCTTGCGGATGTCCCAAGGGATGCCGGCGGCCCGGAGGCACGGCCCGGTCAGGCCGTAGTCCACGGCCTCGGCCGCCGAGATGCAGCCGACGCCCTGGGTCCGGTGCTTCCAGATGCGGTTTTCGTCAAGCAGCGTCTCGATCTCGCGGAGGCGGCGCGGCAGGCCGGCCAGCGTCGCCCGGATGCGGGCGATCAGGTCCGCGTCCAGGTCGAACGGGAGGCCGCCGAGGCGCAGGGCGTTGATCGTCAGGCGGCCGCCGGCGTAGGCCTCGAAGATGTCGAGGTAGTCCTCGCGGTCCTCGAAGCCGTAGAGCAGGACCGAGACCGCGCCGATGTCGTTCGCCTGGAAGCCGATCCAGGCCAGGTGCGACGAGATCCGCATGAGCTCGGCCAGGACGACCCGGATGTACTGGGCCCGCTTGGGGACTTCGATGCCGGCCAGCTTTTCGACCGCCAGGGCGTAGGCGAAGTTGTTGGCCACCGCGCCGATGTAATCGAGGCGGTCGGTGTAGGGCATGATCTGGGGATAGGTCAAGCTCTCCCAGAGCTTCTCCATCCCCCGGTGAAGGTAGCCGACCACGGGCTCGATGCTGAGGATGACCTCGTTGTCGATCTTGACCTTGAGGCGGAGCACCCCGTGGGTGGAGGGGTGCTGGGGCCCCATGTTCAGCTCGAGGTCCTTGAAGGACATCAGCCCCGCCCCTGGAGCGGAAAATCCTTCCGCAGCGGATGGCCCTCGAAGGAGGGATCGAGGTAGATGCGGCGCAGGTCGGGGTGGCCCTCGAACCGCAGGCCGAACATGTCGAAGATCTCGCGCTCGGCCCAGTCGGCGGCCTTGTGGACGCCGACGATGGACGGCAGCGCCTCCCCCTCGGCGTCGGCGGCCAGCCGGATGCGGAGCCGGGCGTCCCGGTTGTAGAGCTGATAGAGGACGGTGAAGCGCGCCCGGCCCTCCCCCGGCGCCGGCCCGTTGTCCAGGCCGATCATGTCGCTGAGGGCGGCGAAGCCGCGCTCGGCCTTGAGGAAGGCGACCGCCGCGACGAGCGCGGCCGCCCGGAGGCGGACCGTCAGCTCGCCCTTGGCGAAGACGGCGCCCAGGACGGCGTCGCCGGCGTGCGCGGCCAGGGCGGCGTACGCGGCGTCGAGGTCGGGGCGGCCGGTCGGTCCGTCACTCATGGCGCTTGAACATCACGTTCGTCGGGTGGGTCGCGGCGACCTTTTCCTGGAGGGTGATCAGGCCGTGGAGCAGGCCCTCCGGCGTCGGCGGGCAGCCGGCGACATAGACGTCCACCGGGATGACCTTGTCCACGCCCTGGAGGACGGAATACGTCGGGAACGGGCCGCCGCAGACGGCGCAGTTGCCCATGGCCATGACCCACTTGGGCTCGGGCATCTGCTCGTAGAGCCGCCGGACGATGGGGGCCATCTTGTTCGTCACCGTGCCGGCCACGATGAAGAGGTCGGCCTGGCGGGGCGAGGCGCGGAAAAGCTCGAAGCCGAAGCGGGCGATGTCGTAGCGGCCGGCGGCGGTGGCAATCATCTCGATGGCGCAGCAGGCCAGGCCCGATCCCAGCGGCCAGAACGAGTTCTTCTGGGCCCAGGTGATGAACCGGTCGACCTTCGTCAGCAGGAAGGGCTGGGGACCGGGCGGGCGCTTACTCACGGCCCCTCCCGAAGTCGAGGGCCTTGGACTTCCAGGCGTAGACATAGCCCAGGGCCAGGATGCCGAGGAAGACGACGACCTCGATCAGGCCGAAGAGCTTGAGCTTGTCGTGGACGACGGCCCAGGGAAACAGGAAGAACGTCTCGACCTCGAAGACGATGAAGACCAGGGCCAGGAGATAGAAGCGGATGGAGTAGGATTCGTGGGCCGTCGGCGTTTCGGGCTCGACGCCGCATTCGTACGGCTCGTACTTGTCGCCCTCGGGCTTCCGGCGGAAGCGGATCAGGGCGGCGAAGGCCAGGAGGACGACGGAAAAGACGACCGAGACGACGAAAAACAGAAAAAAATACCAGTAATTATTCATGCCTGCCCGGCGTCTCCCGATTCTGCTTCCCCCGAGGAACCCCGGGGAAGCGGCATTTTACCCGATTCGGCGCCGCCGTTCAATGGATCCGGCCCGCGTCGCGCGCGGCGCCCCAGGCCCGCGGGCCCGTCCGCCGGGGCGGGCCGCGGCCTCAGACCTGGGTCGTCAGGTAGACGGCGAGGCCCATCTGCGAGATCTGGTCGATGTGCATCTCGATGCCGTCGATGTGGTCGTCCTCGTCCTTGAGGATCTTCTCCAGGATCTCGCGGGTGGCGTAGTCCTTGACGTCGCCGGCGAGCTTGATGGCCGCGTTGTAGGACTTGACGGCGCCCGCCTCGGCCTCGTGATCGTTGGCCATCATCTTCGGGATCTCGGCCCCGATGTGCATCTTCTTCAAATCGCTGACGATGGGGACCCCTTCGAGGAAGAGGATGCGGCCGATGAGGGTCTCGGCATGCTTCATCTCGTCGACGGCCCGCTTCTCGATGGACTTGTGGAGCTTGTCGTAGCCCCAGCTGTCGCACATCTCGGAGTGGACCATGTACTGGCTGATCGCCGTCAGCTCGTCCGCCAGGAGCGAATTCAGGACGTCGATGAGCTTCTTGTCGCCTTTCATGTTGCCTCCTGCCTTTCTCGATATCCGCCCCGGGCGGATGACATATCCATTTTATCGGCCCGCTCCTGATTTGTAAAGCGAGGACCGCGGTGGTAAGGTGGAGGCATGTCCGGATCGCGCCTCTCTTCGGGGGCAGCCATCGTGCTCGCCGGGCTGGCCTTGGCCGCATCGCCGCCCCGGGCCGCATCGCCAGTGACGGCCGACGAATTCGTCTTCCCCCTGGCCTCTCCGCCGACGGCCTCCTGCCACGCCTCGACGCTCGCCGAGCTCCCGGACGGGATGCTGGCCGCGGCTTGGTTCGGCGGGACGCGCGAGGGCGCGTCCGACGTCGGCATCTGGTTCTCGCGGAAGGCCGGGGGCCGGTGGTCCGCGCCCGTGGAGATCGCCGACGGATGCCAGCCCCCGCTCCCCGGCCCCAGCACGGCCCTCCCGCCGCGCTTTCCGTGCTGGAACCCCGTCCTCTTCCAGCCCGCGAAGGGCCCCCTCCTTTTATTTTACAAGGTCGGCCCGTCGCCGAGCGCCTGGTGGGGCATGCTCGCGACGAGCGCGGACGGCGGCCGCTCCTGGGGGCCCGCCCGGCGCCTGCCGGAAGGCATCGTGGGGCCGATCAAGAACAAGCCCGTCGCGCTTCCCGGCGGCGACCTCCTCTGCGGCTCGAGCACGGAGGACGGCGGGTGGCGGGTCCATTTCGAGCGGACGCCCGACCTGGGCGGGACGTGGACTCGCACCGAGCCCCTCGACGACGCCGCGTCGGTCGGGGCGATACAGCCCGGCATCCTGGTCCTCGGCGACGGCCGGCTCCTGGCCCTCGGCCGCAGCCGGAAGGGCCGCATCTGGGAAGCGCGGTCGGCCGACGGCGGACGGACGTGGACCGGATTGCGGCTGACGGACCTGCCCAATCCCAATTCGGGCATCGACGCCGTGACGCTTCGCGACGGCCGCCACGTCCTGGTCTACAATCCCACGACCACGGGCCGGACGCCGCTCGGCGTCGCCGTCTCGCGGGACGGCCGGACCTGGACGCAGATCGCGATCCTCGAGGACGCTCCGGGCGAGTACTCCTATCCCGCGGTCATTCAAGGAGCCGACGGGGCGATCCACGTCAGCTACACGTGGCAGCGCCGGTCGATCAAGCACGTCGTCCTGGATCCCGCGCGGTTTTGAGCCGTCGCGGGACCGATTCGCCGTCCGCGGGAAATCGGTGACACGATCCCGATTCATCGCGGCGTTCGGAATTCGGTGACACGATCCCGATTCAAGAGAATCGGGTCATGTCACCGATTTCCGCACCGATTTCCTGGCGGTTGCCTTCGCCCCGATCCTGTGTAAGAATTATTTTCCGATTTCCCCTTCCCAGGAGGTTCGACATGCCGTCCCTCAACCGCCGAGAATTCCTGACCGGCATGGCCGCGGGCGCCGCCGTCATCGCCGCGCCCGGCCGGGCGACGCCCCAGCCGGCCAAGCGCCGCGCCGCGGGCGGTCCAAAGCCGCGCGGGCAGGCGCCGTCCGGCGGCCTCGCCGAGCCGGCGTTCCGGCCTCTCCCCCTGGGCGCGATCCGCCCGCAGGGCTGGCTCCTGAGGCAGCTCCGCCTCCAGGCCGACGGGCTGACCGGCCATCTCGACGAGTTCTGGCCCGACGTCGGGCAGAGCCAGTGGTTCGGCGGCGCGGCCGAAGGATGGGAGCGCGCGCCGTATTGGCTCGACGGCGCCATCCCGCTCGCCTGGATCCTCGGCGACAAGCCTCTCCAGGAGCGGATCAAGGGCTACATGGGCCATATCGTCAAGGCCCAGCGGCCCGACGGCTGGTACGCGCCGTATCCGCTCGACGCCGCCGCCAAGCCCTACGACCTTTGGGCGATCCTCCTGGCCAACAAGGCGTTCGTCCAGTACCACGAGGCGACGGGCGAGCCGCGCGTGCTCGAGGCCGTGATGCGGAACCTCAAGGCCGTCCTCGCGGCCCTCGACCGCACGCCGCTCTACGGCTGGGGGAAGTTCCGCTGGTTCGAAGGCCTCGTCCCGGCCTACTACGCTTTCGAGAAGACGGGCGAAGCGTGGCTCCTCGACCTGGCCCGCAAGCTCCAGGACCAGGGCTTCGATTACCGGACGTTCTACGGCGGCGAGGACGTAACCGTGCCCACGCCCCGGCGCGGGCTCTGGAAGTGGGACAAGCACGTGGTCAATACCGGCATGGCCCCCAAGGCCTACGCCTTGGCCTGGCGCCTGACGCGGCGCGAGGAGGACCGCGCCTTCGCCTTGAAGATCATCGAGGTCCTCGATCGCTGCCACGGCCTCGTGACCGGCATGTTCACGGGCGACGAGTGCCTGGCCGGGAAGAACCCCATCCAGGGCACGGAACTGTGCTCGGTGGTCGAGTTCATGTATTCGCTCGAGCACCTGGCCGGGATCACCGGCGATCCGTTCTACGCCGACCGCCTCGAGCGGGTCGCGTTCAACGCCTTGCCGGCCACGCTCGGGCCGGACATGTGGACGCACCAGTACGACCAGCAGGCGAACCAGGTCCAGTGCACGATCAACCCCGATCACATGTGGACGACCAACGGCCCCGAGTCGAACCTCTTCGGCCTCGAGCCGAACTTCGGCTGCTGCACGTCCAACCTCCACCAGGGCTGGCCCAAGCTCGCCGCCCACCTCTGGATGAAGACGCCCGACGGGGGGCTGGCGGCCGTGGCCTACGCCCCGAGCGAGGCCCGGTTCGACGCGGGCGGCACGCCGGTGCGCGTCGCCTGCGAGACCGACTACCCCTTCCGCGAGGCGCTGACGATCACCGTCCATCCGGAGAAAGCGGTCCGGTTCCCGCTCCTGCTGCGCGTCCCCGCCTGGGCCGGGGACGCGACCCTCGTTCCTCCCCGCGGTAGCGAAGTCGCCCTGCGGGCGGGCTCGTACTACCGGACGGAGCGCGAGTGGAAGGACGGCGACACGCTCGCCCTCCGCTTCCCGATGAAGGCGAAGACGAGCCGCCGGTACAACGGCGCGGTGGCCGTGGAGCGGGGGCCGCTCGTTTACTCGCTCAAGCTGGGCGAGGCCTGGACCCGGGTCAACGCCGACAAGCCGCACCGCGAGCTGCCCCACGGCGACTTCGAGGTCCGGCCGACCACGGCCTGGAACTACGGCCTGCTGGTCGACGAGGCCGCGCCGGAGAAAAGCCTGACGTTCGAGGAGAAGCCCGTGGGCGACCGGCCGTTCTCGGCCGAGGGCGCGGGCGTCGTCGCCCGGGCCCAGGGCCGCAAGATCCCGACCTGGCGGCTGGCCCACGGCTGGGCGGGCGAGATCGCGCCCGGCGACGCGGAGACGAAGGAGCCGCTCGAGGACCTGACCCTCGTGCCCTACGGCTGCGCCAAGATCCGGGTGACGGAGTTCCCCAAGCTCAAAGCCTGAACCGCTGCCGGCGGCCGCGGGAAACCCGCCGGGAGGAGAGAACCATGAGACACCGCGTCGGAGCCGCCGGAGCCGGGGCGCTGCTGGCCGTTCTGGCCCTCGCCGCGGGCGCGTCGCCGGCCGCCCCGCCCGTCGAGAAGCTGACCCTCGCCTCGACCACCTCGACCCAGGACTCGGGCTTCTTCGACGCCTTCGTCCCGGTCTTCGAGAAGAAGTTCGGCTGCCAGGTCAAGGTCATCGCCGTCGGAACGGGCCAGGCCATGCGGCTCGGCCGCGACGGCAACGCCGACGTCCTCCTCGTCCACGACCGCGAGTCCGAGGAGAAATTCGTGGCCGACGGCTTCGGCGTCGAGCGGCTCGACGTCATGCACAACGACTTCTTCGTCGTCGGGCCGGCGGCCGACCCGGCGAGGATCCGGGGCCTGTCGGCCGCGGCCGCGTTCAAGGCCCTGGCCGCCGGCGGCGGGTCGTTCGTCTCGCGGGGCGACGACTCGGGCACGCACAAGAAGGAGAAGCGGCTCTGGCAGGAGGCCGCCGCCGCGCCTCCGGCCGGCCGGTACGTCGAGAGCGGCACGGGGATGGAGGCCACGCTCCGCATCGCCAACGAGAAGGGCTATTACACGCTCGTCGACCGGGCCACGTGGCTGTCGCACAGGAAGGAGATCGACGCCCTGACCGTCCTCGTCGAGGGCGATCCCGGTCTGTTCAATCCCTACTCCGTGATCGTGGTCTCGCCGAAGAAATACCCGCATCTCAACACCGCGCTCGCGACGCGCTTCGCCGAATTCATCCGAAGCCCCGAGGGCCAGGCGATCATCCGCGACTACGGCAAAGACAAGTTCGGCTCGCCGCTCTTCTTCCCCGATGTCGTCAAGTGACCGGCCCGCGGCCCCGCCTCCGGACGAGGAGGCCGGCCGGATCGTCGTCCGCGACGCCTGCGAGCACAACCTCAAGTCGGTCGACGTCGACATTCCCCACGGCCGGCTGACGGTCATCACCGGGATCTCGGGCTCGGGCAAGTCGTCGCTCGCCTTCGACGTCCTCTACCAGGAGGCCCGCCGCCGCTACCTCGAATCGTTCTCGGCCCACGCCCGCCAGCTCCTGGGCAAGCTCCGCCGGCCCGACGTCGGGCGGCTCACCGGCCTCTCTCCCGCCCTGGCCTTGGGCCGGCCGCCGGCCGCGGCCGGGCCGCGCTCCACCGTCGGGACGCTGACCGAGATCCACGACCTCCTCCGCCTGCTCTACGCCCGCCTCGGCGAAGCCCCGCCCGGCGTCCGGCTCGAGCGCAGCCTGTTCTCCTTCAACTCGCCGCGCGGCGCCTGCCCGGCCTGCCGGGGGCTGGGCGTGGTCGACCGGATCGATCCCGATCTCCTGATCGCGGATCCGTCTAGGAGCCTGCGCCA
>Ga0335071_10004412_pt1 | contig 14677 bp, 9 predicted proteins | sample Lox_Sample_15_FD_206724 | JGI IMG/M metagenome (GOLD analysis project Ga0335071, IMG submission 206724) | Soil microbial communities from Loxahatchee National Wildlife Refuge, Florida, United States - Lox_Sample_1.5 | ecosystem: Environmental > Terrestrial > Soil > Wetlands | place: USA: Florida... | reverse complement strand
CGTCGGTGCTCTCGGCCTGGGGCTCGGCCTCGGCCCGCTGCGCGGTGGTGCTGGCGGCGCTGCTCGCGGGCTCGGCCCTCCGGGCCGCCGCCGGCCCCTGCCACGCGCTCCGCGACGCAGCCTTCTTCCCCCTGCTCGCCCTGCCCTCCGCGCTCCTCGGCTGCGCCCTGGCCGTGGCCCTGGGCTTCGCCACCGGCGGCCGCCGGGCGCTCGCCGGGCTCCTCTACGCCGCGGCCGTGCTGGCCCTGCTCTCCCTCCGACTCCTCCAGGCCTACCGCGGCCCGGCCGCATTCCTCCTCGACCCGCTCCTCGGCTACTTCCCGGGCCCGCTCTACGACGAGGCCGTCCCGCTCGACGCCCGGCTCCTCCTCGCCCGGGGCGAGGCGGTGGGCTGGGCGCTCCTCGCGGCCGGCCTGGCGGCCGCCCTCCGGCGGCTGCGGCGCGGCGCCGGCGCCGGGGATGGCGGGCGCACCGCCACGACGATGGCGGCACTCGGCGCCTGCCTGCTCGCCGCCACCTGGCTGCCGCGCCTGGCCCTGCAGGGTGGCCCGGATCTGCGGGCCGGGCTCATTCGCGCGCTGGGCGCGCGCCGGGAAGGCTCGCGCTGCACCGTCTTCCTCCCCGCCGAGGAGCCGCGGGCCGCCGCCGACGAGCTTCTGGCCGAGTGCGAGTTCCACGTCGCCGACGTGGCCGCCCGGCTGGACGTGCAGAGCCCACCCCGGGTGACGGTGTTCGTCCACCGCAGCCCGGCGGAGAAGCGGCGCTGGGTCGGCGCTGCCCAGACCGACTTCACCAAGCCCTGGCTGGCCGAGGTCCACGTCGACGACCAGCCGCTCCCCCACCCGGTGCTGCGCCACGAGATCGTCCACGCGGTGGCCTCGGCGCTGGCGCCGGGGCCGCTCCACGTCCCGGCCCGGGCCTGGGTGGTCCCCTCCCTGACCCTGATCGAGGGGCTGGCGGTGGCGCTGGAGACGCCGCGCTCAGGCTACACCGTTCACCAATGGTCAAGGGCGGCCCGGGACCTCGGGCTCCTGCCCGACCTCTCGCGCCTGCTGGGCCCGGCCGGGTTCTGGGGCGAGGCGCCGGCTCGCGCCTACGTGGCGGCCGGGAGCTTCCTCGCCCACCTGCTCGACCGCTACGGCCCCGGACCGGTGGCCGCCGCCTACCGCACCGGGGACCTGGCCGGCGCCTTCGGCCGGCCGCTGCCCACCCTGGTGGAGGAGTGGCAGCGCTCGCTGGACGCGGTGGCCCCCTCGGAGGAGCTGGCCCGCGCGGCGTCGCGCTGGCTGGGTCGAGGAAGCCTGTTCGAGCGGCGCTGTGCGCGCGAGGCGGCCGAGCTGGAGCAGGAGGCCGCGGCCGCGGCGGCGCGCGGTCGGACCGCCGAGGCCTGCGGGCTGTGGGCCCAGGAGGCGGAGGTGGGCGAGCCGGCGCCGGCGCTGCTGCGCCGGGGCGAGGCGCTGGCCGCCTCCGGCGACCTCCCCGCCGCCGCCGAGGCGTACCGGGCCGCCGCGGAGCGGCTCGGCCCCGGGGAGCAGGGGCTGGCCGGCAGGCTGCACGCCGCCGAGGGGGACCTCCGCTGGCGCCGCGGCGACGTGGCCGGCGCCGCCGCCGAATGGGCGGAGGCCTCCCGCGCCACCGACGATCGGGGCCAGGCGCGCCTCTTGGCCGCCAAGCAGCTGGCAGCCCCCGATCCGGAGCTGGGCCCTGCGGCGCGGGCCTACCTCCTCGACCCCGGCGACCCCTTGGCGCTCGTCAAGGTGGCGAGGTCGCGGGCTCCGCTGGCCGCCTACCTGGTCGGGCGGGCGCTGCTCGGCCGCGGCGCGCGCGCCCAGGCCGCGCCGGAGCTGGCGCGGGCCGCCGCCGCCGACCTGCCGGCGCCGCTCTCGCTGGAAGCCCGGCTGCTGCTGGCCGAGGCCCGCTGCGACCCCGCCGACGCCGGGCTGCTCGCCCCGCTCGAGCGCGCCGGCGACGCCGACCGCGCTCGCCTCGAGGAGGCCCGGCGCCGCTGCGCCTTCGAGGCCGGGGCGGGGCGCGCCGCCGCGCGCTGAGAGCGAGGGACTGCTCCCGGGGCGCGCCCTGCCGTTTCTGTTGACCGCCCGGGAGGTCCGGGAGACAGTCGGCGCATGAGGTCGCACCCCCTTCTCCTCGCCGCCGCGCTGACCCTCTCCGCCTGCGCCCCGCGCCTGCTCCCGGGCACCGAGATCACGGACTCCGTGGACGCGCGGGCCATCGCCTCGCTGCTGGAGACCTACCGGCAGGCCATGGAGCGCGGGGACGCCCAGGCGGTGCTGGACATGGCCGCCCCCGACTACCTCGACAACTCGGGCACCGCCGATCCCACCGACGACATCGACCGGGCCGGCCTGGCCAAGCGGCTGGAGGAGCTCTCCAAGGTGAGCGGGCTCCAGCTGCAGCTCACCATCCGCCGCATCGCGGTCCAGGGGGCGAAGGCCCACGCCGACGTGTTCTTCGACCAGTGGTACAAGGTCGCGACCGTGGGCGGCACGGTGCCGCGCCACGACTCGGACGTGCACCAGATGCTGCTGGAGAAGGTGGCCGGGGCCTGGAAGTTCAAGAGCGGGCTGTGATGGGCCGGGGCGGCTCGCCCCTCACCCGCCCACCAGATCCCGGTAGCCGTCCTCGCCCAGGTCGCCGAGGGCCCGCAGCCGATCCCGATAGCGGCGCCAGTCCTTCCGCCCGGCGCGCCCCGGGTCGTCCTCGTGGAGCCTGCCCACCGCGAAGCGGAGGGCAGCGAACCGCGACCACCGGTACAGCCCGGCCCAGGTCTCCGGCTCCACCTTGCGGCGGGACCGGTACCCGGAGACGAGCGCGCGGGCCCGCTCGCGCTGGTAGGCGTCGCGGTAGCACCAGGCGTTCACCGCCACGCCCAGGTCGTAGGCGAAGGGGTCGACGCAGCTCGACTCCCAGTCGAGGAGCGCGCCCACCCGGTCGCCGATCCACAGGACGTCGTCGACCAGGAGCGCGCCGTGGATCAGGCCGCGCGGGGCGCCGGGGAGCGCCGCCGCCTGGATGAGCTCGTCGCGCAGGAGCGGGAGGGCGGCCACCGCCTCCGCGCCGCCGGCGCCGGAGTCGGCCGCGGCCTCCAGGCGCGCGCCCACCCAGGCCGGACCGCGGGGGTTGGGGCGGCCCGGGCCAAAGCCGGCGCCGAGCTCGTGCAGCCGCCCGAGCTGCTCGCCCAGGCGACGGCAGTGGTCGGCGTCGACGTCGGCGGGCGCCAGCGGCTCGCCGGCCGAGTAGGCGAAGAGCATGGCCGGCTTGCCGGCTACCTCCGCGAAGGGCCGGCCGTCCTCCGCCGCCCGCAGGGCCGGAACCGGGAAGTGGGCCGCGTGGAGGAACTGCTGCACCTCCGCCTCGAAGCGGAGGTCCGCCTCGGCCTTGCCCTCGTTCACCCGCAGGAACCAGCGCTGATCTCCCGCCCAGAGGTGGTAGCCGGTGTGGGCCTCGCCGCGGGGCTCGGGCTCGACGCGCGAGGGGGCGGGCAGGCCGAAGCGGGCCAGCGCGGCGGCGAGCTGGGCGGCGTCGAGAACGGTGTGGTGGGCCATGGCGGTGGTGCGCCGCGGGGCGCCCGGGCAACATACGCTCGCGGCGCGCCCGGCACACCACCCCGGCGCGCGGGGCCCCGCCCGGGCCCGGCCGCAGCCATCCGCCGGGCCGCGCCCTTCACCCCGCTTTGCTCCCGGGACCCTGGAGCGCCCGGCGCGAGGAGCGCTCCGCCGCGGTGCCGCTCGCCCGAGGGTTCCCGTGCCCGCAGGCGTGGGCCTCCGCGTCTGCCGGGAGTCCGACCTGGAGTGCATGCCTCGCGCACGCGACCGGGGTCAGGGCATGCGGGCGCGCCTCGTCGTCGGCGGGCGATCCAGGACAAGACAGCCCCGCCGCCTGGCGGTGCGGGCGGCTCGGACGCGGGGGGTGGGATCCGCGGCAGCCCGCGGTCAGTGGAGGAGCTGACCGGTGGAGGAGCCGGCCGGCTGCGGGTGGAGGCTGCCCTTGAGCGGGCTGGTGTCCTCCGGCAGATCGATGGACCGGGGAAGCGTGCTGTGGCGGGAGTCGCCCAGGTGCTGCTCGATGGCGTGCTCCAGCTCCTCCTCGGAGGCCAGCACCGGGCGGATCTCCAGGCCGGTGGCGAAGGAGAGCTCATCGAGGACCGCCAGGTCGGCGGGGTCGGCCAGGGCCACCACCAGCGGGCCGCGGCGGTGCTCGCGGAGCCGGGCGATGGGGAGCACCTTGCGGGAGCGGATCACCTTCTCGGGCAGGAGCGAGAGGACATCGCGCGGGATCACCTTGTCCCACAGGGTCACGAAGGGGACGCCGAGCTGGCCACCGACCGCCGAGAGCACCTCCTCCTCGCGCATGAAGCCCAGGTAGACGATGGCGCGGCCCAGCCGGCCGCCCCAGCGGCGCTGGTGGGCGAGCGCGCTCTCGAGCTGGAACGGATCGAGGGCACCCACCTCGACGAGGAGCTCTCCGATCTTCTTGCGCGTCATCACCGGTCCCTCCAGCTATCTTCGGCCTTCCCTAGTTGCAAGGAGGGTGCCCGATGGGGCGCGCAGCGCAAGTTTGCTTATCCACCGAAATCGTCAATGCACCCGAGAGGGACCTGTCGCTTGAGCGCGGGACGTCACGGTGGTCGGGGAGGTCGCCGCGAGCACGGGCGTGACGCCCTGGCGACTCGGGCCGCCGACCCCCGGGTGAAGGGAGACCGCCGCTACTTGGCGGCACCCTTGGCCGCGGGGACAGGCTTCTTCGGCGGCTTCTTGGGGGCGAGCTCGGCCAGCTTGGCCTTGGCCTTCTCGGCGGCGGCGCTCTTCGGGTACTTCTCGACGATCTCCTTCAGCACCGCGGGCGCGTCGGCGCGGAACTCATCGAGCTCCAGCATGGCCGTGGCCATCCCGAACATGGCTTCGGGGGCGGAGTCCGACTTGGGCGCGTTCTTGTAGACCCAGCCGTAGGAGGCGAACGACTCCTTCCAGCGACCCTGGTCGGCGGCCAGCGCCCCCGAGCGGAGCGCGGCCTGAGGGGCGGCGGGGTCGTTGGGGAAGCGGCGCAGGAACTCGTCGTAGAGCTGCCTCGCCACCCCGGCGTCCCCCTTCTGGTCCTCCTGCTGCGCCAGCGCCAGGAAGGCGGCCTTGTCGTCCTGGCGCGGGAGGCTCTCGATGAGCTGCTTGGCCTCGGCCTCGTCGAGCGCGCCCTTTCCCTTCAAGGCGGCGAAGCGCTTGTCGACGCTCTGCTGCAGGTCGGCGATCTCCTGCTCGATCTGCGCGAGCTTGTGCTGTTCGACCTCCAGGTCGCCCCGCGACCTCGCCACCTCGTCCTGGAGCTTGGTCACCGAGACGCCCAGGTCGGCGCCGCTGCGGCGCGCGGCCTGGTTGAGCTCGTCGATCTTCTGCTGCGCCTCGGCGATCTTCTTGTCGACGGCGGCGACCCGGTCCTTGAGCAGGCGCTCCTGATCCTCGATCCGCCGCTGCTGCTCGTCGAGGCGGCGCCCCTGGGCGTCGGAGGTCGACTCGAGCGCGTCGATCCGGCTCTCCATGAGGTCCCCGCGCCCGCTCGTGACGCAGGCGGCGGTGGCCACCGCGAGCGCGGGGAGGAGAACCTTGAGCGCCTGCCGCACCGACGTCACCGGTCGATCACGAAGTCGTCGCGCCGGTTGCGGGCCCAGCAGTCCTCGGTGGCCTGCTTGCACACCGGCTTCTCCTTGCCGAAGCTGACGGTGTCGATGCTGCCGCCGGCGCCCAGGTCGGAGAGGTACTTCCGGGCCGCCTCGGCGCGCCGGCTGCCCAGCGCCACGTTGTACTGGGCGGTGCCGCGCTCGTCGCAGTTGCCCTGCACCACCACCCGCCGGGCCGGGGCCTTGCGCAGGCAGTCGGCCAGCTTCTGCAGGTTGGCCTGGGAGTCGGCGGTGAGGGTGGCCTGGTCGAAGCCGAAGTGGATGGTGAACCCGGCGGCGTCGGAGCACTCGGCCGGGACGGCCGCGGAGGTGGCGGTGGCAGCCTCGGGCTGCGAGACAGCCGTCACGCACCGGCCGTTCTGGCAGGAGCCGCTGGCGCAGTCGCGATCCGAGCCGCAGGTGCCGGCCGGCCGCGCCACGCACCGCTCACCCTGGCACATCTGGCCGGCGGCGCAGTCCATGTCCCCGCCGCACTGCGGCTTGGGGGTGCACTTGTTGCTGCGGCAAACGAACCCCGCCTGGCAGTCGGTGTCCGTCCCGCACTCCTCGCAGCGCCCCTCCACGCACACCTTGCCGTACCCGGACTGCTGGGCGCAGTCCGCGCTGCTCTTGCACTCACCGTTCTTGGGCTTGGCCGGACAGGCGGTCAGGGCGAGTGCGCCCGCCGCGCAAAGGATCACATAGAGAACGCGACGCATGCAGACCTCCGGTGGCAGCGAAGCATTGGAGCCGGTGCCTTGTTCAGGGTCCTTGACTCTTCGCTCCATTCCCCACCTCTGTCAAAGGTTTTCGTCCCCCCGCGACCATCCGGGATTAACATCGCCAGCCCATGCCCGCGCTGGTACTCGTCGTCGACGACGAGAAGAACATCCAGGTCACCCTGTCCCGCGCCCTGTCCATGGCCGGCTACGCGGTGGAGACCGCCAGCGGGGGGCAGGAGGCCCTGGACAAGATCGCCGCCCTCCCCGTGGACGTGGTGGTCATGGACGTCCGCATGCCCGACCTCGATGGGTTGGCGGTGCTGGAGCGGGCGCGGCAGACGCGGCCGGACCTCCCGGTGGTGATCATGTCCGGCCACGGCTCGATCGAGACGGTCCGGAACGCCTTCAAGCTGGGGGCCTTCGACTACCTGGAGAAGCCCATCACCGAGAAGGACAAGCTCCTGGTGGCGGTGAAGAACGCGCTCGCCCTGGAGAGCCTCCGGGCCGAGAACGCCGCCCTCCGCAGGGAGGCCGGCCGGCTGGACATGGTGGGCAGCGGGCCGGCCATGCAACGCCTGTTCGAGGTGGTCCGGCGGGCCGCCCCCTCCGAGGGGCGGGTCCTGCTCTCCGGCGAGAACGGCTCCGGCAAGGAGCTGGTGGCACGCGCCCTCCACCAGAACTCCCGGCGCCGTGACGCACCCTTCGTGAAGCTCAACTGCGCGGCGGTGCCGGCCGAGCTCATCGAGAGCGAGCTGTTCGGCCACGAGCGCGGCGCCTTCACCGGGGCGGTGGCCGCCCGCCGCGGCAAGTTCGAGCTGGCGGACGGCGGCACCCTCTTCCTCGACGAGGTGGGCGACATGCCGCCGGCCATGCAGGCCAAGGTCCTGCGCGTCCTGCAGGAGGGCGAGTTCGAGCGGGTGGGTGGGCAGCAGACCCTCCGCTGCGACGTGCGGGTGATCGCCGCCACCAACAAGGACCTGGCCGCCGAGGTGGGGGCCGGCCGGTTCCGCGAGGACCTCTACTACCGGCTCAACGTGGTCCCGGTGCGCACCCCGCCCCTGCGCGAGCACCGGGAGGACATCCCCGAGCTCTGCTCCCGATTCCTCGCCGAGGCCTGCGAGCGCAATGGCCGCCGCCCGGTGCAGCTCAGCCGCGAGGCGCTCCTCGCCCTCCAGTCGCACGACTGGCCGGGCAACGTGCGGGAGCTGCGCAACCAGGTGGAGCGGCTGGTCATCCTCTGCGACGGCCCGGAGATCGGCGCCGACGAGGTGGCGCGGCTCCTCCCCGGCGCCCGTCCGCCTCGCACCGACCGGCTCCGGCCCGGCGCCGGCTTCCACGAGCTGGTCGAGGAGGCGGAGCGGGAGATCATCCTCTCCGCGCTCGACCAGCACCAGGGCAACGTGACCGACACCGCCCGCGCCCTGGGCCTGGAGCGGAGCCACCTCTACAAGAAGATGCGGTCCCTGGGCGTGAGGCGGGGGGAAGGCGAGTAGCCGGCCGCCTGCGTCAGGGCAGCCGCGGGCCGGGCGTGTCGGAGGGGACACGGCCGACCGAGGCACGGCGGCGCCGCCCCCTGGAGCCGCCCAGGCCTCGCCCCCCGCGGTGCCCCTTCCCGCCGCACGCGCCTGGGCCCTGCCCAGCCAGGGAAGGGCGCTGCGCGCCACCCGGCGAGGAAGGGCCCGCCACTCCCCCGCGCGGGCGCGCTCGAGACACCCGGCGGTCGCCTGGGCGGGTCGCGAGCACCGCGACCCTCTGGCACGCCCCCTGCTGCTTGACGGCGGAGCATGGATGCCCGCACTTTGTCGAACGCCGGCGCCAGCGGTATCGTTCGGCTTCCCGCCGTGCGGAGAACGTCCGACCAGAGCCCCTCGCCGGCCTCCGTGGACCGACGGGGCACGGAGGAGCCCGGAGTGCGCAGCAGGCGCCGCTGGTGGAGGGGGATCCGCCTGGCCCTCCTCGCCCTTCTCGTCCCGCCCCTTGTGGGCGGCGGCGTGCTCCTCCTCTGGACGCGCGAGCTCCCCGCCTTCGACACGCTCGAGGACTACGAGCCCATGGAGGCGACCCGGGTGATCGCCGCCGACGGCAGCGAGGCCTTCGAGTTCGCCCGCGAGCGCCGCACTGTGGTGCCCATCCAGGAGATCCCCGAGGTCCTGAAGAAGGCGGTCCTGGCGGCCGAGGACGCGCGCTTCTACCAGCACGAGGGCGTCAACTACCTTGCCATCGTCCGGTGCCTGGCCAAGGGGGTCCTTCGGGGCGGAGTGGCCTGCGGCGGCTCCACCATCACCCAGCAGGTGGTCAAGACCTTCCTGCTCCCCACCGACTGGCGGGTGAAGCGCAAGCTCAAGGAGCTGGTGCTGGCCCCGCGGCTGGAGCAGCACCTGACCAAGGACGAGATCCTCTACCTCTACCTGAACCAGATCTACCTGGGCCACCTGCGCTACGGCGTGGAGCAAGCCAGCCGCTTCTACTTCGGGAAGGGGGTGAAGGACCTCACCCTGGGCGAGGCGGCCACGCTGGCCGGCGTCATCCAGTCGCCCATGCGCTGGTCCCCGGTCAACCACCCGGCCCCCGCCAAGAAGCGGCAGCAGTACGTGCTGCGGCGCATGCGCGAGGAGGGATGGATCAGCGAGGCCCAGCTCCAGGCCGAGCTGGAGCGGCCCATCCGCACCTCGCCGCCGGACCCCGAGCCGCCCGGCGCCTGGTACGCCGACGCAGTCCGTCGCTACCTGGACGACAAGTACGGAAGGGACCGGGTGGAGACCGACGGGCTCACCGTGCAGATCGCCATGGACCCGCGCCTGCAGCGCTACGCCGAGCTGGCGCTGGAGTCGGGGCTCAAGGCGGTCGACCGGCGCCAGGGCTGGCGCGGCCCCATCTTCCATCTCGAGCCGGCCCAGCGGCTGGCGGCCCTCCCCCTGTGGCGCAAGCAGCTGGAGGGCGTGGACCCCAGCCCGGGAGAGGTGCTGGTCTGGGACCTGGGTCGGGTGAACCCCGAGCTGATCGATCCTGGGGAGGCGGGAGCGGGGCAGGAGAAGGACGTGGCCCGCATGGCCCGGGCCCGTCCGCTGCAGGTCGGCGACGAGTATGCCGGGCTGGTGGTGAAGGTCGAGGACCGGGTGGCCACCGTGGACCTGGGCAACGCCCGGGGCGAGATCGGCCTCTCCGACGTGGCCTGGGCCCGGCGCTGGAACCCGCAGGAGCCGACCGCGGCGCCGCGCAAGATGTCGGCGGTGCTCTCCGAGGGCGACGTGGTGCGGGTCGCGGTCCTGCCCGCCAAGCTCCCGCCGGAGCGGGCCGCCCGCGAGAAGAGGGCGCTCCCCCTGTCGCTCGAGCAGACGCCGCTGGTGCAGGGGGCGATGGTGGCCATCGACCCCGCCACCCGCGGCGTCCGGGCGCTGGTGGGCGGCCTGGACTACGGGCCGCAGAACCTCTTCGACCGCGCCCTGCAGGCTCGCCGCCAGCCGGGCAGCGCCATGAAGCCTTTCGTGTGGGGGGCGGCCGTCGAGTCGCGCCGGTTCACCGCCAGCACCGTGGTCTACGACACGCCCGACCTCTACCGGGACCCGTGGACCGGCAAGGAGTGGAAACCGAAGAACTACGAGCGCGACGCCTTCGACGGGCCCATGCTCCTGGAGGACGCCCTGGCCCAGTCCAAGAACACCGTCTCGGTGAAGCTGGTCAACGCGCTGGGCGTGGATGCCGTCATCGGGTTCGCCGACCGCATGGGCGTCTCCTCCGAGCTCCCCCGGAACCTCACCCTGGCGCTGGGGACCGGGGAGGTCACGCCCCTGGAGCTGACCAACGCCTACGCCTCCATCGCCGCGCAAGGCTCCGCCGCCCAGCCGGTCCTGGTCGTGTCGGTGAGGGACCGGCACGGGGCCGTCCTCGAGGACCACCCCGCGGCGTCCCCGCCCCTCGGCGGCCCGGACGGCGGCGTGGAGGCCGCCACCGCGGCCGGGCCGGACGCCGCGCCGGCCCAGCCGCCCACCCCGCCCGACCCCGGCCTGGAACCGGCGGTGAGCGGCGATCCGGCCGAGCCGCCGCCCTTCCCCATCCCCGCCATCGGAACCCGGCCCGACGTGGCCTTCGTGCTCACGGCCATGATGCGCCAGGTGATCGAGTCCGGCACCGCCTCGGCGGCCCGGTCGCTGGCGCGCCCGGTCGCCGGCAAGACCGGCACCACCCAGGATCACCGCGACGCCTGGTTCGTGGGCTTCACCCCCGACCTGGTGGCCGGGGTGTGGGTCGGCTTCGACGACCACGCGCCGCTCGGGCCGCGCGAGACCGGGGCGGTGGCGGCGCTGCCCGCCTGGATCTCCTTCATGCAGGCGGCGCTGGGCGGCCGGCCGCCGCAGGACTTCGCGCTCGTCCCCGGCGTGGAGCAGGTCCGCATCGACGCCGCCTCCGGCAAGCTGGCCGCACCCGACGTCGCCGACGCCCCGTTCGTGCCCTTCCTCGCCGGCACCGCGCCCACCGAGGCCGCCTCGCGCGAGGCCGGTGCCGCTCCCCAGAACTTCTTCATGGACAATCGGTGACCGCGCGCCGGAAGGACGCCCACCTGCTCTCCCTCACCGCCCTCGTGGCCGCCCTGCTGGCCGCGCCGGCCGGGGCGGCCCCGGCGTCGGGCGGGCCGCCGGCGTCCCTGGCCGCGGTCTCCGACGACCTGGCCCGCGCCGTGGGCCCGCCCGCGGAGGGGCGGCGTGGCCTGGTCCTCGCCGTCGAGGCTCGCGCCCGGCAGCTTCAGGGCCCGCTGGAGACCACGCTCGCCGATGCGCTGGCCCGCCAGGGCTACGCCGTCACCCCGGCCCGCGGCAGCGGCGACCCCGAGGCCGCGGCCCGCGCCGGCGGCCAGGACTGGCTGCTCCGGGTGCAGGCCGGCCTGGTGCCCGGCCGCCGCGAGCTGGCCCTGGTGGGCGAGTTCATCCCGGCCTGGGAATCGTTCTTCCTCCAGCGCCGGCCCGGCGCCCGCGCCCGACCGCCGCGGCTGGTGCAGGCGCGGGGGCCGGCCGACCCCGAGACTCTGCTCCTGGGGCGCGAGGAGCGACCGCCGGGCGCGCCCGCGATCCGGCTGGTGCCGCTGGGGAGGATCGCCGGGCGGGTGCTGGCGCTGGCGGTGGGCGACGCCGGCGAGGGCCCTGCCATCGCCGCGGCCACCCCCGGGGCCGTCCTCCTCCTCTCCGCCGCGGGCGCCGAGCTGGCTCGCCGAGAGCCGGACCGCTCCGGGTGGCGGGCGGTGCGCGACCCGGCGGCGGTCCTCTCGGTGGGCGACTTCGGCGGCGGGCGGCTGGCGGTGCAGTGGGCCGGGGCCCCGAGGGGCGAGGTGCTGGCCCGCAGCGGCGACCGGCTCGAGGTGGTGGCCGCGCTCTCCGCCGCGCCGCTGTGCGCGGCGGAGGGCGTCCGCCTCTTCGGCCAGTTCGCGCCGGGGAAGGGGCTCCTCCTCGACCAGCTCGCCCTGGCGGTGGACCCGGACTCCCGCCCTCGCTCGGACCGCGAGCTCTACGGGGTCTCGGCTGCCCCGCACGGCGGCCCCATCGCCTTCGCCGCCCTCGACAGCTCGCTGCGGCTGGAGCTGCTCGGCCCCGACCTCTCTCCGGCCGGCCCGGCGCTGCCCGGCGTGGGGGTGGGCTTCGCGCTGGCGGACCTCGACGGCGATGGGATGGCCGAGGTGGTGGCCTCCTCGCCGTCCGCCACCGGCCCGGACCGGATCCGGGTCATCGCCCCGCGCGTCGAGCGCTCGCTGCTCTTCGAGTCGCCGCCGCTCGAGGGCGCGGTGCTGGCCGCCGCCGGCGGTGACCTCACCGGCGACGGCGTCGACGACGCCGTGGTGGCGGTGGTGTCGCGCCAGGGCGAAGGCGAGGTCTCCGACCTCCTTCTCCTCACCTCCGATCCCCGGGAGCTCAGGTGAGCGCCGCCCCTCGCCTCCTACCCGCCGCGCTGGCCCTGCTCCTGACCCTCCCCGGCACCGCCCGGGCCGGGGTCCGGCCCGCCTACGGCGGCGAGATCCGGGTCCAGCTCCCCGCACCGCCGCGGATCGCCGATCCGGCCCAGGCGGTGGACCCCGCCGACGTCCTGCTGGTGCGGGCCGTCCACGCCACGCCGCTCACCATCGACGAGGCCGGGCACCTCGCGCCCGGGCTCCTGGAGGAGGTCCCCGTCGCCGCGGCCGGCGGTCGCGCCTTCCGGCTCCGGCTCCGGGCCGGGCTGCGCTTCGCCGACGGCTCGCCCCTCGCCGCCCCCGACCTGGCGGCGAGCCTCACCCGCCTCCTCTCCCGCGACGCCCCCAACGCCTGGGTGGCCCTGCCGGTGCTGGGCGCCGACGCGTTCCTGGCCGGGCGCGCCGCGACGCTGGCGGGGGTCCAGGTGCTCTCCGACCGGGAGCTGCTCGTCACCCTGGCGTTCCCGCTTCCGGAGTGGCCCTACGCGCTGGCCACTCCCGCCGCCTCCGTGATCTCGCCCCGCGGCGGGGGCGCCGGGCCGTTCCAGCTCCAGTCGCTCGACGCGGCCGGGGCGCGCCTCCTCCCGAACCCGCTCCACTGGCGAGGCCGACCCTTCGCCGACCGGCTGACGCTCTCCGGCGCCGAGGCCCGCGCCTCCGCCCGGGCCCTCTCCCGCGGCGAGGTCGACCTGGTGCTCCGGCCCGAGGCCGCCTCCCCCCTGGCGACCCCCACCCCGGCGCTGCTGGCCACGGTGGCGGCGGTGAATGGCCGGCGCCTGGGCGCAGGGGCCGAGCCGGTGCGGCGGCTGCTCGACTCGCTGGATCGCGCCGAGCTGGGCCAGCGCTTCGCCCGCGGGCCCTCGGCACCGCTCGCTTGCCTGGTCCCGCCGGCGCTCCTGCCCCCGCCGGGCCCGGCCGAGGCCGCCGGGGCCCCGGGGGCCGCCCCCGCCCGGCTCGTGCTCCTGGCCAGCTCCGCGGCCCCGGACCAGCGCGCGGTCGCCGAGCGGATCCAGGTGCGGCTCTTCGACGCCGGGGTGCGGGCAGCCCTGGAGCTCGAGGAGCCGGCCCGCTTCGCGGCGCGGCTCGCCGCCGAGGACTACGACGTGGCGCTGGTGCCGGTGCCGGTGCAGCCGCTCGCCCCCGCGCTGGCCGCCGGCCAGGTGGTGCTGGCGGTGCGCGGCTCGGACGCCGCGCGCCGGGCCATGGCCGCGCTCTCCGGCCCCGGCGGCCTCGAGCCCGCGGCCGCAGGGGAGCAGGCCCGGGCCCTGGGGCGGGCCCTAGACCTCTGGCCGCTGTTCGCCACCGGGGCGCGGGCCTCGACCGGTCCCGCGCTGGAGGGGCTGCGCGTCGGCGTCGACGGCGGGATCGATCCGGGCGACCTCTGGCGCCGGCGGGGGGAGGCGCAATGAGGCTCCGCTCCCAGCTGGCGCTGCTCCTCGCCCTCTTCGCCCTGGTGCCCATCGCGGCCGCCCTGATCCCGGTGGTCAGCGCCCTCGCGCGGGCCCTCGCCGAGGAGCACGCGGCGCGCCTGGAGGGCGCCTCCCGGGCGGTGGCCGGCGAGCTGGCGCGCCTCTCCCAGGAGGCCGTGGCCCGGGTGGCCGAGCTCTCCCGGAGCCCAGAGGCGGAGGGCTTTGCCCGCGATCTCTCCTCGGGCCTGCTCTCGCCTGCCGACGCCGCATCGCGGGGGGCCGAGTGGATGCGGGCGCGGGGGCTGGACGTCCTGGCCGTCGCCACCGAGGACGGCCGGGTGGTGACCTCGGGCCACCTCCCCGGGCGCGCCGGCGACGTGGACCCGGAGCTCTCGCCGGTGCTGGCGGCGCCGCCGGGGGTTGCCGCCCCGCGGGTGGTGACGCGGGCCGGCGCCGCCGGGCCCGAGCCGTCGCTGGCGCTCATCGCCTGGGCGCCGCTCCCCGGCGAAGGCGGGCTGCGGCTGGCGGGAGGTCTGGAGCTGGGCGCGGACCGGGCCCGGCGGCTGGCGGCGCTGACCGGTGGCGAGGTGACGGTGCGCGCCGCAGGCGGGACGGTCTTGGCCCGGGCGGCCGCGCCGCTCGACGCCGGGGCGCCGCTCTGGACGCGGGTGGGGATGCGGCTCGGGGTGGGGCTGGCCGATGCGCGGCGGGCCATCCCGCTTGGCGCGCCGGGCGGGCCCGCCGGCGAGGTGGAGGTGGCGGTGGCGTCGGAGGGGCTGGCCCGGGCCGCGGGCGCGGTGCTGGCTGCCTTCCTGGGCGCGCTCTGCGTGGGAGCGGTGGGCGCCCTGGTGGCAGGGCGGCTGGTCGCCTCGAAGGTGACCCGCCCGGTCGAGGCGCTGCGCGAGGCGTCTGCCCGGGTCGCCGCCGGCGACCTCTCGGCGCGGGT
>Ga0335071_10004410_pt1 | contig 14680 bp, 16 predicted proteins | sample Lox_Sample_15_FD_206724 | JGI IMG/M metagenome (GOLD analysis project Ga0335071, IMG submission 206724) | Soil microbial communities from Loxahatchee National Wildlife Refuge, Florida, United States - Lox_Sample_1.5 | ecosystem: Environmental > Terrestrial > Soil > Wetlands | place: USA... | reverse complement strand
CCTTTTACGTCAACCCGCCGAACATGAAAAACCGCCTGGATGCGTGGAAAGAGGCGGCCAAGAAAGGCTATGAGATCGGTAACCACACCATGTCTCATCCTTGCACCGGCAATTACGATTGGGTGGGGAAGAACGATCTGGAAGATTACACCATGGCGAAGATGGAGCACGAGATCGACGAGGCCAACTCCGAAACCTTGCGCCTGCTGGGCGTGAAGCCGACAACGTTCGCCTATCCGTGCGGTCAGAAATTCGTCGGCAGAGGCGCCGCCACCCAGAGTTACGTGCCGCTCGTGGCCAAAAAATTTCGCGTCGGCCGCGGATTCCGCGATGAAGCCGCCAACGGGCCCTTGTCCTGTGACTTAGCGCAAGTGCTGTCGCCGCAATCCGACGGAATGACATTTGAAGAGATGAGGAAATGGCTCCTTGTCGCGGCAGAGAACGGCGGCTGGCTGATTTTCACGGGCCACGAGATCGGCGACCCGGGCTACCAGGTCACCGCGGCCTCCGTGCTCGAACAGTTCCTGCAGTATACAGGCGACCCAGCCAACGGTGTTTGGCTGGACACGGTGGACGCGGTCGCCCGCTACATTCAGGAGCAGCGCGGCCAATCGCACGGGGGCAAGTAAGATTCCGCGTTCCCCACGGGAGTATGATGTTCCTTATGCCCACCACACGTCGTAACTTTATTGAGCAATCCGTCGCGGGGGCCCTGACCACCGCACTCGCTGCAAAATCATCCGCACTCGCTGCCCCGCAGAATTCAGCCGTCACTGTCGGCGTCGTCGGCGCCGGTATTCGCGGACTGGAAGTGATGCAGGCTGCCATCACGGTTGGCGCAAAGGTCGCGATGGTCTGTGATCTTTACGATGGACACCTGCGCCGCGCCCAGGAGATTGTCCCCAACGTACCGACAACGCGCAATTTCAACCAGGTCCTCGAAAACAAGGAAATTCAAGCCATTATCTGCGCGACCTCCGATCACTGGCACGCCCCGGTGGCCATCGCCGCCATGAAGGCCGGCAAGGATGTTTACTGCGAAAAACCGATGGCGCACACGATTGGCGAGGCGCTCGAGATGGCAAAAGTCTCGCGCGAAACCGGACGCGTCATTCAGGTCGGCAGCCAGAGTCTCAGCATGCTGAGCACGAAGAAGGCGAGGGAGTGGTACGATGCCGGCGCCATCGGCAATGTATACATGGCGCAGTGTTCCATCTACCGCTCGAACGCCATCGGCGCCTGGCGTTATCCCGTTCCACCCGATGCCTCACCCGAAACGGTCGATTGGGACCGGTTCCAAGCCAACGTCACGAAACGCCCCTTCGATGCGGCGCGCTTCTTCCAATTCCGCAACTGGTGGGAGTACGGCACCGGCATCGCGGGCGACGAGTACGTCCACCTGCTTTCTCGCGTGCACTACATTTTAGGTGTGCAATTCCCGCTCAGCGCCACGGCCGAGGGCGGCCTCTATAAATGGACCGGCGACCGCGATGTGCCGGATATCCATAACACGCTCTACGATTACGGCAAGTTCACGGTACAGGTGAGCGCTAACCTGGTTTCGAACTGGGATGGCGGCGAAATCGTTCGTTTGATGGGAGATAAGGGAACGATCGAAATGAGCGAAGACCGCGCCAGCGCCGTACTCGTCCCATACAACCCGAGGGAGGATTACGAATATCCTCTGGAGAGCTGGCCTAAACCACTGAAAGAAGAGTTCATAGCCAAGCACAAGGACGACCCAATCGCAGACATCGGCCTGGTCGAGAAGCAGCCCAAACGGAAACCAGAAAAGTTTGTGCAGGATCGTGAGGGCACTGAAGACCACATGGCGAACTTCCTGGAATGTGTGCATACGCGCCAGCAACCTGTTGAAAATGTGCAGTTTGGGCTTGGCACAGCGGTCGCGTGCCACATGGCCAACATCTCTTATCGCGAGAAGAAGCGCGTTTTCTGGGACGCTAGTTCGCTCAGCCTTCGAAGCTAGGCCGTTGACAACCGATCGATTCAAACGTATGATTGAATCAATCGATTGTTTCAATGAGCCAGACGACTAAAGAGAAGATCATCGATATCGCCGAGCGGCTGTTCGGCGAACAGGGGTACGAGTCTACCTCGCTGCGGCACGTCATTTTCGAAGCTGGGGTCAACCTGGCTGCCGTCCACTACCACTTCGGGTCGAAGGAAGAGCTACTCGACGCCGTAGTTCTGCGTTCGGTAACGCCCCTGAACGAAGAGAGAATTGCGCTTCTTGAGCGCTATGAAAAGGAATCGGCGCCGAATCCGGTGCCGATCGAACAAATGCTTCGGGCGGTTCTGTGTCCCACCTTTCGACTGAAGAGTCGCAACCCACAATTTTCCAAGCTGATGGGCCGTCTACATGGTGAAGGGTTGATACCCGCCATGATCAAGCGACACTTTCAGCCATTCGTGGAACGCTTCATGGGTGCGCTGCGACGCACCCTGCCGGATCTGCCCGAGGAGGAACTGTTCTGGCGTGCGCAATTCATGTTCGGAGCCATGGCGCAGGTTTTGCGCGGCCCTCATTTGATTCCCATGGCGGATCAATTTGTCGAATCGGTTGACGACGAGGCGATGGCAGAGCGGTTGGTGGGTTTCATGGCAGCCGGATTCCGCTCGCCGGTAATGGCGGCTGTCCAGGAGAAGTAGATGCGATTTCTTTTGCTATGGCTGATTCCGGCGATGCTGATGCCGCAGGAGCCGGCCGCGCGGGCACCGCTGCAACTCAGCTTGAAGCGCGCCGTGGAGTTTGCCATATCGCCGGAGGGGAGCGCGCAGGTCCAGCTTTCGACCGAAGCGTGGAAGCAGGCGCGGGCGCGGTCAGCCGAGGCGCGGGCGGCGCTGTTGCCGGACCTGGAAGCGTCATTCAACGATCGGAATCAAACCACCAACTTGGAAGCCTACGGCTTCACCGGTATCCGCGTACCGATTCCTGGCTTTACCTTTCCGACGATGGTTGGGCCGTACACCACGATGGACGCGCGCGCGACGCTTAACCAGAGCGTGTTCGACTTCAGCACGATCCGCCGGTACCAGGGATCGAAAGTCGGGGTTTCGGCAGCGAAATCCGATGTGGACGCGAGCGAGGAACAAGTGGCAGGCCAGGTGGCGCGGGCATACCTGGCTTCCATCAAAGCCGACGCCGACGTCGAGACAGCCAAGGCCAATGTCACGCTGTCACAGGCCGTCCTGACACAGTCGGAAAACCAGAAAAAGGCCGGCACCGGAACGGGCATCGAAGTGACGCGTGCCAAAGTGCAGCTATCGAATGATCAGCAACGGCTGCTGGTGGCGCAGAACGATCGGCGCCGGGCCTATTTGCAACTGCTGCGGGTGATGGGATTGCGGCTGGACACAGAAGTACAGCTCACAGATGCGCTGCATTACGAGCCGATGGATGCGGGAACGCTGGCGGATGCGCGCGCGAAGGCATTGAAGGAGCGGCCGGATTATCGTGCGCAACAGCAACGCGAATCCAACGCACGGTTGGAAGCCAGTGCCACGAAGATGGAGCGGCTGCCATCCCTCGCGGCATTCGGCGATTACGGCTCCATCGGGACGTCGTTGAACAACGCTCTGCCCACACGCACGATTGGAATCTCGTTGCGGGTACCGGTGTTCGATGGCGGGCGGCGAGATGCGCGTCGCGCCGAGACGGCTTCCCAATTCCGTGCCGAGACGGTGCGGACTAACGATCTCAAACAACAAATCGAGCTGGACGTGCGGCTGGCGCTGGACAGCCTGCAATCGGCGGACGACGAGGTGAAGGTCGCGAAGGAAGGGTTGGAGCTTTCCGAAAATGAGCTGGCACAGGCGCGGCGCCGTTACGAGGCGGGCGTAGCCAACAGCCTGGAAGTGACCGACGCGCAGACGCGGCTCGAGCGCGCACGCGATAACCAGACCGCGGCGCTCTATAACTACAACGCGGCGCGGATCGACCTTTCGCAGGCGCTGGGGACGATCCGGAAGAGCATCCAGTGAAGGAACGTATCGGAGAACGCGGATGAAGAAGCGAATCATTGTAATTGCGGTGGTGTTGATCCTGGCGGGAGTGGCCGCCGTATACGCCTTTCACGGTTTTGGGCGGAGCGATGACGGGCGCATTCGCGTTTCGGGCAATATCGAACTGACCGAGATCAACATCGCGTTCAAGACCGCGGGCCGATTGATTGAGCGCAACGTGGATGAAGGCGACAACGTGAAGAAGGGACAGATTATCGCGCGTCTCGACCGCGATCAACTGGTGGCGGAGCGGGCACGCCAGGTCGCTGCGCTACAGGCCGCGGAAACGCAAGTGGCGCAAGCCGAAACGTCGATTCAGTGGCAGAAAGCCAGCCTGGCGGCGGACGTGGAGCAGAAGCGCGCGGATTTGTCCGCGAACGAATCGAAACTGTTGGAACTGAAGAACGGTTCGCGGCCCCAGGAGATCCAGGAAGCCAAGGCGGGCGTGGACGCCGCGCAAGCGGAATATGAACGCTCCAGGCGCGATTGGGACCGCGCGCAGACGCTCTTCAAGAACGACGATATTTCCGCCGAACAGTATGATCAATATCGTAACCGCTGGCAGAGTGCGGAGGCATCGCTGAAGCAGGCGAAGGAGCGTGATTCGCTGATGGTGGCAGGCACGCGCGTGGAGCAGGTGGAGGCGCAAGCGGCCACGGTGCAGCGGGCGCGCGGAGCGCTCAAGATGGCGGAGGCGAACGCGCTCGAGTTGAAACGCCGCGAACAGGAGTTGATGACGCGCCACGCGGACATCGAGCAGGAAAAAGCGAGCATCGCTCTGGTGGATTCGCAGCTTGCGGACACCATCGCTGTGTGCCCCGTGGATGGCGTGGTGCTGGTGAAGGCGGCGGATCCCGGTGAGGTCCTGGCGCCCGGAACGTCGGTTGTGACCGTCGGCGATATCGATCATCCCTGGCTGCGCGGGTACATCGACGAGAAGGATCTGGGGCGCGTAAAAATCGGTTCGAAGGTTCGTGTGACGACCGACTCCTACGCCGGCAAGGCCTATCAGGGACGCGTAAGTTTCATTGCGTCCGAAGCCGAGTTCACGCCCAAACAGATCCAGACGCAGCAGGAGCGCGTGAAGCTGGTTTATCGCATCAAGATCGATGTGGAAAACCCGGGGCGGGAGCTGAAATCGAACATGCCGGCCGATGCGGAAATCGTGACGGAGTAACCGCGCATGGAGCCGATCATCGAGACGCGCGGCCTGACGCGGCGTTTCGGCAACCTCACCGCGGTGGATCACCTCGATCTCTCCGTTGCGCGCGGAGAGATTTTCGGTCTGGTTGGCCCGGACGGCGCAGGCAAAACAACCACGCTCCGCATGCTCTGTGGGCTGATGGACCCGACCGAAGGCAGCGCGCGCGTAGCGGGACACGATGCGGCTCGGGAATCGCAAGCGGTTAAAGATCAGATCGGCTACATGGCGCAGCGGTTCGGGCTGTACGCCGACCTGACGGTAGAAGAGAACATGTTCTTCTACGCAGATCTGTTCGATATCACGGGCGCGAAGAGAGAGGATCTGGCGCGCCGTCTGCTCCAGATGACGCGCATGGAGCCGTTTCGCACACGGCAGGCGGGCAAGCTCTCGGGCGGGATGAAACAGAAGTTGGCGCTCATGTGTACGCTGCTGCACCGGCCGCAGATTCTTTTCCTTGATGAACCGACGAATGGTGTAGATCCGGTTTCGCGTCGCGATTTCTGGGCCATCCTGTACCAACTCTTAAAGGACGGGATCACGATCTTCATGACCACCGCTTATCTGGACGAAGCCGAACGCATGAACCGCGTGGGATTGATGCATCGCGGCAGGCTCATCCAATGCGCGCCGCCTGAGGAGCTGCGCCGGCAAACCGAAGCGGTCAATCTGGAAGCGGCGTTCATCGGATTGATTGAAGCGGCGGAGGCACGGGTATGACGGGAGCCAAGGGTTGGGCCGTGGAGATCGACAACCTCGTCAAGACGTTCGGGTCGTTCGTCGCGGTGGATCACGTCTCGCTGAAAGTGGAGAAGGGCGAGATCTTCGGTTTCCTCGGACCGAACGGGGCGGGGAAGTCGACCACGATTCGCATGTTGTGCGGTCTGCTGAAACCGACTTCGGGCCGGGCGTCGGTGAACGGCTATGACGTTGCGACGGAGCCGGAAGCGATTCGCCGCAATATCGGCTACATGTCGCAGAAGTTTTCGCTCTACGACGATCTCACCGTGGAAGAGAACATCGATTTCTTCACCGGCATCTACGGAGTGCCGCGGGAAAAGCGCACGGAGCGCAAGGAATATGTGCTGCGCATGGCGGAAATCACGGAGCGGAGGCAGGCCAAGACACACACGCTTTCCGGTGGCTGGAAGCAGCGGCTGGCGCTGGGCTGCGCGATTCTGCATGAACCGCCGATCCTGTTTTTGGACGAGCCGACGTCGGGGGTTGACCCGATCGCGCGGCGCGCATTCTGGGCGCTGATTCATGATCTATCGGCGGCCGGCCGCACGATTTTTGTCAGCACGCACTACATGGATGAAGCCGAAAACTGCAACCGCCTGGCGTTGATGTACCGCGGAAAAGTGATTGCCTTGGGCGCGCCCGCGGAGCTGAAACATCAGTTGAATTCGCACCACATTCTGCGCGTGGATTCCTCGGACGTGCTGGAGACGATGCGGGCGCTCGAAGCGATGCCCGGAATCCACGATGTCGCAGTGTTTGGTGGAGGGTTGCACGTCACGGTGGATGATCTGGATGCGGCGAAGGGACGCATCCCGCCCGCGCTGGCCGCGAAGTCAATCGAGCTGAAGCGTATGGAGCGGATTGTGCCCTCTATGGAGGATGTGTTTGTGGCCATGATCGCGGCCGAAGACAGGCAGGCGGCATGAGCTATCGCAGAACCCGAGCGGTCCTAATCAAAGAACTGCATCACATCGTAAGGGATTCGCGCAGCCTCGCCATGGCGCTGGCGGTTCCGGTGATGATGCTCGTCCTGTTCGGATTCGCATTGAGTCTGGACGTCGATCGCATTCCCACACTCGTTTACGATGAGGACGGCTCATCCGCGAGCCGCGAATTGATTCGCCAGTTTCAGGGCTCGCACTACTTCGAGATCCTGGGCTTCGTGAATCATTACGAGGGCATCGAGCGAGGAATTGACCGCAACCAGATACTCATGGGCCTGGTGATCCCGCGCGATTATTCGCGCAACATTGCCGAGGGCCGCACGGCGCCTGTGCAGATCCTGCTGGATGGCAGCGATTCGAACACCGCTGGAATCGCGCTGGGCTACGTGGATAGTGTGGTTCGAAATTACTCGCTGGCACTGCGATCGGAGATGCAGAACCGGAAGGGCGCGGGCGCGGCAGTGCCGCCTGTGGATGCGCGGTTGCGCGTGTGGTACAACAGCTCGCTGGAATCGAAGAACTACGTGGTACCGGGATTGATCGCAGTGATCCTCATGATCATCGCGGCGCTGCTGACTTCGCTGACGATCGCGCGCGAACGGGAGATGGGCACCATGGAACAGGTGCTTTCGACGCCGCTGCGCCCGGCGGAGATGGTGCTCGGCAAGATGCTGGCGTACTTCCTGGTGGGGCTTACTGACGCCGCGGTCACGGTGATCGTGGGTCTGTTTATCTTTCAAGTGCCGTTTCGCGGAAGCTACCTGATGCTGGGCTTATCCACCTGTCTGTTCCTTTTCGGCGCATTATTCTGGGGGATTTTCGTCTCGGCAGTATCGCCCACGCAACTGCAGGCGTATCAGATCGGAATCCTGACCTCGTTTCTCCCGGCGTTCCTGCTATCGGGCTTCGTCTATGCGATCGAGACCATGCCCACGATTATTCAGGTGATCACACACGTGGTTCCCGCGCGCTATTTTGTCACGATTCTAAAAGGAGTGTTTCTCAAGGGCGTGGGTATTAGCGTTCTGTGGCCCGACATGTGCTTCCTGACGTTGTACGCGACCATTGTCTTTCTGCTGGCGACGCGCAAGTTGAATCAGAAGATGGCTTGATCTATGTGGGAACGGATTCGCGTGATTCTACGGAAGGAATTCATACAGGCGTTGCGGGAGCCGCGCATGCGCGTGTTGCTTTTCATGCCACCGCTGTTGCAACTCATCCTGTTCGGCTTCGCGGTTAACCTCGATGTGGATCACTCGCGCATCGCATGGATGGACATGGACCACACGCCCGAGAGCCGCGACTTGCGCTACCGCTTTGAGGGCTCGGGGCGTTTCGAGGTGGTGGCGGAGCCGCGCACCGAAGAGGAAGTGCGCCAGTTGCTCGATCACGCCAAGGTGGAGGCGGTGATTCGCGTGCTGCCTGAGTTTGCGCGTGACCTGATGCGGTCGGGCGGTGCCCAGGTGCAGGTGCTCACCGACGGCACCAATTCCAATACGGCGTCGCTGGTCTCGAGCTACGCCTCCGAGGTGATCGCGCAATATTCGAACGATGCCTTGGCCAACCGCCAGAATGTGCTTGTGCTCACGCGCAGCCCGAAAGCAGCCGCGAACATGAACATGCCGCAGGTGGAGGCGCGTACACGCGTCTGGTTCAACCCCGATCTCCACAGCCGCAACTATTTCGTGCCCGGCGTGGTGGCCAACATCATCATGCTGGTGACCTTGATGCTGACCGCGCTGGCCATTGTGCGTGAGAAAGAGATCGGCACCATGGAGCAACTCATGGTGACGCCGGTGCGCCCTATCGAAGTGATGCTGGGCAAAACGCTACCCTTCGCGCTGGTGGGGATTGTGGACGTGGTGGTGATCACGGCGGCAGCGCTGATCATATTCCACATTCCGCTACGCGGAAACCCTCTGCTGCTGCTGGCTTGCGCTGTATTGTATCTGCTCACCAGCTTGGGCGCTGGACTGTTTCTCTCTACCATTTCGCAAACGCAGCAGCAGGCTATGATGGCGTCTTTCTTTTTCACTACACCTGCGTTCATGCTCAGCGGCTTCGCATTTCCCATCCGCAACATGCCGATGGTGGTGCAGTATCTGACCTATCTCGACCCGATCCGTTACTTCATGGAGATCGTGCGCGGAATCTTTCTGAAAGGCGTAGGGTTCACCGCGCTCTGGCCGCAGATGCTGGCGCTGCTGATCTACGGCACGACCGTGCTCACGCTGAGTGTCGCGCGCTTTCACAAGAGCCTGGATTAGAGCAGGGCCGGAGGTTGTCCGGCCCCTACGGTCACGGCGTAGCTGTCAGGAGTAACGGGATCGCGGCAAAGCGACCGACCACAAACTGGGTGCGGCCGGTATCATCATTGAAGACTTCGAGGGTCGGAAGCAGTGCGCATGTGTTCGAGTTGTAGGCGATCACGGCGCGCACCTGGACGCGAAGATCGGGCACCATGAGATCAACGTCGCGGTCCAGATTAAACGACAGGCTCTCGCCCGGGGGAACGCTCACGGAAGTGGTCTTGAGGACCGTGCCCTGGGCGTTTAGAAAGGATAACTGCGCCGCGCAAAGCACGCCTACGGCAGGCGCAAGCGCTCCCGGATTCAACACGTTGAGTCGCGCCGTCTGGCCGGCCGTCAGGCCGACTGTTCCAGACGTGCGCAGGGCGATGGGTAGCATCGGCGCGGTCGACTGTGCCAAGGCTCCTCCCGTCACGGCCAACACCGCCCCCGTAAAGACACAAAATCCCTGTAATGTTTTGAACATTCGTTCGCTCCTCGGATGATTTGGGATCGTCTATGGAATCGTGTGCTGGTTCAATCCCAGGATAGAAACACAGGGCGCGGGAAAAAGTTGCCGCGGGATTTTGAAACAATAGTCTTAGGGATGAAGTATCTCAAGCGCGCGCTCATTGGAACGGTCATCGCTCTCGTGCTCTTTTATGTGGGCGACGATCTTTCCGTTCGTCTTCCCATCCCTCGCAGCCGCAACCCGTACGGCACAGTGCAAATCAAGACCTACTACGCGATTCCGCAGAAGGACCGGAAAACCGAGTTCATGCTGGGCGACCCGCAAACCGTAACGTGCGTGCATTCGCTTCTTCCGCACTTCGGATATAAACCATGCTGGTATGTGGAGCGGAAAAGGCTGCAGAGGATTGATGAGTAGAGCGGGCGTTCAAATACTTCGGCCGCCCATGGCCACGATGTCATCCACCAGCATGGTTTCCTTCACGACGAATGGCTCAGCGTACTTGACGCCGACAAGGTTGCCGTAGAATCGCGCCACTGCGGCCAGGCGTTCGCGAATCTCCTGCTCCTGGGGAAACAATTCGCCGCCTTCACTGACAGCGCCGTATTGCGACCGGTAACTGAGCAGCGCCGCCATGCGCCGATCGAATTGCGCCGAGATATCCACCACGAACGACGGCGTCACGTTTGCGTAGAGTGACGAGTAGATGATTTTGTAAGGGCGGTGTGGCTCGGAATACTCATCCAGCTTTTTCAGGCCGGCGAGAAAGCAGGCTTCATAGCCGATCTCGGCCGCGCGATAGTGGTCCGGGTGGCGGCCTTCCCAATAGGGCAGAATCACGGTGCGCGGAGCGAGTTCGCGAATCTTGAGTGCCAAAGACATGCGCGCCGAAATCGTGTTCTCGAGCCGTGCGTCCGGAAAGCGCATGTTGTCGCGCTCGCGCACCAGCAAGATCTTGGCCGCCTCGGCGGCTTCTTCCAACCGAAGTTCGGGCGTCCCGCGCGTCCCCATATCGCCGGCCGTCAAATCCAGGATGCCGGTGCGATAGCCTTTTTCCGCCATCTTGAGGAGCGTGCCACCGCAGGTCTGCTCGACATCATCGGGATGCGCGGCGATGGCCAGAACGTCGAGGCTCATGCGCGCGCCCCGAGCTTCTTCAGTAATTCCGTTTCCGTCACTCGGTACTTGAATGCCTTGCTGCCGTTGATGGCGATCACCGGAACTTCATCGTTGTAGAGTCGCCGCAACTGGGGGTCGGCATCGATATCGACCTCGTCGAGATCGAAACTCAAGTGCTCGCGCGCCGCCGTGAGCACACCTTTGGCATCGTCACACAGATGGCATCCCGCGCGCGTGTACAGCGTGACCTTCGGCCGCATCATTACCAGTTGAGGTCCTGACGGCGCGCATATTTCTGCCGCGTGCCCATGACGCCGACCAGAATCATGCCCGCGACGAACCCGCCTACGTGCGCGAAGAACGCGGTGCCGCCTTGTGACAGATGCGCGTAGCCCGCCGTTTCCACGCCGCTGACCAATTGAATAAAGAACCAATAGAGCAGCATCAGCACCGCCGGTACTTCAATGGTCGTAATGAAGAAGAAGATGAACACCAGCGTCACGATGCGCGAATGCGGAAACTTGATCAGATACGCGCCCATCACGCCGGCGATGGCGCCGCTCGCACCCACCATGGGCACGCGCGAACCCGCGCTGAGCAGCGTCTGCGTCAGCCCGGCAATGGTTCCACAGAGCAGATAGAACACCAGGTACTTGGTGTGCCCCATGACGTCTTCCACGTTGTCACCGAAAATCCACAGAAACCACATGTTGCCGATGATGTGCATCCAGCCGCCGTGCAGGAACATCGAGGTCAAGATGGCGGAGAAGTGAAAATGCCGCGGCACCAGCCCATAATGCGCGATCAGGTAGTTGCGCGAATATTCATCGAGCGTGATCTCGTGCAGAAAAACGGCCACGTTCACCAGGATGATGATGGTGGTGACGATGGGCCGCGAGTAGCTGGGTTGCGTATCGCGAATCGGAAACATCTAGTTTGCCCGGAGAGCTATCTGACTGCGCGTTTCGAACTCCGGATGCGACCGGCGCTCGGCCCGCGCGATGAGCGCGCGTGCTTCGTCCAGGCCCCGGATGCCCCCGCGCGCGCCCACCGCCATGCAGTTGAGCGCCGCCATGGCATTTGAGAACTCGAGCGCGTCGGCAATCGGCATGGCTCGCAACACAGCATAGCAGAAGGCGCCGTGAAAAACGTCGCCCGCTCCGGTTGTATCCACACAGTTCACGACGAACGCCGGCGAGTACACGAAGCGGCCTTCAAACAGCGCGAGAGATCCGTGTGCGCCCAGCGTCATCGCCGCCACGCGCATCTTGTATTCCTTCTGAATCATCTCCAGCGCCTTAAACGGATCGCTCTCGTTGGTCCACTGCACCGGGAATTCGGAGCTGGTAACCAGGTAGTCCACGTACGGCAGAACACGGTCGAAGCCGTGATAAATCGTATCCACATCCACCGTGACCGGCATGCCCGCCTTCCGGGCGATGCGTGCTGCGTGCTCCACTGCCGGCGTGTCGTGCCCGTCAATGTGCAGCAGGCTCGCGCACGTGATCTGCTCCGGCGTAATCTCCTCCGGCGAAATCCGCAGGCACTCCGGGCGCCGCCACAGGACGGTTCGTTCGCCGGTCGAGCGGTCGATGATGATGTACGCCGATTGATTGGCGCAGCCGTGCCGCTGCTGCACGTGGTCCAGATTGATGCCGGAACCGCGCAGGCTCTCCATTTGGATGCGTCCGCGCTCGTCGTCTCCCACCGTGCCGATATATTTCGTGCGCAGCCCCAGCTTGGCGCACGCCACCAGCGCGCTCGCCACCTGGCCGCCAGGACTGAGCACTTCTTCCTGGTACGGAACCTTCCCCGCGTAGGCGGGAAAGTGCGGCACAACCAGCATCGTATCGGTGGCGTTCAACCCCACGCCCACCACATCAAACTGCGGCATGATTTGATTGTAAAGGCACCGGGGGCGTGTTTGCCTGCCGCCGGTCTATCGGACGTTCACATCCAGCAACGTCAACCAATACTGCACCGATTGCAGGGCGAAGCCGGTCAGAATCAGAAGGACGCCAATGACGCCCATGCGCCGCTCGGGCACATGATCCGCGGCCCATTCGACGAAAGGCGTGCAGGAGCCGATGATCACCGTGACCAGGCCAATGGCGAGGCCTGCCTTTAGTCCAACGGCCATGGCGTGTGCCGCATTGTGCGCCACCAGGCTGCTGACGTATCCGGCGACCACGTAGCCAGCTGTGCGGTTCGCACCTGCCAACAATTGAAATCGCGATAGACGCGGACGGGTAGCTGGTTTGTATTCGGCTGTCGGACGGATGCCCAGGCTATACGCGATGACTTGACCCACTGTGCTCAGCACGCCGAACGCAATCCCGAACGGCGTGCCAAAGGTATAGGAAGCGCCCACCGCAAAGCCGCATCCGCGAATCGCGCTCATGGTGGCATCTCGCCACATTCCGCCCTTCGGCTCGTTCCGGGACGCTCGCGAGTACTCCCACGCGAGGGTGATGCCGTGCGCAAGGCCGCTGGCCAGGCCAAAAACGGGACCCAATGCGAGTCCGTAACCGGTACCGAAAAGCGCTCCGTAAGTGACCGCGCGCGTCAGCGTTCGCAACGGCCCATGTTCGCCGCCCAGCAGATCATAGGCGAGATACAGCGCTCCGAGCACGTCGAGCGAGCTGCCGATGATGCTGATCAGTGCGAGCGTGTGCCTGTCGATTGTAATAGGAAGAGTCATGCAAGCGTCACCGATTGGCCGTTGTCCAGCACGAGAAACGAATCGCTCGCCCCGTCCGCGCGGAGTTGCGTCTTCGGCGTATCGATTCCCTCGTCCGACAGTTGAAACGTGCCGTGGTGCATCGCGATGCTGGTCTTTGCGCCCAGGATCTCGTGGGCGCGAATGGCTTCGTCGGGAGCCATGTGTACTGGCCCCATGAACCAGCGCGGCTCGTACGCTCCGATCGGCAGCAGCGCGAGGTCTGGCGCTCTGAACCGCTCCCGGATTTGCGCGAAGTGTTCGCCAAACGCGGTGTCTCCCGCAAAATAGATCATGCGGTCCGCGGCTTCCATCACGTACCCGCACCACAGTGTTCGGTTGCGATCAAACAGGCCGCGCGCGGAAAAGTGCATCGCGGGCACGCTGTGAACGGTGACGGCCCGTGTAGTCACCGAGTCGCCCCAATCCAGCTCATGGACTGGATCGATATTCCGCGATCGCAGCCATCGCCCCAGGCCGACTGGAACCACGAACTGAGATTCGCCCCGCGCCCCCAGCCGCCGCAAAGTAGCCGCATCCAGATGATCGTAATGATTGTGGCTGAGCAGCACAATATCGATGCGGGGCAGATCTTCCCAACGCACCCCGGGCAGCCGCCGGCGGCGCGGACCGATCCACGAAAATGGGCTGGCCCGCTCCGACCATATGGGATCGGTCAGAATATTGACTCCGCCTTGTTGCATCAACACCGTGGCGTGGTTGATCAGCGTTACCCGCAACTGTTGGCCTTCCACGGACGCGGGCGGTTTTGAGGGGACGACGTCTGCAATAAAGCGCGGCGACTTCTCCGGCCGGCTGCTCAGCTTCCATCGCAGAACTCCGGAAAAGCTGCCGGCCTGGGAACCACCAGGATTGAAGAACCGTTTGCCGTCAAAGTGCTTCGGAAATGGCGAAGCGCCGACACTGTGCTGCACGATCTCTATTTACGCACAGGGATTCTGTGTTTGCGGACCAATTGCCTCCAAGGTACGTCTAAGGTTTGGCGACTTTACGTCCAAGTGGGTTTGTCGAGTGGCGGCGACGGCGCCTGAAATCGGATGACGAGTCTACTGTTGTGATGCTGCGGCCAAGGACTATTTCTCCCCTTCTGCCGATGTTGGTGCTTTGCGCGTTCCTAAGGACTACGCCCAAGCGGTGAGCTGGTACAAACAA
>Ga0335071_10004409_pt1 | contig 14684 bp, 11 predicted proteins | sample Lox_Sample_15_FD_206724 | JGI IMG/M metagenome (GOLD analysis project Ga0335071, IMG submission 206724) | Soil microbial communities from Loxahatchee National Wildlife Refuge, Florida, United States - Lox_Sample_1.5 | ecosystem: Environmental > Terrestrial > Soil > Wetlands | place: USA... | reverse complement strand
CTCGCCGGCAATCACAGCGAGGCGAAGCGCACATTTCGCAAATTCCTCGAATATCGTGAACGGTCCTGACATGGTCGCCAAACTGGCACGCGCGCTCGTCTTCCTGTCCGGTCGCACCGATCTCGTCGTGGCGATCCTGATGCTGGTCGCGATCGTCATGATCATCGTTCCGCTGCCGACCTGGCTAGTTGATGGCCTCATTGCCGTCAATATCACGCTCAGCATGCTCGTGCTGCTGGTCGTCTTCTATATCGCGCGGCCGGTCGAGTTTTCGTCCTTCCCGTCGGTCATCCTCATCGGCACACTGTTTCGGCTCGCGATCACCATCACCACGGCGCGGCTCATCCTGCTGCAGGCCGATGCCGGTGAAATCGTCAGCGCGTTCGGCAACTTCGTGGCCGGCGGAAATATTGCCGTCGGCATGGTGGTCTTCCTGATCATCACGATCGCGCAATTCGTGGTGATCACCAAGGGTGGCGAGCGCGTCGCCGAGGTCGCCGCCCGATTCAGCCTCGACGCCATGCCGGGCAAGCAGATGGCGATCGACAACGACTTGCGCTCAGGCGACATCGATCAGGCCGAGGCCAATCGGCTCCGCCGGGGGCTTGAGCGCGAGAGCAGTTTGTTCGGTGCCATGGATGGCGCGATGAAGTTCGTCAAGGGTGACGCCATCGCCAGCATCCTCGTCATCCTCGTCAATCTGATCGGTGGCATGATCGTCGGCTCCCTGATACACGGCATGGCGATCGGAACTGCTGCCGAGACGTATTCGCTGCTCTCCGTCGGCGACGGGCTCGTGGCCCAGATCCCCTCGCTTTTCATTTCGGTCGCGGCCGGAACGCTGGTGACGCGGGTGTCGTCGGAAAGCGACCTGGGCACCGAAGTGGCCGGACAGTTGTTCGTCGAGCCGCGTGCGCTGATGCTCGGTGCAGTCATCCTGGCTGGAATGGCGTTCCTTCCGGGTTTCCCGATGGTGGCCTTTCTGCTTCTGTCGGCGATCCTGGCCGTGACCGGGTACTTCGCCGGTCGCCGGAAGGCGGCTCGCGAGGCGGCGGCTCCGGTGAAGCGAGCGGCAGGAGCGGCCGCCCAACCGTCGCAATCAGGTGTGACCGCTCAGGATACGCCAAAGCTGGCAGGCACGCCGTCATCAGACGCCGGCATCGTCGTCTGGATCAGCAACGAGCTTACATCGGCCGTACCGGCGGAAAGCTTCGCTGAGTTGACGAACCAGGCGCGCGCAGGACTGTTGAGCGACCTCGGCGTCGAGATCCCGACGATCGCGCTTGATGTCGATCCGACTCTCGCGTCGGATCGCTTCCGGATCGACCTCGAGGGCACGCCGGTCATTGAAGGAACGGTTCCGCCGCAGGGCCTGCTCGTCGATGACGATCCGGCTCACCTCGATCTGCTCGAGATCCCCTACCGTCAGGAACGCCCGCTCGTCAACTATCGCCCCGCGTTGTGGGTCGAGCGCTCGCATGCGGAAACCTTGTCGAAGGCGGGTGTTGCCTTTGCGCTGCCGGCGCAGATTTTGGCCAAGTGCCTGGTACAGATGTTATACCGGCGGGCCGGCAGTTTTGTCGGTATTCAGGAGACTCGTAAGCTCCTCACCAAAATCCAATCGAACTATGCCGACCTGGTGAAGGAGGCCGAGAAGATCGCACCTCTGCAGAAACTGGCTGAAATCCTGCGACGTCTGGTCGATGAAAACGTACCCGTCCGCAACATGCGCGCCATTCTTGAGGCCGTGATCGAATGGGGCCAGCGCGAACAGAACGTGGTGCTGCTGGTGGAATACGTGCGCGTGGCCCTTGGTCGCCAGATCTGCTTCCGGGCTGCCGACCGCGACCGGGTCATCGCGGTGTATATGCTCGAGCGCTCGGTCGAGGACATGCTTCGCTCCGCCCAGCGCCAAACCGCGGCCGGGACCTACATGAACCTAACGGACGAGGCGACCCAGCCGATTATCAATGAAATTACCCGGGCCCTGGCGGAAGCGGCTCCGGACGCGAATCCGGTCGTGCTCACCTCGATGGACGTGCGGCGGGTGATGCGACACCTGCTCACGCGCAGCAATATCTACGTGCCGGTCATGTCCTATCAGGAACTGGCGCCTGAATTCAACGTACAGCCCCTCGGCGCCCTGACCAAGGACAACCAGGCGGAAAAGAAGGGGCTTGATAGCATCGGCCAATCTGCAGAACGGTTGAAGCTAGGAGCCAGGGCGCGATGAAGCGCTGCAGGTTGCGCCTGCCCCCTCGGCCGGTGCAAAGCAATTCGTTCCTTCCGGCAGACCCTTATGTTTCATTTACCGATAAGAGGCGGGCCGCGGGGCGGACTGTGGCCAAATAGCATCACGAGCAGTTTCTTCCGTGGCCCGCCCTTACGTCGCCGGTCAGACGTTTGAGTTTGTGTTAATGAGAATGTGTTAGCTTGTCCGGGGGCGGGAATCCGTTTCGTCGGCGTGGTTACTATCCACCGGTGTTTTGTTCGATTAGGCCCGTCGAGGGCTGTTGGGGAGCGCGCTTGGTGAAATCGCAGATAAGGGCCGCATGGAAGTGGACGGCGGGCGCATTTCTGCTCGTCATCCTGCTCGCGCCACCGGTTGCCGGCCAGACGGCGACAGACTCTTCTTCGCCTCGACAATCGATCGAGCTGATGGTGGGCCACGGTCGCGTCCTGCACCTCGATGAGGCGGCCGAATCGGTTTATATGGGCGACACTACGATCGCTGATCTGCGTATCGTCGCGCCGGATGTCGTCTATGTTTATGGCAGGAGGGTCGGCAGCACGAATCTGGTCGCGATTTCGGCAGACCAGAAAGTGCGCGCCAATGTGGCGTTTCGCGTGGTCGCCGACCCTGGCTCCGCCAATAACGCCTCCCGCGAACTTCAGCCGACGACTCACACCAACCTCAAGCTGTTCGGCAATCGGGTGGCCGCGGTCGGCGCCACGCGCGGCGTGGAGGAAGCGGTCGACGTGCAGAACACTGCGGACACCTTCTCTCCGCCGAATCAGCCGCCGATCAACGACACCACAATTGCCGGGTCGCAACAGATCAACATCCGAGTACGTTTTGCCGAGGTGTCGCGCAACGACGTCCAGCGCCTAGGCATCGGGTCGTCAGATGGCATTGCGTTTGGCGGCAGTGGCAGTGAGGTGGATGCCCTTGTAGGAGCACTGCAGCGCAACGGGATGATGACCATCCTGGCCGAGCCGAACTTGACGGCGGCAACCGGACGCCCCGCGAGTTTCCTGGCGGGAGGTGAGATTCCGATTCCAACCCCGGGAAACCAGGCAGGGCAGATCACCGTCTCGTACAAGCCGTTCGGGGTTTCGCTTGAATTCACGCCGACACTAATAAAAACAAATCGAATCGCTCTGCGGGTGCGACCGGAAGTGAGTTCGCTGTCGCGGGTCGGCGCTGTCAAGGCCAACGGCGTCGACCTGCCGAGCCTGATGGTGCGGCGGGCCGATACGACGGTGGAGGTGGCGAGCGGCCAGACGTTTGCGATCGCTGGTTTGTTCCAGCGACAGATGTCGTTGGATTACGAACAGACCCCCGATATTGCCAACCTTCCAATTCTCGGCCCATTGTTTCGATCTGCCCGATACCGCCGCGACGAGACCGAGCTCGTGATTCTCATCACGCCAATCCTGGTCAAGCCCGTGCGCGACCGCGGCCTCGCTACCCCACTCGACAGGCCCGCGCCGCCCGCGCCGGCCTTCGTCAAAGCCGAGCCCAACTCTGGCCTTGTGTTCAAATGATCCATCGAGGGTGCACGATGCCGCGTATGTCCGCCGTCTACCTTGGTCTCGCCGTAGCGGCGTCGGCCCTCGCCGGCTGTGCTCCCCCGCTCTATCAGGAGACGGTCAACTGGGGCACCTTTCCGGCGCAGCCGCCGGATTATTCACCGGACTATACCTCCATGCGCGTGGTCGGCTGGAGTGGCAAAGCGCGCTGGGTGCTCGTCCCGAAAGCTTGCCTTGTGCCGGACGCGACAGAGCCTCCGCTCCTCGGACCGCATTTGCCCCCGGGCTGCGCCAACGCACATAACCTTCAGCGCATGGCCGAGCGCAAGTCTGACCTGGTCCGCGGCCGCCCGCTCGGTGCCGCCCCCGCGGCTCCGACGGCGCGAGCGGCGCAGGAATACATATATGGTAGAAAGGAAAGCTTACCTGGAACCTTGGGGGGCGGCCTTCCGCCGCCCGGCACCGTTCCGGCGGCGCCCGGGGCTCAGAGCGAGACCGAGAAGCCCCCCGCGACGAGATAAGCGTGGCTACACCGGCTTGGTGGGGCCGCCGGTCACTTCTATTTTGCGGTGCAGCATTGATGCTGCACCGCCCAATACTGAGGACAGGGCGATGAGTATTGGGTTTCGTCGCGCATCCTGCGCCTTACCGACCTTACTCAGCTTTTTGCTCGCCGGGTGCGCGAGCCAGTCCTGGCTGGACTCAGCGGCCAGCACCGAGAAGCCGGACCAGGACGGCCTGATGCGTGTTGCCTCCGATATCGAAGCTCAGGGACAGACAGCAGCCGCGCTGCCGATCTACGAGCGAGCGGCTGCCACGTCGAGCGATGCCGCGGCGCAGTTGCGTCTTGGTGACGCCTATACGCGCGCCGGAAAGACCGATGAGGCGATCAAGGCCTACCGAGCCGCGCTCGCCGTTGCCCCTGACAACCCCGATGCGTTGCTCGGACTCGGCTCGGCCCTGGTCAAGGCTGGCGACCCCGACGGTGCAGTCGTGGCGCTGGCGAAAGCCGCCCCGATCGTCAATACGATGACGGCCTACAATCGGTTGGGCGTCGCGCAGACGCTCGCGGGCCAATTCGCCCAAGCGTCCCAATCGTTCGACGCTGCGAGCGCACTGGCCCCTGACGACCTCGATATCCGCACCAACCTCGCCCTCGCCGCTGCGCTCGACGGGCAAGATACCAAGGCGATAAACGCCACGCGCGCCGTCGTCACGTCGCCGGGGGCGGAGGCACGCCATCGGCGGAATCTGATGATCGTGTTCGGCCTGCTTGGGCGGGCCGACGAGGGGCGTGCCGCAGCGCCTAAGGAATTATCGGCAGCCGAAGTGAAGAAATTGCTCGCCCGCGCGGCGGCGATCCGCTCCATCAGTGACGCGAAGGCGCGCGCCAAGGCACTCGGCACGATTATGGGTTGACCTTCGCGCGTGAACGGGCCGGCGCCAGCGGCCCACCGCGTCCCCCGCTGCCAAGCCGCGTCACTGTCAAAAAATGACCACCGTTACTGCCGCCCGCCGCGCTGCGCTGACACGCGGCGGGAACTCCGCATCGCGCTCGGGCTTCACCTGACGCTTGACCGAAACCACGAATACTGAGAACAAAACCCGCATCCAATGGCGTCATCTCGCTCATGCGCCGCCGTGGTCGTCATCGACCGGCTCACCGGCACGCGCGCTATGGTGAGGTTCCAGCCGGCTTGGAAGGTAATGTAGTTGGCAACATGGGTTCTGAACCTAAAGACAATCGCATTTCTTTTCTCCGGATCATTGTGGGATTTCTTCCACTCACTTTCGGATGCTTTTTGGCTGTTCTGTTTCAGGGAATAGTTTCGTGGCGTGGGACACTGACTGCGGCATTTCAGCTGGCTTTTGCGGCCTGCCTGCTACCGTCCGGCATCGCTATCGATCGATTTGGGCCGCGTGCCGTCCAGTCGGTGATGATGGGTGTGACGGCCCTCGGCGCATTGATATTTGGCCTGTCCACTGGACCCCTCGGTCTTACGATTGGCCGCACGCTGCTCGGTGCGGGCACGTCCTCGGCGCTCCTCGCGGCGATAAAGGTTGTCGTCATGGGGTTGCCGCGCGAACGTCTCGGCCTAGTAACGGGGGGCCTTCTAGCGGTCGCGGGGCTCGGCGCTCTCGCCGCAGCCGATCCGGCGGCGCTCTTCGCGCACACGTACGGATGGCGGACGTTGCTTGTCTTGTTGGGCGCTCTGGCGGCGATCTGCGCTATCCTGACCGCGCTGCTGCTTCCTACACCGGCAACCGTTGCTGGCGATATGCCGAATCAAGACGGCGGCCTGCCATTCATCCTGTGCGAGCCGATCTTTCGACGATTTGCGCCGCTCGCTGCGGTTGTGGTCGGGACGGTATGGGCGATCCAGGGCCAATGGCTTGCAGATTGGCTTGCCGCTGGGAATGGGCTCGAGCTGACTGACATTATCGCCAACATCAGCCTCATAACGGTTGGCCAGACCGCCGGTTGGCTCGTCTGGGGGGTGCTGGCCGACTGGGCTGTCCGAAAGGGTTTATCGGCTGCAAGCGTCTTTGTGGCCGCCGTCGCGCTCTGCGTCTGCATCCAAGTCGCCGCGGTCGGCGGAATTGCATTGCCGACCTCTATCGTCTGGGGGGCGTTGGTAGCTGGCGCCGCAGCCATGCTGCCCTTCCTGGTCCTGTTGACGCATTTTCCACAAGCCTATGCGGCTCGAGCGTGCGCGAGCGTCGTCGTATTGCAGTATGTTGCCACCCTTTTCATCCAGTCGGCCATTGGTTTCGTCGTCACGAAATGGCCGCATGAGGCATCAGGTCGAACGTCAGCGACCGCCTACGCGATGGCATTCATGGTGCCGATCGCATTACAACTTGCTGCTCTGGCTTGGTTCTTGTTTCCTCGATCGGAAACACGAGACGGCGCGCAGAGCGTCGAGGAAATCGCAGTTGCGTTTGCGTCGCTTCGATCCGCGTCACAGTCCTTAGTCAACAGCCTAGAGACGTTGCTCCACAATCTGACGCAGCGCCGCGGCGCCGGGCGCGCCCAGCATCATAGACAGGGCCTCTCAGAACCACCATCCATGCCCGGTAGCCCGCCAGTCGACGCCGCTGCGGCCCGAGCCGCCTCTGCCGTGGTGCGAGGCGACACCACGGTCAAGCCGATCGGCCCCGCATTGGCACCAACCGAGACTGCCGGCGAGACCACCTCTCCGCCAGCCGAGAGAGTGGGAGCTCTGACCGACACCTCGGCGGGGTCAGCCAGCCTCGCCACGGAGCCAGCCGACACCGCGGTCAAGCCGATCGGCATCGCATGGGCACCAACCGAGACTGCCGGCGAGACAGCCGTGGCCGCGTCCGCGCCAGCCGAGACAGTGGGAGCACCGACCGACACCCCGACGGCGTCAGCCGGCCTCGCCGCGGAGCCAGCCGACAGCGCCCGCGCAGCAGCTGATAGGGTCCCGGCACCCATCGAGGCCGCGGTCGAGCCGACCGGCGGCCTCGTTGCACCGGGCGAAACCACGGTCGCGCCGACCGAGGCCGCTCTTCGGTCCATCCTCGATGCCCCGCTGGGTGTCGGCTTGGGTGGCGCCCTTGACACGACTTTGCGTGCCAGTCCCGGCACGTCCGCGCTCGCTCCCAGAGCCGAAATCGCTCAGCCCACGGAGCGCAGGCTTTCTTTCCCACTGATCGCACCGTCGCATGTGCAAGCGCTCAACGCCGTGTATCGTCGGCGCCCTCCCCTGGCGGCGACAATTGGCGGACGGCAAACAAGCATCACCGCTGCGTGGCCACCTCCCGATCGGCCTGCTGATGAGAGCTATCGGGTGGCCCTGCGCCTGGATCGCGAACCGGGCGATTTGTGGCTGCCGCAATCCCTGGTCAATGTCCTGGTCGGCAGCGTGGATCCGGCCCTGTCGCTCGATCGCCTAGGGCCGGATCGGGCCGCCATCATTCTCGAATTCGCCCTCGACAGCGTCCTAGCGGCGGTCGAGATGAACCTCGGCTGCAAGCTTGCCATCGACTCATTTTCGCGCCAGGTCGAGCGGCTGGAGAGCGATGGACAGCTGGCACTGTTTTTTACCGTTGCGATCGAGGGGATCGTGACCACCGGCTGCGAATTGCGGATTCCCCCGGATTACGCGCTCAGGCTTGCGGAAGGCCTTGATCGGCATGCCGGGATCAGTCGCTCCGTTCTCGACCTGCCCATCCCAGTGTGCCTGCGCGTTGCTGCCGCCAACCTCGCGGCGGGCGAGATTGAACGCCTGTCACCCGACGACGTCGTGCTGGTTGAGGCCTCCTGCGAGCCGGGGCATGCGGTGATCGCCGTCATCGGCGAGCGGCTTGTTGCGCCGGTGACGCTCGCCCCGGAGGGCCCCCGCCTTGCCGCGCATCCGATACCGGGAGCCACTTCAACCTGGGCGTGGAGCATGCCGACCGATGCCATGGCCGGCGCCTGGGAGGCGGAGGCCGAAACCGACAACCGGCCATTGCATGTCCTGTTCGAGATCGGACGCTTCGAGCTGCCGGCCAGCAAGGTAAAGCAGCTCGCCCCGAACGCCCTGCTGCCGTTTTGGCCACTGCACGAGCAGACAGTCGATATTGTGATCGAGGGACGGCGGATCGGCCGTGGCACCTTGATGCAGATCGGCAATCGCACAGGTGTCCGGGTCAGTACAGTACGCGAACGCCCCCGCCCCCCTCCTGGCTTGAAGCGCACTCCAGCCGGAGACCGCACGACCTTCAAGTGAAGAGCCTACGGCACGTTCCGTCAGGCGTGAAAGAGAGTCAGATCCCGAAACGGATCAAGAGGCGGGCAACATCCGTGTAGGCATCTGGCGGGATCCTGTTGCCGATCGCTTGGCCGATAAGCAGATCGACCAACGACGCATCCTCGACAACCGGAATTCCGAGGCGTCGCGCTTCAGCGACCATCTCATCGCCGGCTTGGCCGCGACCCTTGCTGACGATCAGCGGCACCGGCGCTTGTTCGCGGTGGTATAGGAGCCCGACGACGCGATCTTCTTGTGCGACGACAAGAGCGGCATGGCGCACGCCTTTGCGCACCTTCTTTTTCGCGAACATGAACTGGAGGCGCCGGCGCTGGGCTTTAATTTGCGGATTACCATCTTGCTCCTTCATCTCCCTCTTCTTCTCGGTCAGGCTCATACGCATTTCGCGCAGGAAGAGATGACGCTGCAATGGCATGTCGAGCACGCCGATGACGACAAAGGCGATCACCGCGGTCACTGCAAGCGGCTGCAAGGTGGAAACCACCATCTCCCCGAGACAGCCTTCGCCGCAGGAAGGTGTCTGAAACAGCGGCTGGATGAAGCCTCGCAGGACGGTCCAGAAGGCGGCGGTCAGCACGACGACTTTGGCCAGACTCTTGACGAACTCGATCACGTTGCGTGTGGAGAAGATGCGTTTCGCGCCCTGCATCGGGCTGACGTGGTCGAACTGCAATTTCACGCTCTCAAACGAGAATACCGGGCCGCGCGTCGCCGCCATTCCCATCACCACGGCGACGGTGAAAACCAGGACCAGGAGCGGCACGGTGGTCATCAGCAGCACATCGATGGCGCCGTACACTGCGCGTTGCCAAGCTTCGGCGAACGGCCGCTCGGTGGAGGCGGAAACGACGTCGATGAGCTGCACCAGACGATCGCGCATCATAGGCCACCGGTACAGCAAATAGAGCACGGCGGCGAGCATTGTGAACCCCGACACGAGGTCCTTGCTGTTGGAGGTCTTTCCCTTGCGGCGTGCGTCAGTGAGCTTCTTTTTTGATGCCGGAAGGTTTTTTTCTTCCGATTCGTCGTTAGCCATGCTGGTGCCTGTCGTCGATCTGGCCGCGCGAACGCCCGCACGATACTGACATCGTGGCGCTCGCGGTCAAGACTTGTTCGCAGGCGCTTGGTCTGGTCTGAGTCAGAAAGCCACGGCGCCGTCCCGGCCCACTTTGAGTGACGTCACCGTGCGATCGAGCCTCGCGCTCAACCTCGAATGATAGGGACGCTGCCGTCCAACAAGACCGTGACAAGCCGGTGTTCGCGCCGGTTGGCCCGTTCTTGGCCGGTCTTTCTCCGGCCAGCTCAACCGGGGCCTCAGATTCTACGGGAGTTCTTGCAGCAGCTGCTGGAACCCCTTCAGCGCGTCGGCCTGTTTCTTTTCTTCTGCGTTCTTTTGCTGCTGCTCCAGAGCGTCCTGCTGCGCTTGCTGAATTCCCGCATCGCTGTTGCCTACAAGATCGACACCCATGATCATTCTCCTTTGGGTTAGAGTTTGCCCTGCACGTCAGCCTCACATTGTGGGCTAGACCTTCACAAGGTAGCCTTGTTGCCACCGGAAAAAAGTGAGCCACGTCACATAGGACCGTCGCCGCGGAAAAAGGGGATTTTGGTAGCGGCGACGCCGACCGGGCCCGGTCAATCGGCGGCTGTCGCATCGACCGACAAATGCGCAACCGGCGCGAACCCCAACTCGCTGCCGTCCAACAAGACGGTGAAAAGCCGGTGTTCGCGCCGGTTGGTCCCGATTCTTGGCCGGTCTTTCTCCGGCCAGCTCAACCGGTGCCTGAGATTCTACGGGAGTTCTTGAAGCGCCTGCTGGAACCCCTTCAGCGCCTCAGCCTGTTTCTTTTCTTCTGCGTCCTTTTGCTGCTGCGCCATAGAGTCGTTGTTTGCTTTCGAAATTCCTGCATCGCTGCTGCCTTGAAGATTATTCATGATCATTCTCCTTTGGTTAGAGTTTGCCGTGCACGTCAGCCTCACATTGTGGGCTAGACCTTCACAAGGTAGCCTCGTTGCCACGGAAAAAAGTGAGCTACGTCACATAGGATCGTCGCCACGGAAAAAGGGGATTTTGGTAGCGCGACGCCGACCGGGCCCGGTCAATCGACAGCTGTCGCATCGACCAACAAATGCGCAACCGGCGCGAACCCCAACTCGCTGCCGTCCAACAAGACGGTGAAAAGCCGGTGTTCGCGCCGGTTGGTCCCGCCGATTCTTGGCCGGTCTTCTCCAGCCAGCTCAACCGGCGCCTCAGATTTTACGGGAGTTCTTGCAGCGCCTGCTGGAACCCCTTCAGCGCCTCAGCCTGTTTCTTTTCTTCTGCGTCCTTTTGCTGCTGCGCCAGAGAGTCGTTGTTTGCTTTCGAAATTCCCGCATCGCTGCTGCCTTGAAGACTATTCATGATCATTCTCCTTTGGTTAGAGTTTGCCGTGCACGTCAGCCTGACATTGTGGGCCAGACGTCCACAAAGTAGCCTTATTGCCACCGGAAAAAAGTGAGCCACGTCACATAGGATCTCGCCACCGAAAAGGGGTTTTTGGTAGCGGCGACGCGGACCGGGCTCGGTCAATCGGCGGCTGTCGCAACGCGACCACAAATGCGCAACCGGCACACGACAGTCGCACGAGCTGCCGTGTTTTGCCGATTCCTGGCCGCTCTTTCTTCGGTCAGCTCGATCGATGCGCCAAACGTCATTGGCCGGTTCAAAAAAGCAGGCGGCAACTTGACAGTCTACGACGCAGGTCCGGCGCGCGGCTCCAAATGTGCGATTGATCACGCCAATTTCGCCGTGGTATAATTTTTCGAGTTTGCACTATTCCGCTCCTCGCGATGCAACCCGCCGGGGGTGCACTCACCGGGGGTGCATTCAGGAGACGAACCATGCCTCCGAAGATCGTCTCTGCTATCCTCGCTGCGGCGGCAATCCTTATCGGAATGCCGCAGGTTGCCGGAGCACTGGACCCGAAATGGCCGCCGGGCCCTTACAAGTACGTCGTCGTCGAGCAAGACCTCAAGGACGCCCTGATCGAGTTCGGCCGCAACATCAACGTTCCAGTCAAGGTCAGCGACGAGGTCAAGGGCAAGCTGCGTGGCGACCTGGGAAGCGGGTCGGCCGAGGAGTTCTTCAAGCGGCTCACGGCAAGCCAAGGTCTTGTTTGGTACTTCGATGGCTCCGTGCTGCACGTCAATTCGGCGAGCGAACTGCGAACGGAAGTGATCGATCTCGGCCGGATCCCGCCGACGGATGTGGTGTCCAAGCTCTCCAAGCTCGGCATTGCCGATCCGCGCTACCCCATTCGGACCACGCCGGGATCGGGCCTCATTTCGGTATCGGGCCCACCGCCCTATATCGTACTCGTGCGCCAGACGCTCATCGCGATGGTTCGGGAACAGGATACCAGGGTGCGGGTATTTCGCGGCTCGACCCTGTGACAACGCCGCATTCCGCTGATTCGACGGTTCTGCAGCGGCCGCGCTGAGAGGCCTCCCGCTGAACGGGCTCTCAGAGGAAGCCCTTGAGAGCCCCAAAAGGGGTTCGCTGTCAGACTTGCCCTGGAGAGACGCCGCTCTTCGACACGATCGGGGAAGTCGCTGTGACCTCCATCTCGACGATGCGCCAGCGGCCGACAGAGTCCTTGGCGAAGCCGCGCACCGGCCGGTTTCCGCGATTAGCTCGGACAGCCGCACCAAACTGCGGGCGGTGGCAGCGAAGGTAAAGACCCATGCGACGCGATCACGGAAGCTGGTCTTCTCTTGCCCCTCGACTTGTCTTGATCCAGTTGAATGCCTGCTCAGTCCGTTTGCGAATGCGTGGGCTGACGGCATAGCTGTCGTGCCGGGTCGTTCGCCCGTCAATCGCAGGGCAACGGCCGCTGGCGTTCGGTGCGACATGTCACATCGATCGAGGCAGCTCGTTGACGAAGTCTTCTGACTCGTAGGCATTGTCGACGCCAAGCGTGATCGCAGTCGGCCGGTCGGCACGCCGCGCAATCATGTGCAGCGCTGGGAAACGCAATCGCATCTTCGATGGCATGCTGTTCCGTTGAGAAGGTCAGCATTCTATGGCCTCGGCGTGCGTGCCGCAGCCGCGCTTGCGGCAGAGTTGAGCTGGACAGGAAAAACGTGCGGCATATCACAGAAGGACGGTTTGCTTGTGCCTTAATGGCCCCGTCGGCAGGCACCCGGGCGTCGGCATGGAGCAGGCGCCGGCATCCCGAGCTGCAATGGAGAATTCGCTATGTTTGGAACATCGGAGAAATCGTCGGAGGTCCCATCGGAGCTCTCGTCGGACAGCAAGTGGGTGGTTTGCTCGACTGTAACCCTTAAGTCAGGAGAGAAACGATGTTAGGCGGTATTATGGGCATGATGGGAGGCGGAGCCCCGATGGCCATGCTCAACCAGCTCATGCAGATGCTTCAGCAGATGCAACAGCAGCAGGGCGGCGAGTGCGGCCAAGCTGCGGGGTGCGACCAGGGTGGTCAGAAAGATCCTGCCCAGATGTTCCAGCACGTCCTGCAGCAGCTCATGCACGGGCAGGGCTAATCCGCTTCACCCACGTGATCTGACATGGCGGAAGCATGCCCATATGCGGCATGCAGCTGCCACGTCAGCGCCCTCAGAGAGGAATTTCCAATGATCCGCCAGACACGGCATTCGCCGCTTCGACGGACGAGCTCAAAGGGCTCCAAGCATCCTACTTTAGGCCCTCATAGACGAACAGATGAACCAAGGGTACACTGAGGTTCGTCCGTCTTCGCCGTGATCTGCTAGGGCGCGAGAGAGCAACGAAATCAACTGTGCGGCGCGTCACAGAAGGACGGATTGGGTCGTGTCAAATGGGGTCGTCAGTACGATATAGTCAGCTGAAAGGAACTCAATTATGAGCGTGGCCATCACCGCCCAAGTCCCGGTCGCCGCCTCTTCGCCGGAGACCGCTTCACCGCAAGCAGCCCAGGGCACTGGCGCTACCAGCGAGCAGGGGCTCGTCGACTTTTTCGCCAAGGCCCGCGTGGACGCCGGCAGCGGACAGATCGCAGAAGCGACCAATTCCGCAGCATCGAGCGGCGAGATGCTCGGGAAATTGCGTGAGTTCGTCGAAAAGGCGTATAAGTCTGATACGGAGAACCGGGCCACGAGAGCCAAGCAGAGGGCAGCCGCCGCCGAGGCGAACTTTGAGCTTGCCAGCCTCGACACGCTTGGCCCCCTTGGCCAATTGAACTCCCTCGCCCAATTCAACCCAATCGGCCAGTCTGGCTCATTCGGTCAGCTTGCCTCCCTCAATCAGTTTACCTCCGTCGGTCTGCCTCCGGGACCGGCGTCGGCATCGCTTGGGGCCGGCCCAGGACTGGAGAGTAATGCCCCCGTGTCGCTCATGGTCGACAAGATGAAAAATGACATAATGGATTCTGCGATCCAAAACATGTGGGTGCGGGTGGTGGCTCATGCGACCGGCTCGATAACCAAGAGCGTGATGACCCTGCTCAAGGGCCAGTGACGAAGGGAAACTCCGTGAGCGCGGCTTTGCTTCGTTCTTCATTGCCACGCTGGGTGCAGCGGGCGCTGCTATTGGTTGCAGCCTTGCTCCTCTCGGCCTGCGAAGCGGAACTCTACAGCAATCTTGATCAGCGCCAAGCCAACGAGATGGTCGCGACCTTGCAACAGCACGGGATCCCAGCGCAACGCACGGCGGTCAAGGGCGGTCAGTACACGGTCGTGGTCGATAAAGCGCGTTTCGCCGAGTCCATCACCATCCTCAAGGATGCTGGTCTCCCCAAGGAGGAGTTCCAGACCATGGGGCAGGTCTTCAAGAAGGATGGTCTCGTCTCCTCGCCTACGCAGGAGCGCGCCCAGATGATTTTCGCGCTAAGCCAGGAGCTTTCGCGTACGGTGTCGGAAATTGACGGTGTCCTGTCCGCCCGAGTTCACCTCGTGCTGCCGGAAAACGATGTGCTGCGCCAGCAACTTGTCCCGTCGTCGGCGTCGGTCTTCATCCGCCATCGTAGCGACGCGCCGGTAGGCAACTTGGTGCCCCAAGTGAAGATGCTGGTGGCTAACGGCGTCGCTGGTCTGTCCTATGACAAGGTGTCGGTTGTCCTCGTTCCGGTCGACTCGCAGAAGTCGACCCAAGCGCAAGACGCTGAAATGGTCTCG
>Ga0335071_10004407_pt1 | contig 14685 bp, 8 predicted proteins | sample Lox_Sample_15_FD_206724 | JGI IMG/M metagenome (GOLD analysis project Ga0335071, IMG submission 206724) | Soil microbial communities from Loxahatchee National Wildlife Refuge, Florida, United States - Lox_Sample_1.5 | ecosystem: Environmental > Terrestrial > Soil > Wetlands | place: USA: Florida... | reverse complement strand
ATCGAAGAGATACATCCTGGAAGCCAATGGATGCGGGTGCGCCTTCATCGACTACGACAACGATGGGTGGATGGATATCTTCCTGTTGTCGGGAACTCGACTGGAAGGAGATCCTCCGGGTGCGACCAATCGCCTCTACAAGAACAATCGCGACGGCACTTTCACCGATGTTACGGAAGAGGCAGGATTGAAGGCTGCAGGCTGGGCGAACGGCGTGTGCGTCGGCGACTACAACAATGACGGTTTCGACGACTTGTTTTGCACCTATTTCGGCCAGAACCGGCTCTACAAAAACAACGGGAATGGAACTTTTACGGACGTGACAAAGGCAGCCGGACTTTTGAACGCGGATGCAATGCGCTGGGGAGCGGGCTGCGCTTTCGTCGACTACAACCGCGATGGGCATCTCGACCTCTTTGTCTCGAACTACATTCGATTTTCGATTGAACATGCCCCGGTTCCGGGAGAGAAGTCGACTTGTAACTGGAAGGGAATTCCGGTGAATTGCGGCCCGCGAGGTCTACCGCCGGGGCGGCATCTTCTCTACCGCAATAACGGAGACGGCACCTTCACCGAGGTAACCAAGGAGGCCGGTATTGATGTGGCAACGGAGAGCTACGGGATGACCGTGGTGACGGCCGATTTTGATGAGGATGGGTGGCCCGACATATTCGTAGCCTGCGATTCCACGCCCAGCCTCTTGTTCATGAACAACAAGGACGGAACGTTTCGCGAAGAGGGTGTCACACGTGGGGTGGCGTTGAGCGACGATGGCATGGAGCAAGCGGGTATGGGGGTAGGCATCGGCGACTACAACCTGGACGGCCACCTCGACCTTTTCACAACGCATTTCACCGAAGACACCAGCGGGCTCTATCGCAACGACGGCAAGGGCAACTTCGATGAGGTGACGCGCGCAGCCAAGACCGGTGTGGAGACACGCTTTACGAGTTGGGGCGCTGGGATGGTCGACCTCGACAATGATGGATATCCCGATGTACTTTTCGTCACCGGAAGTGTCTATCCAGAGGTCGAGCGCAAACTTCCGCAGTATCCGTACAAGACGCCGCGCGTGCTGTTCCGCAATCTGGGCGATGGAAAGTTCGAGGAACTGGATTCGCAGGCCGGTGAGGGAATTACAGCAGCCCACAGCAGTCGTGGATGTGCGTTTGGCGACTTCGATAACGATGGCGATCTCGATGTGCTGATCGTGAATATGAATGAGCCGCCTTCGCTGCTGCGCAACGATCTAGTCGGTCATCACAACTGGATCAAGATCAAGCTCGAGGGCGTGAAGTCGAATCGAAGTGCGATCGGAGCGCGTGTGGTTGCCCACTACGGCAACAAGGTGCAGGCACAAGCTGTGGTTAGCCAATCCAGTTACTACTCATGCAATGATCCCCGCCTTCACTTCGGATTGGGAAGCGCAACCGAGGCTGCAGTGGAGATCGTTTGGCCGAACGGACAACGCGAGCGCTACGAGCAGATTGCTGCCAATCAACTTGTGACAATTCGAGAGGGTGTCGGGCTTGTACCGAACAAAGGCTGGAAGCGTTGACGAGTTATCTGCGCTTGGCGTGATCCACCTATAGGACAAAGAACCCATTGACAGTCGTTCTGCAGGTCCTCTAGATACTTACCTGATCCTAAGGGAAACGTTTTCTGAGACGTGGCCAAAAAGGAAACCTAGGCCGGGATCTTTCGGGAGGAATTCATGAGACAGAGCAGAGCGGCTATCATCGCCGCCCTGATGTGTTGCCTGATCGGGCTCTGGGGTGTTCCAGCCTTCGCGCAATTCACGGCGAGCATCCAGGGCGTGATTCAGGACTCATCCGGGGCAGGAGTCGCCAAAGCAGAAATCGTCCTTGTCAACATTGGCACGGGAGTCCAGCAAACCGCAACGTCTGATCCCTCTGGCAATTACCGCTTTGTGAGTCTTGCTCCGGGGAACTACAAGATCTCAGCCGGAGCCACGGGGTTTTCCAAGTCTGAAGCAGACGTGACGCTTTTGACAGAGCAGAATCTCAACGTTCCCATATCGCTGAAGGTGGGCTCCGCCACGGAGTCTGTTGTCGTAAGTACAGAAGCGCCGATGGTTGATACGGCAGACAGCCGGAATCAGCTCACCTTGGACAATAAGGGTGTTGCCGAGCTGCCGATCGTCGGACGCAATCTCGTAACGCTGGTGACGATGGCGCCCGGTGTATCAGGTCTGGGAACCAGCACCTCTGGAAGTCCGGCATCCGGCGTGGACAACTACTCTACGGAAGAGCAAGTGGACGCCAGCGCGAATGGGCAGGGGCAGAACAACAATCAGTACGTCGTTGATGGTCTCGATGTGACCAGCGGAATCCGGCAGGGCGTGCTGAATCTTACGCCGCAGCCTGAGTCGATCCAGGAAACGAGCGTTCAGGTCAACACCTTCTCAGTTGAGCACAGCCGTGCGGCAGGTTTGCAAACCATCTTTACAACTAAGTCGGGAACTGATGCGTTCCACGGTTCGGCCTCGGACTGGTTCAACTACCAAGGAATGTTTGCAAGCCAGCATTTCGTCGGCTATCCATACCAGCCGTTCCACTCTAACAACATGGACTTTGCCGTCGGCGGTCCGATCTTTCCGCATCACAATAGCTTTTTCTACTTCGCGGTGGAACCGTTGCGCTCGTCAGCCAGCGCGGGTGGATCGGTTACTTTTGCCGATCCTCAGTTCATCTCCTGGGCGGCAACGAACTATCCCGCCACGGTGGGAACGCACGTTCTTCAGACTTACGTACCTTCAGGAGTCGGAGGAGCGACAGTCCAGCAGACAGCCGCAACCGTATTTGGAAGCGCATCCGGTGGCTGCGGTACAACCACAGGGCAGAATGGCGTTCCATGTACTCTGCCTATGATCGACATAGGGTCATTCGGCGCTACGCAAATCAGAAACGGCACACAATACTTCGCGCGTATCGACCAGGGCTTCAAGAAGGAGAGAGTCTATGTCAGTCTGTACCGCACACTGCTGCAAACAGGCGCGGCATCGCCCATGCCGCAGTTCTCGGCGTTGAACAATACGTGGCAAGTTGCGGGCCAGGTAGCCTGGACACACACTTTCTCACCCAACACGCTGAACGATATGACAGCTGGGCAGAGCAGAGTGGAGGGAGTGCTGGGCAGCGGCGCCAAGGACTACACGGTGCCGTCCATCTCGGTGAACGGGATCAATGCCGATGCCGGCCAGGCATACGGCGTTGGCTTTGCCCAAGGCGATTTCATCCAGCATAACTATCATTGGCGCGACGTGCTCACACATGTGCGCGGCACCCACACGCTGCGCTTCGGTTACGAAGGTTGGTACGGAGATGACGTCGAGCCGTTTCAGGGACCGTGGTCGCAGCCTAAATTCTCCTTCAGCAACCTGCTGAAACTCGCCCAGGATGCACCCGCAAGTGAAGGCGGGATTATGTATAACCCCCAAACCGGAACCGAGGCTCTGTGGAACTGGGACGCAGCGTCCAGAACCTTTGGCGTGTTCGCGGAAGACACGTGGCAAGCCAGCAAGAGGCTGACCCTGACCCTAGGACTGCGTTATGACGACAGCGGGAATCCATGGTCGAAGAGTGCCGCAACCGTCTTCGGCAATTTCTATCTCGGCACGGGCACAACGAGGGCGCAGCAGATTGCCAACGGATACGCAAAGGCCACTCCAAATGCGCTGCTTCACGCTGTAGATAACCTGTGGAGTCCTCGCTTAGGCGTAGTCTGGGATCCGACCGGCAAGGGAGACTGGGCAGTGCGCGGAGGTGTAGGCATCTTCGACAACTGGCTCACCTCGGCGAATATTCAGGAAGAGTTCCGCGGGAGCCCCCCCGGATTCGTGGAGCCGAACTTTTTCGCAGGAACGGCGACGCCTCCGATCTTCGTTCTGGGCACCACCAATAAACCGCCCTTCGGGTTTACGTTTCCGACATTTCCTGGCGGTCTGAACTCGCAAGGCGGTGTCGTAGGGGCTAACTTCTCGATTGGCGGAATCGATCCGCTCGTGAAATCGCCAAAGTCCGGTATCTGGTCTATAAGCGTGGAGAGAAGAATCAACCGGGTATTCGCCGCTACCGTTGGGTACAACGGATCCCACACCTACGATATGGTCGGGAACGAAAACTCGATCGGTGGCGTCTCCTACGGCGTGGATATCAACGTTCTTCCGGGAGACCTCATCACCCACGAAAGCTTGGCGCCAACTGGGCTCAACCCGAGCTTCGGATCCATTCTTTATGCCGAAAACAACCGCTATGGGAACTACAACGGCGTGTTCTTCGACTTGAAGGGACGCGTGACACGCGGGTTCGTCGATGTCTCGTACACTCGTTCAAGCTCGAAAGACGACGGCTTGGCCTATCCGTCGCCGGACAATTCCTCACAATACTACGCACCGTCGATCTTCGATGTGCCGAATCGACTCTCTCTCACCCTGAATTATTCATTGAAGGGCTTGAACGATGGCAGGGGGGCCGTCGGTTACCTGACCGGAGGTTGGGGACTTAGCGGTACGACCATCTTCCAGTCAGGGTATCCTCTGACGGCGCAAAACAGCAACGCCTACAGCCCGATATGCCAGAACACTGCAGCCGATGCACCGGCCTGTCCGTCGGCAGCCAATCCTGCCGTGGGATACGCTCCAGGCAGCGGCGACTATAACGCTGATGGCAACAACCTCGATTACCCCAATGCGACAAGTTATTCGCAGTCGACGAGTAACAAGGCGTGGCTTACGGGCGCGATTCCAAAGTCGGATTTCGCTGCTCCAACTTTCGGACAGGAAGGGAACGAAAAGCCAATGCAGTTCCGTGGGCCGAACTTCTTTGAGACCAATGCCAACTTCTACAAGGACACGCCGATCACGGAACGCGTGAATTTCCAATTCCGGTTTGAACTCTTCAATGTTTTCAACCGGGCAAACTACGCCAACGTCGATACGAACATCCCCGATGGGAGTTTCGGGGCGGCGACCGGCTCGCACGAACCCAGATTCTGGCAACTCGGCGGAAGAATCTCGTTCTAGGGCTCAAACTTCTGTGGAACTATTGATGGCCAGCGCTCGCGTAGCGCTGGCCATTCTATTGAGCGAAGCGACGGTAGCGAACGAGGGCTTACAATTCCTATGACTTCAGACCGTCGCTTTGCAGTGATTGCGAGTGGCAGTCGATCAACATGAGCATGATCTTCGTTCGTATTTTTCGCGCCAGGGCCCTGACCTGGATCGCGGTCTCAACGCTTCTGCTGTCCAACCTGTTCGCGCAGCCCGCTGAAGAAGCGATTGCGCGCATCGCGGCTGCCCTGCGTCAACAAAACTACGGACAGGCATTGACAATGCTGCGCGGCGCCCTGGCGAAATACCCCGCCAACGCCGAGCTTTGGACGATGCAAGGGGTGGCCCATAACGGTCTGGGCGACACGAAGGGCGCACTAGACGCCTTTCGGCACGCTCTCAAGCTGGCTCCCGACGAGGTTCCGGCACTACAAGGCGCGGCGCAGATTGAATACGATAGCGGAAGCGCGGGCGGCATTCCGATTCTGAAGCATCTTCTTCAGATCCATCGGAATGACCTGACCAGTCACGCGATGCTAGCCGTTCTTGAGTATCAACAGGGAATTTGTAGCGACGCCGTGACTCATTTCGCGAAGGCCGCCCCCCTGTTTGTGTCCAAGGCTCCGGCATTGCATGCCTACGGAGTGTGCCTGGTAAAGCTGCGCCTGTTCGACCAAGCGGTCGAGGTGTTTGAGCAGTCCCTGGCTCTCAATCCTGAAGATCATCGCGAGCGAGAAGTGTTGGCCTCGGTGCAGCTCATGGCGCATCAAGCTCCGCAAACAATTGCTACGCTCGATCCGTTGCTGAGCGCGACACCCGATAGTGCGACTCTTGAGCTTGCTTCTGCGGCCTTCGAGGATAACCACGATACCGACCAAGCAGTGGATGCGTTACGCCAGGCTATCCTGCTGGAGCCGCAAAACGTGGGTCTCTACGTGGATTTCGCCGCGTTATCGACCGCCCATCAGTCCTTTCAGATTGGAATCGACGTGGTAAACGATGGAATCGCCGTGCAGCCCAAGGCTGCGCCTCTTTACCTTGCACGGGGCATGCTTTACGTTGAACTCTCTGAGTATGAGAAGGCTCAGGACGACTTCGATACTGCCTACAAGCTGGACCCCAGGCAGTCCCTGACTGCCGCGGCCCAGGATATGACTGCTGTCCAGCAGAACGATCTTACCGGCGCGCTGGCCGGAGTTCGAGAGAAACTGGCCAAAAGACCGAACGATCCGATTCTTCTCTACCTCCAGGCAGACGTGCTCGCCCTGCAAGACCCCAAGCCTGGCTCGGCGGATTTTCAGACTGCTTTGCGTTCGGCAAAGAAAGCCACTTCACTGAATCCGTCGCTCGCTCCTGCGCGCACCGTGTTGGCGAAGCTCTATCTGGAAGCCGGGCAGCATGCGGAGGCAGCAGCCGAATGCCGCAAAGCACTGGAGGTCAATCCAGACGATCAGACCGCTCTCTATCTTCTGATCCGGGCATTGGGGAAGACGGAGCATCGAGACGAGGTCCCGGACTTGCTGAAGAGGCTCGCCCTCGTGCGCCAGCAGGCCGCCAACAAAAAGCGCGAAGAGAATCGGTTCAAACTAGTGGAGCAAGAGTCCGAACCTAAATAGCAATGCGCCCGAGGACAATCCGCAGACTTGGCCCAGGGCCACGCCTTCCTATTCAGGCAATCGTGATGCGGTAGACACACCGCTTGCCGCCGCGAAGAATCGATTCCTCCAGCTCCGCCTTGACCGGGCGACCCAAAATCTCCGAATAGGCCTGCTCCTGCCATCCCAACGTGCAATTGCAGAAGGTTCCCGGCGTCACTCCGACCTTCACCATAGGGCAACTGCACGACGGACCCTTGTCGACAATCCGAATCGTTCCCTTGGATTCGTCGTACTCCGCCTCCGCCATCCAATGCCGAAGGCCTTCGTCAAGGAATCCCCTGATGTTTCCCTTATAGCGATCAAGCAAGTCTGCACGATAGGTATCGGCGCATTTTCCGCCAAGCGCGTGGAGAACCTGCTTGCACTCCTGCTCCGGCAAACGTGCGTCGAGGATCTCGATCAACTTCGAAAAGCGAAGACGCGCTGCCTCTGCCTTACCGCTCACATCGGTCAATTGCTTTGGATCGCATTCCTGCGATGCCGTCTCCAGAGCCTTCGCCTCGGGCGCTTTTCCTGCGCAACACAGCCCTGCTGCTGCACAAGCAGCGGCAGCGCAATCTCGAACAAATTCCTTCCGATTCATAGCTGTCCTTTCTCGACTCCAGCGCCAGTACCGTCGAAGAGTCGATGCTCAATCCTGACCATCGCGGAAATACGCCAACCCGCCTGAGCGGGCCGGCAAAGCCCGCTTAGGTCTTCAGGCGCACGTAGGTGCTATAGCTCTCCTCGTCGATCGATATGAACGGCCGCATCGTTACCGCTGCGCCGTCGGCCGATGTTGCGGTCCAGTCTCCAGCGGCATTGTGCAAGGGCCGGGCGCGAAGGAGAGACTCGCGATCAAACGCGGGCTGAGTTTCGGCGACTGCCATCAGCACCAGGGGGCCTGACAGAAGCGCCACCATGTTTGGATGATTGGCGTCGACTGCCTCAAGCCGCAGCGGCATGGGCAGCTCAATCTGAATGCGATCGCCTTCCTTCCAGAGTTTGCGAAGGGAGACGAAGGTTCCCGGTTCAATGGTGTCTGCAATACGCGCCCCGTTCACCAGCAACACCGGGTTCGGCGATGCCCAATGCGGAATACGAATGTAGATCGCAAATTCGTGTGGCTGGGAAGCCGAAGTCACAATCTCGATCTTGTTGTCGAACGGGTATTGTGTCGCCTGGGTCAACGCCAGCTCGGTGCCGCTATCCGTCCATCGAACGCTCGATGGCGTAAAGAGGTTGACGTAGATTCCGTCGTTCGAACGCAGATAGGTGCTGACGTGATAGTCCGCTGCGAGCTGCGGAAATGTTCCGGAGCAGCACGGCCACTTGTCTTTGTACCAGGCTTTGTGGCCGGTGGCGGCGTAATCGGAGTAGTAGAACGACGTTCCATCAGCCTGGATGGGCCACGCGCCGAGAATGGTGTTATACAGTACCCGTTCCATGCTGTCGCCGTAGCGGGCCTCCTTGGTCGCCCGCAGCAGATAGCGCGTGATCTTGAAGTGCCCGTATGCGCCGCACGGAGTCTCGAAACTGGAATGGGTGTAAGCCAGGCTGTCTCCCAGCTGCCCGAAGCCAGGCTCGCCGAAAGCTTCGTTGGGTCCCCAGCCGCCTGTAGCAAAACTCTGAGTCTTCTGCAGCATGTCGAAGCCATTTCTCGCGGCGCGGAAGTGCTTCTCGCTGCCAAGAGTCAGATAGGCCTGCATCGCCGAACTGAACGCGTTGACATGGCTGTAGGCATGCTCAAAAGGAAGAACGTTGTTGCCTTCGGCGAGCGGATTAAAGTAGGTATCGTCTTCGAGGAATTTCTTGGCCATCTCAAGGTAAAGAGGTTTCCCGCTTCGTTGATAGGCGAGGAAGAGGTTTTCCGGCAACGTATAGGTTTCGTCCCAGGTAAACGATGTGTCCTTGTGCGGTCTGGCCCGCTGCTCGGCGCGCGATAGAGCCTTCTCTGGCAGGTAAGCGCCGATCGCGCGTGTGAGCCTCTCGTGAATCGCCAACGCCAGCGGATCGTGCGCATATTCATACGCGTCAATCAGGCCGCAGGAGAGCTTGTCATAGGTGTACGCGGGGAGCCGATAGCCGGCGAAGAACTTCGCCTCGGGGTCAAGCGTCTCGCCGTATCCCTTCACAAGCCGGTTGATCTTTGCCCGTGTTTCCCCGTCGCCAGTCACCGCATAAGCGCGGGCCAAGCCCGAAACGTACTGCCCGAAGGAGTGCCCGGCAATGAAACCACGGAAATCGTTCCGCTCAAGACTGAAGCCGGTGAGATCATACCAGCCGCCCATATCGTCTCCCGGTGCAGGGAGCCCGGCCACCTGGCGGAAGACCTTGAGTAAGCGGTCTTCGTCTAGATGCAGGTAGCGGGAATGATTCTCCTCGAATTGCCGCCGCATTGGTCCATCATGTAACTGGACCGCGCCGTAGGGAAAAGTTGCGAGAGGAAAAGTAACCGCTACTGTTCCCTTTTCCGTTTCTGCGAGAGCAGGCAGCGCGTTCGAAGCTGCGAGGCCGGCTACTCCGACGCCCGTTGCCTTTAGAAAAGTTCTGCGATTGATTTCATGTGCCATGGACGTACGCCTGCCTGACTTGGAGTAATTCGATTGAAGCGTAGGTCTGCAATCGTAAGGAGGTCAATAGGTCATTGAGGCTATAGGGAGATCACACTTGCTCGTCGGAGAAGGGCCCGATCGTCCATGCTTCGTGTCGCAAATGAGGGAGGGGCGTTAGGCCGATCATGAACTGCCGGCGACGCTCTCTGGACGAAATCACGGCACATGACAATTTCCTCCAGTAGCGGAGCCCATTTTGAGATCATTGCGAAACAAGTTTGGCGGAGTGGGAACATCGGTTGGGAGATCGATTTGAGCGCTGATCCCAATGGAACTGAATCGTGGGGCGCGGCAGTCCTGGCAGGGCTTTCACAGAGCGCTCGGCCTGTTTGATTTCGTGATGGTCGTCTCCGGCATCATGGTCGTCTCAGGCATCTTTGCTCTGCAGGTTGGCTCGGCCGGCTGGTTGCTCGTTGCCCGGATAATCACCGGCTTTCTCATCGTGCCAGGGGCGCTCGGCTACGGCGAGTTCGCCGCCATAAACTCAAACATTAGCATTGATTGTATCCAAAGTCGTATACTTTACGAAAGCAAGCTAAGAGAATGGCACGTTCTCGCGCGTTCGCATCGCACCGGTTCCGAACGCGCACGGAATATCCTTTCTCTTAACACAGGTATGACAGCAAAACAGATACCTCTACGATTGGATGTCGTCGATTCCCACACAGCAGGGGAGCCCACCCGCTGTGTGCTCTCCGGAGGACCGCACCTAGGCTCCGGTCCACTCGACGTGCGCCTCGAGCGCCTGCGCCGCGAACACGACGCTTACCGCCGTGCCATCTTGTGCGAGCCGCGCGGTTCCGATGTTCTTGTCGGCGCACTGCTCGTCGAACCTCACGATCCTGCCTGCGATGCAGGCGTAATCTTCTTCAATAATGCTGGGTACCTGGGAATGTGCGGACACGGCATGATTGGCGTTGCAGCTACACTTGCTTTCCTCGGCCGCATTGAACCCGGCGAGCATCGGATCGAAACTCCCGTTGGCGCAGTGAGCGTTCTGCTGCATGCCGACTCGCAAGTGACAATCCGCAACGTCCCTTCCTATCGCCATCGCGCCGCGGTCGCAGTCGACGTCCCCGGTTTTGGAGAGGTCTGCGGAGACGTTGCCTGGGGTGGCAATTGGTTTTTCCTCGTTCGCGAACACACCTTCGACCAGATGCGCGAACTCACTCTTGCCCAGGTCGAGCCGCTCACCGCATTCACCTGGGAGATTCGCCGCGCCCTCAATGCTGCAGGCATCACCGGTGCGGGCGGTGCGGAGATCGATCATATTGAACTGTTTGGCGCACCGCACAAACCCAACAACCATAACCGGAACTTCGTCCTCTGTCCCGGCAAAGCCTACGACCGATCCCCCTGCGGTACCGGGACAAGTGCCAAGATGGCCTGCCTCGCTGCCGAAGGACATCTCAAACCCGGGGAGCCTTGGCGCCAGGAAGGTATCCTCGACACCGTTTTCGAAGGCAGCTACACATGGGAAGACGGGTCTGGCTCTGGCAATCTGCACGGCGAGAGTCCTCGCATCATTCCCGTGATCACAGGCTCTGCTTATGTTATTGCTGAGTGCACGTTGATCTTCGATCCCTCTGACCCATTTCGGCTCGGAGTGCCCGAATGATCTCGTCATCTTCGCGCTCCTTCGATGTCATCGTTGCGGGGGGGGGCATCGTTGGCGCGGCATGCGCTCTCGCCTCTGCGCAGGCCGGCTTTCGGGTTGCGCTTGTGGAGAAGGAATTCCCCGGCAGCGGTGCAACCGCGGCCGGCATGGGCCACATCGTCGTCATGGACGATAGCGAGGCACAGTTCGCCCTCACGCGCCGCTCGCAGCAGTTGTGGCAAACGCTTAGCCAAACGTTACCAGCCAACGCCGAATTCGAAACGCGCGGAACCATCTGGGTGGCAGCCGACGACGAAGAACAAGCTGAGGCCGCACGCAAGCATTCTTACCTCCAGCATCGCAGAGTCCCTAGCCAACTACTCTCAGCCGACGAACTCGCTGTCCTCGAACCGAATCTCCGCACTGGACTCGCTGGTGGCCTGCTCGTTCCAGAAGACGCAGTCGTCTATCCGCCTGTTGTCGCTCACCACCTCACAAAACTTCTCCAGTCCTACGGTTCTGAGGTCATCCAAGGCCGATCGATTCAGAAAATGCAAGCTGGAGAGGTGCTTCTCGACGACGGTTCCGAGTTTCGGGCGCCAAAACTCGTGAATGCGCTCGGCGCCGATGCCGCCCACTGTACACCTGGCCTACCCATCAAGAAACGCAAGGGACACCTGGCCATTACGGAACGATATCCCGATTTCATTCGCCACCAGCTGGTTGAACTCGGATACCTGAAGAGCGCACATTCCCTCACATCCGATTCGGTCGCATTCAACGTCCAGCCACGACAAACAGGTCAGCTCCTTATAGGCTCTTCACGCCAATACGGCAATGAGGACCCATCGGTGAACCAGGAAGTCCTTTCAGCAATGCTCGAGCGCGCAACGCTCTACGTGCCGGCCCTGGCATCGCTCAAAGCGATTCGAATTTGGACCGGTTTTCGTGCCGCTACTCCAGACAAGCTGCCGCTCATAGGACCCGTGCCGTCCGATCCCACGCTCTGGCTCGCGACAGGCCATGAGGGCCTGGGAATCACGACGGCTCTTGCTACTGCAGAACTGCTTACATCGTTCTTCACCGGTTCAGCGCCGCCAATTCCCGCCGAACCCTACCTTCCCTCACGGTTCGAACATATTCCCAGCCACGACACCCAATCCTTACAGGAGGCATCATGAACTGGTCCGGCGTTATGCCTGCAATGACCACCGCCTTTCATCCCGACTTCAGTGTCGATTACGTGACTGTAGCCCGTCACGCCAAATGGCTCATTGAAAATGGCTGCACGGGAATCGTCTGCCTCGGTTCGCTGGGCGAGGCCGCAACCCTCACTTTCCAGGAAAAGGTGGGCGTCCTCAAAGCCGTCGTCACCGAACTAAAAGGCAAGGCACCGGTCGTCTCGGCCATCTCTGCGCTGTCAACCGCAGAGGCCGTCGAACTTGCCCGTGCTGCGCATCAGGCCGGCTGCTCCGGCCTCATGATTCTTCCGCCGTACGTCTACAAGGGAGACTGGCACGAAAACAAGGCTCACGTTGCAGCGATCCTCGGGGCAACTCCGCTACCAGGAATGCTTTACAACAACCCCGTCGCCTACGGCACGGACTTCCTCCCTGAGCAGATCGCAGAGTTCGCCGCCGAATTCTCTAACTTTGCCGCAGTCAAGGAATCATCGACTGACGTGCGCCGAGTGACGGCCATTCGCGCACTTCTCGGTGACCGGCTCGCTATCTTCGTCGGAGTCGACGACGCTATCGTGGAAGGCATTGCGGCCGGTGCGGTGGGATGGATCGCCGGCCTCGTCAACGCCCTTCCGCGCGAGTCAGTCGACCTCTTCAACTTCGCTCGAGCCGGAAAACGGGAAGAAGCCTTCGCGCTCTATCGCTGGTTTCTGCCTTTGCTTCGCATGGACACCGTGCCCAAGTTCATCCAGCTGATCAAGCAGGTTCAGCTGGAGGCCGGCGTTGGCAGCTCCCGTGTGCGTGCGCCGCGTCTCGAGGTCGAGGGAAGAGAACTGGCCGAAACCCGTGAGGCCTTTCGTTTTGCCCAGGCTAATCGCCCCAGCGTGGCCGTCGCCAGCACACGCTTCACCGCATAGGAATTTGGAAGATATTCGCCGGATCGACTGGTAGCCCGGTTGCTACCAGTTGCCCTTCTCGCCGAAGAGATCGATCACTTTCGCAAGTCGCTTGCATCCGTTTTCCCAGTTGATGTACAACGCGCGTTCCAGTCGATCGCCATCACCGGCCAGAAGAGCAGCAATGATCTCTTCGTGCTCCTGCACTGAAATGTGCAGCTCACCAATGATTGAACTCGCGTACAGACGCCAGTAGCGTTCTGTCTGTGGCTCAATCGCCCGGTGTAGCGCGGTCAGCCGGGGACCTGATCCCGCCGCCAGCAGCAAGCGATGAAACTCATGGTCGAGATCGAAGATATCCGGCCCATGATGTTCGCGATCTCGCGCAATCTTGGCAAGCTTTTCATTCACCTTCTTCAGCTTTGCCGCGAGGTCGTTGCGATCCTTCTCCGGCAATGCCGCCGCTCTGCGCCCCGACAGTCCTTCCAGGCGCCCAATGATCGGGTAAAGCTCGTTCGCATCTTCTTTCGTCAGCGGAGCAACAATCATGCGCGACTTGCTCGCGTTGCGGTACTCAATCACGTAGCCTTCGCGCAGCAGAAGATACAGCGCGCCCCGTACCGGCGTGCGGCTCATGTTCAGGTGTTCGCAAAGGTCGCCTTCAACAATCCAGGTCCCCGGCGCCAGCTTGGCATGGACGATCAGGTCCCGGATCCGCTCGACTGCAATCCCCACGCTTGTCCCATGCTCTGCCTTGGTCGAGCGCTTTCTTAATCCCTTCGTTGCCTTGGTCGCTAACCGTGCCATATCCCTCGGCTCTCCGGCCCTTCTCTTCTCATGGATGCTCATCGTGCGGCGATTCGTTCTGGACTCCCGCGATTGCCATCTTCCAGATTCGGATCGCCTTTTGCATCTCTCCTAGCATACATCGATGGATCCCAAGGCCTTTCGAAACCAGGTCTCAAATGGATTGCCGCGCTCCGGCAGTCCAGAACGCGGCAAGTGCACCCATCTCTTCGGCGGCGCTAGAACTCGATATTTGCGCGGAACTCGATAATGCGCGCCGTGTTCGTCACTCCGCTCGTGCCAAAGCCGTTGTTCAGCACGTATCCCCCTCCGTACGAGGGAGCCCCGCCGAACGAACCGGATGTATTACCGAACACCGGATGATTCCACACGTTGGTCGCTTCTGCCTGCAGTTTGAACCGCAAGGCTTCAAAGATCGGGAATGTCTTCGAGAGCGACAAGTCATTGTAGAAAGCATGCGGTCCGTGGAGGTAGATGATATTGCCAAATGTTCCGGCTGTCGTGTTGGGCAGAAGGTATTGTGAATTCGCGCCACCCGAACCATCCGGATTCTGCACGTACTTTGGATCGATCAGAAGGGCATACGTCTTGCCGGGAACGCGATGCACGCCGATCGCCTTCTGCAGTTGCGACACCGTCACGTTATTCAGCCGGATGCCGCCATCGCCGTAGTCGTTGAATGTGAGGTTGCCGCTGCTCAACTCCTGCGGGGTTCCCGTCTGGTACGTCACAATCGTTCCCACTGTCCAGTTGCCCAATGTCTTGCTCACGATGTCGTTGCTATTCAGGAATGCCCCGCCTTTTCCGAACGGCAAATCGTACGTCCCGGTGAAGTGGAACGTATGCCGAATGTCGTACTGTGCTGGCCCATACGCTAGTCG
>Ga0335071_10004405_pt1 | contig 14691 bp, 16 predicted proteins | sample Lox_Sample_15_FD_206724 | JGI IMG/M metagenome (GOLD analysis project Ga0335071, IMG submission 206724) | Soil microbial communities from Loxahatchee National Wildlife Refuge, Florida, United States - Lox_Sample_1.5 | ecosystem: Environmental > Terrestrial > Soil > Wetlands | place: USA... | reverse complement strand
GACGCCTTCGAGGCGCATGCCGGGCTCGAGGTCCTTGAGGTTCTCGATGCCGTCCCGGAACGATGCGGTCTTGAACTCGGGACGCGGGTCGCGGCCCGGCTTCTCCAGTTCCCCGAGGATGTCCCGCACGGTGGGCAGGCCGAAGCGCTCGTCGGTATATCTCGCCGGGTCGAGCGATTTCACCGCGCGTGCGTCGCCGATGATTTCCTTCACATTCTTCTTGATGTCGGCGAGGATGCGCTCGACCACCGGGTAGGCTTCCGGGTGCACCGCCGAGGCGTCGAGCGGATCGTCGCCGCCGTTGATGCGCAGGAAGCCGGCGGCCTGCTCGAAGGTCTTGTCGCCCAGGCGCGGCACTTCCTTCAACTGGCGGCGGCTCCTGAAGGCGCCGTTCTGGTCGCGCCAGGCGACGATGTTGGCGGCAAGCGTGCCGTTGAGGCCGGAGATGCGGGTGAGCAGCGGTACGGAAGCGGTGTTCACGTCCACGCCGACCGAGTTCACGCAATCCTCGACCACGGCATCGAGCGACCTGGCCAGCCGGCCCTGGTTCACGTCGTGCTGGTACTGGCCGACGCCGATGCTCTTGGGGTCGATCTTGACCAGCTCGGCGAGCGGATCCTGCAGGCGGCGGGCGATGGAGACGGCGCCGCGCAGCGAGACGTCGAGCTCGGGAAACTCGCGGGCAGCCAGTTCCGAGGCCGAATAGACGGAGGCGCCGGCTTCGGAGACGACGATCCTGGTCAGCTTGAGTTCCGGGCACGCGCTCATGAGTTCGCCGACCAGCTTGTCGGTCTCGCGGCTGGCGGTGCCGTTGCCGATGGCGATCAGGCTGACGGCATGCTTCTGGCACAGCTGGCGCAGCGTGGCCAGCGAGCCGACCCGGTCGCGGCGTGGCTCGTGCGGATAGATGGTGGCGGTGTCGAGCAGCTTGCCGGTGGCATCGACGATCGCCACCTTGCAGCCGGTGCGGATGCCGGGGTCGAGGCCGAGCGTGGTGCGCGGGCCGGCCGGCGCGGCCAGCAGCAGGTCGTGCAGGTTGCGCGCGAAGACGCGGATGGCTTCTTCCTCGGCGCGCTCGCGCAAGGCGTTCATCAGTTCCAGTTCGAGGTGCAGCGACAGCTTGACCAGCCAGGTCCAGCGCGCGCTGTCGGCGAGCCACTTGTCGGCCGGGCGGCCTTCGTTCCTGATGCCGAAGTGCATTGCCACCATGCCTTCGCAGGGCGAGGCGGCCGGCGGCGCGGCGTCGAGTTCGCCGGCGGTCTTGATGGCGAGCTTCAGCGCGCCTTCGTTGCGGCCGCGCAGCAGGGCCAGCGCGCGGTGCGAGGGCAGGCTGCCGATGGCCTCGCGAAAGTCGAACCAGTCGCGGAACTTGGCGCCTTCGCTCTCCTTGCCTTCGACGACGGTCGATACCAGCAGCGCGTTGTCGGTCAGGTGGCTGCGCAGCTTCTCGATCAGCGCCGCATCCTCGGCGAAGCGCTCCATGAGGATCTGGCGGGCGCCGTCGAGCGCCGCCTTGACGTCGGGCACCTGCAGTTCGGCCGGCTCGGCGGTGGTGTTGAGGTACTTGGCGGCCTCGGTTTCGGGCGTCAGCGTCGGGTCGGCCAGCAGCGCGTCGGCCAGCGGCTCGAGGCCGGCTTCGCGGGCAATCTGCGCCTTGGTCCGGCGCTTCTGCTTGTAGGGCAGATAGAGGTCTTCAAGGCGCTGCTTGGTCTCGGCGGCATCGATGTCGGCGGCGAGTTCGGGCGTCAACTTGCCCTGCTGGTCGATGGAGGCGAGGATGGCGGTGCGGCGCTCGTCGAGTTCGCGCAGGTAGGCCAGGCGCTCTTCGAGATTGCGCAGCTGGGTGTCGTCGAGGCCGTCGGTGGCCTCCTTGCGGTAGCGGGCGATGAAGGGCACGGTGGCGCCTTCGTCGAGAAGTTGGACGGCGGCGATGACTTGCGCCGGGCGGACGCCGAGGTCGACGGCAATGCGGGATTCGATCGGTGCGGGCATGACGGGACTGCGATGTGGCAAAGGGCGCGAACCTTACCACAAGCCGACGCTGCGCTGACTTGTCGTCAGGGGGTGTCCGGGCGGTTGCGCATGAAGTCGGCGAGGTCGGCGAGCGACTTGAGCAGCGCGTTGCGGATTTCGACGTTGTCGACGTGTTCTTCCATCGCCGTGCGCATGCACCGCATCCACTGGTCGCGCTCGGCACTGGCGATGGCGAAGGGCAGGTGGCTGGCGCGCAGGCGCGGCTGGCCGTACTTCTCGACATAGAGTTGTGGGCCGCCCAGCCAGCCGCTGAGGAAGCGAAACAGCTTGTCCTCGGAACCGGACAAGTCCGGCGCGTGCATCTGGCGGATGGCGGCGACTTCCGGCAGCGTGTCCATCAGTTCGTAGAAGCGGCTGACGACGGCGCGCACCGTCGGTTCGCCGCCGATGAGCTGGTATGCGGTGGTCGGAGTGTTCATGGCTGCGGATACTATCAGCGGCGGTAGGGCGCGGCCAGCGGTTCGCCGACGAAGACGCCCTGCGCCGGCCAGGCGACGCTCTTCCAGTAGGCCTCGACGGCGGTTTCGCCGCGCAGGTAGTGCTTGAGCAAGATCTGGGGATTGGGGAACTTCTGCCAGTAGTTGCAGGGCTCCGAGACGGTGCCGTAGGTTGCCGTGGCGCCGGCCTCGAGCCAGCGCAACGCGCTCATCTGGCCATCGCCGAGGAGGTCGCCGCCGGCCGAGGTCAGGTGATCGGCCAGCGCGCCCGGCAGGAAGGAGAGTGTCTCCAGCTTGTCCACCCGCACCGCGCCGGTCTCGTAGACCATGATGTCGTGCCGGTACTCGATCTGCTCGGCGCGGATGGTGTGGATGTTCAGTTCGGAACCCGCCAGGTGGCTCGACGGCGGGAAGAAGCGTACCCGCGAGTTGCGGGCGGTGTCCGAAGTGATCAGGAAATAGGCATCGGCGGCCGGACGGCTGCGGTCGGCGTGCCAGCCGCGTTCGATGAGCTGCTCGCCGAGCCCGGCCGGTTCGCTGGGCAGCAACATGGCCAGGCGGATGCCCAGGTCGGTGTAGGGACGCTGCGAGTTGCTGTCGAAGTAGGGACTGGCGCGGCTGGGAGCGCAAGTCCGCTCGCACAATCCGGGCTCGAAGCCGAGCGCCAGGGCGGCGGTGATCGACTGGCAGTCGACGGCATAGGGAGCGGTCCACGCCAGCGCCAGGACCTGGATGTCGGCGGCGAGCTGCGCGTCGAGCTGCCGACGAAGGTCGGCGAACTGGGCCGCGGTCAACCGCCGCGGGCTGCCAGGGATGCGCACGCGCACCAGATTGCCCGCGGGAATCTTGCGTACCAGGCGGTAGTGCTCGGCCAGGGCGACGCTGGCAGGGTCTTCCTCGTTGACGACGACGGCCACCTGTTCCGGCCCCAGCCCGGCGGTCGCGCCGAAGGCCTGCAGCGTCGAGGTCGATTGCCCGGGTGCGCTCGTCGACCATGCCATAAGCATGGACGCCAGCAGCGGCAGCGGGGTGGTCGGCTTCATCGGCGGAGCGGCAGGGTGATGCGGGCGACCAGGCCGCCGCCGTCCCGGGGCAGCAGGTCGAAACGGCCGCCGTGGCTGCGGGCGATGCGGTCCACGATGGCCAGGCCGAGCCCGGCGCCCAGGGCATTGCTGCGCGCGGCCTCGAGCCGGGTGAATGGCAGCTTCAGCCGCTCGGCATGTTCGGGCGGGATGCCCGGGCCACGGTCGCACACCTCGATGACGGCATCGGTGCCCCGGATGCCGAGCGACAGGTCCAACGGCCGGTCGCTGCCGGCGTAGCGCAAGGCGTTGTCGATCAGGTTGGCGATGGCGCGGCGCATCGCCTGGGCCCGCAGCGGCAACACGCAGCCGCAGACGATGTCGGTGGCGACTTCGGCACCGCGCCGGCGGTACTGGCCGGCGAGGTCCTCGATCAGGTCGCCGAGATCGCCGCCGGTCGTGGCCTCGGCTTCATTGACGTCGTCGGTACGCGCGAAGTCGAGGAACTGGCCGATGGTGCGATCCATCTCCTCGACGTCGGCGATCATGCCGTCGCGCAGCGCGTCCGATTCGGGCGACATCTCGATGCCCATGCGCAGCCGCGTCAGCGGCGTGCGCAGGTCGTGCGATATGCCGGCGAGGATCAGCGCGCGATCCTCGTCCAGCCGCGCCAGGTCGGCGCTCATCTGGTTGAAGCTGTGGGCCAGGGTGGCGATTTCCGCTGGTCCGTCGGCGACCACCGGCTGTGGCCGCCGCCCGCGGCCGATGTCGGCCGCGGCCCGGGCGAGCAGCTTCAGCGGCCGGGTGACGCGAAAGACGACCAGCCAGGCACCGGCCAGCGAGAGCAGCATCGCCGCCGCCCCCCAGCCGAGCCACTGCTGGGGAAACACGCGTTCCAGCCGGTCGAGCGGCAGGGCCAGCCAGTAGTCGTCGGTCTCCTCGCCGTCGTCGATGGCGAAGCTGATGAACAAGCCTTCTTCGCCATCGCGCTGGAGCGTCAGGCGCGTGCGCGGTCCCAGGCGTGCGCTGACCAGTTCCTGCACGCGATGCAGCAGCGGGCGGTCGGGCAGGGGGGCGACGCGGTCGCCGGCTTCGGCGGCGTAGATGTGGATGCCTTCGCGGTCGGACATCTCCTGCAGCAGCTCCCGCCGCGCCTCGGGGCGCGCCGTTACAAGCGCGCTGCGCGTCAGGTTGACCAGGCTGACCAGCATCTGCGAAAGCTGGCGGGCTCGCGGCTCGCGTTCGTAGGTGGTGAAGATGTAGAACCACGCCAGCGTGGACAGCAGCATCAGGACGCTGATGAGCAGGAAGGTGCGCCAGAGCAGCGTCCTGGGCAGCGGCGACCAGCCCGTGCTTGCCGACGGCCGGACGTCCGCGCTGGCGGTCACTGGTGCTTGCTGCCGTCCGGTACGAAGACGTAGCCGAAGCCCCAGACGGTCTGGATGTAGCGGGGCTTGGCGGCATCGTCCTCGACCAGCTTGCGCAGGCGGGAGACCTGGACGTCGATCGACCGGTCGAAGACATCGTATTCCCGGCCGCGCGCCAGTTCCATCAGCTTGTCGCGTGACAATGGCTTGCGCGGGTGCTCGACCAGCACCTTGAGCAGGGCGAACTCGCCGGTGGTCAGGGTCGTGGTGGTGCCGGCGCGCGTCAGTTCGCGGGTGCCGAGATCGATCACCACTTCGCCGAAGGTGACGGTGCTCTCGCTTTCGGCCGGCGCGCCGGGCGGCGGCGGTGCGCCGCGCCGGCGCAGGACGGCGTGGATGCGGGCGACCAGTTCGCGCGGATTGAAAGGCTTCGGCAGGTAGTCGTCGGCGCCCAGTTCGAGCCCGACGATGCGGTCCACCTCGTCGCCCTTGGCGGTCAGCATGATGATGGCGACATCGTTCTTGTCGCCGCGCAGGCGGCGGCAGATCGTCAGCCCGTCCTCGCCGGGCATCATCAGGTCGAGCACGATGAGGTCGTAAAGTTCCCGCGCGAGCAGCCGGTCCATCGCCACCGCGCCGTCGGCAGTACGCACGGCGAAGCCCTGCTCGCCGAGGTAGCGCTCGAGCAGCTGGCGCAGCCGCAGGTCGTCGTCGACGATGAGGATCCGTTGCTTCTGTTCCATGGACCCGAATGCTAGCCGGATCGGGGCCCCCTCGGGAAGGGGGTTACAAACGATTACAAACCCCGGCGTGCCGACAACAGACTGCTTACATCCGTCGGCTAACTTGCGATCGTCGCCCGTGGCGCGGGCATTCGGACGAGGGAGGTCGACGATGAAACCCGGGGATCGGGCAGTCGCACGGCGCAGCGGCCGGCGGCTTGCCGCTACAATGAACGCCACCATGGGTGGCGGATGCGGGATCGGTTGACGGATGAAGGCGAAGGCGTGGATCTGGCTGGCAGGCCTGCTCGTCGTGATGACGGCATCGCCGGCGCACGCCGATCCGCGGGACCAGCAGCTGCGTCGCCTGCTGCAGGAGCGGCGGCAGATGCTGAAGGAACAGCGCGGGCAGCAGAGGGAGCAGCGCGAGCTTCAGCGTGAACAGCAGCAGGAAGCCCCCTGGCGCGGCCGGCTGACGCCGGAGGAGCGCCGGCAGCTGCGCCGCGACATCCGCGATGCCGGCCAGGACGTCTACCGCCGCCCGCCGCCACAGCCGCCACCTTATCCGCCCGCCGGCTTCTAGCCAGACAACGATCCGGAGCCTGCCGATGCGCCAGTACCTCGTCGTGCTGCTGGCCTTGGTCGCGCCCGCGGCAGCGGCACTGCCGATGGGCGGCGACGATGCCCGCCACCTGCTCAACCGCAGCATTTTCGGCCCCACGGTCGCCGAGATCGCCGAATTTTCGGCGCTGTCCCGCCAGGAGGCCGTCGACCGGCTGCTGACGCCCGTGCCGGGCGAGCCGCGGACGCCGATTCCGCCGGAACTCACCGAATACGTGAAGCCGTCGATGCTGCGCGACCTGCCGCCGGAGCAACGCGAGCGGGCGCAGAAGGAAATGCACCAGCGCGGCCTCGAACTGCGCGCCTGGTGGCTGGCCGAGATGCTGGCGGCACCGACGCCGGCCGCCGCGTTGCGCGAGCGCATGACCTTGTTCTGGCACAACCACTTCGTCTCCAGCCAGCAGAAGGTCAAGAGCGTCAAGCTGATGCTCGACCAGAACCTGCTGCTGCGCCGGTACGCGCTCGGCAGCTTCGGCGAACTGCTGCACGCCGTCGGCAAGGATCCGGCGATGCTCGTCTATCTCGACACGGCAGCCAGCCGCAAGGAACAGCCCAACGAAAACTTCGCCCGCGAGGTGATGGAACTGTTCACGCTCGGCGAGGGGCACTACCACGAGACCGACATCAAGGAGGCGGCACGCGCCTTCACCGGCTGGAGCATCGAGCCGGCGACCGGTGCCTACCGCTGGCGGCCCTTCATCCATGATCGCGATGTCAAGACGGTGCTCGGCAGGCGCGGCGATTTCGACGGCGACGACGTGCTCGACATCCTGCTGGCACGGCGGGAGACGGCCGAATTCGTCACCGCCAAACTCTGGCGGGAGTTCGTCTCGCCGACGCCCGACAGCCGCGAGGTGGCGCGCATCGCAGCGCGCTTCCGCGACTCGGGCTACGACATCCGCACGGCAATGCGCGAGCTGTTGCTGTCGCCGGCCTTCTGGGCGCCGGAGAACCGGCTGGCGCTGACCAAGTCGCCGGTCGACCTGGTCGTCGGCACCTGGCGCACCAGCGAGTTGCCGGGCGCCGATCTCAAGCCGGCGGTACACGCGCTGCGGGCGATGGGCCAGGATCTGTTCGCGCCGCCCAATGTCAAGGGCTGGCCGGGCGGCGAAGCCTGGATCGATGCCAATACCTTGCTGCTGCGCAAGCAATTCGTCGAGCGCATCGCGCAGACGCCGCGCTTCATGGTGCCGGGCCGCAACGACATGCTCGATCCCCGCTACCAGCTGAAATGAGATGAGGCCACCATGGACCGCCGCGCTTTCCTGAATCTCTCCGGCTCGGTTGCGCTCGCCACCTTGCTGCCCGAGCGGTCGTTCGCGGCGGCCCCGGACTATGGTCGCCTGCTGGTACTCGTCGAACTGAAGGGCGGCAACGATGGCCTCAACACGGTGGTGCCGTTCGCCGACGCCGAGTACTACCGGCTGCGCCCGCATCTGGCCATTGCACGCGAGCAGGTCATGCAATTGTCGGACAGTGTCGGCCTGCATCCGGCGCTGGCGCCGCTGATGCCGGTCTGGCAGGCACAGCGCCTGGCGATCGTCCAGGGGCTGGGCTATCCGCAGCCGAATCTCTCGCACTTCAGGTCGATCGAGATCTGGGAGACGGCGTCGCGCAGCGACCAGTATCTCGACGATGGCTGGCTGACCCGCGCTTTCCGGCGGTCACCGGTGCCGGCCTCCTTCGCCGCCGATGGCGTCGTCATCGGAAGCCACGACGCCGGGCCGCTTGCCGGCGGTGCCCGTGCGATCGCGCTGGCCGACCGTGAACGCTTCCTGCGCCAGGCGCGGCTGGCCACGGACGAGGGCAGTACCGCCAACCCGGCGCTCGCCCACGTGCTCAAGGTCGAGGCCGACGTCGCCCATGCCGCGGCCAAGTTGAGTGGCAGCACGCCGTACGCGTTCCGCACGCAGTTTCCGGCGGGGCCGGTGGGCGACGCGATCCATACCGCAGCCGACATCGTGGCCAGCCGGGCCGGCGTTGCCGTCATCCGCCTGAGCCTGCCGGGCTTCGATACCCATCACGGGCAGCCGGGTACCCAGGCCAATCTGCTCGGCCAACTGGCCGCCGGACTGGTGGCGCTCAAGTCGGCGCTCGAGGAGCTCGATGCCTGGAACGATGCGCTGGTCATGACCTACGCCGAGTTCGGGCGCCGGCCGCGCGAGAACCAGTCGAACGGCACCGACCACGGCACCGCCAGCGTCCATTTCGCGCTCGGCGGCCGGGTACGCGGCGGCTTCTACGGCGAGGCGCCTCGGCTGGACCGCCTCGACGGCGATGGCAATCTCGGTTTCGCCGTCGATTTCCGCCGCCTCTATGCCACCGTGCTGGCCCGCTGGTGGTGCGTCGACGCCGAGCCGGTCGTCGGACGCGGCTTCACGCCGCTCGATTTCATCGCAAGCTGACGCTCATGACGCCGAAGAGCCGCGTGAATCCTTGAAGACTTGGCCTTCGCGGCGTTGCCGGGCGGCAGACGATCCCGCGCCCTCCCAGCTCTCCTCCACGGGGGAGGCGACGGATCGGCTCGCTGCGCTCGACAGGTATCCAGGCGCGCCGCGCCCTGTCTTTCACGCCGAGGAGCGAGAGAGGCCGTCCGGTAGAATGCGCGCATGCGCATCCTCGGTCTCGAAACCGCCACCCATCGGCTTTCCGTCGCCCTCTGGCGCGACGGTGAGGTAATCGAGCGGTCCGCCTGGCAACCCGACGGCAGTTCCGAATGGCTGTTGCCGGCCGTACAGGTGCTGCTGGCCGAGGCCGGTTGCGGGCTGCGCCAGCTCGACGGCATCGCCTTCGGCGCCGGCCCCGGCAGTTTCACGGGCCTGCGGCTGGCCGCCGGTTGTGCGCAGGGGCTGGCCTTCGGGCTCGAACTGCCGGTGACGGGCGTCGGCACGCTGGCGGCCCTGGCGTTGGCCAGCGGCGAACAGAAGGTATTCGCTTGCCTGGACGCCCGCATGAACGAGGTCTACAGCGCTGCCTATGACGGGGGCGTCGAAGTGCTGCCGCCGGCGGTGACACCGCCGGCCGATGTGCCTTTGCCGGCAGGCGAAGGGTGGAGCGGCTGCGGCGACGGCTTCGCCTGCTATCCGGTGCAATTGCCCGTGTTCGCACGGGTGCGCGCGGATGTTGCACCGACGGCGGCTGCCGTGGTGCAGTTGGCCGCCCCGCGTTTCGCGCGCGGGGAAGGCGTCGAGGCGGCGCAGGCGTTGCCGCTCTACGTCCGCGACAAGGTCGCGCTGACCACGGCCGAGCGCCTGGCGCGCGGCGGCGTGCGCTGAATGAGTGCCGTACCCGTTCCGCGGCTCGAGTTCGTGCCGATGCGCGAAGGCGACCTCGAGGGCGTGTTCGCCGCCGAGCAGGACATCTACGAGTTCCCGTGGACACGCGGCAATTTCGCCGATTCGCTGAAGGCCGGCCACAGCGTCTGGATCTGCCGGGAGCACGGGGGCATGGTCGGCTACGCGGTGATGATGATCGCGGTCGACGAAGCGCATCTGCTCAATCTCAGCGTGCTGCCCGGGCATCGGCGGCGTGGCCTGGGCGGTGAGTTCCTGGGCTACCTGATGGGCCTGGCGCGCCTGTACGGCGCGACGCGCATGCTGCTGGAGGTGCGGCCGAGCAACCAGGCCGCCGGCGCGCTCTACGAGCGTTTCCTGTTCACCGAGATCGGCCGGCGGCGCGGCTACTACGCCGCGGCCGGCGGCCGCGAGGACGCCATTGTCATGGCGCGCGAGTTGTGAGCCGGCGTGCCGGGATCCTGCGTGAACTGGGGCTGGGGCCGCTGTGGCGGTTGCGCGACCGGCCGGCCGCGGCGGTCGTGCCTGAATCCGCGGAGGTGGCGCCGGAGCCGGCGTCGGCCGGTGCGGGGACGGACGATCGGGCGGCGGCAATCGCCAGGATGGACTGGTCGGGCCTGATCGACGCCGTCAAGCAGTGCAGCGCCTGCGGCTTGTGCCGGGCCCGCAAGCAGGCAGTCCCCGGCGTCGGCGACCCGCAGGCCGACTGGTTGTTCGTCGGCGAAGGACCGGGGGCCGAGGAAGACGAGCGCGGCGAGCCCTTCGTCGGCCAGGCCGGCAAGCTGCTCGACGCCATGCTCGCGGCCATCGATTTGCGGCGCGGCGAGAAGGTCTACATCGCCAATGCGGTGAAATGCCGGCCGCCCAACAACCGTACGCCGGAAGCCGGGGAGACCGCCGCCTGCTGGCCTTTCCTGGCCCGCCAGATCGGGCTGATCCGGCCCAAGCTCGTCGTCGCGCTCGGCCGGCCGGCGGCGCAGACGCTGCTGCAAAGCGAGGTGAAGATCTCGGCGGCGCGTGGCCGCCTGTTCGACTACCAGGGCATTCCGCTGGTGGTTACCTATCATCCGGCCTACCTGCTGCGCAATCTGCCCGACAAGGCGAAGGCGTGGGAGGACCTCTGCTTCATGCGCCGGACCATGGGGAAACTGTAATGTCAGCAGGTTCGGAAGGCTCGACTCGGGCGATCCTCTACGCATTGGCCGCCAATTTCGGCATCGCCGTGGCGAAATATGGCGCCGCCTTCTGGACCGGTTCGGGCTCGATGCTGGCCGAGGCCATCCATTCGACCGCCGATTGCGCCAACCAGCTGCTGCTGCTGCTGGGCATGCGCGAGGCGCGGCGGCCGGAGAGCGAGGACCATCCGCTCGGCCACCACCGGGCCGCCTATTTCTGGTCCATGGTCGTCGCCTTGCTGCTGTTCTTCATGGGCGGCGCCTTCTCGGTCTACGAGGGCATCGAGCGGCTCGGCCATCCGCAGCCGCTGGCGAACGGCCTGGCGGCGATGGTCGTGCTCGGTATCGCCGTTGTCCTCGAGGGCTTTTCGCTGGCTGGCGCGCTGCGCGAGATACGGCGGACGGCCGGCGGCAAGTCGTTCCTGCGCTGGTTCCGCGAGTCGCGGCAGTCGGAACTGATGGTGGTCGCCGGCGAAGACATCGCGGCGCTGGCCGGCCTGGCATTGGCCTTCCTTGCGGTCGCCGCGACGGTGGTGACCGGCAACCCGCTTTGGGACGCACTCGGGACGCTGGCGGTCGGCCTGGTGCTGATGGTGATCGCCGTCGCGGTGATGGTCGAGGTGAAGAGCCTGATCGTCGGCGAATCGGCGGCGCCTGAACTGCGCTCGGAGATTGCGGCCTTCCTGGCTGCCCAGCCCGAAGTCGCGGCCGTGCTCAACATCATCACGCTGGCCTGGGGCGAGCGCATCGTCGTCGCCGTCAAGGCGCGCATGGCCGATGCGGACACCATCACCGGCGCCGAGATGGTACGGCGGATCAATGCCGTCGAGGCGCGCCTGCAGGCGAAGATACCGGCAGCCCGCTGGGTGTTCTTCGAGCCGGACGAGCGCTAGTCGAATTTCTCGAAAAAACCGGCCACCGGGGCATCGCCCGGGGCGCAGGAGCAGGAGTCGACGACCATCGTCCGGTCCGGCGCCCGGCTGCGACAGGCGAAGCGTTGGCCGATCGGAAGGGAAACGACGACCGACTCGAAGGCGAAGGATTGCCCACCCAGCGCGATCGCGACTTCCCTGGCCGCCGCGCCGCGGGTGCTGACCAGGCAGAGGATGCGATCCGGCAGGTCGGCGCTGCAGAACAGGCCGAGCGCGGTGATGTCGATGTCGGCCGGCAGCTGCGCGAGGATCCAGTCGCGCAGCGCCTGCGGGTCGGCCAATTCGGCGGTGGCGGGCGCGGGTCTGGTCAAGGCATCACCGGCCGCCGGGCTACCACTTGATATTCCGCAGGAATCGTTCGTGGCGGCGGAAGGCGTCGAGGGCCGGCTTGGTCAGCATGTACGCGACCATGCGGCCGTCGTGCGGCTGGGCGACCCGGCGAATGACATCGTCGGCGATCAGCCGCTTGAGGTTGCGTGTCAGCGTCGAGGGGCTGGCGACCTTGTGCAGCGTCAGGCCCTTGAAGCCGATGGACTTGCCCTGCTCGGCGGCGCGGCCGATGGCGACGACGATGTTCCAGTCTTCACGGGAACGGATGAAGTGCAGGTGATTGCGCTCATGGGCGACAATCGCGCTCAGGTTTTCGAATAGCATGGTAGCCAGATGGTAAGAACACCTTACCCATCTGGCAATACATATTCGTCATCAATCTGGTTGTAAGCTGTTCTTTATGACCCGACTGGGATCGCCGCCCGTTGCCAAGTTCGCCCGCGCGGCGGCAGAGGATGGCATACTGTATGAGGAGGGGCGGCCCCGGGAATGGCTTGGCGGCACCCGCCCATCGAGGGAGATCGAGATGCGGATTCGGGTCTTTGCGCTGTTGCTGGCGGTCGTGGCCCTGCTGTCGGGATGCGGTTACAACCAGATCCAGATCAACGACGAGGCGGTGAACGCGGCCTGGTCCGAGGTACTCAACCAGTACAAGCGCCGGGCCGACCTGATCCCCAACCTGGTTGCCGTCGTGCAGGGCTATGCCGCGCACGAAAAGGAAGTGCTGACGAAGGTGACCGAGGCGCGCGCCAGTGTCGCCGGGCTCAAGGCCACCCCGGAACTGGTCAACGACGAAGCGGCATTCGCCAAGTTCCAGAAGGCGCAGGCCGAACTCGGCGGCGCCCTGGCGCGCCTGCTGGTGGTTTCCGAGAACTATCCGCAGCTGAAGGCTGATGCCAACTTCCGCGACCTGCAGGCGCAACTGGAAGGAACCGAGAATCGCATCGCGGTGGCGCGCAACCGCTACATCAAGGCGGTGCAGGACTACAACGTGTCGGTGCGAACCTTCCCCAACAGCCTGACCGCGATGGCGATGAGCTGGAAGACCAAGGCCAACTTCACGGTCGAGGACGAGAAGGCGATCTCGGCGCCGCCGACGATCAAGTTCGACGCGCCGGCTGCCAAATGAACGGGTTGGCGCGCATCTGGCTGCTCGGCTGCCTGATCCTGCCGGGCCTCGCCTGGGGCGAGGCCCCGGTGGCGATTCCGGCGCTGTCGGCGCAAGTGACCGACCTGACCGCGACCCTGGCGGTCGATCAGATCGCCAGCCTCGAAACTTCGCTGGCGAAGATCGAACAAGACAAGGGGGCACAAGTCGCGATCCTGCTGCTGCCGACCACCCAGCCGGAAACCATCGAACAGTTCGGCATCCGGTTGGCCGAAGCCTGGAAGCTCGGCCGCTGGCGCGTCAACGACGGGGTCATCGTGATCGTGGCCAAGGACGATCACCGGGCGCGCATCGAGGTTGGCCGGGCGCTCGAAGGGGCGATTCCGGACGTGGTGGCCAAGCGCATCGTCGCCGAAACCCTGGCACCCCGGCTCAAGGCCGACGATTATGCCGGTGGCCTGCAGGCGACGGTTGCGGCGCTGGCCACGGCAATCGGCGGCGAGGCGCTGCCACCGCCGGCGGCGCAGCAGGCGGCTGGGGCGGCTGAGGACAACAAGTTCGCCTTCCTCTTCCTGGCGCTGATCTTCGGTGCCGTCCTGCGCTCGCTGCTCGGATTGGTCGGCGCGTTGCTGGCGGCGGTCGTGGCCGGCTGGCTGGCGTGGTCCATCTTCGCCTCCTGGCTCGCCGCACTCATCGCGGCGGCCATCACCCTGCTGTTCTCCTATGCCCGTGGTGGCGGCCGTGGCTGGTCGGCGGGCGGTTCGGGCGGCAGCTTCGGCGGCGGCTTTTCAGGATCGACCGGAGGCGGCGGCTTCTCCGGCGGCGGCGGCGAGTTTGGCGGTGGCGGGGCTTCGGGGAACTGGTGACATGAACACGGCCCGCATGCTCAGGCATTTATTGACGCCAGGCTGGCTGGCGCACCGCGCGTTCCGGCCGGCCGACGTCGCGGCGATCACGGCGGCCGTGGCCGCATCCGAGGACAGCCATCGCGGCGAACTGTGCATCGTCGCCGAGGGGCCGCTGCCGATCGGCCGCTTGCTCGACGACCAGTCGGCGCGCGCGCGCGCCCTCGACCTGTTCGGTCGCCTCGGCGTCTGGGATACGCGCGAGAACTGCGGAATCCTGGTGTACATCCAACTCGTGGACCGGCGCGTCGAGGTCCTCGCCGACCGCGGTATCGCCGCCAAGCTGGGCGAGGCAGACTGGGCGTCGATTTGTCGGGACATGGAAGCGGCGTTCAAGAGCGGCGCCTTCCGGCGCGGTGTCCTCGACGCGGTCGAGCGGATCACTCGCCTGCTCGCCCTGCATTTTCCGGCGCGCGGCAAGAAGGCGAACGAACTGCCCGACAAGCCGGTGCTACTGTAGCAGGAAGCCGAGAAGCTCCTTCCAGGCGTCGTTGCCGACGCCCTGTGGCCAGTCGTTGTGTCCGGCTGCCGGTACCAGAACCAGGCGCTTGCCGGATTGCGGCAGGCTGTCGAACAGCGCCCGGCCGAACGCCGGCGGGATGAGTTGGTCCTGCCCGGCGACGATCAGCGCGATCGGCCCCTTGAAGTTCGCCAGGTTGCCGGCCGTATCGTAGCGGTCGCGCAGCAGCCACCCGGTCGGTAGCCAGGCGTAATGGTGCCGGGCGACGCCGGCCAGGTCCTTCCA
>Ga0335071_10004404_pt1 | contig 14691 bp, 8 predicted proteins | sample Lox_Sample_15_FD_206724 | JGI IMG/M metagenome (GOLD analysis project Ga0335071, IMG submission 206724) | Soil microbial communities from Loxahatchee National Wildlife Refuge, Florida, United States - Lox_Sample_1.5 | ecosystem: Environmental > Terrestrial > Soil > Wetlands | place: USA: Florida... | reverse complement strand
ATAAGGCCTTTGGCATTGGGTCCCTTCGATTATGACAAGCCAAATCTGACAAACATGCTTTGGGTATCGGAGGGATTTACCGTCTACTATGAGTTTTTAATGCTGGCTAGAGCCGGCTTGATGACACAGGAAGAGCTGCTTGAAGCTCTAGGAAAGAGCATTGCCTCCTATGAAAACAAAACCGGCCATTTCTTCCAGTCAGCGACCCAATCCAGCTATGAAACCTGGGAGCAGGGACCGTTTGGCGGGCGCGGCGAAGGGATCAGCAAAACCATCTCTTATTATGAGAAAGGTCCTGTGCTGGGATGGCTGCTGGATTTAAAGATCAGGCAGGAGACACAGAACAAAAGAACGCTTGATGATGTGATGCGGACGCTTTATCGGGAATTTTATAAGGAAAAACAGCGGGGGTTTACGGATCAGGAATTCCGCGATGTTTGCGAACGGTTAGCTGGCGCGCAACTCGCGGAAGTTTTCGAGTATGCTTCGACGACAACGGAGATCGATTATGCAAAATACCTAGCCTATGCCGGGCTTGAGCTGGAGCAGCCGAAAGAATTGCCGACTCCATACCTTGGCGCAATTGTAGAGGACAAGGGTGAAGATCTGGTGATCGCGGCGGTGGAAACCAATTCGCCGGCGCGGCGAGCGCAACTTGAAACTCAAGGAATAATAAAACTGTTGGATGGAACCAAAGTTAATGCGAAAAAATGGAACGAAGCAATTGCTGCCCGAAAGCCCGGTGACACGATCAGACTTACGATTGCATCCGGCGGCGCAGATCGTGAAGTTACGATTTCCCTGGGCCACAAGATGGAGCAGCCCTATCACATAAAGGCGATTGTGAATTCCACGCCGCTTCAGGCAAAGATACTTCAGGGTCTCATGAGGCAGGAATGATATCCGGAAGGAAGATCTTATCCAGCAGGGTTGGCACATTCTCACTTTCTAGAAGGCGAAGAATCTGCACCGTCTGCAAGTCACCGCGGCGCTAATGAGCTTGTATAGGGTCAAACGAGCGCTGCTCAGAGCTTAGGAGAGGTATTGATGGAAATTGGGATACTCCGGGATAAAGGTACTCGAATGAAGCAGTTTTGCGCTGGAATGGTTATGGCATGCCTCGCGTTGCTCGCGACACAAGCCTCCGCGCAGATCAGTTCTGTAGAGGGGCCGGTACCAACGGGCCCGGGCAGCAGCATTTTCATAGCAGCCGATGTGCCGGGTGCGAGGTTGTCGATTCCTCTGACACCTTACGGTTATGTTGAAGAGGAATATTTCGTCAAAGGTACGGCTGCAGCCTACACGCATTCCCCTTCGGGGCCGAATGTGTTGCGCGCCAAATTTCCTTACACGACACGGATCATCGTGCGGAGGCCTGCCGATCCGAAGCGGTTCAGCGGTGTTGTCCATTTTGAGCCGATCCATCCGACCCAGGGGTATGTGGGGCACTGGATGGTGCTGGACCGCTACTTGATGTCCCGTGGTGATATCTACGTTGCTGCCGGAGTGGGGGACGCCGACAAGGGGTGGTCGGGGAGCCCCCATAACCCCAAGGAATCAGCTCCGGTCGGATCGCACTCGGTGACCAAATGGTTCGATCCCCTGCGCTACAGTGCGCTCCAATGGCCCGAAGAAGAAGGCATCCGCTACGAAGTCATGGCCGATATCGGCCGGAAGCTGCGTAGCGATGATAAAGACAATCCCCTGCGAGGCATGTCGGTCAAGGCGATGCTGGTCGGCGGATGGTCCTACACCGGAAGTTTCCAGCGCGTCTTCATCAACGAAGGCTTCCATGACCGTGCGCGTCTGGCCAATGGTAGGCCCGTATTCGATGGTTATCTTATCGGTGTTTCGTCGCAGTGGAACGATCCTGGCTATTTGCCTCTCTACAATGATGAACCATTCGTGCCAGTCGGCGACGCGCGGCGGAATCTCAAGAAAACCGATGCACGCGTAATCGAATTTCTGACCGAATCCGAGGTGGATTTGGGTACAGGGCCGCAGGCTCCGGATAGTGATGAACGGCTTGGCGGTCATCGCCTTTACGAGCTTGGGGGTGTGATTCACGTGGCGAACCTTGCGGACCCCACTCTGTCCGAACGCGAAGAGCCCGCTGTGGCTCAACTCCTCCAGCGCGGTTATCCGCTGAAGCAGGTGCCGGAAGAGCCGGTCTTTTCTTGTCCGATAGCGCAGAGCGACATTCCAGAGGGCGCATTCGTGAGGGCGGCTGTCGATAATCTTCGCCGCTGGGTATTGGATGGCCAGGCCCCGCCCAGAGCCGAATCGCTGGCTTTGAACGGGAAAAAACTGGCGCGTGATGAAGTGGGCAATCCCAAGGGAGGCATTCGAGCTGCGGAATTTGTTGTCCCGCTTGCGCGTTACGGACGCTATGAGGGGAGTGACAAGCCGAGTTGCCGTGAAGACCGGCCCTATCCTTTCGTGTTCCTGCTACGGAATGAATTGTATCCGCAAGAGCTTTACCGTCGCTATCAATCGCCGAGGCACTACCTCGATCTCTATGACAGTGAAATCGATCGCCTCGTCAGGCAGCGCTGGCTCCTGCCAGAGGATGGGCTGAGACTTAAAGCAAAGGCCATAGAAGATACTGCGCGGCAGTTCTAGTTGGAATCAGAGTTGTCCATATTGGGGGTTTGATACGTCTCTTCCTGATTACTTAGACAAACATCAAATGGAGGGAGTAAAAAGATGAATATTAAAACGATCAACAGATTGCCTGGTTTCCTGATGTTATCCTTTCTCACTTTGGTTTGCTTCGTAAGCGGTGCAAAAGCGCAAGTCGCTTCCGCTGCGCAATCGCCCCAAGTGACCGCACTGATAGACCGAGCCACTATCGAAAATCTGATGGTGGACTACTACTCGCACATAGGCAACGGCTCGTTCAATTTCGGCCAGTATTTCGTCAAGGATGGCGTACTGGATGTCAATGGCATCGTCGCAAAAGGAGCGGAAGAGATTAAAGCACTCTACGTGAGTGCCTCGATAGGCGCCGCTGCTGCGCCGCCAAAGCAGGATCCCAAAGCACCACCGCGAGGCATGTTCATTATGCAGTTAACCAATCTTAAAGTCGAGGTAACGGGCGATACTGCAACGGCCGACATGTTCTGGAGCAGCGTGGAATCCAAAACGCTGATCAGCCCGCCGAGTGTTACCGAATACGGCCGCGACCATACCGAGCTCGTCAAACAAAACGGCCATTGGCTGATCAAGCATCGTGTTGTCACCAGTGGCGGTGGAATGCCGGAGGGTGAGCTGCAGTCGTATAGGAATATGAAGCGTTAAAGCGCAATGATTCAGATTGATAAATCATGATATACGGGCATCCGGGAAATTATCCTTCCGACCACAGCGAATAGTCGTGTTCGAGGAAGAAAAAACCGAATATTGCGGTTTCAGTCCCTTATCGGACAATTCGATTTGAAATTTTTATGCCGAGGAACGAAGGGTTTCCACTTCGTCGATAGTTCTGGGCCGCTTCTTGCCAAGGATGCGGCCCTCGGTGGAAGTCATCACGACATTTTCCTCTATACGGATGCCGCCAAAATCCCGGTAGGCTTCCAGCCGGTCGTAGCAGATGAAGTCTTCAAATTTCCTTTCAGCTTTCCACCGGCTGATGAGCTCGGGAATAAAGTAGATGCCCGGCTCGACCGTGAAGACGAATCCCGGCTGGAGCGGGCGGGCCAGCCGCAGTGACTTGATGCCGAAGAGAGTGCTCTTGGCCTGCCCTTCATAACCCACCCAGATTTCTCCCAAATCCTCCATATCGTGCACATCCAGACCCAGCATGTGACCCAGTCCACACTGGAAAAACATGGCGTGCGCCCCTTGAGTAACTGCCTCGTCCAGATCCCCTTTCATCAGCCCCAGATTCTTGAGCCCTTCCGCCAGCCTGCGACAAGCCAGCCAATGGACCTCGCGAAAAGCAACGCCCGGACGCAATGCTTGCAGGGCCGCCAGGTGGGCGTCGAGAACAACCTGATATATTTCTTTTTGGCGGGTGCTGAAACTCCGGTCCACGGGAAATGTGCTTGTGAGATCGCCTGCGTAATGCAATGCGGTTTCCGCGCCGGCGTCCAAAAGGAAGAGGTTCCCGGATTGGAGCGTATTCGCATGATAGTGGTTGTGCAGCGTTTCGCCGTGGACCGTTGCAATCACCGGAAAGGCGAGTGCGCCGCCGGCCGCCAAGGCAACCTCCGTAACCCTGGCCGCGATTTCGGCCTCCTTCAAGCCGGGGCGAGCCAAGCGCATGGCCGCCAGATGCATGTCAATCGTGGTGTCGACAGCCTTTTCAATTTCTGCAATTTCCTCGATGCTTTTGATGACACGCATCTCCACCACGGCGCGCAAAAAATTTACGGAAGCTTTGCGCGGTTGTTCCTGGATAGGAATGTTCAAATATTGGAGGAGCTTGATTTTATTTTCAGTACGATAGGGCGGGAGAAATCGCATCACACGTCCTTGAGCCATGGCTTTTTTGAGAAAAGCATCCAGCGCGGTAACCGGCGCCGTCTCTTCAACCCCTGCGCGAGCCGCCAGCTCAGCGACAGAGGGTAAAACTCCAGTCCATACAATATCGTCAAGGGTAATATCGTCGCCGAATAGGACGGTGCGGTCCGCATCAAAATCGATGATGGCGGCAAAGCCCGGCTGGTCAACTCCAAAGTAATACAGGAAACTGCTGTCTTGCCGGAAAGGGAAAGGATTATCCGCGTAGTTCATCGGACTTTCTTCGTTTCCTAGGAATAGCAACACCCCGGCTTCGAATTGAGCTTTGAGACGGTTGCGGCGGTCCATATAGGTTGAAGCAGGAAACATGTTGAACGCCTCCCAATTAAGCAACTCGCAGGTTAAACCAGCAATAATTCTTTTTGAGGCGTGGAAAGATAGTCGGCGCCTTCGTTGGTCACGACGACCATTTCTTCGACTGTCGCAATCCCCCGTTCGGGGATGGTCAGTCGCGGCTCGAGGGTAAACACCATTCCTTTTTCGACGAGCTCGAAGGGCTTGTTGGCGTATTTCTCCCAGGGCGGCCCAAGCAGCGCCGTTCCATCATGCGCGAACCGCCCCACCTGGTGTCCCAACCCATGCGGGAATTCATCATAACCCGCAGTGATCACAATTTCCCGGGCAATGCGATCGATTTCATGGCCGTGCATGCCCGGCTTGAGCGCCTGCCGGGAGCTTTCGATGGCGCGAATGAGGGTTTCGAATCCTGTCACGACATCGGCGGGCGCCTTTTCTTCGCCCTTCTTCCGGATGTAAAAGGTCCGCTGCAGATCGGCGCAATATCCGTTGACCTTTACGCCGAAGTCCATATTCAGGACGTGCCCCGGCGCCACTTTCCGATCGGTGGGCACATAATGCGCTTCCGCCGTATCGGGGCCGGTAAAAACCCCCGGGCAAATCCTGGCTTCCCAGGCCAACTGCAAGCGGGTTGCTTCCACTTCCCTTTTCATGAAATCGGCAATTTCCTTCTCGGTGCGGCCAGGCCTGATGAAATCGCCGGCTGCGCGGAAGATCCGTTCCGTCTCTCGGATGGCCTCCCGAATATTGCTGACTTCGGAGATGGTCTTCCGCTGGCGCAAGGCTGAAATTATTCTTTCCGCGGACAACAGACGATTCTCATATCCGATCTCCTCAAGATAGGAGTGGAGCGTTAAATACATGCCGTACGACAATCCGTCGCAAATCTCGCTTCCCTTTGAATAATTAATGGCAATAGAACTTGGATTAAGCGATCGGACGGTATCGATGAAATGGTTTTTGATCCCCTGAACATAGCCGATCACTTCGTCATACGCTCCAATATCCTCGACGCTCTTCTTGTCGTATTCCCCAACGATGGCTATAGTCCGGCCGTTGGAGGAAATGATAAGCGCCGAATGCCAGGTGAGATCGGCATCAACCAGGAATGGAAGCACGGGATCGCTATGTACCTGGGTTTCCCGAACAAAGGTCACCCAGCAATCGACATCGAATTCCTTAAGTATATCGCAGGCTTGATTCATCTTTTCTTTGATGAGTGCAGTCATATCGAGTTATCCCGAAAAACGATTCAATTTTTTTAAGAACAAAAGGACGAGCATTGAAGAGAAAAATAAAAGCGCCGCAATAATCAAAAAGTAATTGTGATGCACAATCGTGCTGTAGTATTTCCCCAATAAGCCGGACCCATAGCTGCCTGCTGCGGTCGCGCTGAACCAGAAGCCCATCATCAGTCCACGCATCCTCCGTGGAGCCACTTTGGAAACGAAGGAAAGCCCCATTGGCGACACCAAAATTTCCGCGACCGTCACTACCAGATAGGAGGAAACCAGCCACAGAGGCGACATGATGTTTAGATCCCGGTCGCCACCCGCCAGCGAAGCAAACACCATGATGAGCATGGAAAAGCCCGAGATGAACATCCCCAATAAGATCTTTATGGCACTAGACGGCTCTTTCCCGGCTTCGCGCATTTTGCCGAACGCCATTACAAGCAACGGAGTCAGGGCCAGGATAAAAAAAGGGCCGAAGAATTGATATGTTTCCGGCTTCAGATATGCATAAACTGCCGTTGAACGCTGAGCAAAAAGAGTCAGTGCAAATCCGTTCTGATAGAAGGCTATCCAAAAGAAAATAACGATGCAAAACAAAGTAACCAGTGTTCCGACGCGCTGCCGGTCTTCCGCCGAGAATGAGGTTCCCCTTTCATTTGCGCTTTGCGTGACAGCTCCTGGCGCCCCGATGGACGCCGGGATCAAATGTTTCTTTCCTGCCTGGAAAATAACGATGGAAAAGATCATCCCAAGCGCCGCCGCGCCAAAGGAGAGGTTATAACTATTAAAGCGGTTGTGGATGAAGGTTGCGGCCAGGGGCGCCAGCATTGCTCCGACATTCACTCCCATGTAAAAAATGTTGAAGGCGGTATCCTTGAGCTTGCTCCCCTCTTCATACAAATTTCCCACAAGCACGGAAATATTGGCTTTGAACACGCCCGTTCCCGCCGCCACCAAAATCAGGCCGGCGTAAAAAGGAGCAAGCTGCATTCGGGACGAAAAAGCCAGCGCCGCGTAGCCAAGCATCATCAGGATCGCCCCTGCCTTGATCGTGTTGCGATGCCCCAGAATCCGGTCGCCCAGCCATCCCCCTGCAATCGGCATGAAATAGACTGCCCCGAGGAACCAGCCGTAGAAGTTCCCCTTCCGCGCGTCGTCCCATCCCAGCTTTTCATCCATGAACAAAACAAAGATGGCCATCATGATGTAAAAGCCAAATCGCTCCCACATCTCGGTGAAGAAAAGAACCAGCAGTCCCCGGGGATGGTTTTTCAGCATGGCGTCCTTTCAAAAGTCATCGAATGATAACGGTGGAGGTGAAACGCAAAGCGCTTCGGAGCAACGGAGGCCTCAGATTGTCAATCCCTAAAACGCCTGATGTTCCGTGCGGGCAATGATTTCGTCCTGCAGCGCGCGGCCCAAATCGCAAAAGTAATCGCTATAACCCGCCACACGCACAATCAGGTCCCGGTGATTTTCCGGGTGTGCCTGAGCATCGCGCAGCGTTGCGGCATCCACGACATTGAATTGAATGTGATGTCCTCCCAGCTTGAAGTAGGTGCGAACCAGATGTGCCAGGTTATCAATGCCTTTTTCTCCCTCCAGCAGGCGGGGAGTGAATTTCTGGTTGAGAAGGGTTCCGCCGGTCCGGACGTGGTCCATTTTGGCAGCCGATTTCAGCACCGCGGTCGGACCCTGGCGGTCCGCGCCTTGTACCGGGGAAATTCCTTCCGAAAGAGGCGTCCAGGCTTTGCGGCCATCCGGGGTGGCGCCGGTGACGGAACCGAAATAGACGTGGCAGGTGGTGGGCAGCAGGTCGATGCGATAAACGCCTCCCTTCGTATTCGGGCGGCCATTCACTTCCTGGTAGTATGCTTCGAAGACTGCTTGCATGAGTGTGTCGGCCCGGTCATCATCATTGCCGTAATGCGGCGTCTTGTTGAGCAGCAAAAGTCTGGTCTTATCATGCCCCTCAAAATCGGCTGCCAGAACCTGCAACAGTTGGGGCAGCGTCAGTTCTTCACGAATGAACACATGCTGCTGGATGGCCGAAAGGCAATCCGTCAGAGTGCCGATTCCAACGCCCTGGATGTAATTGGTATTGTATCGGGCGCCTCCCTCCATGTAATCCTTGCCTTTGGCAATGCAATCGTCGATGAGCACGGAGAGGAAAGGCACCGGCATATATTCCGCATACAGCCGCTCGATGATATTGTTGCCCCGCACTTTGATGCCGACAAAATGATGGAGCTGGCGTTTGAAGGCCAAAAACAGATCCTCAAACGATTTAAAATCTTCCACCTTGCCTGTCTCTATCCCAAGGAGCTTTCCAGTTCGGGGGTCAATCCCATTATGAAGCGTAATCTCAAAGATTTTCGGGAGGTTTAGATAGCCGGTCAGGATATAGCTTTCCTTTCCGAATGCTCCTGTTTCGACGCAACCGCTGGTACCGCCATTGCGGGCATCTTCAATCGATTTGCCTTGACGCAGCAACTCTTCCACCACAGCATCGGCATTGAAAACCGCCGGCTGCCCTCGTCCCTTGCGAATGACGCGGCAGGCGCTCTTTATAAATTCATCCGGATTTTTCCTGCTCAACTGTACGTTCGAGCTAGGTTGCACGAGCTGCATCTCGTCAATGACTTCGAGGAGGAGATACGTCACCTCGTTCACTCCATCGCTGCCGTCTTCTTTCAATCCGCCGGTGTTGATGTTAGCAAAATCGGTATAGGTGGAGCTTTCCGCCGCCGTCACGCCCACCTTTGGCGGAGCGGGCTGATTGTTGAATTTCACCCAGAAACACTGCAGCAACTCGCGGGCGCCTTCGCGCGTTAGAGTGCCTTCTGCAATTTCGCGCCAATAAAAGGGGAAGAGATGCTGATCAAGTCGGCCCGGATTGAAGGCGTCCCATGGATTGAGTTCCGTAATGACCCCCAGGTGAACGAACCAATAGTATTGCAGCGCTTCGCGGAAATTTCTGGGGGCGTGGGCTGGAACACTCCGGCAAACATCTTCAATTTCCAGCAACTCTGTTTTGCGGCGGGCATTTCCTTCGATCGTAGCGAGCTCATGGGCTTTGTCGGCATACCGGACGGCCAGTGTAATTATGGCGTCAATGGCAATCGACATCGCCCGCAACTCTTCCTTCTTCCGATACGCTTCCGGATCGTTCAAGAAGTCGAGCCGGTCAAGGCTGATGCTGATTTCCCGTTTGAAATCGAGCATCCCTTTTTTGTAGATTTTCCCGTCCAGCACGGTGTGCCCGGGGGCCCGCTGTTCCATAAACTCCGTGAAAATTCCGTTTTCATACGCGGCTTTCCATTCCGGACTCATTTCCTCGAAAATCTTCTCACGGAGGGACCGCCCGTTCCAAAACGGGATAATCTGCTCGCGGTATACACGCTTGGTTTCTTCGTCCGCCCTGAACCAGATTTTCTCCCGCGTATTCAGAATATCCAAGTCTTCAAGGCTGTGGCAGCAGAGCTCCGGATAAGTGCATGTCGCTTTGGGAGCCGGACCTCTTTCTCCCACGATAAGTTCGTCTGCATTGATGCAAATATCTTTCTTTTCCATCAAATGCTTGAATGCAAGCGCGCGCTTCATGGGAGCGGAAAGAAACCCCGCGCTGGCATAAAATTCGGTCATGAGCAGAGCGCGCTCGACGGAAATACAAGGGATGGCTTCGATGCTCTGTTCCCTCAATCGCTGGACCCGTTCATTCATTTTTCTCTCCCTCTAGGAAGATGAACTTGCCTGATTCATATTATGACTGAAACAACCCAGTCCTCCAGGAGCGCCTTCTGCCGCTTCCGCTAATGCCTCGGCGACTCATCGCCGATACGCACCGCAATCCCATGCCGTTGAAGTTCCTCCACGATCTGATTCGTCTCCGCATTCGAAAGAGGAAGGATCTCCGGAAGCGAGAACTTCAGCCCCAATCTTTCATATTTGCCGGCACCCGAGGCGTGATAGGGCAACAATTCTATTTCTCTAACGTTGGGCAGCATCGCCACAAATTGCCCCATCTCGCGTATGTTTTCCAGAGAATCGTTAATGCCCGGTACAAGCGGCACTCGAATCAGCACCTGCTTTCCCCGGAAGGCCAGATCCTTCAAGTTTTGGAGGATCACACCGTTGGATATGCCCGTAAACTCCCGATGGCGCAGGTCGTCCATCAGCTTCAAATCGTACAGAAACAGATCGGTCCAGTCGCCGATCCGTTGCAGGATTTCAGGCGGCGCATATCCGGTTGTATCGACGGCGGTGTGAAGTCCTCTCTCCTTGCAGGCTTTGAGAAGTTGCTGGAGAAATTCATGCTGCTGGAGCGGCTCGCCGCCAGAGAAAGTGACGCCGCCGCCCGACTCTTCGAAAAAGGGGATATCCCTCGCAATTTCTTCCATCAGGTCGCTGACCTTCCTTCTCCGACCCACCAACTCCCTGGCTTCGGCATAGCAGACACCCACGCAGGCGCCGCATTGCAGGCAGCGTTTCCTATCGGTGAGGGTTTCCCCGTCCTTCAAAAATATGGCGTTATGGAGGCAGACGGCCGCACAATCGCCGCAATGACGGCAGCGGTCCTCCCGATACATCAGCTGCGCCTTATCGGAAAGCGCTTCAGGGTTGTGACACCAGAGACAGGAGGCCGGGCAGCCTTTCAGGAAAACAGTGGTGCGAATTCCAGGTCCATCATAAATGGAATAACGCATGATGTTGAAGATAGTGCCTGATAGGTCATGAACTGATGGTAGCATAGCCCTTTAGCCTCTTGAATCCTGCGCAAGATCCATAAATTGGGATTTTACTACAGGAACGCAAATGCGAATAGAATTAGAGCAAAGCTATTGTGATCATGGGGCGGATATCGGTCAGGATGCTTTAGTTTCCGGTTGGTTTTTGCCGTCTTTCTGTGTTACCAACATTGCCGGCGTCATCCGCCAATTCACCAGTGAATCGATCATGGGGTCTATCGAAATGATAGGAATACGGATATCTTTTATTTTGCTCTTGGCGGCCTTTGCTGTTTCACTAGCGTCTACGGAACGCGAGATTCCAGACAACGTACTGCCCACTGATATCCAATTGGAAGCCGTTCCTGATGTCAAGGCCGAGACAACTGTAGGCCAGCTCCCCCGGCTGCCATACACCATACAGGCAGTGTACCGCAACAAAGCCAAAGGTCCGGATGTTCGCGTGATCTGGCCGTCGCCCAAAGATAACAGCGAGGTGCTTAAGCCTGGCATGTACATTATAACCGGCAAAGTGCCCGGCACTCAGTTCCAGCCCAAAGCCACCGTAACCGTAAAGGCGCCCGCTAAAACTGCGCCCGTTCCCAAGCGGCTAGTCGAGTCATTCTCTCTCGGCCAGGTCGTCTTGGATCAGGACAGCAAGGGGCGTGATACGCAGTTCATCAAGAACCGTGATAAGTTCATCCTCTCCCTGGCGACAACCAATCCCGACAGCTTCCTGTACAATTTCAGGGCCACGTTCGGCCAGAAGCAGCCCGAAGGCGCCAAGCCGCTTGGTGGATGGGACAGCGAAACGACTCGCCTGCGTGGCCACGCCACTGGTCACTACCTGTCGGCGATGGCCCAAGCTTACGCCGGCACAACCTATAGCGAAGCGTTGCGTGCGAGTTTCCTCCGGAAGATGAACTACCTTATCGATACCCTTTATGATCTCTCCCAGAAATCAGGTAAACCCGCGCAGGAAGGCGGCAAGTTCAATGCCGATCCGGCAGCCGTGCCGCCGGGCCCAGGCCGTACCGGCTACGACTCCAATCTCCGGGCTGATTCCATCCGGACCGATTATTGGAACTGGGGCAGGGGATTCATCAGCGCCTATCCCCCTGATCAATTCATCATGCTCGAGCGAGGTGCGACATACGGCACCCAGAATGCCCAGATTTGGGCCCCGTATTATACGCTGCATAAGATACTCGCCGGCCTGCTCGACTGCTACGAGGTCGGCGGCAACCAGAAGGCTTTGGAAATCGCCCGGAACATGGGCGCCTGGGTCTTTGCACGGCTCAAGGTGCTGTCAACCCAAACGCGCATCAACATGTGGAATCGTTATATCGCCGGCGAGTACGGCGGCATGAACGAGGTCTTGGCGCGTCTCTATCGGCTCACAAATGACAGGCAATTCCTCGAATGCGCCAGGCTTTTCGACAATATCAACTTTTTCTTTGGCAACGCCAATCACGATCACGGACTGGCGATGAACGTTGACACACTCCGCGGCAGGCACGCCAACCAGCACATCCCGCAGATCACCGGGGCGCTGGAAACCTTTCGCAACACGGGGGAATTCCCATACTACAGGATTGCCGACAATTTCTGGAATATCGTGACCCACAGTTACATGTACAGCATCGGGGGCGTCGCCGGTGCGCGCAATCCAAATAACGCCGAATGCTTCACTGCCGAGCCTGACACGCTTTTTGAGAACGGATTCGCCAGCGGAGGGCAGTGCGAAACCTGTTGCACCTATAATCTATTGAAGCTGGACCGGCAGCTCTTCATGTTCGACCAGACTGCCAAGTACATGGATCACTATGAGCAGGGGCTTTACAATCAGATTCTCGCATCTGTTGCCGAGGACAACGCGGGAAACACCTACCATATCCCGCTCAATCCCGGCTCCCGGAAGCAATTCGATAACGCCGACATGACCGGGTTCACCTGCTGCAACGGCACCGCGCTCGAAAGCAGTACCAAGCTCCAGGACTCCATTTACTTCAAGAGCGCGGACAACCAGACGCTTTACGTCAACCTCTTCATCCCGTCGACACTGACCTGGCCCGAGCGCAATCTGGTCGTGAAGCAGCGCACCGATTTTCCTTACGCCGATACGTCCCAGATTATCCTGAAGGGCGGCGGCCAGTTGGACATCAAGATCCGCGTGCCGCGCTGGGCAACGCGCGGTTTCTTCGTTAAGATCAATGGGCGGGAGCTATCGGTCAAAGCAGTGCCGGGCAACTATCTGACGCTCCATAGAACCTGGCGGGATAACGATGTGATCGAGCTACGAGTGCCATTCCACTTCTATCTGGACCCGGTCATGGATCGACCCAATGTCGCCAGCATCTTTTACGGCCCGATATTGTTGGCGGCGGAAGAGACGGCCCCCCGAACCGATTGGCGTTTGGTGAAACTCGACCTCCGCGACATTGGGAAATCAATTATGGGTGATCCCGGCACGCTTCACTTCAAAATTGGCGACATCGCCCTGAAGCCGTTCTATGAATCGTACGCGCGATATTCGGTATATCTGCAAGTCGCATCAAAGTAGAAAGCGCCCCTGGCTATAGTGTCCCTCCGCGGTTTATGGGCGCGCGAGTTTCATGTCGAGCCATTTTTCGAGGTTGGAGTAAAGCAATTCCTTTTGTTCGGGCGAGAAGGAGCTGATGCGCGCGCCGTGATGCTGGCCCTCAACAACAATCTTTATGGAATTAGTCCGGCCGAGGAGTTGCATCTGGGTGGCCGAATAGATATCCAGATCGCCATAAATGAAGATGACATTCTGGGCTTTGTACCGCAGGAAATTAAATACAAAGGCCATTGTATCGGGAGCATATGCGATCGACTCTTTCGTTCCCGGCGGGCAAATGTCGAGATTGGTCGGTTCCTTCAAGACTTTCATGACTGTCTTGAAATCGGTGATGTCGTAATTGTAATAGCCGATTTCGGTAAAAGCCTGATAAAGAAAAGGTTCGAATTGCTTTTTGCCGCGGTCGGAATAATAAAAGATCGTATTTGTCTTCATATAATGATCGGCCAGCGCCTGAGCCGATGCATCGGGAGCGGGGACAGCATCCGGGCTGAGCGCGTATTGCCAGAAATAGTAGGGATATTCCAGGACGCCGTATTCGTAAGCCTTGGCCGTGCCCATGGAATAATCCGCTTCATTTAAGTGAAGCAGAGGGAGAATCTCGGCTTCGCGCTTGAACATGGCAATTTGAAATTCCTTGATTCTTTTGCGGGTAGCTTCGTCGCCCGCGGTTTTTATAAAAACATCGTAGCGCGGATCTTCCTGGGCGACATTGACGGGCGCAACGTAGGCGACGGTGGCGTTTACGTCGTCGGGATAATAGCATTTGTAAAACAGGGCCGTCTGTCCGCCCTTGCTGGTGCCGGTGCTGATCCATTTTCCGGTGTAGAGCTTTTTCAGCGAAGAAACGATGGCATGCAGGTCGTCGGCGGCATTTTTAACGGTAAGGTATTTCCAATCCAGAGGCGAGGGGACGGAAGAGCCGAAATAGCGGTGCTCGACCGTAACGACGTTGCAGGAGCCCAACATGGCGCCTAGTTCCCCGGAATCGCCAATACCGAAGGCCGCATAGCCTTCGGTATTCAACACTACCGGCTTGTCGTAACCGGTGTGGGTGACGAAAACACGCTGCAGGAATTTGGCACCGTCAGGTTTTTGATGGTCGACGGGCTGTTCAAACGCGAGGACATATACCTCGCCTCGGCCCGCGGCGGTGCGGCCTTGATTTGCGGCCGGTTGGATATTGTTCACCCCCGGGAGGTCTTTTATTTTATTCAGCGTCTCGGAAGTCCTTCCCGACTCCTGCGAATATGCCGAAAAATCCAGCATGGAAAAAGACAGGAGGATTAAAAGACCAAGGTTTTTG
>Ga0335071_10004402_pt1 | contig 14693 bp, 14 predicted proteins | sample Lox_Sample_15_FD_206724 | JGI IMG/M metagenome (GOLD analysis project Ga0335071, IMG submission 206724) | Soil microbial communities from Loxahatchee National Wildlife Refuge, Florida, United States - Lox_Sample_1.5 | ecosystem: Environmental > Terrestrial > Soil > Wetlands | place: USA... | reverse complement strand
CTTGCGGGATGGTGTAATCGGCAACACGCTTCGCTCTGGACGAAGTATTCTAGGTTCGAGTCCTAGTCCCGCAGTAGTAGTAGTAGTAGTAGTAGTAGTAGTAGTAGTAGTAGTAGTAGTAGTCCCCGAAGACCGGTTGTCGGGTCGTCGGCTTCTTCGACAGGGTGCGACGGTCACAACCCAGTGGAGCGCGGCCCCGAAACGCTGTTTACGACAGGTCCGCCCAGGTGTATGGCGCTCGGCCGCGGACGTGCGGCGTGTGCTTGAACCACTTGGCGGTGAAGTGCTCGGTCCGTTTGCAGGTCCCGCCGCCGGCCAGCCGTGTGGTTGCGGTGGCTGTGCCCGTCGCGCCCTTCGAAGTGAACTGCCCCTTCCACGTGATCTTGACCGCGCCGGTCGGAGCGCTGCACGAGCCAGCGAATGTGCCACTGCGGCTTATTGTGTCCGTCTGCATCGCTGGGGGGTCTCGGATCGCGAGGACGACATCACAGTTCATCACGGGGCTGATCTGCGTGTGCTGCAGATGGCGGCCGTCGGCTGCCACCTTGAGGTAGACGAGATTTGAGACGTCGGGGATCCGCTGGTCTGTCAGCCCGTCGTACTCGCCGCTCGTCTTCACGGGGGACCTGCCGGCGAGTCCTGGGGCGGGCATGAGGAGAAGCACGCAGAGCGTGCTGGCCGCGACCGCGATCGCGACGCCCATGGTCCTAGAGCCCGTGGCGTGATCAGACGGGCGCATCGCGCGCCTCCTCGTCCGGTGGTTCATTGACGATGACCGTCTATGTCGGTAGTGCGCCGGCTTGAGCGCTTGCCGGACCTGCAGCCATGGAGGCTGCCCGGACGCGAACTATCAGAGCTGCGGCCGCTGCGCCCAGCAGCGCCGGCGCCCACGCCGGGACTCCCAGAGCTGCTCTCGTTCGATGCGGTTACTGTCACGGTCCGGGTCGCGCTCGTGCTGGTCGTAGACTACGGCGCGGGCGGCGGTCGTGGCGGTCGTCTTGCGCGTTATGGTCGTCGTGGGTTGCTCGGTGACCGTGGTCGTCGTCGGCGCTGCCGTCGGGGTGACCGTCTTCGTCCTCGTCTGGGCCGGGAGTGTCTCGGTGACGGTGCGCGTCTCGGTGGGCGCGGAAGTCGTCCCGGCCTCCGTGGCGTGCCGGTCGTCGTGCCGGTCTCGGTCGTCGAGGTCCCAGTCGGCACCGTGGTCGTGGGCGCGCTCGCGGTCGGGACTGCTGCCACCGTCGGGCGGGCAACGTTGACCGTCGCGCGGCGGACGTGCGAAGCTCCTCCGGTGACCGATCCGCGCAACGCGCCGTTCGGTGCCGTGCTCCTTTCGGACGTCGTCGCGGCGACGGACATCTACCCGGACTACCCGGACGCCACCGACGGCGAGTTCCGTCTCGTTCGCCGCCACTTCGACGTTCGAGCGTTCGGGGTGAACGCGATCACGGGCGGCGCGGGCGACGAGCTGGTGGAGCCGCATCACGAGCGCGACGACGAGAGCAATCGCACGGACGGCCACGAGGAGCTGTTCGCGGTGATGAGCGGACATGCGGTGTTCACCGTCGACGGAGAGGACATTGACGCCCCCGCCGGCATGCTGGTGTTCGTGCGCGACCCGGCGCTGATCCGCAGCGCCCGGGCGACGGTCGACGGCACGGCGATCCTCGCAATCGGAGGCCCCCCGGGCGTGCCGTTCGAGATCTCCCGGTGGGAACGCGAGTGGTTTCCCTGAGCGCTTGAGCCATCTTTTCGGCCCGGTTTATGCCGTCCACAGCGGCCGCCGCTGTCCTGTGTGAGAGCCCGGCCGGCGGACCAGGATGGTCCCTGCCGCGCCGGGCTCCTCGGTCGAACGTGTGTCCCTCGGCCCTTGCGCGGGCGTACCGTTCGCCCATGGGCGACGCGGCAACAGCCGGCCTGTCGGACCGCACCACGGAGAGCACGGTCGCTCACGAGCGCGCCGAGCAGCGGGCGCGGAGCAGGGCACGCCGCGCCGATCAGCGCCGTGACCTCTACGCGACCATCCTGGACCTCGTCGACGAGCTGCCGGCCGGCGAGCCGCCGCCGCAGACGCTCAGCTGGGTCGTGGCGACGATCGACGCCGACGTCCGGGACGGGGTCGCTGAGCTCATCGACCTGCTGCACGGTGAGGTCGACCGCACGATGTCGTTGCTGCGGCCCGGTGTGCCGCCCGAGGAACTGACCCCGCACGCGCAGCTGCTGGCGCTCGACCTCCAGGCTCAGTCGCGGGTCGCCGATGCGCTCGCCGCGTGCGCGCGCCTGCGCGACGCGTTCCGCGATCGCGGGTGGCTGTAGCTCTGCGCTGAGGCGCGGCCCCGCGCCGCACCGGTCTTGGGCCGCGTCGCTGGGGCCGCGCGCTCAGTGCGGCGCCAAGGCCAGATTAGGCGGGTGCGGCGGCGCGCGGTGGGGGAGATTCGTACACCGCGTGCAGAACCCAGGCGCTGCGAGCCCTCGTCGACGTGTACGCTCGGCGGTACCTTCAGGCGCCGGCCGCCGCCTCGAGGTGGCTCGGCGCGTGGCTCAGCGCAGAGGAGGGTGGCGTCGTGGACACCGAGATCAGGTGCGCAAGGTGCGGCCGCTGGTACGAGTCGTCGGACCTGGGATGGGTCGAGGACGTGGTCACCACGCCCGACGGAGACGAGGAGGTCGAGTACCTCTGTCCTGACTGTGCGGTCGAGACGGGGGACGCCGACATGGTGATGGACGAGATCGGGTCGGCGCTCGAGGGCTGGGAGCGCCCCTCGGACTAGCGCCCGCGCGGGACGGTAGGGTGTCCCCAGCGTTCGGGGAACCATGCAAGGCACGCGGACAATCGCCGGCACCGAGCCCGCCGGCTCAGGCGATGGCGACGAGCTCGCCGGTCGGCGCAGCGACTACCGGCGCATCCGCCGCGCGATCCTGAACGGTGCTGCAGCGGTGCTGGCCGAGGACCCCGGCGCCTCCTCGTCGACGATCGCCCAGGCGTGCGGCGTGCACCGCGCGACGCTCTTCCGGCACTTCCCCTCGCGCGAGCGCCTGACCAATGCGCTGCTCCTCGAGTACAACACTGAGCTGTGCGCGGCGATGCACCGTCCCGAGCCCGATGAGCTGATGGACCGTGACGAGCTGGTGCGCGTCACGGACGCGATGGTCGGCGCGGCGATGCGCTGGTGCGTGCTGCGCTACGTGCCCCTGTACGCCCCCCAGGTCGACCAGGAGCGCGCACGCGTCCGCCACCTGGGACGGGGGATCATCGCGGCAGCGCGCCGCACGCCCGGGCTCCTGCGCGACGATGTCGACGACGAGGTGCTGCTGCGCGCGTGGCTGACGCCGCTGGTGACCGCATCCGCCCCGGAGGCCGATCCACTCGACGTGCGCCGAGCGATGCTCGTCGGGATCCTGCGCCAGAGCTGACGGCGGGTCACGCGGGCCGCCCGGGCAGTGCCGCGAGCCGCCGGCGCAGCGCGCGCACGTCGGCGACGCGCCCCGAGTAGAGCTCGACGCCGTAGCGGCGGTCGAGGCGCGTGCGCATGATCACGTCGGCCATGAACGCGTCGCACGTGATCAGGCGACAGCGAGGCAGCGCGAGCGCCAGGGCCCGGAGGTCGAGCTCGTCGCTTGCGCGCGGGCGCCGAGCGGGATGCTCGCGCTTGATCGTCTCCTCCAGACGTCGCTCGATCTCGCGCTCCTCGGGTCCCGGCGTCTCGGGCAGCCGCCGACCATGCGAGAGGCCTGAGAGGAGCTCCAGGACGCCGAGCTCCGGCCGCGGCGCCGACTCGATCTCGTGCACCGGGGATGCAGGCACGAGCACCGCACCCCGCTCGACCGCCGCGCGCAGCATGGGCTCGAGCTCGCGGAACACGGGCTTGCCCTTGACGATGCCGCTGAGGTAGTTCTGGTCGAGGTAGAGCAGGGGAGGGGTGCCCGAGGGCATGGCGCCATGATGCTGCGGGCTCGCCCACGCAGGATTCCCGCTCTCCGCGGACGTTCCCCCGCCCGTGGGGTTGAACGGCGCTTCGGGCGGTGCGAGCCTGGAGCCTGAGATGAGCGGTCGACGGGCTGGAGACGGCATCGAGACCGGGCAGGTGTGGCAGAGCGGAGGACGCGCGGTGCGCGTCCTCGGCAGGGAGCGCGCGCGCGTGCTTGTCCGCGACAGCTACGGCTGGCGGCGCTCGCTGACCGAGGAGCAGCTGCAGCGAGGGTTCCGCAGGACGGGGTCGGCGTCCGACGACGACGCGCGCGGCGTCATGGCGTGCCGCGCGCTGCCCGACGTCGAGCCCGCCTAGGAAGGCCTTTCGAAAAGCCGCGCGGCGTGGATGCGGGCATCCGCGGCGTCGTGCGCCACGCGGCCGCTAGCCTTCGCGCGCATGTGGCCGGTCGTCATCACCGTCATCGTCATCATCCCGCTGCTCGTGCTCGCCTGGGTGCGGCTGCGCAGGCGCTGAGCGTCCGCCCGCGGCAGCGCGCCCGATGAGCACGGCCGAGACACCCGAGAGCCAGCCCGACCGCGCCGGGCAGCCGAAGCAGATGACCGTCCGCGGGGCGACGGTCCTCGGGATCGGCTCGATGATCGGCGCCGGCATCTTCGCGCTGCTCGGCGAGGCCGGCGCGGTCGCCGGTGCGGCGGTCTGGATCTCCTTCCTCGTCGGCGGCGTCGTGGCCGGCCTGCTCGGCTACGTCTGCGTGAAGCTCGGGGTCCGCTACCCGTCCTCCGGCGGCCTCATCACCTATCTGGTGGAGGGATTCGGGCTCGGCCGGCTCGTCGGCGTCGCATCCTGGCTGGGCTACATCGCCGCCGTCGTGATCGTCTGCTCGATGGTCGTCGTCTCGTTCGGCGCCTACGCCACCTCGCTGTTCGTGGGGGAGAACGCCGGCGGCGCGTGGAACCACATCTTCATCACGGCCCTGGTGATCGTGATGGTCGCCGTGAACCTCGTGGGCGCCCGGTTCGTCGCACGCGCGCAATCGGTGATCGTCACCGGCGTGCTGATCGTCTTCGCGGTCTTCATCTGCGTGACGCTGCCGAACATCAACCTTGACCTGCTGGCCTTCAGCGGCTACCCGTCGGCATCGAAGATCGTCGCGAGCGTCGCGCTCACGTTCTTCGCCTACCTGGGCTTCAACGTCATCACGTTCACCGCCGGCGACCTGCGCGACCCGTCCCACGACCTGCCGCGCGCGATGTACGGCGCGCTCGGCGTCACGGCGACGGTGTACGTCCTGATCGCGCTCGGCGTCTTCGGGACGCTCACCGTCACCCAGGTGATCGGGTACGGCGAGACGGCGATCGCCGAGGCGGCGCGCCCGACGCTCGGGGACGCGGGGTTCACGGTGATGGCCGTGGCGGCGCTGCTCTCGACCGCGGGCGCCACGAACGCGACGCTCTACGCGTCGGGCAACCTCACCGGCATGCTCGCCGAGCTGCATCTGTTTCCCGCGTTCTTCGGCTCCGGGTCGCGCCTGGGCCGGCACGCCGGGCTGCTCATCACCGCCGCCATCGTCTTGGTCGTCGCGAACCTCGTCGATCTCTCCGCGATCGCGTCGGTCGGCAGTGCGGTGGCGCTGATGATCTTCGTGCTCGTCGGGGTCGCCGGGTGGCGCAGGCGCGCGGACACGGGGAGCAATCCGGTGATCGTGCTGCTCGCGATCGCGGTCACGGCGATCGTGCTCGTCTTCTTCGCGGTCAACACGCTCCAGACGGAGCCGTGGACGTTCATCGCGATCATCGCCCTCACGGTCCTGTCCTTCGCACTGGACGCGGCGGTGCGACGTGGGCGAGGCAGCGCGGGCGACGCAGCGCACGCACCCGCGGTGTAGCGTCGCGCCATGGATCGCTACGAGCAGCTCTGCGCCGAGCATCGCTGGGTCGTGCCCGAGCGCTACAACATCGCGCAGGACGTGTGCGACAAGCACCCTCGCGAGAAGCTCGCGATGGTCTGGGAGCGCCACGACGGCGCCCGGCGCGAGCTCACCTGGGGCGACATGCAGGACCTCTCGAACCAGGCTGCGAACGTCCTGCACGACCACGGGGTGCAGCGCGGCGAGCGCGTCGCCGTCGTCCTGCCGCCCACCCCCGAGACCGCCGCGATCTTCTTCGGCGCGTGGAAGAACGCCGGCCTGCTGCTGTCGATGTCCGTCCTCTACGGCGACGAGGGCATCGCGCACCGCCTGCAGGACTCCCGCCCGCGCGTGCTCGTCACCGACAGCGCCAACGCGCCGCGCTTTCAGCACTTCGTCGGCGACGGCGTGGGAGAGCTGCTCGTGCTCGACGCGGACCTGCTGGCCGGCGCCTCGACGCAGTTCACGACCGCCGACACGAGCTGCGACGACCCCGCGCAGCTCTACTACACCTCCGGCACGACCGGGCTGGCGAAGGGGATCGTCCACGCCCACCGCTACCTGCTGGCGCACGAGGAGTTCATCCACTGCCACGAGGTGCAGGACGGCGAGCGCTTCCATGGCATGGGCGAGTGGGCGTGGGCGGCGGGCATCGCACCGCTGCTGGGCCCGTGGCGCCTCGGGGCGGTGCAGGTCGTGCTGCAGCGCCAGGGCGGCTTCGACCCCGAGGCACAGCTGGACTTCCTCAGCCGCAACGCGGTCACGAACGTCTTCACGACGCCGACCGCGATGCGCTCGATGATGGCGATCGAGGACGCCGCCGCGCGCTTCCCGTGCGGCTTCCGGCGCGTCTGCAGCGCCGGCGAGCCGCTCAACCCCGAGGCGATCCGCTGGTTCCGCGAGCAGTACGGCCTCACGGTGCTCGACTACTACGGCCTGACCGAGTCCTACCCGCTGTGCGGCAACTTCCCGTGGATGGAGGTCCGCGAGGGGTCCATGGGCCGGCCGATGCCCGGCTGGGACGTGCGAATCCTCGACGAGGACGAGCACGAGGTCGCGCGCGGCGAGCGCGGCGAGATCTGCCTGCGCGCGCGCTCGAACCCGCACTACCCGCTCGGCTACTGGGAGAACGAGGAGGCCGCGCAGGCGACGTTCGGCGGCGAGTGGTTCCACACCAAGGACGCCGCCACCCAGGATGCGGACGGCTACGTCTGGTACGCCGGGCGCGCGGACGACGTGATCATCTCCGCGGGCTACCGGATCGGCCCGTTCGAGGTGGAGTCCGCCTGCATCGAGCATCCAGCCGTGCGCGAGGCCGCTGCGGTCGCCTCGCCCGACGAGCGGCGCGGCACGGTCGTCAAGGCGTTCATCGTGCTCGCCGACGGGTACGGGCCCTCCGACGAGCTGGCGCAGGAGATCAAGGCGTTCGTGCGCGACCGCCTGAGCGCCTACGCCTACCCGCGGCGCATCGAGTTCGTCGCCGACCTGCCCAAGACGCTCACGGGGAAGATCCGGCGCATCGAGCTGCGCGAGCGCGAAGCGGACGCGCTGGGATAGGAGCCCGCCTCAGCTGCCCGCGACGCGGCCGACCTCGGCCAGCGACGTGTGCCCGCTGCGGACCTTGTCGAGCCCGTCGTCGCGCAGGCGGCGCATCCCGGCTGCCATGGCCTGGCGGGCGATCGCCGGAGCGGCCTCGCCGCGCATCAGCATCGAGCGGATCTCCTCGCTCACGTCCATGACCTCGAACAGGCCGATGCGCCCGCGGTACCCGGTGCCGCCGCAGCGCCCGCAGCCATGGGCCTCGAAGGCGGGAAGGTCGTCGTCGGCCTCGTAGCCGTTGGCGAGCAGCACCTCGGCGGGGATGACCGTCTCGACCTTGCACGTGCAGAGCGTCCGCGCCAGGCGCTGGGCGACGATGCAGTCGAGCGCCGAGGCGGCGAGAAACGGCTCGATGCCCATGTCGACGAGCCGCGTGACCGCCGTCGGGGCGTCGCGCGTGTGCAGCGTCGAGAGGACGAGGTGACCCGTGAGGGCGGCCTCGATCCCGATCTGCGCGGTCTCCCGGTCGCGGATCTCGCCGACCATGATCACGTCGGGGTCCGCACGGACCATCGTGCGCAGCCCTTTGGCGAAGCTCATCCCGACCTTCGGGTTGACCTGCAGCTGCTTGATGCCGTCCACCCGGTACTCGACGGGGTCCTCGATCGTGATGATCGAGCGCTCGCCGGTGTTCAGCAGCGCGAGCGCGCCGTAGAGCGTCGTGGTCTTGCCCGAGCCGGTCGGGCCGGTCACGAGGATCGCGCCGTAGGGCTGGGCGATCGCGCGGCGCAGCCGGTCCAGCTCGCGGTCGCGCAGACCGAGCGCGTCGAGCTCGATCATGCCGCCGTCGTGGTCGAGCACGCGCAGGACCACCGACTCGCCGCCGACGAGCGGCAGGGTGACGACGCGCACGTCGACGCTGCGCCCGTCGATCGCGAGCGCCAGGCGGCCGTCCTGCGGGATGCGTCGCTCGGCGATGTCGAGGTTGGCCATGATCTTCACGCGCGAGACCACCCCGCGCACCATCCGCCTGGGCACGGCGTTCGACGGCTTGAGCACGCCGTCGATCCGGTAGTGGACGCGCAGCTCCTGGCCGTCGGGGTCGAAGTGGACGTCGCTCGCCCGCAGCTCGATCGCCTCCGCGATGATCGAGTGCACGAGCTTGATGACGGGCGCGTCGTCGGCGTCGCGCACGTCGCCGATCAGCAGCTCGCCCTCGTCCTCGTCGTCGTCCTCGGCCTCGCCGACGTCCTCCAGGCGTGCGAGCTTCGCGATCAGCGCGCCGATGTCCTCACGCGAGGCGACCACCGGGTGCACGTCGAAGCCGGTCATCATCGCCACGTCGTCGATCGCCAGCACGTTCGCCGGGTCGGAGGTTACGAGCAGCAGGGTGCGCGCGTCCTTGAAGCCGATCGGCACCGCCTCGTAGCGGCGCGCCGCCTCCGGGGTCACGAGGCTGCAGGCCCGGAAGTCGACGCTGTAGGCCGAGAGGTCGACATAGTCGACGCCGAATCGCTCGGCGATCACGCGCGCCAGCTGGTCGGGCGTCAGCGTGCCGCGGTCGACGAGCACGCTGCCCGTCGTGCGGCTCGACGCGCGCGCCTCGGCGACCGCCGCCTCGACCTCGAGCCGGTCGGCGAGCCCGAGGTCGACGACGATCTCGCCGATCATGCGGCGCGAGCGCTCGCGCTGGGTGGGGGCGACGATGCCGAGCGGCAGGCCGTTGTCCTGCCGGGTCGGGATCAGCACGGGCGGCGCTACGGAGAACTCGGGCTGCGACATGGGCTCAGGGGTCGGGAACGCGAACGCGGACGTCATCCCCTGATCGGCATCCGGCGCCGAAAACCAAAGCCGGGGCCGATCAGCCGAATCGGATGAGCCTGCGCCCGTACGGCGCCGGTAGGTTCCCAGGCGACGAGCACCCGACCGGCGAACGGAGGATCAGCGATGGCGTTGCGGCACCCGATGGGCCCCGAGGAGACGACCGCGGACATCTCGCTGTCCCCGATCTTCGGGGTTGAGGGCAACACGATCCCGCGGCACACCTTGCCCGACGGCGAGATGGAGCGGGTCATCGCCTTCCAGGTGATCCACGACGAGCTGATGCTCGACGGGAACGCGCGCCTCAACCTGGCGACCTTCGTCACCACGTGGATGGAGCCCGAGGCCCAGCTGCTGATGACCGAGTGCTTCGACAAGAACATGATCGACAAGGACGAGTACCCGCAGACCGCGGAGCTCGAGATGCGCTGCGTCAACATGCTCAGCGGGCTGTGGCACGCGCCGGACAGCTCGGTGGCGACGGGATGCTCGACGACCGGCTCCAGCGAGGCCGCGATGCTCGGTGGCCTGGCGCTCAAGCGCCGCTGGCAGCATGCGCGCAAGGCCGCCGGCAAGCCGGCCGACAAGCCGAACCTCGTGATGGGGATCAACGTCCAGGTCTGCTGGGAGAAGTTCGCGAACTACTGGGACGTGGAGATGCGCCTGGTCCCGATGGAGGGCGAGCGCTACCACCTGAGCGCCGAGGAGGCGGTCAAGCTCTGCGACGAGAACACGATCGGCGTCGTCGCGATCCTCGGCTCGACGTTCGACGGCTCCTACGAGCCGGTGAAGGAGATCTGCGCCGCGCTCGACCGCCTGCAGCAGGAGAGCGGCCTCGACATCCCCGTCCATGTCGATGGTGCCTCCGGCGGCTTCGTCGCGCCGTTCGTCGACCCCGAGCTCGAGTGGGACTTCCGCCTTGACCGCGTGGCCTCGATCAACGCCTCAGGCCACAAGTACGGCCTCGTCTACCCCGGTGTCGGCTGGATCGTCTGGCGCGACGCCGACGCGCTCCCCGACGACCTCATCTTCTGGGTGAACTACCTCGGCGACAACATGCCGACCTTCGCGCTGAACTTCTCGCGCCCCGGGGCGCAGGTCGTGGCGCAGTACTACAACTTCCTGCGGCTCGGCTTCGAGGGCTACCGCGCGGTGCACGGCTACTCGCGCGAGGTTGCCACGCGGCTCTCCTCGGGGGTCGAGCAGCTCGGCCCGTTCAAGCTCCTCACGCACGGCGACGAGCTGCCCGTGTTCGCGTTCACGCTCAATGACGACATCGACAACTACACCGTCTTCGACGTCTCGGCCGCGCTGCGCGGGCGCGGCTGGCTCGTCCCCGCGTACACGTTCCCGGCCAACCGCACGGACCTCGCGGCCCTGCGCGTGGTCGTCAGGCGCGACTTCAGCCACGACCTGGCCGACATGCTGCTGGCCGACCTGAAGGCGACGCTGCCCAAGCTCGCCAAGCAGGCCGAGCCGGTGCACGGCAAGGAGGCCGCGAGCGGCTTCCACTGAGAAGGCCTTTCGAAAAGCCGCGCTACGCCGCGGCCTGCTCGGCCCAGGCGCGGTAGAGCTGCGCGTACGCGCCGCCGGCGTCGAGCAGCTCGTCGTGGGTGCCCTGCTCGACGATCCGCCCGTGCTCGAGCACGACGATCCGCCCGGCCTGGCGGATCGTCGATAGGCGGTGGGCGACGACGATCGCCGTGCGGCCGGCGAGCAGGCGCCGCAGGCCGCTCTCGATCCGGCTCTCGGTGTGGATGTCAACGTTGGAGGTCGCCTCATCGAGCACGAGGATGCGCGGGTCGGCGACGAGCGCCCGCCCGAAGGCGACGAGCTGACGCTGCCCGGCGGACAGCTGCACGCCGCGCTCGCCGATCTGAGTGTCCAGCCCGTTCGGCAGCCGCGCGACGACGTCCCAGAGCCCGATCGCCTTCGCGGCGCGCTCGAGCTCCTCGCGGGTGGCGTCGGGGCGCCCGAAGGCGAGGTTGTCGGCGATCGTGCCGCTGAACAGAAACGCCTCCTGCGGGACGATGCCGAGCTGCGAGCGCAGCGACTGCATCGTCACGTGGCGCAGGTCGTGGCCGTCGACGCGCACCACGCCCTCGGTCGGGTCGTAGAAGCGGGCCACGAGCTTGGCGAAGGTCGACTTGCCCGCGCCCGTCGCGCCGACGAGCGCGACGGTCTGGCCGGGAGGGATCACGAGATCCACGTGGTCGAGAGCGAGCTTCGTCGGATTCTCGGGGTCGTCCACCAGGTAGCGGAAGGAGACGTCGTCGAACTCGATCTCGCCGCGGATTGCCGGCAGCTCGACCGCATCGGGGGCGTCGACGAGCTCGGGCTCGGTGTCCAGCAGCTCGAAGATCTTGTCGAGCGCCGCCATGCCGGACTGGTAGGTCGTGTACACCTGCGAGAGCTGCCCGATCGGGTCGAAGAAGTTGTTCAGCGCCGCGATGAAGCCCACGAGCACGCCGACCTGGATGTTCCCGTTGATCGCCTGCAGGCCGCCGACGACGATCACGAGCACGGTCGCCAGCGAGCTGAGGAACTCGACCGCCGGGAAGTACGCGGCGTTGAGGTAGACGGTCTTCATGTTCGCCTCGCGGTTGCGCTCGTTGAGCTCCTGGAACTGCTCGCGATGGTGGGCCTCGCGGGCGAACGAGCGCACGACGCGCACGCCGGAGAGCGTCTCCTGCAGGTAGGCGGTGATCGAGCCGATCGTCTCGCGCGTGTGGCGGTAGGCGTCGGCGCTCACGATCCGGAAGATCAGTGAGGCGAGCGCCATGAACGGGAAGATCAGGAAGACGAGCAGCGCCAGCTGCCAGTCGAGCGCGAGCAGGATGATGATCGAGCCGATCAGCGTCAGCGAGGCCTGGAACAGGGTCACGACCGTGTCGGTCACGAGCGAGTCGAGCGCCTCGACGTCGTTCGTCATGCGGCTGATCAGCACGCCGGCGGGCCGGCGCTCGTAGAAGCCGATCGGCATGTGCTGCAGGTGCGTGAAGATCCGCATCCGCAGGTCCTGCAGCGCGCGCTGGCCGACCCAGCCGACGAGGTAGTTCTGCCAGTAGGAGGCGATCCAGACGACGAGGACGCTCAGCAGGTAGAGGCCGACGACGATGTCGAGCTTGTGCACGTCGCCGGGCACGATGCCCTGGTCGATGGCCGCGGCCGCCAACGGGGCGGGCGCGAGCGAGGCGGCGACGCCCACGACCAGCGAGACGGACATCGCGATGACGCGCGCCCGGTAGGGGGCGACCAGCGATGCCAGGCCGCGGAGCTTGCGCCCGCGGCCGCCGGTGCCGCGCATGCGCCGGCGCGAGTCCTGCCACAGCAGCCGCACGCGCTCGCGCAGCCCGGCGTCGGGCGGCGCCACGGGCGGGCGATTGTCGATGGGCGGGCCCCAGTGGTGTGCGCTCACAGCCCCGCCACCTCGCGTTCCAGCGGCTTGCGGTTGAGGAACACCTGGTCGGGCAGGCCCTTCTCGACGATCTCGCGGTAGAGCGCGCTCTCGTCGAGCAGGTCATCGTGCCGCCCGTGCGCGACGAGCTCGCCGTCCTCGAGCACGACGATCTCCTGCGCGAGCGCGATCGTCGACAGCCGGTGCGCGATCACGAAGGTCGTGCGCCCTGCCATGACCTCGCGCAGCGCGTCCTTGATCTGCCGCTCGGTGGTCGCGTCGACGGCGGAGGTCGCATCGTCGAGGATCAGGATCCGCGGGTCGGCCAGCAGCGCGCGCGCGATCGCAAGGCGCTGGCGCTGGCCGCCGGAGAGCGTCAGGCCTCGCTCCCCGATCCGCGTGTCGTAGCCGTCGGGCAGGCGCGCGATGAACTCGTGCGCCTGCGCGCGCCGCGCGGCGGCGACGATGTCCTCCTCGGAGGCGTCCGGGCGCGCGTAGGCGATGTTCTCCGCGACGGTGGCCGAGAAGAGGAAGGGGTCGTCGTTGACCGTCGCGATCTCGCGGCGAAGCTCGACCGGATCGACGTCGCGCACGTCGGCGCCGTCGACGAGGACGGCCCCGCGCGTGACGTCGTACAGGCGTGGGATCAGCTGCACGAGCGTCGTCTTGCCCGAGCCGGTGCCGCCGACGACGGCGACCGTGCAGCCGGCCGGCACCTCGAGCGAGATGTCGTGCAGCGCGTCGTGCTCGGAGCCCTCGTAGCGCATCGTGACCCCGCGCAGCTCGACGCGGCCGTTGCCGGGCGGGAGCGGGCCGGCGCCCGGCCTGGCGGTGACCGCGGGCGCGCGGTCGAGGATCTGGAAGAGGCGGGCGCCCGAGGCGGTCGCGCGCTGGGCCATGCCGAGCGAGATGCCGAGCGTGCGCATCGGCCCGATCAGCATCAGCAGGTACGTGTAGAAGGCGGTGAAGGCGCCGAGCGTGAGCGACCCGTCGATGACCTGGCGGCCGCCGACGAAGATCACGGCGGCGAGCCCGACCTGTGGCAGGAAGCCGATGAACGGCCCGTAGTAGGCCTGGATGCGTGTGGACTTCAGGGCCTGCTCGAAGACGCGGCCGACCTGCATCTCGAAGCGCCGGCGCTGGCGGTCCTCGGCGGCGAACGCCTTGACGACGCGCACGCCGGAGACGTTCTCCTCGACCTCGGCGGTCAGCTCGGCGATCCGCTGCTGGACCTCCTGCATCGCGGGGCGCGAGCGCCGGCCGTAGCGCGCAGCCACCAGGACGACGAACGGCACCGGCGCGAGGGAGATCGCGGCGAGCCCCGGGTTGACGATGAACATGGCGACGGCGGCGAGCACGATCGTCAGTCCCGACTGGAGCATGAAGAGCAGCCCGTAGCCGAGGAAGAAGCGGACGGCCTGCAGGTCGACGGTCGCGCGCGACATGAGCTGCCCGGTCTGCTGCGCGTCGAAGAACGCCAGCTCCAGCGACTGCAGGTGCTCGTACATGTAGGCGCGCAGGTCGCGCTCGACACCGAGCGACACGCGGCCCGAGACGAGCCTTCGGAAGACGGTCAGCGCCAGGCGCAGCACGCCGGCGAGCAGCACGGCACCGCCGAGCGCCATGAGGTTCGCCTTGTCGCCCGCGCGGATCTGGTTGATCGCCTGGCCGGTGAGCCAGGGGATCAGCACCGTCATGCCCATCGCGGCGACCGCAAGCGCGAAGCTCTCGATCACCCCACGCCGGTAGGGATCGAGGAAGCCGAGGAGTCTGCGGAACGTTGCCAAGCCTTCAGAAAGTATAGTGACGGCGATGGGGGCGCCCGCCTTCGGCCTGTGCGACCGCTGCGCGCACCAGCGTCTTGTACGCACGAGCCGCGGGTCGACGTTCACGCTCTGCGAGCGCTCGCGGACCGAGCCGCAATACGAGCGCTACCCGCGCGTGCCGGTGCTCGCATGCCCGGGATTCACCCCGCGCCCCTGACGCCCACTACACCGAGCGTCCCTCGCTGCCTGCTATGGGCGGCCACCAGGGACGTTCGCGGTGCGGGCGGCGGCGAGGCGCGCCTCGGCCTCGTAGGGGTTGCGCGCGTACCCGTGGC
>Ga0335071_10004401_pt1 | contig 14695 bp, 9 predicted proteins | sample Lox_Sample_15_FD_206724 | JGI IMG/M metagenome (GOLD analysis project Ga0335071, IMG submission 206724) | Soil microbial communities from Loxahatchee National Wildlife Refuge, Florida, United States - Lox_Sample_1.5 | ecosystem: Environmental > Terrestrial > Soil > Wetlands | place: USA: Florida... | reverse complement strand
CGCGCCTTGTCTTCCGCCGAGTGCGCTTCCGCTTCTTTCGCCATGCGCTCGACTTCCTCTTTGCTCAGCCCGGAAGACGACGTAATCGTGATCTTCTGGTCCTTGCCCGTGGCCATGTCTTTCGCGGTCACGTTAAGGATGCCGTTCGCGTCGATATCGAAGGTCACTTCGATCTTCGGCACGCCGCGCGGCGCCATCGGAATCCCCGTCAGGTGGAACTTGCCCAGCGTGCGGTTATCGCGCGCCATCGGCCGTTCGCCCTGCAGCACATGCACCTCGACCGAGTCCTGGTTGTCCGCCGCCGTCGAAAATGTTTCCGTCTTCTTGGTCGGAATCGTCGTGTTCCGCGGAATCATTCCCGTCGCCACTCCACCCAGCGTCTCAATCGAAAGGGTCAGCGGCGTCACATCCAGCAGCAGCAGGTCTTTCACCTCGCCGCCCAGCACTCCACCCTGAATCGCCGCGCCAATCGCCACCACTTCATCCGGATTCACGCCCTTGTGCGGCTCTCTGCCGAACAGCTTCGTTACGATTGCCTGGATCGCCGGCATGCGCGTCTGTCCGCCCACCAGCACCACTTCATTGATCTGCGCCGGAGTCACTCCCGCGTCTTTCATCGCCTGCTCGCACGGCCTGATCGACCGCTCGATGATGTCGCGTACCATCTCTTCCAGCTTCGAGCGCGTCAGCGTCTTCACCAGGTGCTTCGGACCGCTCGCATCCGCCGTAATAAACGGCAGATTGATTTCCGTCTGCATCGTGGTCGAGAGCTCGATCTTCGCCCTCTCCGCCGCGTCCCTCAGACGCTGCAGCGCCATCTCGTTGCCCTTCGCCCGCAGGTCCAGCCCTTCGTCTTTCTGAAATTCGGCAATCAGCCAGTCCACGATCCGCTGGTCGATGTTGTCGCCGCCCAGGTGCGTATCGCCGTTCGTTGACTTCACTTCGATCACGCCCTCGCCCACCTCGAGAATCGAGATGTCGAACGTGCCGCCGCCGAAGTCATACACGGCAATCGTCTCGTCTTTCTTCTTGTCGAGCCCGTACGCCAGCGCTGCCGCCGTCGGCTCGTTGATAATGCGCTTCACCTCGAGCCCGGCAATCTGCCCGGCATCTTTGGTCGCCTGCCGCTGCGCGTCGTTGAAGTACGCCGGCACCGTGATCACGGCTTCCGTTACTTTCTCGCCCAGGTAGTCTTCCGCGGCCTTCTTCAGCTTCTGCAGAATCAGCGCCGAAATCTGCGGCGGAGTGTATTCCTGACCCTGCGCCACCACCGCCACATGGTCGCCCGCCTGCACCACTTTGTACGGCACCATCTTCATTTCTTCATTGACTTCGTCGTACCGACGCCCCATGAAGCGCTTGATCGAATAAATGGTGTTCTCCGGATTGGTAATGGCCTGCCGCTTGGCCACCTGTCCTACCAGACGTTCGCCGTTCTTGGTGAATCCCACCACCGACGGCGTCGTCCGTCCGCCTTCTTCGTTAGGGATGACCTTCGGCTCGCCGCCTTCCATCACGGCCACAACGCTGTTGGTTGTGCCCAGGTCAATTCCAATAATCTTGCCCATCTCTACCGCCTCCTAAACTCAAATGATTGCGTTTCAAAAACTCTATGGGGCTGTCATCACGAGCGGTTCTGCAACACGGAACCGCGAGGAACACTGCACTCCCCCTTGATCTGTCATCACGAGGTCGCGCAGCGACCGAGGGATCTGCTTTTCCTATCCACTATCCACCGCCCACTATCCACTAACTTGTCATCCTGAGCGAGGACGGCGAAAACAATCGCCGTCCGAGTCGAAGGACCTGCTTTTCCCGCCTCTTTTCCAGCGCATGGCGAATAGCGAATGGCGAAAAGCGAATCCGTAACCACTTGCATAATAGCCACTTACGCCAATCCCGCTGTCACTACAACGCTCCCACTATAGATACTTGAGTCCCTTACTGTCAAGTTAATAGATGCACCCCTAACCCCCTCGGTCGCACCAAATTAGGACGCCTCCGCGGTGTCCCATCGCCGAAGCACTCACCACCCTCCCAACTCAACCCAATACCCAGCCTTCGACGGACTATCATGGATGTGACCATGGCGGAGCGCATTGAAGACTATGCCCTGATCGGTGACTGCGAAACCTCTGCCCTGGTAAGTCGCAGCGGTTCGATCGATTGGTTGTGCTGGCCGCACTTCTCGTCTCCAGCCTGCTTCGCCGCTCTGGTCGGAACGCCAGACAACGGCCGCTGGTCACTAGCTCCGAAGAACGCAGCGCGCGTCACTCGCCGCTATAAGGAGCACACGCTCGTCCTCGAGACGCGCTTTGAGTCCGACGACGGCTGCGTATTGTTGCAGGACTTCATGCCGATTCGCGGCCGCAACTCCGACTTGGTTCGCATTGTGCGTGGCGTTCGCGGCGCCGTGCCGATACAAATGGAACTCGTGCTGCGCTTCGACTACGGACGTTCGGTTCCTTGGGTTAGCCGCCTCGACGACGGCGGATTGCGGGCCATCGCCGGGCCGGACATGGTGGTGCTGCATGCTTCGGTCGATACTCACGGTGAGAACATGAAAACCGTAGCCGAGTTCACCGTGCGCGAAGGTGAAGCTGTCTGGTTTGTGCTGACCTACGGCGCCTCTTACGAAGACGTGCCGCAGCCGGTGGATCCGGAAGAAGCTCTGCAGGAGACGATCCAGTTCTGGCAGGCATGGACCAGCAAAACCAATCTCACCGGCGAGTATGCCGAAGCGCTCGAGCGCTCACTCATTACGCTCAAGGCACTCACCTTCCGACAGACCGGGGGAATCGTCGCCGCCCCAACTACATCGCTTCCCGAGTGTCCCGGCGGCCAGCGCAACTGGGACTATCGCTACTGTTGGTTGCGCGATGCAACCTTCACGCTGCTCGCGCTGATGAATGCCGGCTACTTCGACGAGGCGCATGCTTTCCGGGATTGGTTGTTACGCGCAGTTGCCGGTTCTCCCGAGCAGACGCAAATCATGTACGGCGTTCGCGGAGAACGCCAGTTAGTGGAATGGGAAGCCAACTGGCTGGATGGCTATGAGAGGTCAAAGCCCGTCCGCATCGGTAACGCCGCCGCCGGACAGCTCCAGTTGGATGTGTACGGCGAAATGGCCGACGCTGCGTTGCATGGGCAGATGGCCGGTATCACCCCTACCGGCGATTCGTTCGCGTTGCAGCGTTCGCTTACCAACCATCTCGCCAAAATTTGGGACCAACCTGACCAGGGCATCTGGGAAGTACGTGGCGATCCACAGCATTTTACGTATTCCAAGGTCATGGCGTGGGTGGCATTCGACCGCGCCATCAAGACCGCCGAACGGTTCGGTCTGCACGGCGATGTCTCCCGTTGGCGCGAGTTGCGGCAGCAGATTCATAACGAAGTTTGTAGCAAGGGATACGACGCAACCCGCGGCTGCTTCACCCAGTCCTACGCCTCAAAGGAAGTGGATGCCTCACTCCTGCTCGTGCCGCTGGTTGGGTTTCTGCCGTGGACCGATCCGCGAATTCGTCGCACGGTAGAGGCCATCGAGCACGACCTCATGGTCGATGGCTTCGTGCAGCGTTATCGCACCGAGCGAACCGACGATGGCCTGCCTTCCGGCGAGGGAACATTCCTTGCCTGCAGCTTCTGGATGGTGAGCGCCTTGCGGATGCTCGACCGCGAGGCCGACGCCCGTGCCCTGTTCGACCGCCTGTTAAGCCTGCGCAACGACGTTGGATTGCTGGCTGAACAGTACGACCCCACGACAAAGCGTCACGTTGGAAACTTTCCGCAGGCGCTGTCGCATATTGCACTGGTCAACGCCGCTTTCGAATTCATGCGCGAGAGCAGTCCGGGCCAGCAACGCGCGGCGTCGACTCCCCCACAGCCTGATCGCGAGAAGACGGGCTGAGTCAGCAGGAGATCGACTGCTTTGCCCCAGCCTGTTTCGGTGTCCTCCTAGCTTGCCCGGCGGTCGACCTGCTTCGCGCTGTCTTGCGATTCGTCTTCCCGGTATTGCTCCGACAGCACTTCACGTATGGCCGCCTTCAACTGTTCGCGGTCGTTCCGCGGCAAATTGAGTGCGAAAGGCTTGCTGGCCTCGCCGAAATAGACACTCATGTGCGGGAACGGAATCTCGATGCCGAGCCGGTCGAATTGCTTCTTGATGCGGCGGTTCATTTCACGCCCGACGACCCACTGCTGGATGGGCATTGTCTTAATGCGGAATTTGATGATGACAGCCGAATCGGCGAACTTGTCGACACCCAGCACCTCCAGAGCTTCGAGGATGTAGTTCTTGTAGGGCTCTTCCTGCATCAGGTCGTCAGCGAGCTTCTTTACGACCTCAACCACACGGTCGGTATCTTCTTTGTAGGCCACGCCGATGTCAAACATGTAATAGGAATATCCGTGTGTCATATTCGCCAGCGTGGTGATGGAGCCGTTGGGGAATACGTACACCGTGCCGTCGAGGCTACGCAGTACGGTCGTGCGCAGGTTAATCTGCTCCACCAGGCCACCGGTACCGTTGATAATGGCAACATCGTTGACCCGGATCTGGTCCTCCAGTAGCAGGAAGACTCCGGAGATTACGTCGCGCACCAGGTTTTGGGCCCCAAAGCCAACAGCCAGGCCGACCACACCGGCGCCGGCCAGGATCGGTGCGATATCAAAGCCCGCTTCGCGCAAGACCATGATCACCGCGATGACCCAAATGACCGCGCTCACCGTCTTGCGAAATACTCCGCCTATGGTCGAGGCACGCTTCTCGAGTTCAACATTGGCCCCGTTGCGTGTCATGCGCCGCACGATACGCTTCCGGATGCTGGGCACCGAGCGCACAATCAGGCGCGTCGCAACATAGGAGAACCCCAGGATGACTGCGATCCGAACGGCATGAAATCCCGCCTCGTAAAGACTGGGAACCAGTGACTTCATCTGAAAAGTTTGCAACGAATCCAACATCATTCCTCCGCGTCAAAGTGTCTGCTGCCTTGCTTCAAAATGCTCAGGCAGCTCTTGCAGCAGTCGCTTCTGGGCCAGTTGGCCCAGGCTCATATCGTCATTGCCGACCCCTTACCAGAGGTCGTAAACAAGCGGCGAAGCGTTATGTGACTTTATCGGCGCGCGCTAGCAGAGAAGCGGCGGACTGACTGACGAAAGGCTGGCTCGAAGAGGTGGCAACTCCGCCGCCTCGACGAGGAATGAGGCTGTGCACGCCGCAAGGGAAGGGGCAGCGGCGGTAAAAATCAGGCGCCAGATCGACAACAACACCTCTCGCGCCCGGCGCCAGGCACGAGTAGAGGCAGGCAGCAACTCGACCCAAGGCAGTGCCATCACCACGCATATTCCGAGCATCAGCGTGACGGCAATCTCGGCTTTGGTTCGCCTCGACATCCTGCCTCCATTCTACGCCGCCTGCCCCGGGTTCGCCCTTTTGTTGGGCTAACCCGGGTTACAAACATTCTGGCCATCACTTTTGACCGTAGCGGCGAGTGGCCCGGCCCGCTATCACACCGCGAAGGAATCCTCATGTGGGCGGCCCATCCCGCCTTCTTTTGGCGGGATGGGGTTTTTCGTGCGTAGCCCAGACGAGTCTCCAACAGCAAGATTCCGGTGCCCCATTCAAGGGCGCTTCGCTCCCTTGAGTGGGAACTTTCCTCATAGGTGGCCCATATAGCCCTGATTCGAGATATGTGGGGCATTGCTTCGTATCAGGGCGCGACTTCAGTCGCGCCGAACAGATGCAGATAGAAACTCATTTCCGATCTGCCGAAGGCCTGCGCGCAGGTCGCAGACTGAAGCGCAAGAAAAACAAACCGGCGTATCATACCTGCATGTCTCTCCAGTTCACCGCCGTTTTTCGCCGCGTCCCCGAAGGCTACGTTGCTTTTGTCGAGGAGCTTCCCGGCGCAAACACCCAAGGCGCCACACTCGATGAGGCGCGCACCAACTTACAGGAGGCCGTCACCCTCGTCATCGAGGCCAATCGAACCCTCGCCCAGGAATCTGTCTCCGGCCAGGACGTGATTCGCGAATCCCTCAAGGTTGGGGCGTGAAGCGTCGCCTGCTTGTCCATCACCTAGAGCAAAATGGCTGCGAGTTGTTACGCGAAGGAGCCAACCACTCCATTTATGTGAATCGCGCGGCCGGCAAAACTTCGGCTGTGCCCCGGCACACCGAAATCAACGACTTCCTCGCCCGCAAAATCTGTCGCGACTTGGCAATCCCGCAACCGTGATCCGTTGTCCGGTGGCAGGTGGCCCGGCCCACTATCACACCGCGAAGAAATCCTCATGTGGGTGGCCCATCCCGCCTTCGTTGGCGGGACCCTGCCCTGAGCGAAGTCGAAGGGTGGGGCTTTTCGGGCCTGGCCCAGCCAAACTCTAACAATCAAGATTCGCCTGCCCCATTCCAGCGAACACAGCGAGCTTGAGCGGGGACTTTTCTTCCTGTGTGGGCCATTGCTTCGTATCAGGGCGCGACTTCAGTCGCGCCGAACAGATGCAGATAGAAACTCATTTCCGATCTGCCGAAGGCCTGCGCGCAGGTCGAAAACCGAAGCGCACAAAAGAGAAAGACAAGACCGCACCCCTCCCCGCTATCACACCGCGAAGAAACCCTCATCTGGGTGGCCCATCCCGCCTTCTGTTGGCGGGCTGGGGCTTCTCGTCTGGTCGCCCAGCCAAACCTCCAACATCAAGATTCGTCTGCCCCATTCAAGCGAGTACAGAGCTTAAGGAGGACTTGTTTGAGCCCGGAGGGCGACACAATCGTAGCCCGGCTTAGCCTGACCTGAGCCAAGTCTCAGGGTCAGAGCCGGGAACAATAGCGAATAGATCAATTCCTCTCCGCCGAAAGCCCGCGCGCAGTGAGCGTAGCGAACGACGCCCACAGAAGTGCCGCTCGACTCGGGGAGTCTTGGGTAACGCCATGGGAAGTTCGTCGTCGGTTGTTGCCTGCTCGGCACGACAAATATCAAAGGCCCTACGCCACAGCCAACTTTAAGCCGTTGATCCATGCCGTGTGCGGCCGTTGCGCTGTTTAGCGCTTTTTCTTTTTGGCGGCTGTCCGTCCTGCGCCCTTCTTGGGGATTTTTGGCTTTGTCGCTTTCTTCGGCGGGGCCTTGTGTTTCTTCGCGGTCGCGTGTGTCCTGCGCTCCCGCTTCTTGTGCTTCTTGGGAGGAGGTACGGGTGTCGGTGTTGGTGTCGGCGGTGGTGTTGGGGTGGTCGTTCCTCCGAGCGCCTTCAGAATCGCCGCCCCATCCGGACTGCCCCAGCCCGTGCAAGCGTCCCAGCCGGGCCGGGCGCTATAGTCGCCGTTGTTGCCCGAGGTAATGTCGTTAAACGTTCCCGTTTGCAAGGCAATCGTCTGGTACAAACTTGGATTCAGATATCCCACCGCTTTGCCCAGCGACTGGTTGCACAGTGCCAGCAGTCCCGCCCACAGCGGAGCCACTGCGCTCGTCCCTCCCACGGCGAAACTCGACCCATCGACTTGCACTTCGTAGCCGGTCGTCGGGTCGGCATCGCCGGCCACGTCCGGCAGCCCTCGTCCCGCGAGCTTTCGTCCCGGCGACACGCTGACTCCCGACTGCCATGACGGCACCGCGAACGTCGCGCTCACGCCGCCCCCGGTCGCGCCTTCATTCTTCGCCAGCTCGTTCCACACCACTTCTTTTGTGATCTTGCTGCCCGAGAGCGTGAGCGTTGTTCCGCCACACGCCAGCGCGTACGGGCTCGACGCTGGAAAGTCCACATGGTCCTTGCCGTCGCCCACTCCGTCGTCGGAACCGTTGTCGCCCGCGGCGACGCACACGGTCACCCCGACGGCGGCCGCCGCCTGCAGCGCGCCGTTATACGACTTCAGGGATTGCGCTGTCCAGCTCGACTCCGGCCCGCCCCAACTGATCGACACCACCGACGGCTTGTTCACCGTATCGTTCACCGCCCGGTTGATCGCGTCCAGAAATCCCGAGTCGGAGTTGGGTGCGAAGTACACAACGATGTGCGCCCGCGGCGCCACCGCGCCGGCGACCTCGATGTCGAGCATGACTTCCGTATCAGGACCATTCGTGCTGCCGGTCGGCGCGTTCTGCGCGCCATCCACCGAAACCGCGGTAACCGTCGGCGCCGGAGAAACGCCCAGTCCGCTGAAATACTTGTTGAGGTCAGCCTGTTTGAATCCGCCGCCCAGCTCAATCAGGGCGATCGCCTCGCCCGCACCGGTCAAGTTAGCGGGAAAGCTGTAGGCCTTGGCCACCTGCAGCGCTGTCAGCGCTCCTGCCGCGGCGCGTGGACTCGCCTGTCCACGCTGTCCCACCCGAAAATGCGCCTTGGCCTGCGGACGGTCGTCCAATCCATGCACGCTGACTACCACCTTGCTCAACTCTTCGGGAATGGAGATGTCGCCGGTGCGGTGGCGGAACGTGCGGCCTTCGAACTCATAGCGCTCCAGCCCGGTCTGGAACGCCTGGCTGAAGTCGCCGGTTTTCCCCGTCAGCACCAGCGAGCGCGCTCCCAGGTTGACCTGTCCAACCGACAGATTGTGCGCCGCCGCAAACGCGCTTACCTTCTGCACATCTTTCGGGTCGGCGCCGTAACGCGCGGCATAGTCTTCGCGCGAGATGCGTTGGCCGCTGGCGACGAGGTTATCCAGCGACGGCTGCTTCTTGCCCGCCGCGCGCGGCCGCAGCGTCACGGTGACCTGTATCACCTGGTTGGGATCGACTGCGCCGGTCTTCACCGCACCAGCCAACGGCTTGCGCTCGCTTCCCGGCAGCTTCGTGTACTTGCTGTTAGACATGTTCAAGGTCCTTCGACGGAGGCGCTCTGATGGATGGGGATTATGGCCCTTCGCCAACCAGAAAGCAAGCCACCAAAGCGGCGGATGCCCGCTCCGTCGCGGAACAGGAGCGTCATGATCGACAGCAGACCGACGACCAGATAGACCGGCAAAAGACAACCGCGATCGTGAGCATATGTCTCGACGCAGTGCGCCTGCCGGCCGGAAAGGCTGGGCGGCGAGCGCTGGCGGTTGCTGGAATAGGAGACACGCGGGACGGCCGTTCGCAAGGGAAAAATTGGGGCGGTGTTTACAAAAATATTCCACGCGAAACATTCCCAAGATTGGAATTTACTTCCGCATTGGGAACGTGTCCCGAGCGATGCGCCACCCGCCGCGCCCTCGGTTGGAGGTTGGAACGAAAAACCCTACTCAAGCTCGCTTGAATGAGGCAGCGGATTCAAGCTTTTGGTTGAGAGGGCACTCTCTAGGCCGCCTGCACTAAATCGTTCATGGCGAGAAAGTTGAATTGCGAGCACACTGATGCTAAGTTGTCCCAACACATGCTTCTTTTATAGAACTGGCTTCGCATGAACCCTCCCGAGTCCAATGCCGCAGTCTTCGATGTGTTCCTGTGCCACAACAGCGAGGACAAGCCAGCAATTCGCGAGATCTCACGGCAGTTGAAGGGAAAAAACATTAAGCCGTGGCTGGACGAAGAACAAATCAGGCCCGGAACCTCGTGGCAAACCGCACTCGGAGAACAAATCGGAAGCATTAGTTCAGCGGCCGTGTTTGTGGGTGAGAGCGGTTTTGGCCCCTGGCAGAGTCAGGAGATCCAGGCTCTTCTGAGCCAATTCGTGCAGCGTCAGTGTCCGGTCATACCCGTGGTCTTGCCCTCAGCCAAAGGAGCGCCCGAGCTTCCCTGGACGCTAGCTAATCTCAACTGGGTGGATTTCCGGGCGACCGATTTGGATCCTCTCAAGCAACTTATATGGGGAATTACTGGGCAGAAACCCCTCGATCAGTCCCATGATCCGTGCTCATGCATTTCGGTATCACATCCAGAGTCTAGTTTAAAAGAGCTACTTCCCCGCAAGGACAAGGTAGTGATCGAGCTCCGGCTTCCGGGGAACTTCGATGAGTTCTCTGAGAAAGAGCGGGATAAGATCCTTTCCGGACTCTATTCTCTTTTGGAAGTTGGTGAAGTTCACGTAACACGAACAATGGCCGGCAGCATTCGATTGCACCTTGAGCTAAGACCTGAAGATGCCGATAAGATTTACGCTGCGGCACACAGTGGTCAGCTCGCCGCTTTGGGCATCGCCGAGGCGAGACTCTACCCCGCAATCGCCGTTCCCCCTGACGCGGAGCAGCGCTCCCAACTCCTCATCCTCCTCGATCAAATGAAAGAAACTTGGGTCGACGGCGCGCTTAAAAATTCTCTCTACACTGAGGCGTTGATATCGTTGGGAAAGCGCCCAATGGAGGAAGCTGTTGAGCCGCCGTGGAAGCAGGTTGTTGAGCTCTCGAGCCAGCGCTGCCTGCTGATCCCCGAGAATCGCGACATCGCCAAGATCTTTGATGCAACGGGTCTGCTGCTGATCTTGGGAGAGCCCGGTTCGGGCAAGACCACGACTCTGCTCGAACTGGCGGCCAATCTCATCAATCGGGCTGAATCCGATGCGAAAGAAAGGGTTCCGATTGTATTGAACCTCTCGAGCTGGAGGAAGCAACAGCCGTTGGCAGAGTGGATAGCGCTGGAGATGTCCGAGAAGTATCGGGTACCCTTAAGAGTAGGGCGCAACTGGCTACGGCAAGGCTATCTTGTGCCACTGCTGGATGGGCTGGATGAAGTCCGGACTGCGCTTCAGCCCGATTGCGTGGCGGCGATCAACGATTTCATTGATGTGAACGAGCCCGCTGGTGTGGTGGTTTGTTGCCGCCTCATGGAGTATCAGTGGCTCCCCAAGCGCTTGAAATTGAACGGAGCCATTTGCATCGAACCCCTAAGCTCCGAGGAGGTCAGCGATTATCTCCTTAAGGGCGGATCTAAATTGTCGGCGCTACGCGAGGCGGTAGACGCGGATCCGGTGTTACAGGAACTGACCCAGACACCGCTCATGCTCAGCATCATGAGTCTGGCTTGTCAGGGTGCTGAAGGTAATGAACTGGCCACCCATAAAGGGAATTCAGTAGAAGAGCGCCGAAAGCACATCCTTACCCTCTACGTTAAACAGATGTTCCGACGCAAGGGGACTACTTCTGTCGGGTTTCCAAAAGAGAAGATCATCAGTTGGCTCTCGTGGCTAGCTGAAGAGATGAGGAAACATTCGCAGTCAGTGTTCCTGTTAGAAGGACTCTTACCGAGTTGGTTGGGTACAAGAACCCAACGGGCTGCATACGGAACCGTTGTAGCTTTGAGCTTTGGGGCAATCTTTGCGCTAACCGTCGGTCTAAGCGTCGGGCTGACTGTCGGGCTGGGCAGCAAGCTCGCCATCGACGGGCTGATCGCTGGGCTAGGCAGCGGTCTCGTCTTCTGGGCAAGTGTTAGTGTTGGAGTCGGGCTGGGTTGTTGGTCGGAATCGCCCTGGAAGAATGCCGTTATCAGCGGATCGGTAGTCGCTCTGATCTCCGGTCTAATGTTCGGTCTGATAATCGGTCTGAGTGGCTACGGCCGGGCGCCGACCAGGGTGCCAATTACCTACCCCCCGCTCGAGGGGGCGTTCTACGGTCTGATCTTCGGGTTGATTATCGCACCGATTGGGGGGGTAGGAGTCGGGTCGCTAAATGATATTACCTTGGTGGAGAGTATAACTTGGAACTGGAGGCAGTTTCGGAAGAAGACGATTCCTGGCTTGATCGCTGGGCTGATGTTCGGACTGCTCATCGCGCTGATTGGGTTGGTGAACGAGATTTTGAGTATGCGCCCTCGCTATGAGGGGGGGGTGTTCCTTGTCATATTCATCATCGTCACGCTCGTTTATGGGCTGATTTTTGGTTTTTTCTTCGCCCTGATCAGCGGGTTGCTTGGTGGATTGACCGATACAGGCAAAGTGGGCAAGGCACTCCCGAATCAGGGCATTAAGCTGTCGCGAAGGAATTCTTTGGTTGTGTTCCTCGTGACTCTATTGACCTTAGGACTGATCGGCGCGGTCATTGGCGGTGTGATCGGCGGGCTGAGCGGTGCACTGGTGATTGGACTGATTGTCGGGTTGACTCTCGGCCTAGTCTGCGGAGTGTTCGTCGGTCTGATCGTTGGGCTAAACCGAGGCGGGGCAGCCGTCGTTAAGCATTATGCGTTACGACTGATTCTTTGGCGGAATGGGTACACGCCTCTCCGGTTTGTCCCGCTTCTTGACCAATGCGCAAGGTTGGTTCTCCTGAAGAAAGTCGGAGGTGGCTACATCTTCGTTCACCGCATGTTGCTGGAATACTTCGCAGACTTGGCGCCGCAAGCTGAGGTAGTTGGGGATTGAATAATGCCAGACGGCCGGATATCGCTTCAATGCCAAGTGAGAGGAATGTGCAAACGGGCGAAGCGTGATGCTTCCACCCTTTTTGGAGGGGCGTTGTCGACACGGCTTAGGCCGTGCCCTTTCAACACAAGGAAAGTGCGTTACGGCACGGTTGAAGGCTCGCCCTCCCGAGCTACTCCCTCCTCAGCAGCAGCACGGGCTCAACCATAAACGCGTGGTTGTTGATCTTCTCCACCGCGCGGCCGACGTTTGGCTCTGACACCGGCTCGACGGTGAAGAACAGCGACAGGCGCTTTTGGGCGAGTGCGGTTCCTGCTGCACGGAGTCGATGTTCATGCCTTCGCGCGCCAGCACTTCGGCGACGCGCGCGATGATGCGCGGTTCGTCGTGAATCATCAGGCGAAGATACCAGCTTGCGGGCTGGGGCTCGGGGACGATGGCGAGTTCGTTGGGATCGAGGAATCCGGCCACGTTCTTTGCGCTGAGTCGTCCTGGGGCCAGGTCGCGGGCAATCTCCACTAAATCCGAGACAACAGCCGCTCCTGTCGCGTCACCTCTCTCAACACTCTCGTCGGGTGTTAACCCAACGTGACCGTCTGCGCCAGGGATACGCTGACGCTGAAACCGCTTTGGCGCTGCTGGCCACCCTATCCCAGCACCCGGCGTTGGTTTTTGACCCGGGCCTCAACTCTCGCGCGTGACGGCACTCTTCCAACCTGCATTATCCCAGCCTGCCTTTCCTGCCGTGCCGCTCCGGCGAGGATGAGCCCGCCGCCTCGCTGTCGCCGCCTGCGCCCTTGGTCTCATAAAAAAAGTAATTGCGGCAGCTCCAATTGGCCTTAAGCTATCTTGACCCCAACAGGGAATCCCGGTTGTGCAGCTATTCAGGCGTGGGAGACTCCGGAGGAAGCCACTTGTCCCAGCGGGCGCCTCGCGATCTCCTGCAAGACACTTCCGCCAGCCCTATACACGAAGGAGGATCTATGTCGTTTGGAAGCTTCTTGAAGAATTTCTTCTCCAAGGCCAATCCCCACAAACTCGCCGGTGGCCTCGCCGTTGCCAAGACCGCCCTTGAAGGTCTCAACAACATCGAGCACTGGCCGTGGTTTCCTCAGTTCGAGACTGCCTCCACCACCGCCATCAACGCACTCACCAACTGGCAGCCGGGTCAGCCGACAACCGAGATCACTCAGGCACTCAACTCTGCTGTGGCTATTCTCAACGGCGTGGAAGGCTTGAGCGCCAAAGACAAGTCCACCGTCTCGGTCTTCGTCACTGCCGCCGAGGCCGCACTTGCTTTCTTGGGATGACGGTTGTCCCTGGGTGTTGAGGCTGGTCCCACCATCGGACTGGCCGACAGAGCTCCGGCGCGGCCAGTCCGAATTTACTCGACTGCCGCGCCACTCCCGCTTCGCGGCACGCTCGCCATCGTCCCCGGCTGCCCGTGCTCTCCGCCGGCAACCGGCAACTGGTGACTGGCTACGGGCCACTGGGAAACAGATACCCCGCCAGCATCTTCTTCATCTCGCCTACAATCCGGTCGCGCTCTTCGCGGGTTGGCTGTTCATACCCATACGCAATCAGCCGCTCGCCCGCCTCGCTCACCACCCTGAGTGCCAGGTCCAGCTCCCCATGATCCGGAATCCCCAACTGCTCCGTCATGAAGCTCTTCAGCATCGCCGGTAGTCCCAACCTGGGCGACGACTCGCGCTCCTTCGTCGCAGCGCTGATATGCCTCCCGAACGACAGCGTCCGAAAATCTGCGTGTTCGTCCAGGTAGGCAACATACGCGTCCACCACCTGCTCCAGCACCTGCCCGGGACGAAACTCTTCGAGGTGCCGCATATCCTGTTCCACCTTCGGCATGACCTCGTTTTCGATCACCCGCTTAAAACGCTGCACATGTCGTACCGCTACTGCGTCCAGAATGGTCTGCTTGTCCGGAAAAAAGCGATACAGTGCCCCCACCGAGATTCCAGCTTCGGCCGCGATCCGCGTCGTCGTGAGTTCTTCCAGCGGCATCCTGCACAGCAGGGAACTGGCCGCATCCACCACCCGGTGGATGGTTTGCAGGCTTCGGGGCTGCGTCGGCACGCGCCGCGACCCCCTCGCGTCAATCACCCCTTCGAGCTGCTCCGCGAACGCTGCAAAACTACCTCTCGATCCGTCATGCTCGGTCATTGGTTTGGTCCGTCCCTGTCCTTTGGTCCCTCGCGCACTATCGGCTCGTGTGGTGGTCTTCCTCGACCTGATCGCTAGGCTTTGTCCGGATGTCGTCCGTTCGCCAGCTCAGTCCGCCGATCCGGGGTCGTCATATATACGTTCGTCGGCCTCCGCCCAGCCGTCGCCAAGTGCCTGGTCGCCTGCCACCGTGTTGACATGTTTTCACGGTTGGGATAAAAACGAAAGCGAATTCGCTTTCGCTTTTGGGA
>Ga0335071_10004399_pt1 | contig 14697 bp, 14 predicted proteins | sample Lox_Sample_15_FD_206724 | JGI IMG/M metagenome (GOLD analysis project Ga0335071, IMG submission 206724) | Soil microbial communities from Loxahatchee National Wildlife Refuge, Florida, United States - Lox_Sample_1.5 | ecosystem: Environmental > Terrestrial > Soil > Wetlands | place: USA... | reverse complement strand
GTGTTCGTGGTGTCGAACAGTTTGCGCCTGCGCCGGGCGAAAATATGAGATTCACGAAAGACAAACCCGGATAGGCACAGATCGAATCGGACGACTTAAAAACCACTTTTATCTGTGTTCATCTGTAGTTCCATAACTCTTGATCCTTTGAAAGGTAGGAAAGCATGGAAAAAGATCCTGTTTGCGGCATGCTGGTCGATCCGAAGACGGCGGCCGGCAAGTCCGAGTACAACGGCAAGACCTATTACTTCTGCGCCCCCGGGTGCAAGAAGGATTTCGACAAGGACCCCGGGAAATACCTGGGCGAAGCCGGCAAGAACGCCGCCAAGATGCATTAGGAAACTGGCGGGATGGATCGTCCTGCCTGTCCCCGCAAAGGCGACGGATGCCCGACCATTTCACCATCGAGGAAGCCCGGAAGACCCTCAGGGAGATCCTGCCCTGGATAGAGGAGGTCATGACCATCCGGGATGCGATCCTGCGCCTCCAGCCGGAGAACTGGCCGCTCGTCCAGAGCACGGCCGGGAACGGCGGAAGCCCGGAAGCCAGCCGGCTGGTCAAGGACTTCGACCGCCTCGACCGCCTGGTGCATCGCATCCAGGCGACCGGGGCGATCCTCAAGGACATCGACCGGGGGCTGCTCGATTTTCCGGCCTTTCGGAACGGCCGGGAAGTCTACCTGTGCTGGATGTACGGCGAGCAGGACCTGGCTTTCTGGCACGAGGTCGAAGCCGGCTTTGCCGGGCGGCAGCCGTTGTCGAGCTTTTGAGCAGGACGATCGGTTACCAAAAAAAATGTGGAGCGGGATACCATCCGCTCCACATTTGGTTAAACCGAATTTTGTGATTTCACTCCATCCGGCGGACTGGCCGATCCGGAAATGCCCTTATTTCCAGGCTTTCAGGTGATAGATGTTGTTATAGGCGACAGCCATGTTTCCCAGGGCGAGGATGCCCGTCCCGGCAGGCAGGTTATCCGCAGTGATCGTCACGGTGCGCGATTCGGAATAATAGCCGGTCCAGCGCTCGAATGCGATCTTCATGGCCGGGATGGAGACGTGGGCCGTCGGGATGACCAGGCGCGGCTGGAGCTGGTCCATCAGGTTGAAGCCTTTCATGTTGGCCGCGCTCATGCCGGAGAAGCTGTTCTCGAACTGGGTGATGGCGACATCCAGCTTGCCGAGGGCGGCGAGCTGGTCGGCCGTGAGGGCGTCCTGGCCGATGTCGCCGAAGTGGGCGATCCGCAGCCCGCCGGTCTCGATCAAGTAGATGTAATTCGTGCCGTTCTTGTCCAGCAGGGGATCGCCGGCGTTGTGGGCGGAGGCGATGCACGTAATGGTCACGTCGGGCAGGACGATCTTCCCGGTCGTTTCCAGGAGCTGCTGGCCGGGGAATTTATCGGAAAAATCCTTGTAGTAATGGTCGCTGTGCAGGTGGGTGGTCAGGAGGATGTCGTTCGCCGTGGGCTGCTCGAGGAAAAGGGCCGGATTGACGACGTCGATGTAGATGTGCCGGCCGGCCGAGGTAACCAGCTCGAACTGGGCATTGTCCTCGTAGGTCAGGCTGACACCGGCTGCTTTCGGCGCAGCGGCCTTACCGCAGCCCGCCAGCAGGAAAGTGAAAATGGCCAGGAAAAGGAATGTCCGTTTCATGCGATCCTCCAGGTGAATTGTTTCGACCAGTATATGCGTTTCCGGACGGGCATGGAAGAACCAGCCGTCAGGGTTCCTCTGCGGATCGTAAACGGTTACTTGCGAAAGCCCTGGAGCGTCTCCAGGTACTCCTCCGGCCGGCCGATGTCGAAGCGCTGGCCGTCGATGACCAGCCCGAGGAAGCCGTCCTCCTGGCGCAGGTGGTCGAGCGCCGGCGTCAGTTGGAACTCGCCCCTTTCCCGGACGTTGTTCCGGATGGCTTCTTCCAAATAGTCGAAGACCTTCGGCGACAGGATGTACTGTCCGAACAGGGTCAGGTATTCGCCTTCCGGCAGGCCGGCCACCCGCAGGTTGGTGCGGGCGTAATCCGGGGTCGGTTTTTCGGTAATCTCACTCAGGTTGAGCAATCGCCCATCCTCCAGCCAGACCCCGGTGACGGTCCCGAAACTGCCGATCTGCGCTTCGGATGTCCGGCGGACCCCTACCAGGCTTTTGCCGTGCTGACGGTGGGCCGCGAGCATCTGGCGGGCGCAGGAAGCCTGCCCCTCCGACCGGTAGATGTGGTCGCCGAGCATCAGCAGGAAGGGTTCATCCCCAACGGCCTGGCGGGCGCAGTACACGGCGTGGCCGAAGCCCTCCTGGGCGTCCTGGGTGACGAAGCTGACCCGCCGGCCCATTTCCAGCAGGTGGCGGGAATACTCCTGGAAGGCTGGCGGGAGTTTGTTGTAGTTCTCGATGGAGATCTGGTCGGCGAAGAAGGAGCGGAACTCCTCCAGGTCGTCCTTCTGGACGATGATGACGACCTCCTCCACCCCGGCCTCCAGGACCTCCTCGACGATCAGGAGGATGGCGGGTTTGGCGATTCCGTCCCGGTCGACGATCGGGAACAATTCCTTCTTGGTGGCTTTGGTGGCCGGGAAGAGGCGCGTCCCGAAGCCGGCTGCCGGGATGACGGCCTTGCGGACCTTTTGCTGCGGGCTGATGGTCAGGCGTAGACCCGGGAGGTGCAGGTCGCCTTCGAGGATCTCGATGACCGCCTTCTGGTCCGCGGCGGAACGGCACAGGAACTGGGCGGTCCCGTCGCCCTGGGAACCCACGCCCTTGCCGCCCCAGATGTGCGGACGGAGGGCCGGCTCCGCCAGGAGGCGATGCAGGACCGGCGAGGCCAGCTCCTCGGGACAGGCCGGGGCGGCGTAGCGGTCGAAAAGGGCCTGGGCCTCGGTCATCAGGGCGCCCAGGCGTTCGGCGTCCGAGGCCTTCAGGGCCTCCACGGCCTGCCCGACGACGCGCCGGTTGATCGGCCCGAGCAACTCCTGGACGCCGCGCTGCAGCTCGGTCTCGGCGAAGGGATAGCAATGGTTGAGGCGGTTCAGGATCTCCAGGGTGTTCTTCTTCGCCTGCAGGTCGACGATGACGAAGTAGAGCGGCTGGTCGACCTGCAACTCGGTCGTTTCGAGGCGCTCGCCGTCGAAGGTCATCAGGACGGGCCGGTTGCCGAAGGCGCAGCCCTGGTCCATGCGGCCGCAACGGGAGGGGGTGGTGATCTCGCCCTGGTAGGCCAGCTCCATCTCCCCCCGCGTGGTCAGCTTGAGGTCGTAGATACGGTTGAAGGCTCGCGCCGTCAGGACGGAGATGGCCGCGCTAGAGGAGAGCCCCTTCTTGATCGGCAGGTCGGTCTTGTAATTGTCGATCACCAGGCCGCGCACCCGGTAATTGGTCAGCACCTGGTAGGCCACGCCGGCGATGTAGCTCCAGAAGCCGCCTTTGCGGGCCTCTTCGAGCAAGGCATTGGGCTCCATGGGGATCTCGTACGGACCGCTGCGCTCCCCGGCCGGGGAGGTCGAAGTCAGCACCAACGAGGTCGGGTGCAGGCCGACCTCGGCGTAGATGCCCTGGTCGGTACCGGTCATCAGGGTGTAGCCTTTCTCGATGCCGGCGTTGATGCGCCGGTAGCCGCCGGCCCAGTCGGAGTGCTCGCCGACCAGGCAGATGCGGCCGGGTACGAAGATCCTCATGGCAGTTCCTTGTTCTCCAGGTCCGTTTCAGCGCGCTTGGGAAATGTTCATTCCCAGGAGATATCCGGCGAACGGTAGAAGGCGATCCCCCGCGCCTGCAGCCGCGGTCCGTGGGCGGCCAGACGCTGGCGGTATTCATCCCAACTGCGCGCCTTGGCCGGCGTCCAGGCGATTTCGGCGTAGCCGGGCAAGCGCGGGAAGATAAGATAGTCCAGGTCGGCGGTCGTGACGGCCGTCTCGCTCCACAGCGGGGCTTCGATCCCCAGGATGGAGGCCTCCGCCACGCCTTCGAGCATCGTCGCCGGATCCCACTCGTAGGCTTCCCGGACCGGGATGTATTTTTTGGTCCAGTCCTGGCCCAGGAGGGTGTCAGGATCGTATTTGATGTCCATGTAGGCGTGCGTGGCCGGCGAGAGCACGAATTTCCGGCCTTGTTTGGCGCCCTTCAGCGCCCACTCCTTGTTCCACCAGAACTGGACGACCGTCTCGGGCAGCAGCCTGGCCTTGGCGATCTCCTCCCAGCCGATGCAGGTCTTGCCGTGGGCCTTGACGATCTCCTGGACGCGCTGGACGAAATGGACGTAATCGTCCTCCGGGGTGGAATGGGCCTCGTCGCCGCCGATGTGGAAGAAGGGACCCGGGGTCAGGCCGGCGATCTCGCCGATCACTTCGTCCAGGAAGCGGTAGGTCGCTTCGTTGTGGATGTCGAACGAGCTGAAGCCGACCTCGGTGCCCGTGTACAGCTCGGGAGCGGTCCCGGCCCTGTTCAGCTCGGGATAGCAGGCCAGGGCGGCGTTGGTGTGCCCGGGCATGTCCACCTCCGGGAGAATGGTGATGAACCGCTCGCGGGCGTACGCGACCAGGTCCAGGTATTCGGCCTGGGTGTAGAAGCCGCCCGGGTCGCGGTTGACCGAGTAGCAGCTGCCGAGCCGGGTCAGCTCCGGGCGGCTCCTGATCTCCAGCCGCCAGCCCTGGTCGTCCGTCAGGTGCAGGTGGAGGAGGTTGAACTTGTACCCTGCCAACTGGTCGATGAAGCGCTTGACCTCGGCCGGCTTGAAGAAATGCCGGGCCACGTCCAGCATGGCGCCCCGCCAGGCGAAGCGCGGCTGGTCGCGGACGAGGACGGCTTCGACCGTCCACGGCCCCGGTTGGGTGGACTTTGCCTCGACGGCCGGCGGGAACAACTGCAGCAGGCTCTGGACGGCGTAGAAGAGACCCGCCGGCCGGAAAGCCGAAAGGCGAGCCCCATCCGGCCCGAGGCGCAGCTCGTAGCCTTCCTCGCCCAGCCCGGGATCGGCGTCTGTCAATTCCAGGGAGATCCCGGCGGAACCGTTCTCTGGCGGGTCCGCCGGGACCGGCAGCGGGAAGCCCGTGGCAGGGCGGAGCCGGGAGGCCAGGTATTCTGCGATGCGTTTGGCGTCCGCCCCGCCGGTGGGGGCGTGGAGGACCGTCTGGCCGGTCAGGGTGAAGGTCCCTTCGGCGGGGGTGACCGAGACCGGGCGTGGAATGATCGCGTTCATGGTGTTTGCAGGCATCCTTGTGGTGAAATCGATAGAGGAATTGTAACTTATCTTCGCCCGATTCAGGCGATGTAGACAGGGAAATCGCCGGCCAAAAACCGGTCCGGCCCTGCCTCCGGGGAGGTGTATACTTGCCGCTTGTATCTTCGAGGAGAATCGACGCATGAACAAAGGCATCTGGTATGGGATCGGCGCTTATCTGGCCTGGGGAATTTTTCCGATTTACTGGAAGTGGCTGCACGTCGTCCCGGCGGTGCAGTTGATCTCGCATCGCATCATCTGGTCGTTCGTCCTGGTCGCCATCATCCTTTTCGTCACCCGTCAGTGGAAGGCCTTCCGGGCGGCGATCACCGGCCGGCGCGTCCTGCTGATCTACCTGGCCTCGGCGATCCTGCTCAGCATCAACTGGCTGACTTACGTCTGGGCGGTCAACGCCGGCTACGTCATCGAGACGAGCCTGGGTTATTTCATCAACCCGCTCCTGAGCGTGCTGTTGGGCGTGATCTTCCTGCACGAGCACCTGCGCCCCTGGCAGTGGGCCACGCTCGGCCTGGCGACCGTCGGCGTGGTCTACGCCGCGGTGGCTTACGGCCAGTTCCCCTGGATCGCCCTCACCCTGGCGTTTTCGTTCGGCCTGTACGGACTGGTCAAGAAGACCGCCCCGCTCGGCTCGCTCTACGGCCTGACCCTCGAGACGGGCATCCTGTTCGTCCCGGCGGTCGCTTTCCTGGTCCTGGAGGAATTCGCCGGGAAGGGGGCTTTCCTGCACACCGGCTCCGTCGACGACCTGTTGATGATCGGCGCGGGCGTGGTGACGACCGTCCCGCTGCTCATGTTCGCCTCGGCTGCCCAGCGCATCCCGCTTTCGACCGTCGGCGTGCTCCAGTACATCACCCCGACGATGCAGTTCCTGCTCGGCCTGCTCCTTTACCGGGAGCCGTTCACGCGTGCCCACCTGGTCGGTTTCAGCATCGTCTGGCTTGCCCTGCTCATCTTCTGGCTGGAGGGGTACCTGGCTACGAGCCGCCGGCGCAGGCTCGAAGCGGCCGCGGCCGGGAAATGAGGCTCTTCTCTCCATCAATGCCCCGATGAATCAGAATGTCCGGAAGGATTTCCTTCCGGACATCTTTTTTCTATCCATATCGACGATCCGGTGGCTCAGTCGCCGCTTTGGCGGACCTTGCCGGAGCCGGCGATGGTCGTATTGACCTTGGGCGTTCCCGAGTAGACCACGTCGCCGGAGCCGAGGATGGTCACGTCGAGCGTCTCGGAGACGGCCAGCTGGCTGCTGCCCGAGCCGGTCTGGCGGATGGTGGCGGTCTGGCTGTTCAATCCGCCCGCCAGGTAATCGCCGGAGCCCAGGATTTCGATGTGCTGGTCGCTGACTTCGCCGCTCAGGCCGAAGTTGCCGGAGCCGGCAATGGTGCCGTTCAGGCTGGTCGCTTTCAGCGAGGCGAGCTGGATGTTCCCGGAGCCGGCCAGGTTGGCGGTGAGCGTATCGCTCGTTACGGCGCCCAGCTGGACGTTCCCGGAGCCGGCCAGGTGGATGTCCACGCTGGAGGCCTGGATGCTGCCGGTCGTGATGTCGCCGGAGCCCAGCAGGGAGGCGCTGAAAGCGGTCGACTGGATGTCGCCGGCCAGGAAGTTACCGGAGCCGGCCAGGGTGATGGCGTCCACCTTGGGGCTGGTCACGTAGAACTTGATTGGTCGGGTGGGTTGGAGGCTGATGCCCATGTACTGGTCCTTGAGGCCGATCGTCAGGGTGCTGCCCTTGACGCTGGTGTCGAAGTACTGGATCAGGTTATCCTCGGCTTCGATCCGGACCGAGGTCGTCGCGCCCTGCGTGACGTAGACGTCGCCGATGCCGGCCAGGGTGATCTGGGAGAAATCGCCGACGTTGCGGGTCTCCGATACCACCTTGCCGGAGCCTGCGACCATCTGGAACGCGCAGCCGGAGAGCAGGATTGCAATCAGGACGATGGCGCTGGGAAGATAAATTCGTTTGTTCATGACAGATATCCTTTCTGAGATCATTTACGGAGAGTGACGGCCCGGGTTGCAGGCATTGCGGGCAGGCTTGCCGGGCCATCACTCAGGGCTAATCCGGGACATATTTCAGCCGGCTTTGTCCTCGCTGGAACGCTTCTGCAAAGCCGTGACGACCAGCACGATGCCCAGGCCGAGCACCAGGGCCGGACCGATCAGGCGGGTGAGCCAGAAGCTGGTCACCAGGAAGGACGACATGGCGGCGAACCCCAGCCCGGCCAGGCCGCACAGGATCAAGCCGGCCAGCTTCAGGCCTTCGCTCTTCCGGGCCAGGCCGATGACGAGCAGCGGCAGGCCGACGGCGAACGGTTCCACGGTCCACAGGGCGGCCCAGGAGCTCCAGTAGCCGGTGGCGGCGCAGAACTGCAGCACCAGGCCGGTCAGGCCGATGATGGAAGCCGGGATTGCCAGCCAGGGGATCTTCATGAAGATCGCCATCAGGACGAAGCCGAGCGCCACGCTGAGCACTTCCAGGGGCCAGAGAGTGGCCCAGATGGACCAGTTCCCGCCGACGCTGGCGACGTAAAGGAGCATGCCGGTGGTGAGGGTCGGGATCCCCGGGATGAACAACCCGCTCAGGCCGCGCTGTTTCATGAAGATGAAGGGCGGCAGGCAGAACAGGAGCCCGGCGCCGACGACGATGATTGGCCAGGCGCGGAAGCCCAGCAGGGTCCCGCCGCCAATCGCCTGAACGAGCAGGTTGCCGGCCAGGGCCAGTACGCCGAGCACGATCAGGGTGACGCCGATGAGTAGAGAAGCTTGCTTTTGCATTTGAACCTCCTTATGGTTCAGCGAATGATTTGGGCCGCGTTGAATACAACTGGCGGCTTTCGTGAGCTGCTTGCACCAGGAACTGGCGCCAGTGAAGAATGATGCCGGGATTGTTCAGTTGCTGATCAGGCTGGTTTGACGATTCCGATGAGCAACGAAAGGACGATGATGAACACTGCCACTGCGACCATCACGATCCCGACCCGCCGGGCCAGCCAGAAGCCACGGTTGCCCTGGCGCTGGAGCATGAAGGGCATGATGATGCAGACTCCCAGGAGGATGGGTTCGAGCGGCCAGAAGACTTTCCACTGGCTCCACCAACCGGTCAGGGTGTAGTACGAGAACAGCAGGCCGTTTCCCATCACGATGCCGGCAGGGATGATCAGCCAGGGGTTGGCCAGGGCGGCCATCAGGCCGGCCAGCAGGATGCTTACTGCCAGGAGTTCCGTCGGCCAGCCGCGCCCGAAGATCTTCCAGCCGAAGATGCCGCTCAACCAGATCAGGGTCATGTTGACGACCACGATCGCGCCGACGGAGTACAGGGTGGCGGCGGTGACGTGCTTGGGGGGAACTTCGCCATAGCGGGCCGGGGGCGTGAATACTGTCTTGACCTGGTCGGTGATCCGGGTCAGGCCGCTCTGGGTCTTGCGGCCGACGTTGATATCGGTATCGCCGGAGGCGAAACCGGGATCGGAGATGGCATCCCGGGCGTTGCCGGAGAAGACGGCCACCGGTCCGGGCGGGGTGGCGGAGGCGAGCGAGACCCGCTGCGGGACCGAAATCGTCTCCGGGACCTCGACCCCGGCTTCCCGGGCGGCTGCGTTCAGCGCTTCGGCCATCTCGGCCGCGCTCTGGAAGCGGTCTTCCGGCCGCTTTGCCAGGGCCTTCAGGGCAACCCGCTCGAATGCTTCCGGGAGGGTCGGCTCCATCGTGCGCGGCAGCGGCAGCGGGTCGTTGATGTGCTTCATCAGGATGGCCAGCGGCGTATCCGCGTCGAAGGGGACCTTCCCGGTCAGGGCTTCGTAATAGGCGATGCCCAGGGAGTAGATGTCGCTGCGCACGTCGCAGTGCCCGTCCAGGCCCTGTTCGGGGGCCATGTAATTGAGTGTTCCCATCAGCGCACCCGAGACGGTGTACTGCGTCCCGCCGACGATCTGGGCGATGCCGAAGTCCGTCAGGACGGCCTGGCCGCGCTTGGTCAGCATGATGTTGGCGGGCTTCAGATCCCGGTGGATGATGCCTTCCCCGTGGGCGTAGGTCAGGCCGGCCAGCACGTCGTTGAAGATGCGGACGATCTCGCCGAGGGGCAGGCGCTCGTTGCGCACCCGCAGGGAGTTCAGGTAGGCCTTGAGCGTATCGCCTTCGAGCAGCTCCATGACCATGTAATACAGATCGTCCTGGAAATCGAAATCGAAGATCTGGACGATGTTGGGATGGCGCAGGGCTGCGACTGCCCGGGCTTCCCGGCGGAAGCGGGCCAGGAACTCGACCTCTTCCACCAGATCGGAGCGCAGCACCTTGACCGCCACGTAGCGGTCGAGCTGCGGATGGTAGGCCTTGAAAACCTGGGCCATCCCGCCTCGCCCCAGGGGCTCGAGGATGCGGTATTTGCCGAGGGTGTGTCCTTCGAGAGAGAGGGGAGCCATGTTGATCTTTTTCTCGTTGGGTTTCGAAGTTTTCGTAGCCATGGGTCTCATCCGATGCCCAGATGATACCCGAGGCGGTAAAAATCAACCTATCATCCGGCTAACAGCCGGCTATTAAGTGACGATGAGCTGCGCGTCAACTTGGTGCAATCGGGGAGGGTCAACCCGCAGCCATTAGTTTGTATCCCAGCCCGCGCACGGTGAAGAGGAGCTGCGGGTTGGCGGGGTCGGTCTCGATGCGGGTGCGCAGGCGCCGGACCAGGTTCTCGATCTGGTAATCGAAGATCCCGCCGGCTTCGTATTCCGGCCAGACGGCGTGGCCGATGTCGTCCTTCGAGCAGACCTGGCCGCGCCGTTCGTAGAGGAAGGCCAGGAGGAGATATTCCTTGGGGGAAAGGGAAACGGCTTTGCGATTGACCCGCACCACTCCGGCGGTGGTGTCCACCTCCAGGTCTGGCACGGGGTTTTCGCGGGTGGTGGTATCCGGATCGTGGAAGATGAAGGTGACGTCGCCGACTTTGAGGCTGTCCCCATCCAATAGCGCCAGGCTGGTCAGGACGCGTTCGCCGTTCAGGTAGGTCCCGTTGGTGGATCCCAGGTCGTCGACGAACCAGCGCCTGCCCTCGCGGCGGAGGCGGGTGTGCTCGCGTGAAACGCTCTTGCTGGCGATGACTACATCGCATTCGACTGCCCGTCCCAGTGTGGCCAGCTGGGGCGGCAGGCGGTGTTCTTGACCGTTCGGGTCGGTCAGAAAAGGACCGGCGTTATCCAGGGGCATGGCTCCCTCGCATTCTCTCTCGGAATCTCCAGATAATTATACCCGCAAGGGATACGGAACGCTGCGCAATTCTTCCCGGATGCCCGCCGGGATAGGGGAACTGCGGATGTCCGATGGAAAAAAGCAAAAGCGAATCATCCAAGACGTAGTGCGGGATACTCCAAGATAAGAGAATGAAGCGATTTTTGGAAGACGCAGTATAATTGCCGCTTAATTGCTATCATTAAATTTTTACATCAAGGAGGCACAAACATGCCAGCAACAAAGAAAAAAGGGGTGATCGGGATCCTGACCGGGGGTGGGGACGTTCCGGGTCTGAATCCGGCTATCCGGGCCGTTACAGTCCGCGCCCTGCGCGAGGGCTACCAGGTGATCGGCCTGAAGCGCGGCTGGGGCGGGTTGGTGGATCTCGTCCGCGAGAAGGACGCCGACAACAGCAATAACTACCAGGTCTTGACCGAGGACGTCGTCAACCGGGCCGGCCGCACCGGCGGCACCTTCCTGCATACTTCCCGCACGAACGCCGCCCGGGTCAAGCCCGAGAACGTCCCGGCGCACCTGAAGGACAAGTACAAGGAAGAGCGCAACGACCTGACCCCGGAGATCCTCAAGAACCTGGATTTCCTCGGCATCGACACCCTCATCCCGATCGGCGGCGACGATACACTGAGCTACGGCGTCCGCCTGTACAAGGAAGGCTTCAAGGTCATCGCCATCCCGAAGACGATGGATAACGACGTCCCGGGGACCGATTACTGCATCGGCTTCAGCACCTGCGTGACCCGCACCATCTCCCTGATCAACAACCTGCGCACCATCGCCGGTTCGCACGAGCGCCTGATGGTCCTGGAAGTCTTCGGCCGCTACGCCGGTTTCACCGCCATGCTTCCGACCATGGCCGGCGCCGCCCACCGCTGCGTCATTCCCGAGTGGAAGTTCAACATCGATCACCTGACCGAGCTGCTGGTGGCGGATCGCAACCACAACCCGAGCAAGTACGCCATCGTCCTGGTTTCGGAAGGCGCCAAGATGGAAGGCGGCGACATGATGTTCAAGGATGGCGCCACGGATGCCTTTGGCCATGCCAAGCTGGGCGGCATCGGCGACACGGTCGCGGGAGAGATGCTGAAACGGACCGCCAAGTACAACGACGGCGTCACGATCAACATCATCAACCAGAACCTCGGCTACATGGTCCGCGGCGGCGACCCCGACGCGGTCGACTCGATCGCCCCGATGGCCTTTGGCAATTTGGCCCTCGACCTGATCCTGAAGGGCATCCACGGACGGTTGGTGGTGCTCAAGAACGGCCGCTACGACAACGTCCCGATCGACGTGGTCACCGGCTCGAAGAAGGTCGTCAACGTCGAGCAGTTCTACAACACCGAACGCTATCGCCCGAACTACGAGAGCTTCGAAATGAAGCCCATGTTCATCATGACGAGTGAAGGCTAGAAAAATTCAAAAACCCGGTCCGAGTGATGGCCGGGTTTTTGATTGCCCCTCCCTGGATGTTTTCTCCTGGAGAGGCCTTCTCATTGTCGTTTAAGATAATTGTTGTATATCTAATGAATATCGCCAGAGCATGCCATGCACTCGAAATGTGCGTGCAACCCGGAGGACAGAGGAGGATGTGCATTTTATGAAGAAAATCCTGAATATGCTTGTATTCGTTTCCATTGCACTCTCGGCCTGTGGCACGACGCCGACCGCCGCCCCGACCCCAACGGCTGCGGAAAGCCCCGCGACCGCCGTCGCCGATACCCCAACGCCGCTTCCGGTCGATACGCCGACTGTGACCCCGACCATGGTGGCGACGCTGAATTATCCGGCGAACGGATATGGGCCGACCGGCTTCCCGGCGGGAGTGGACCCCCTGACCGGCCTGGAGGTCGCCGACCCTGCCCTGCTGCAGCGCCGCCCGATGCTCATCCAGGTCTCGAACGCCCCGCGCAACGTCCGGCCCCAGTGGGGGCTTTCACTGGCCGATATCGTTTTTGAATATTACACCGAGACGGGCATGACCCGTTTCTCCGCGATCTATTACGGTAACGATGCCAGCACGGTCGGTCCCATCCGCTCGGGGCGCTTCATCGACAGCTACCTGGTGGACGGGTACAAAGCCGTCTTTGCCTTCGGCTCCGCCTATGCGGCCGAGATGTCGCGTTTCCTCAGATCGGATTTCGCCAATCGCATGGTGATCGAGGCGCCCTATACGCCGTTGAAGCGCTACGATCCGAACGGGCTCGATTATCTGGTGGTCAACACCGCCGATTTGAGCGCCTATGCCACCATCCGGGGCATCAACCAGGTTCAGAACTTGAACGACATGCTCTTTCTCCTTCCCCCGCCATCCGGAGGCCAGCCGGGGACGGAGATCTACATCCATTATTCGAGCTCGACCTACAACCGCTGGGATTACGATCCATCCAGCGGAAAATACCTGCGTTTCTCCGACACCGCCGACGTCACCAGCGTGGACCAGGCCGAGCAATACGCCCAGCTGACCGATCGCCTGACGAATCAGCCGCTTGCCTTCGACAATGTGGTGATCCTGTACGTGAATAACAAACAGTTCAGCCGGGATATTTACGACATCCTGCTGACCGGCTCGGGAGACGCCTATGCTTTCCGGGATGGGCAGGCCTACAAAGTCAAGTGGCAGCGTGGGAATACGGATATCGTCTCGCTGACCAACCTCGACGGCACTCCCTTCCCCTTCAAGCCCGGCACCACCTGGTTCGAGGTGATCGGATTGAATTCCACTTTTGCACAGGACGGTCAGGGCTGGCACTTTATCCACCAGATGCCGTGATATTCCAAAAAGGGCGACCGTCAGGTCGCCCTTTTCATCCAGTCGGGTCAGTGGAAGGGAAAACCCACTAATTACACGAAGGGACCGTGATCTTGATCCGGTCGGACACGCCCAGGTCATTGAAGGCCTGGAGTTCGTATTCGAGGTCCGTTTTGAGGGGGGCCTGATTATCCTGGTAGGACCATATATTCGGCGCAATCACCGCCACCGACCGGCCGTTCCGATAGAGCCGGAACCCGGTCAGGTTATTGGTCCCCTTCCAGGTAAGCGACACCACCAGCGTGTGGAGCACCAGATCGCAATTGAACGTGACCGCCAGCCCGGATGGGGTGCCTGGCAGGGGCGCAACCATGACGATCGGCACCCTCCACAGGGGTCCCTGCATGACGGAGGTCGGGTCGCCCATCCAGCAACTGACGGTCGGCGTGACTTTGACCAACCACCAGGTACCCAGGCCGTTCTGGCCGATGATGTCGTAAAACGTTCCCACCTTTAGGAATGTAACCGCGTAATAACCGGTCCCCGGGCCCCTCCGGCAATATGCGTTCATTCCCGGATTTGCCTGCGGGGTCAGCTGTGGGGTGGGGGTGTCCGGAGCGGGGATCGTGGGAGAAGGAGTGGATGAGGCCGTCGCGGATGCCGCAACCGTTGCCGTTGCGGAGGGCGCGGGCGAGGTCAGGGTGGCCGATCCGGCGGCGGTTGCAGCCGGTGCGGCGGCATTGCAAGATGCCAGGATGAAGGCGACAGCCAAGCTAAGGCCGGCAAGCTTTGAAAATCCGATCCGTTTGATCATTTGCCCATCCGCTTTCCTGCCATAAAAGGACATTCTCTGTCTTAATAGTACCATGCGGACAATTTGACGTCAACGGAATGCAGCCCATCTCTGGCCTGGCCGGCGGAGGAGCGGAAGAATCGAAACCCGGCTCAATCGAGGGCCGGGTTTTAAGGACATGCGATCGACTGAGATTTAGTGCATGTGGAGGGCGGCGATGATCAACGGGGCGGAGCAGCCGGCAATGCAGGCGATCAGGACGAATGCCGAGGCGATGATCGCCGTGATGGCGATGGCGCGATTGCTTTTCTGCGGAGTCGGGGTGATGGGTGTTTCGTTCATTTGAGCCTCCTGAATAAGGTGAACACCTTTTCACCCTTACTTACGCTGATTCCCGTCGGCAGGTTGCTAAAAATCTTCGCTGCCGGGGGTGACGGCTGTCACTATTTTGGTTCCAAAAATCCAGATTTTACGGCCGCCGCTGATATATAATTTTTCCACGCAACCAGATCGAGGCCCATTCAAGGAGGCATCCATGACACCCCATTCTTCCCTGCCGTTTCGCCGGATCGTACAGTTCGGCATCGTTTTCGTGCTCATCCTGTTCGGGAACCTGTTCCGGGCGTCCCAATCCCGGGCACTGGCGGATACGCCGCCCTGGATGGATGCCTCCCTCGCTCCCG
>Ga0335071_10004397_pt1 | contig 14698 bp, 7 predicted proteins | sample Lox_Sample_15_FD_206724 | JGI IMG/M metagenome (GOLD analysis project Ga0335071, IMG submission 206724) | Soil microbial communities from Loxahatchee National Wildlife Refuge, Florida, United States - Lox_Sample_1.5 | ecosystem: Environmental > Terrestrial > Soil > Wetlands | place: USA: Florida... | reverse complement strand
CCATGTCCCTTGCCGTGACGGTCTCCCTCGCCGCGCTGGCGGCCCTCTCGTGGGCCCACTGGAGGCTCCACCAGAGGCGACGCTTGGTCGACGCCCGGATCGAGGGCGAGCCCGGGCGACCCTTGGCGCTCCCGCGCAGAACGGGGAGGCGCGCTCGATCCACGCGAGCCGGGGCGGTGCAGCTCTGCTACGCGGTGGACCCGCTGCGCTGTACCCGCTGCGAGGCCTGCCTGAAGGTCTGCCCTACGGGTGCGCTCCGGCGCTCGCCGGAGGGGGTCGTCGTCGATCCCGTGCTCTGCCAGGCGTGCGGTCGCTGCGCGGAGCGGTGCAGAAGGGGCGCTCTCCTCCGGATCCGCACCACCGCTTGACGGGAAGCCGCCCTGCCGATCGAGGGACGGCTCTCACCGAAAAGCTGACATCCAGCCAGCGCCGATGACCACCTCGGCGCCTCCCGGGCGACCCTGTTGACCCACGGGCTGGTGGGATCCGGCCGGAGCGCAGCGCCTCTCCTGAGCCACTGGCAGAAGGAATACCGGCCGTCCCGCTCGAGCAGCTTCGCCGTGGGGCCGACACGGCCCGCGAGCGTTCCCGCAGCGTGGGAACTCCGATTCTCGAGGGCCGGCCTGGATCGGCTCGAATGAAGCGTGTCTCGGCAGCCGAGGTGGCGAGCTCGACGTGCCTCGAGAAGCGGTCCGACCCGGTCGATTCTGGGATCGGGCTTCCGCTTCAGTCCGACAGAGGCTCGCGACGAGGCACCGCCGCCAGCGCTTGGGCGAGTTCCTCCTAGGCGCGGTCGGACCGCATGGTCGCGACTAGCTTGGCGATCCGGCGTTGTCGGGTCTCCGGGGTTCTTGCCTCCTCGATGGCGGCGACGTGCTTGCGCTTGAGACCGTAAGGTAGGCGGCCGAAGGCCAACCTGGCTTGGGGGTCATCGTTCAGCGCTTTGGCCAGGTCCGACGGCTCAGGGACCACCCTCGGCCCGGTATCCAGCTTGAGGTCGACCACGACGGCGTCGCCTTCGGTGATCCCGCACGCGGTACGGTTCGCGGCGCTGATCCCGACCAGGACCTGCCCGCGCATCAACGCCACCCTGCTGCGCCAGGTGTGGCCGTTGATGGTGACGGTGATCAGCGGCCGAGAGACTGACCCGAGGGCCTTCATGATTGCCGGCGGGACCTCGACCCCAGTTGCGTTTCCGGAAGGAACAACTTTGGCTCGAAACCTCATGGTCGCGCCTCCACGTTTCCCGCCTCACGTTCTCGGGCGCAGCCCAGGTTCCTTGCCTACCTGGCTGGTGGGCCCATTTCCAGGGAGGGTGACGAAAACTGGCGCTCCGGGTGGCAACGGCGGCCCTGGCCCGGAAGGCAGGCTGAACGGCCACGCGCCGGTACGCCTCTGGCTCCAGGGGATCCAGATTGGCGCCCTCGAGCAGGTTGTGGAAGCACGCTGCTTCCCCCGCTCCGCGTCGGGTCTTCGACCCGTGCCCGGCTCGATCTCGCTCCCATTGCAGGCGCAGCGCCTTGCCCAGGAAGGCCGGACGACTTCCTCCGCACACAGGGTGATGACGGCGTCCACGTCATCCGGCGGGATGTCGTCCACACTCTTCGACCTGTGCCCGCTCTTGTCGAGGCCGATCTCGGCCAGCGCCTTCACGGCGAGCGGGTGGATGCGCGAAGGTCGCGAGCCTGCGGAGCGCCCCGGCGCCCGCGCCGGGGCCATCGCCCACCGTCCCGGAAGGCCGGGTCTCGGCCCATGCAGGACGAAGCCGACATCTGCGCGTTCGGGCGATGCTGGAGCATTGCGCCGCCGGACGGTCCACCTCCCCTTACCCCGGAAAATTGTGAGCGCCCGATGGAGGGCCGTATCCTGATCTGGGACGGTCGGTTGGTCCTCAGGAGCCAGAAATGCGCGCACGGTTCGAGGTCGCAACGCGGCATGCGGTCGCTTGCCTGTCTCTCGTCGTCATCGCTGTTGCGGGCGGCTGTGGGGGCGGCGGCTCAGGCTCGCCCTCCGGGCTAGCCTTCACCAAAGGCGCCCTGAAGTCTTTACCATTAGTGAGGCCACCGGCGCCCACGTCCTCTGCTCGGCAGGAGGTGGCCAGGTCTCTGTCGACGCCGACTTCGATCGACACCGATGGATTCACCGCGCAGCTCTTCAAGATGGAATGCCGCGAGGCGGCGGGGAACCAGGGAGTGGACTATTGCCCGGCCGGAACGCCGCCCCAGACCGACTACGGGACCGCGCTCGGCAGCGACCCCTACGCCTTCGACATGCAGTCGCTCATGGGGTTCATCTACGCGGCCCAGAGGGAGACTTGGCTGGTCACCAGCTGCTCGGCCGCTGGCCTCACCCCCAAGACGGTGACCGCGAGCTCCTACTTCGCCCACGCCAGCACGGGCGCCGACCCGACCCGCTTCCTCTTCGACCAGTACGCGACCTACGCCTGTCGCTCCAGCCAGGTCGCCGACCCGAGCGCGGAGACGGTCATGGTCTCGGCAGCGGCGGACGGCTCCTACCAGACCGCGCTGCACACCCGCTACAAGTACGCCGCCGGGGGCGAGACCCAGACCGACGTCACCCAGGTCGATGTCTCGATGAGCTCCGGCTCACCGGAGTTCGTGGCCTTGAACTTCGCCTCGGCCGAGCCGCTCTCGTCGCGCCTGGTGCTGCTCGTGAACCTGACCAACCACAGGTTCGCGATGAAGTACTACACCCCGCAGCAGCCAGGTAACATCCCCGACCAGCCCGCGCCGGAGCGCTTCGCGGTGACGGCCGGCATCGGCGGGTACGATCTCACGAGCGGCAACCCCAACGTGGGCGAGTACTACATTCACTTCCTCGACGATCCCGGCGAGTTCTTCGAGTGCGTGAACAACGTCGGGGGCGCCTTCGAGCCGGACTTCACCTCCTGCGACGCCGACCTGGACCACACGGCCTGGACCCCCGGCGCCGTCGAGAGCTTCCTGGACGTTCCGGCGGCGACCGTGGACCGGATCGGTCCCTACCTGGCCGTCTTCGGCGACACGGCAGACCTCGCGCTCGCCGATTCGTGGACGGCCACCACGTCACAGTCCGCAGACGCGGACCTGTACTGGCCAGCAGGCCTGTACTGAGGGGACCAGCAGCGCGAGCGGGAGGATTCGCCGGGCCCGTGCCGTCCGGGCCCGGCCACGGTGGCCTCGGTCACCTTGGCGACCCGCGATCCTGCCCCACCGCCGGACGAGCGCGCAGAGACGGACCAGCCCGGTCGGGCGCTGCGTCGACCTCCGGGCCCTTCCTCGCGGGGCCGAGGCGCAACACGCCGCCCACGCCAGTTGCCGGGCAGCGCCGGGCGGCCGGGGCCTGCCGGTGATCACCGCTCAGGGAGAGTGCGCTGCCGGGGTCGGCCAGGAGTGGGGGACGGGGCTGCGGAGATCCCTGGAGGGAGGCGAGCTCGGCCTCACCGGCTTTGCGGCTTCGATGCGCCGCAGGACCTCGGCGATGGCCCGCTGCAGCTGCGGATCGCGGCCGGCGGCCACGTCCCTGGGCAGGTTGTCCACCTCGATGTCCGGCGAGATGCCTTCGTTCTCGACCACCCACCTCTGCTTCAGGTTGTAGAGGCCGAACTCGGCGACGTAGGTGTAGCCCCCGTCCACCATCCCGAAGAACGGGTCCCCGCGGATGCCGACCACACCACCCCAGGTGCGGGTCCCGATGATGGGGCCAAGGCCGTATTCGCGGAAGTAGTAGGGAAAGATGTCGCCGTCGGAGCCCGCGTACTCGTTGACGAGGAGCGCCATCGGCCCGCTCACCGCAGCGTCCGGGTAGGTACCGGACTTCTCCTCCCGCTGGTTCGACATGCCCACCACCTGGCGGCGCAGCCGCTCCAGGATCATCTCGGAGACGAAGCCGCCGCCGTTGTTGCGCTCGTCGATGATGAGCCCATCCTTCTCCACCTGCGGATAGAACTGGCGGATGAACTCGGTCAGCCCCTTGGCCTCCATGTCCGGGATGTGAACGTAGCCCACGCGGCCGCCGGTGGCCTTGTCCACAGCCCGCCGGTTGGCCTCCACCCAGTTGTAGTAGCGGAGCTCCCGCTCGTCGGCGAGCGGCTGCACCGAGACCTCCCGTGCCCCTTCCCCGGTCGGGCGCGCGCTCACCGTGAGCCGGATCGTCCGTCCGGCCGTCCCGAGCAGGAGCCGGTAGGGCTCGTCCGTCCCCTTGAGCTCCTGGCCGTCGATGGCCAGCAGGTAGTCCCCCTCGCTGACCGCCACCCCCGGCACCGCCAGCGGCGAGGTGCGCCCCTCCACCCAGCTCTGGCCGGCCAAGATCCGCGTGATGCGCCAGCGCCCGGCCCGGCCGTCCAGCGCTAGGTCGGCCCCGAGCGTGCCGACCGGGACCCGATCCACCTTGGGCAGGTCCCCCCCGCCGGCGTAGGTGTGGCTCGAGCCCAGATCTCCGATGAGCTCGCTCAGGACGTAGGTGAGGTCGTAGCGGTGACTCACCGAGGCGAGGAGCGGGGCGTAGCGTTGGCGGGTGGCCGCCCAGTCGACCTTGCCCATGTCGGGCAGGTAGAAGAAGTCCCGGAAGAGCCGCCAGGTCTCGCCGTAGATTTGGGTCCACTCCGCTCGCGGGTCGAGCTCCATGCGCATTCCGTCGAGCTTGAGCGCGCCCTCATTCGCCTTCCGTCCCTCCTTGGCCTCGACGATCCCCCAGGTCTTGTCGGCCTTGTAGAGGATGTGAGTGCCGTCGAACGAGAGATCGAACTGCTCGATCCCGGGGAGCACCTCGGCGTCCTTGCGATCCCCGAGGTCGAAGACCCGGAGCGACCCCGTGGGCGGCGCATCGGAGTCGGTGAACTCGGTGGTGGGCAAGGACAACCAGTAGGCCTTCCCTTTCCCGATCCGGAGCCCCCGGTAGTTCCCCGGTGACACCGGGAAGGGCACGATCCGGTCCTGGATGCCCGCGAGGTCGATCCGGATTGGTTCCGCCTTCCCCCCCTCCTTCTTCCCCTCCTTGGTCTCCTTCCCCTCGCCCTGGTCGGCTCCTTCCTTCACCTCGTCACTGCGCGGCGCAAACGGGGAGACGAGGTCGGCGTGGAGCGTGACGGCGTGGGGACGGGTCATCCGGTTGACCGTGAACGATCCCTCCAGGTGACCCAGGGTCGGGGCCACATCCCGGTCGGAGAGCAGGTAGAGGTAGCGCCCCTCCGGGTCGAACACCGGCTCGCGGCTGTCGAATCCGTTGGCCGTGACCTGGACCGTGGTCCGGGCCTGGGTGTCGTGGAGGAAGATCGCGCCGTTCTGCGCCTCCGTCTCGGTGGCGTAGGCCAGCCACCTCGAGTCGGGGGACCAGGCGTAGTCGGTGATCTCCCGGACGGGCGCCTTCGCCGCCAGGACCGGCGTGCGATCGGCGAGCGACACCCACCAGAGCCGCAGGCCACGGTCGCTCCAAGCGAGCCGTTTCGAGTCGGGCGACCAGGCGGGCGGGAAGTGCCAGCTGGGCGGACCGCTGGTCAGCCTCTGCGGCTTGGACCTGCCGTCCTGGGCCATGACGTATAGCTCCTCCTCGCCCGTGGCGTCGGAGAAGAAGGCGATCCACCTCCCGTCGGGCGACCAGGCCGCGTCCTTCTCTCGCACCCCCTGGGTGCGGGTGAGGTTCCGCACGTCACCGTTCTCGGCCGGCACGGTGAAGATGTCGCCGCGTGCGGTGAGGACAGCTCGCTTCCCGTCGGGGCCCAACCGGCCCGAGCTGATCCGGTCGTCCACCTTGATCCAGCGCCGGCGCGCGTACCGTTCGTCGTCGGGTAGCTGGACCGTGAGCCTTCGCATCGTCCCGTCCCGCGGGTCGTGGAGCCAGATCCAGCCGCCGTTCTCGAAGACGATCTTTCCCGAGCCGGCGTGAGCCCACTTGCAGTCGAACTCCTTGAACGACGTCACCCGCGCGGTGGTCCTGGTGGACACGTCGTATCGCCAGAGGTTGACCTTCCAGTCCTCCCGGTCCGAGAGGTAGTAGATCGAGTCCCCGATCCACATCGGCTGGGTATTGGTCCCGGGCCAGTTGCTGATCCTCTCCACCTCGTGCGTGGCGAGGTCGTAGATCCAGACCGACTGCGCCAACCCGCCCTGGTAGCGCTTCCACTGCTGAAAGTCGCGCCAGATGCGGGTGATGGCGGCACGCTTCCCGTCGGGCGAGAAGGACACGTGGCCAGCCTCGGCGATCGGGTAGCGCTCCACCGGCCCGCCCTCCGGCCGGACCGCCCAGGGCTCGCCGATCATGGGCTCGTTCCTCGGATCCCGCTCGCTGCGGAAGAGGATGCGCCCGTCCGGCGTCCACCCCAGCACGACGTTATCGAAGCCGGCGCCGGTGTAGTTGTCGCGGGAAGGGTACCAGGTGAGCCGGCGCGGCTCCCCGCCGCTTGCCGGGATCACGTACACGTCGAAGCTGCCGTCGTACTGACCCGTGAAGGCGATCCACTTCCCGTCGGGAGAGAAGCGCGGGAACAGCTTCAGCCCTTCCCCGCTCGTCAACCGCCGGGCCGCGCCGCCCGTGGACGCCACCGTCCACAGGTCGCCGCCGTGCGAAAAGACCAGGTTGTCGCCATTCACGTCCGGGAAACGCAGCAGACGCGCGTCCTCCAGCGCCGCTCCCGGCGCGCAGGGAAGCGTGGCCAGACCGAGGACCAGCGCGAGGCGGACCGCGCAAGTAGCCAGGTTCGTCATGATCGACCTCGCCCATCGGGGGCCGGCGCGCATGGCGCAATCTCCCGACGCCCCGGTGGCCTGCTGGCCCCTTGACATTCGGCCCCCGGGGAGCGTCGTGCTGGCGCGGAAGAGAGTGAAATCCGCTCTCCAGCTCGGGAACGCGGCATTCTCCCTGGACCTGGAGCGGATGGCAATGCGGGTGGCAGCGATCGCCGCCCGGCCAGAATGCTCTCGCGTCCTCGAGGACGAAGGTCCCTGCCGCCTCGCCCAGGGCCACGCCAAAGGAGGTGGACGGCCACGAGTTCAGCCGGTCCACCGCCCGGGGACGCGCCACCATCTCGCCATCACATAGGTACGGCAGGTAGGCCACGCGGACTCGCCCCGGCGCACCGGCGTAGCCCAGGCAAGGACCGCACGATGCCGTCATTGGCCGACCTATGGGCCGCCATCCGCGGGCGCCACGCGGGCTGCGTGGCGGGGGTCCTAACCGAGGTGCCCGAGCTCGCCGCGGAGCGCGCTGCTCGACCGCGACCCCGGTTCGTCCACGCCCGGAGCGGCGACGGGTGGCCGCCGCTCCATCTCGCCGCCTTCCTTGGCCGGCGCTCCGCGGTGGACCTGCTCCTGGAGCGCGGCGCACCCGTCGCTGCGCCCTCCGGCCGGTCGGAGAGGAACCAGGCCCTTCACGCGGCGATCTCCGGCACCTGCGATCGCGGGATCGTCGAGCGACTGGTGTCCTCCGGCGCGGACGTCAACGCCGCCGGTGCGCACGGGATCGCGCCGCTCCACTCTGCGGCCGCGCGCGGTGACGAGGAGGCGGTTCGGTTGCTCCCCCGGTCCCGTGCCCGGGCGGAGGCGCGGTTGGACGATGGGCGGTGGCGGCCGATCCTGCCACGGAGCGGGGGCATCCAGCCCTCGCCGCGCTGCTCCGCCGTCCCTTTGATGGCCGTGGCTTGCAGCCCGCCGATTCGCGAGCCAAGTGACGCGGGAAGAGAAGGGTCACGCGCCAGGTGCGGGCCCCCCGGCATCGAGGCCTGGGACCCCACCCTGGCGACCGGAGGAGTGCTCGCCGCTGGGCCCCGGTCTGATCTGACCGAATTCCGGCGGTGCGCTCGGTCACGCCTTCCGGCGCTTCCTCAGAACGACGAGAGCCTCGGTCCTGATGGAGTTCGCGCGATGAAGGGCGAATCGCTGGTAGGCGTCGAGGGGAATCGTCTCACCCTGTTCCCACCCGGCGTGCTCTCCGATCGATGAAAGCAGCGCGGGGGTGTCGACCGCCAGCTCGCGGCCGCCGAGCGTGGTGCGGCTTGGGCCGACCAGCGCAGCGAGGAATCCCCCGGGCCGGACGACTTCGAGCGTCTTCCTCAGCACCGAGCGCATGTCGCGGAAGTACCTGAAGAGCAGCGCGGGTACGTTCCTCCGCCGGAACCCATCCGTCGGGGAGGACACGAGCTCCATTGCCCTGCGGCACAGCGCCAAGGCGTCCTCGGGGAGGCCGTCGCTCTCGAGTCGCAAGGCAGCCTCGGCCTCCACCCGCTGGCGTTGCGTGATCTCCCTGTTGCCGATGAGCTCGGCCTCCAGCGTGCGAATCCCGGGGAACCGGACCAGGCCGAGAAACGCCAGGCTCAGCCGCTGCGTGTCGATGTAGGGGAGCGCCGTGGCGTAGGGCGGGCTCGTGATGATGCCGTCGAAGCCGCGACCGCGCCGTGCTCCCGCCGTCGGAACCGACCCACGAGAGTCTCCGAGAATTGCGTCCTGCACCCCCCGAGGACCGGGGAGAAGCTCTCGAGCTCGCGCCACCGCCTCGACCCGCGCCCTGAGCGTGGTCAGGAACGTCGGGATGGCTGGGTAGTTCTCCTCGGGGTCCTTTCGTCGCCTGATTCGCAGGTCCGCGGGGTCTTGCAGCGAGACCTCTCGGAGGCAGTCGCTCAGCACGACCCGGGCGATGTCACGCGCCTCGGCATGGCTCATCCGCTCGATGTGCGCCTGGATGCACTCGAGCTGCGCCAGCACGGACGTCGTGAACCATGACTCCAGGTAATCCCGGTTCGGCAGCGCGCTCCGAAGCGGCTCCTCGGCGAGCTGCTTCCGGGCAGCCCGGGTAAGCGCCACCTCGAAGTCGATTCCCTGCGAGATCCGTGAGAGCGCCGCGATGAGATCGTGCGTCTCCTCCATCAGCGCGGAGATGGGGACCCTGACCGCCGCCAGCTTCGTTCGCGAGACGAGGATGCCCAGCGGATTGCAGTCGACGCCGAGCGCATTCCATCCTGCATGAGCGGCCTCCAGGAGGGTCGTCCCGCTCCCGCAGAACGGATCCAGGATCCAGGCATCCTCCGGCAGTGAGAACAGGTTGCCGACGGCACGCACCATGTGCGGATGGAACTTGCCCCGATACTCATGCAGGCCGTGGGCAGAGTACCGCGTGCTCTGACGGCTCAGCGACGGTACCTCGTCGTCACGCAGGACGGCCGCCGCGCTCGCCTCCAGCCTCGCCTGGGTCGGAACGACTCTGGTCGCCCCGTTCACCCGCACTTCCCGGAAGTAGGTCAGGCGGCTCAGCAGGGCTGGCGCCGGCACCCTGCGAACGACGGCCGTGAGCCCCGCCTCACCCTCAGCCGGCTTGACGCCCAGCAGCGCCTCGACCTCCCGCTGGGCGAGCCTGTGCTCGTAGGGGAGGTAGCGGTACCTGTGCCAATGGAAGGAGACAGGGGTCGTCATCGTCCGAACACCACGATGGTCTCACGGGTGATGGTGCCGTGGACGGGGTTGAAGGCCTTCCTCGTCCCGGGGATGGCCCTGACCACGTCCGCTAGGGCACGGAAGCCATGCTTCGAGGCGGCCTGGGCCAGGAGCGCGCCGTTGTCGACCTCACGACCGCGGATGATGGAGCGACCCACCACGAAGCAGGCGAGCCCGCCTGGAACCAGTACCCTCGAGATGAGCGCGAAGACCGTCGACATCTGTCGCCCGAAGTCCTCGGCGGTGTGCGCGTTCTTCTTGAAGAAGTGTGGCCGGGCCCCGATCTCCTGCTCCCGCACGGTGATGGGGTCCATCCCAAGCCAGTACATGCGGTACTTATGGTAAAGCCAGTACTCGTAGGCGTTCGGATACGGCGGTGAGGTCACAGCCATCCCCACCGGGCCCTTCAGCTCTCCCGGCTTCACATGCAGGGTGTCTCGGGCGAGGACCTGAACGTCTCGGAGATCGCCAGGTCTGCTCGAGCCGTACTGCTCGATGAAGGCGCGCTCCAGGTCCTCTGCCGCACGGCGGAACGCGTCCAGGACGGACTCCTTGCCGAGGGCCGGCTTCTGGATGGCGGCGTATCGGGTGTCGCTCTCCTGGTTCGACACCCTGACGATGATGCTGGAGAGCGCGACCTGGAGCGCCTCCCTGACGCGAGCGTCCGGGACAACCTCGATGGCCCCGACCAGCGCGGAGAGCGCTTCCTGCACGGCCGGCTCGAACCAGTGGTCGAGCCTGGGGATGGGCGGAACCTTGTCGACGGTGCGCCTCGCTCGTGCCACGACTCCCGCCACGCTCGGAAGCAGCGACACCCCCGGCGGGTGCGTCTTGACCCTAGCGATGAGTGCGGCCAGCGGATTGAGGTCAATGCCGATGGCCGGGTAGCCCAGAGCCTGAGCTTCCACAAGTGCCGTCCCAGAGCCGCAGAACGGGTCGAGCACCGCCGAGCCGTCGCCGGGATGAAGCAGCTCGATGAGTCGCCGCGGGATGTGCGGGATGAACTTCGCCGGGTAGGGGTGTATCCGGTGCACCCCCTTCTGCGTCTTGGCCGCCCTGAAGTTCCAGTCGGCGGCCCGAAGCGCCTCCAGGCGCTCTTCGAGCGGCGCGGCGCGTGGTCGTCCGGCCCCCAGGAGCGATCGCTGTTTCGTCACAAGAGGAGGCTCCCGCCGCGAGCGCGCCATGCCAGACGGCGCCTGGTCCCCGCCCGGCCGAGCGGCCTAGGCGGGAGCTCTACCACGTCACGGCAAACGTGGACGCACTCCCGCTTGTTCCAGCGCTTCCCTCCCGGCAGGCGCCTCGCGGTCGCTCGAGGGTCCTGCGGAGGACCCGGCCACTCTCGTGCTGGGCAGACGAGCACGGGGCCCCGTCAGGCTCTCTCCGAGGTGAGGCAATGCTCTTCGAGCTCGGGGGAGAGCCCCGGGGCGAAAATGGACCCCGATACGGGGATCTTCCCGCTTCGCGCCCGACGGTGACACCCGGCGCAGTCAAGCCGCGACCTCACGACGAACAGGGCGCTTGGCCTTGCCTGTCCCTCTCCGAGTACGTGACCTCGCGAGGCGCGGGCCACTCGTGCTTCGCCCAAAGGGAGGGCCTGGCGGCGGCCCGAGAATGATCAGGCCCTGTGCTGGCCAAGTCCTACCCCTGCAACGACCTGGTCCCCGGGGATGGGCTCGTCGGTAGGAGCGGGACGCCGGAACCTGCGCAGACCATCGCGGGGCCTCGAGGCTCCCGTGCGTCCCCCCGGGGCCGCCGCTATGCTCCTCCCGGAGGCGGCGTGGCCACGAGTGGCGTGCCCGACGGGCCCGAGGCGAGGGCGTCCCCCCCGTCGCCGGCCCGGCCCGGCGCGATGTCTGCGCTCCTTCGGGACCTTGTTGCTCAGCCGGAGCGTGGCGACGGCTGGGAGGGCGTGCTTCGGCCCGGCGCGGTGGTGGGCCGCTTCGAGCTCGTCCGCGAGCTGGGACGGGGTGGCTTCGGGGTTGTTTACGAAGCGCGCGACCGCGAGCTGCTCAGGACTGTCGCCTTCAAGGCCCTGCGCAGCGTAGGCCCCCCGGCTGCGGACGAGGAGCGCCTGCTCGCCGAGGCCGAATCCGCCGCCCGACTGTCCCATCCGAATATCGTCACGCTGTACGATCTCGGCCGAACCGCGCACGGCCCGTACCTCGTGCTGGAACTACTGCGCGGTGAGACCCTGGCGCGTCGCCTCGAGCAGGGACGACTCCCCTTCCTGGAGGCGATCCGGATCGCCTGCGAGGTGTCGAAGGGAATCGCGCATGCGCACGCCCGAGGTGTCGTGCACCGCGACCTCAGCCCGGGGAACGTGTTCCTCTGTGCGGATGGCCAGGTCAAGATCCTCGATCTCGGGCTGAGCTGCGCGTTCGGACGCCGGGGGCTCCCAGGCGGCACGCGGGCGTACATGGCGCCGGAGCAGCGACGCGGGGCCCCCGAGGACGAGCGCACCGATGTCTTCGCCCTGGGCGCCCTCACCTACCGGATGGTGGCGGGCGACCTCCCCTTCCCGGATGGCGCGCTGACGGGGCCGGCGCCGGCGCTCGACACTCCCGCAAACCCCGCGGTAGGCGAGCTCGTGGCACGGATGTTGGACCTCGATCCGGTGCGCAGGCCGCGCGACGCGGGCCCAGTATCGGCGGCGCTCGCCGCGTTCGTACGGGAGCTCGAGCGTGCGCCAGCGGCAGGCGCGCCGGCGGCGGCTCGCGTGCGCCGGCGGCGGCCTTGGCGGGTCCCCGCCGTCCTCAGCGCCGGCGCCCTGGCGCTGGCTGGCGTGGCGCTGCTGGCCACGCGCCACCTCTTGCCGGGAAGACCGGTCGCCGAGGCCTTCCCCTCGATCGCCGTCCTCCCCTTCGAAGATCTCTCGCCACAGCACGATCAGCAGTATTTCGCCGATGGTCTGGCCGAGGAGATCCTGAACGCACTGGTGCAGATCAAGGGCCTGCACGTGGCCGGCCGGACCTCGTCGTTCTCCCTCCGTGGCGAGGGCGAGGACATACGCAACGTGGCTAGTCGGCTGCACGTCGGCGCGGTCCTCGAGGGCAGCGTACGCAAGTCCGGCAACCGCGTGCGCGTCACCGCCCAGATCGTGGGCGGAGCCGATGGATACGAACTCTGGTCGCGCAGCTACGACCGGGAGGTGGCCGATATCTTCGCGGTACAGGACGACATCGCCCGCGCGGTCGTACAGGCGCTGCGAGTGAACCTGCTCTCGGGCCCCACCCCGCCGCCGATTGGGCACCGTACCCCCAGCGCGGAGGCCTATGAGCAGGTCCTGCTCGGCCGCTCGCTTCGAAAGCAGTACTCCGACGAGGGGTTCCGGCAAGCGCGCCGGGCGTTCGAGCGTGCGGTCGAACTCGACCCGTCGTACGCGCCAGCCTGGGCAGGGCTGGCCGGGACGGTGGGCGCCACGACGTGGGACGCAGCGGATCGCAGGGCCGCCGAAGACGAGGCACTGGTGCTCGCCGACAAAGCCGTCTCGCTCGACCCCACTCTCGTGGAGGCCTGGACGACGCGCGGGGCCTTGCGCTCCGACGTTTGGGACTGGGATGGGGCACAGGCGGATCTGGAGCGGGCGCTCGCTCTCGGTCCGGGGGACGCCGACGGACAGCGCCGCTTCGGCATGTTGCAGAGCCGCCTCGGCCGCACGCAAGACGCGCTCACCGCCGCTGAGCGCGCGGTCGAGCTCGATCCCATCTCGGCCGCTTCCTGGGATGCTCTCGCCTGGGTCCAGGCGTCCGACGGCAGGCTCGAGGATGCTCGCGCCTCGGCCTCGTGCGCTGCCCAACTCGCGCCAGGCGCCCATGGCCCGCTGTTCACGGTCGCTTTCGTTGCCCTGCGTCAGGGAAGGCCCTCGGCTGCCCTGGAGGTTGCACCGATGCTTACCGAGGAGCTCGGTCGGATGATCATCACCGCCATGGCGCAGCACGACCTCGGCCGACCGGCCGAGTCGCAGAGGGCACTCGACGAAGCGAGGGTCAAGTACGGAGCGGACCACCCTGTCGCGATTGCCGCCATCTATTCCTGGCGGGGCGAGCTGGATGAGGCGTTCGACTGGCTCGACCGTGGCTACGCACGTCACGACGACCTCCTGCCGAACTTGAAGGACGGACCCTTCTTCGGCAACCTGAGACGGGATCCGCGCTACCACGTGTTGCTGAGGCGGCTGGGTCTGCCGGTTGACTGATCGTCGTGTCCACTGCCTTCCACCTCGTCCTCCGCCAGCTGAGCCGCTCCGGCTGGTGGGGGAGCGCGGGTCGGCCCGAACGAGCTGGGAGGACCAGGAGCCACGACCTTCCCGCCGTCGGCGAGGCGGCTCGGTCGCTGGCACGTTCACTCGCTCAAGTGCCGTAGCACCTGGCGCCGGGCTGTGGGAGCGCCGCCGGAGATCGTCGCGTCGATGCTGGGGTGCGCCGGACGTTCGACCCTCGCAAGAACCAGGCCCATCGCTTCTGGGCGCTTTCGGAAGACGCACAGGGTGCGAGCCAAGGCGTCCGGCCCCTCGAGCGTGCGGCCCTGGCTTTCGACGGCCCCGGCGAGCGGTGCGAGGCTGACCAGCTCGTCAGGGAGGCGTGATCTCGCCGCTCGGGTCCCAGAGGTCTTCCCAGCTCTGGCCATCCTTCCAGAGGAAGACCTGGCCCTTGATGAGCCGGCAGTTCCGGTCGATGCGGGCGATGGCCTGCATCTCCTCGGCGGTGAGCGGGGCCGAGGCCGCCGCCTGCAGGTTGGCCAGGTACTCGTTGCGCCGCACCGAGAAGGGGATGGGGACCTGTCCGCGCTGGACCGCCCACTTGACACAGACCGTGGCGGGGTGGAGCCCGAGCCGCTGGGCGACCCGGACGATGACCGGATCCTCGATGTCGACGGTATCGTCCGCGGTGCGGTCCCGGTCCGGCCGGGTCGGGGAGCCGATGGGGCAGAACCCGATGGGGACGATGCCGCTGTCGACCACGAAGCGGAACAGCTCCGGCTGCTGGAAGTGCGGGTGGAGCTCCATCTCGTTGCAGGCCGGCTTGATGCGCGCGTCGGCCAGCACCCGGCGGAGCTTGGGCACGGTCATGTTGGATGTGCCGATGTGCCGGACCAGGCCCAGCCTCACGAGCTCCTCCATCTCGCGCCAGGTGCGCATGTAGCTCGCGTGGACGTACGGCTTCGCGTCCGGCGAGCGCGAGCTCACGTCACAGCCGGGGGCGTGGAAGTTGGGGAACGGCCAGTGCACGAGGTAGAGGTCGAGGTAGTCGAGCTGCAGGTCGGCCAGCGACTTCCGGCAG
>Ga0335071_10004396_pt1 | contig 14699 bp, 10 predicted proteins | sample Lox_Sample_15_FD_206724 | JGI IMG/M metagenome (GOLD analysis project Ga0335071, IMG submission 206724) | Soil microbial communities from Loxahatchee National Wildlife Refuge, Florida, United States - Lox_Sample_1.5 | ecosystem: Environmental > Terrestrial > Soil > Wetlands | place: USA... | reverse complement strand
GACATTCCGGTACTGGGGAACTTGTTCAAGAAGAACGACACGACAGACAACCGGCGCGAGTTGCTCGTCTTCGTGACACCCAAGATTGTCAACGACTCGCTTTCGCTGCGATAGTCTCCATCAATCAGTATTGAATTCAAGGGCCGGCTCGCCGGCCCTTGCGCTTTCTGCTGCTAGAATTCCTCGGTGACCCGACACGCCAACATTTATCTTGTCGGCATGATGGGGGCCGGCAAGACGACGATCGGTCGCCAACTCGCCAGACGCATGCAACGCCGTTTTCTTGACACCGACCACGAAATCGAGGCGCGGACCGGCGTGCGCATTCCCGTGATCTTCGAGATCGAAGGGGAAGCAGGATTCCGCAAGCGCGAAGCCCAGGTATTGAGCGAGCTGTCCCGCGAGTCCGATCTTGTCTTGGCGACAGGCGGAGGAGCCGTGCTTGCGGCGGAAAACAGGCGAAATCTACGCGATACGGGCATCGTCATCTACCTGCACGCGCCACCTGAAATTCTGTGCGAGCGTACCCGTCACGATCGGAATCGCCCGCTGCTGCAGGTTGATGATCCGTTGGCGCGACTCCAAGAGCTTTACGCCCAACGCGATCCTGTCTATCGGGAAGTCGCCCACATCGTCGTTGATAGCAAGGAGACTTCCGCGGGTTCGCTGGCGCAGAAACTCGAGAAGGAAGTGAATTCGTTATGCGAACCCTGAATGTCGCGCTCTCGGAGCGTGCATATGACATACACATTGGCCCCGGCCTGCTGGGGCGGCCGGACTTGTTCAAGGGCAAGTTGGCCAGTCCGAAGGTTGCAATCGTCACGAACACCGTCGTTGGTCCCTTGTATCTGGCGCAGGTCGTAACCACGCTTCGCGCAGCTGGAGCCCAGATCACCACCATTACGCTGCCGGACGGCGAATCGAACAAGAACTGGCAAACGCTCAATGAAGTATTCGACGTGTTGCTGGCCGAACACTGCGACCGGGCGACCACGATCGTGGCGCTCGGGGGCGGCGTAACCGGGGACATTGCCGGGTTCGCAGCCGCGTCCTATCAGCGCGGCGTTCCATTCATCCAGATTCCGACGACCCTCTTGGCGCAAGTCGATTCATCCGTGGGCGGCAAGACCGGCATCAACCATCCCCGCGGCAAGAATATGGTGGGGGCGTTCTGGCAACCACAACTCGTACTGGCCGATACCGATACGCTTGCCACGCTTCCGGACCGCGAACTGTCTGCCGGGCTGGCGGAGGTCATCAAGTACGGCTTGATTCGCGATCTACCCTTCTTCGAATGGCTCGAAGCGAACATCGATCGACTCAGGGCGCGTGACGCCGAGGCACTGACATACGCGATCGAGCGCTCTTGCGCCAACAAGGCAGAGGTCGTGGCGGCGGACGAGAGGGAAACCGCCAAGGACGGTGGCCGGGCCCTCCTCAATCTTGGCCACACGTTTGGCCATGCCATCGAAACCGGCGTCGGTTACGGAGAGTGGTTGCACGGCGAGGCAGTGGCCGTGGGCATGGCAATGGCGGCGGACTTGTCCCTGCGGCTGCGGTGGCTTACGGATCAGGACGTCTCCCGGGTCCGGAATCTTCTTGCGCGTGCAGCACTCCCGGCGAATGGCCCGGCACTTCCCGTCGATCGTTACCTCGAACTAATGGCACACGACAAGAAGGTCAGCAACGGACGCCTGCGGCTCGTTCTTCTCAAACGGCTCGGCGATGCGGTGACGACTGCCGATGTGCCAAGCGAACTCATTTCCAAGACTATCGAGGCTTGCAGCGGCTGACCTGACCGTCGGTCGACGCGCTCCAAGCCCACGTTATTGAGCGCGGTCTCGGTTCTGCGCTATATTTCGCAGTTCGCCCAGAGATTCGCGGTGCCGGAAGGCCCTGCGGTCAAAGGGCTTTTTGACGGCAGCATTCAGGAACGCGGAAATGGATACACCCAGCCGGCAGGGACTCTACGACCCGGCCAACGAACACGACGCCTGCGGGGTCGGCTTCGTCGCACACATCAAGAACCAGAAGAGCCATGCGATCGTCGCGCAAGGCTTGCAGATTCTCGACAACCTGACCCACCGGGGTGCCACGGGGTACGACCCCCTGCTCGGTGACGGTGCAGGCCTGCTGATTCAATTGCCGGATGCCTTCCTGCGCCAGGAAGCCGCGAAGCTGGGCGTTACCCTCCCCGCAGAAGGCCGCTATTCGTGCGGCAACGTGTTCCTGCCGCGATCCGGCAACGGCCGTGCTGCCTGCGAGTCGGCGTTCGTCCGTATCGTGGCGGAAGAAGGGCAAGTGTTTCTCGGTTGGCGCGACGTGCCGCGAGACAACCGCGGGCTCGCGCAAGCCGCCAAGGATGCCGAACCGGTGGTTCGTCAGGCTTTCGTCGGGCGTGGAGACGCGACGACGGACCAGGACGCGTTTGAGCGCAAGCTCTTCGTGATCCGGAAGCGCGTCGAGCATGAAGTACGTCGCCTGAAACTGGCGGACGGCCGCCAGTTCTACGTCACGACGCTGTCGTCCCGTACCATTGGCTACAAGGGCATGCTGCTGGCACATCAGGTGGGCGAGTACTACCTCGACCTCAAGGACCCAAGCGTCGTGTCGGCGGTCGCACTGGTCCACCAGCGGTTCTCGACGAACACGTTCCCCACTTGGGAACTGGCCCATCCGTTCCGCATGATCGCCCACAACGGCGAGATCAACACCTTGCGCGGCAACATCAACTGGATGACCGCGCGGCAGAAGGCCATGTCGTCCAGATGGCTCGACAAGGACCTCGACAAATTGTGGCCGCTGATCGTGGAAGGCCAGAGCGATTCAGCCTCCTTCGACAACGCGCTCGAACTACTGGTTATGGGAGGGTACCCCCTGGCCCATGCCATGATGCTCCTCATCCCCGAGGCGTGGGCCGGTAATCCGCTGATGGATGAAGAACGGCGGGCCTTTTACGAGTTCCATGCGCCCGTCATGGAGCCCTGGGACGGACCGGCCGCCGTGGCCTTTACCGACGGCCGCCAGATCGGGGCCACGCTCGATCGCAACGGCCTGCGGCCCGCCCGTTATCTGGTGACCAAGGACGACATCGTGCTCATGGCTTCGGAAATGGGCGTACTCTCGTTTGCCGAAGAGAGGATTGTCAAGAAGTGGCGCCTGCAGCCGGGCAAGATGTTCCTGATCGACCTCGAACAGGGACGGATCATCGACGATGCAGAGTTGAAGCGCAGCATCGCTACGGCGGAGCCCTACCGGCAGTGGATCGAGGAATCACGTGTCTTCCTGTCCGACCTGCCGGCTGGCAAATGCAACAATGGAGCGAGTTCTGGGCTGCTCGACGCCCAGCAGGCGTTCGGCTATTCGCAGGAAGACGTCAAGTTCATCCTCGAGCCGATGATTCGGACCGGTGAGGAACCCGTCGGTTCGATGGGCAGCGATACGGCGCTGCCCGTCCTCTCCCGCAAGAACAAGTCGCTCTATCTGTACTTCAAGCAGATCTTCGCCCAGGTTACGAATCCGCCGATCGATCCGATTCGCGAAGAAATCGTCATGTCGCTCAGCAGCTTCATTGGCCCGAAGCCAAACCTGCTTGGAATTGCCAATGACGACGAAGACCTGACACCCCGTCTTGAAGTGCATCAACCCGTACTCTCCGCGGAGGACTACGATCGCCTGCGGGACATTCACCGCCTGACAAAAGGTCGATACAAGTCGCTCGCGCTCGACATCACGTATCCGGTGCAGGAGGGGGCGGCCGGTTGCGAACGGGCGCTCGCGCGCCTGTGTGCGGACGCCGAAGCCTCGGTCGGCAAGGGCCATAACATCGTCATCCTGACCGATCGCGCCGTTGCCGCAGATCGAGTTGCCATCCCCGCGCTGCTTGCGTGCGCGGGCGTCCATCACCACTTGGTCAAGAACGGACTGCGCACGAGCACGGGGCTGGTCGTGGATTCCGGCTCGGTACGCGAGGTGCACCACTTCGCGCTCCTCGCCGCCTATGGCGCGGAAGCCGTTTGTCCGTGGCTCGCGTTTGCCACGATCACGGATTTGGCGGGCGACAAGTACAAGGATGCACTGAAGAACTACGTCAAGGCGATCGGCAAGGGCCTCAACAAGGTCATGTCGAAGATGGGCATTTCGACCTATCTGTCATATTGTGGCGCGCAGATCTTCGAGGCCGTCGGTCTCAATGCCGCGTTCGTGTCCCGCTATTTCACCGGCACGGCGACGCAGGTTGAAGGCATCGGCCTGCCCGAGGTCGCAGAGGAGGCGGTACGCACGCACTTGGCGGCGTTTTCCGGCGATCCCGTGCTGGCCAACATGCTCGACATCGGCGGCGAGTATGCGTATCGCGTTCGCGGCGAGGATCACATGTGGACGCCTGATGTCATCGCGAAGCTGCAGCACGCGACGCGTTCGGGCAAGTTCGATACCTACCAGGAATACGCGCGACTGATCAACGAGCAGAGCAGCAGGCTGATGACGCTGCGCGGCCTGTTCGACATCAAGCCGGCCGGCCGGCCCGTGCCCCTTGAGGAAGTGGAGCCTGCGAAGGAGATCGTCAGGCGCTTCGTCACTGGCGCAATGTCGCTCGGCTCGATTTCCACCGAGGCGCACACGACGCTCGCGATTGCGATGAACCGGATAGGAGGGCGCTCGAATACGGGCGAGGGTGGCGAGGACCCGGCGCGCTTCAAGCCCGTGTCGGCCGGCAAGAAGCTTTCCGACCTTATCGGCGCTTCGCGGGTCGAACGTGATCTGGTGCTGAAAGAGGGCGATTCGCTGCGATCGTCGATCAAGCAGGTTGCCTCGGGACGCTTCGGCGTCACGGCGGAGTACCTGGCTAACTCCGACCAGTTGCAGATCAAGATGGCGCAGGGAGCGAAGCCCGGCGAGGGAGGTCAGCTTCCAGGCCACAAGGTATCGGAGTACATCGGCTTCCTGCGGCACTCGGTGCCCGGCGTACAGTTGATTTCGCCGCCGCCCCATCACGATATCTACTCGATCGAAGACTTGGCGCAACTGATCCACGATCTCAAGAACGCCAATCCGGAGGCTTCGGTCTCGGTCAAGCTGGTTTCGGAGGTGGGTGTCGGAACGGTGGCCGCGGGTGTGTCCAAGGCCAAAGCCGACCACGTCGTCATCTCCGGGTTCGACGGCGGCACCGGCGCATCGCCGATCTCGTCGATCAAGCATGCTGGCACGCCATGGGAACTCGGACTGGCCGAGACCCAGCAGACGCTCGTGCTCAACCGGTTGCGCGGCCGCGTCCGCGTTCAAGCGGACGGCCAGATGAAGACAGGCCGCGATGTCGTCATCGCCGCGCTCTTGGGCGCAGACGAGTTCGGCTTTGCGACCGCGCCTCTCGTGGTTGAAGGCTGCATCATGATGCGCAAGTGCCACCTGAATACTTGCCCGGTGGGTGTCGCGACGCAGGATCCGGTGCTGCGCCGGCGGTTCACGGGGCAACCGGAACATGTCATCAACTACTTCTTCTTCGTCGCCGAAGAGGCGCGGCAACTGATGGCCCAGTTGGGCATCCGCAAGTTCGACGACCTGATCGGGCGCGCCGACCTGCTCGACACGAAGAAAGGCATCGCGCACTGGAAGGCTAGGGGGCTCGACTTCTCGCGCATCTTCCACATGCCTGCCGTGCCTGCCGACGTGGCCAGGCACCATTGCGAAGCGCAGGACCATGGCCTGGAGAGGGCGCTGGACCACAAGCTGATCGAGATGGCGCAACCTGCCTTGCTGAATCGCGAGCAGGTGAGCATCGAGATTCCGGTCCGCAACGTCAACCGCACGGTCGGCACGATGCTGTCGCACGAAGTGGCCGTGCGCTACGGCCATGCCGGCCTGCCCGACGACACGATCCGCATACGCATGCGCGGCACCGCCGGACAGAGTTTCGGTGCCTTCCTGGCGCGCGGCATTACGCTCGACCTCACCGGTGAGGCCAACGACTACGTCGGCAAGGGTTTGTCGGGTGGCCGGATCATCGCCCGCCCGCCCAAGGAGTTCGAGGGCAAGCCAAGCGAGAACATCATCGTCGGCAACACCGTCCTCTACGGGGCAACTGAGGGAGAAGTGTTCTTCCTTGGCGTCGCTGGCGAGCGGTTCTGCGTGCGCAACTCGGGTGCCACGGCCGTTGTCGAGGGCACCGGCGACCATGGTTGCGAGTACATGACCGGCGGCACGGTCGTCGTATTGGGCGCCACCGGCCGCAACTTTGCTGCCGGCATGTCCGGCGGCATCGCTTATGTGCTCGATGAAGACGGCACCTTCGAACAGCGCTGCAACGTCGCCATGGTGACCCTCGAAAAGATTCTGCCGGCCGCCGAGCAGGCGAACGACGGCACGCGGCACCGAGCTACTGCCGACGAGACTCAATTGAAGGAACTGATCGAGAAGCATCTGGCGGCAACGGACAGCGAAGTGGCCCGGCGCGTTCTCGGCGACTGGCCGCGCTTCCGCGCCCGGTTCGTCAAGGTGTTTCCGAACGAATATCGTCGCGCCTTGAAGGAAATGGCCGCGACTCAGGATCGAAAGGCAGCGTGATGGGCAAGCCTACCGGGTTTCTGGAGTTTCAGCGTCAGGCGGAAGCCTACGCGCCGGTCGAGCAGCGGCTGCGCAACTACGGGGAGTTCGTTTCGCGTTTGTCCGACGACAAGGCCAAGGTTCAGGGCGCGCGCTGCATGGATTGCGGCATCCCCTTCTGCAACAACGGCTGTCCGGTCAATAACAACATTCCGGACTTCAACGATGCGGTCTACAAGGGAAACTGGCGCGAGGCGATCGAGATCCTGCACTCGACCAACAACTTCCCGGAAATGACGGGGCGGATCTGTCCCGCGCCCTGCGAGGCGGCGTGCACGCTCGGCATCAACGCCGAGCCAGTCGGCATCAAGTCGTTGGAGCATGCGATCATCGACCATGCCGGCGAGAACGGGTGGGTGGTGCCGCAGCCCGCTGCCGTGCAGACGGGCCGCAAGGTTGCTGTCATAGGTTCCGGACCGGCGGGTCTCGCCTGCGCGCAGCAACTCGCGCGCGCGGGCCATGCCGTCATCGTCTTTGAGAAGAACGAAAGGATCGGCGGCCTGCTGCGCTTTGGCATTCCCGACTTCAAGCTCGACAAGCGCCTGATCGACTGGCGCACTGCGCAGATGGCGGCGGAAGGCGTCAAGTTCGTGACGAAGACCATCGTCGGTTCGCAACTCGACGGGCTGCCTAAGGGTATCGCCAACGATGCCGTCACGCTGTTGCCTGCTGCCAAAGTGATGCAGGAGTTCGATGCGGTAGTGCTCGCGGGTGGATCGGAAGCGCCGCGCGACCTGGCGATTCCCGGACGGGAACTCGATGGTGTCCATTTCGCGCTGGAGTTCCTGATTCCGCAGAACAAGGAAGTGGGCGGAGGCGCCAAGAATTCCATCCAGGCGAAGGGCAAGCGCGTCGTCGTCATCGGTGGCGGCGACACCGGTTCCGACTGCGTTGGTACCTCGAACCGGCATGGCGCGGCATCCGTCACCCAGTTCGAACTGCTGCCCAAACCGCCGGAGTCGGAGAACAAGCCGCTGGTGTGGCCCTACTGGCCGACCAGGCTGCGCACTTCATCGTCGCACGACGAAGGTTGTGCGCGCGATTGGTCGATTGCGACCAAGGAGTTCATCGGCGAAAACGGCCGGCTCAAGGCCTTGCGCTGCGTCCGCCTCGACTGGCAGGGCGGCAAGATGACCGAGATTCCCGGCAGCGAGTTCACGATCGAGGCCGACCTTGCGCTCCTCGCCATGGGCTTTACCAATCCGGTGAGTACACTGCTCGATGCCTTTGGCGTCGCCAAGGATGCGCGCGGCAATGCCGCCGCCGATACCGAGAAGTACGCGACCAGTGTCGGAAAGGTGTTCGCCGCCGGGGACGTCCGCCGCGGCCAGTCGCTGGTCGTCTGGGCAATCCGCGAAGGTCGCCAATGCGCCCGGGCGGTCGACGAATTCCTGATGGGGAGTTCGCTGCTCCCGAGGTGAAAGCATGAACGTCGTCATTCTTGCTGCCGGCAAGGGCAAGCGCATGCGCTCCGACCTGCCCAAGGTACTGCATCCGATCGCCGGCAAGCCCATGCTGGCGCACGTTCTTGCGACGGCGCGCAAACTTGCAGCCACGCGCATCTGCGTCGTCTACGGCCATGGTGGGGAGCAGGTGCGCGAGGCGCTGGCCGCCGACGATCTCACGTGGGCCAAACAGGAGCCGCAGCTCGGCACCGGCCATGCCGTCCTGCAGGCGCTGCCGCATCTCGACCCCGATGCGCCGACGCTGGTGCTCTACGGCGATGTGCCGCTGATTCGCGCGGAGACGCTGGAACGGCTGCTGAAAGTCAGCCGCGGTGGTACGCCGGCATTGCTCACGGTGAGGCTGCCCAATCCCCACGGCTATGGTCGCATCGTGCGCGTCGGCGGCAAGGTCACCCGCATCGTCGAAGAGAAGGATGCCGACGATGCCGAGCGGGCGATCGATGAAGTGAACACCGGCATTCTCGTGGCGCCCACGGCCGCGCTGGCGCGCTGGTTGCCCGGCCTGGGCAACAGCAATGCCCAGGGCGAGTACTACCTGACCGACATCGTGTCGCTCGCGGTGGGCGAAGGCATGGCCGTCGAGGCCGTGCAGCCCGACCACGTGTGGGAAGTCGAGGGCGTCAACAGCAAGGTTCAACTCGCCGCGCTGGAACGTATCCACCAGCGCACGATCGCCGAAACGCTGATGGAGCAAGGCGTCACGCTGGCCGACCCCGATCGAATCGACGTGCGCGGCGAGCTGAGCTGCGGCCGCGATGTCTTCATCGACGTGAATTGCGTCTTCGAAGGCAAGGTGACGATCGGCGACGGTGCGCGCATCCTGCCCAACTGTGTGATCCACGACGCCACGGTCGGACCGAAGTCGATCATCGGCCCGTTCGCGCGCCTGCGCCCGGGCACGACGCTGGGCACGGACGTGCATGTCGGCAACTTCGTCGAAGTGAAGAACAGCAGCATCGCCGACCATTCGAAGGCCAACCATCTCTCCTACGTCGGCGATGCCACGGTGGGAAGCCGGGTGAACATCGGCGCCGGCACCATCACCTGCAACTACGATGGTGCCAACAAGTTCCGTACGGTCATCGAGGACGACGCCTTCATCGGCTCCGACACGCAACTGGTTGCACCAGTGACCGTGGGCAAGGGCGCCACGCTTGGCGCGGGCACGACTTTGACCCAGAACGCGCCGGCGGGCGAACTGACGATTTCGCGTTCGCGGCAGGCGACCATCCAGGGCTGGGTGCGACCGCTCAAGGCCCCGAAGAAGCCGTAACCAGCGGCAGCGCCGGCTCGAACTTCGAGCGGTTTACCGAGAAGAACACACGCAGGTTGCGCACGTTGGCGGTCGCCGTGAACAGGCGATGCACCAGCGCGTGGTAGGCATCCATGTCGGCCAGGCGCAGTATCAGCACGAAATCGATGCCCGACGCCACCCGGTAACATTGTTGCACGGCAGACTCGGCGGCCACGCGTGCCTCGAATTCCGTCTGGCGTTCCGCGTCCTGCCGATCGAGCGTGACCTCGACGATCGCCGTGAGCCCAGGCAGTCGATCGGCCGACAGGATCGCCACCTGCCGTTCGATCCAGCCGTCGGCGACAAGCCGCCGGATTCGCCTCAGGCACGTGGGCGCCGAGATGTGTGCGCGTTCCGCCAGGGCCTGGTTCGTCAGCGCGCAATCCCGCTGCAAGGTATCCAGAAGGCGAAGATCGATGGCGTCAAGATTTGAAATTGGCGTTCTGTTCATTGTAATAATATTTCATCGAAGATATTGCTCGCAATAATATTCCACCATATTGCGCATCTTGCAAGCCAATTTCCCGTCGCCGCGCTTACCATGCGCAAACGGCTCAATCAGGGAGGTTGGTCATGTGCGGCATTGTCGGCGCGGTAGCCAAGCGCAACATCATTCCAGTACTGGTCGAAGGACTACGTCGCCTCGAGTATCGCGGCTACGACTCTTGTGGCGTCGCGATGCACATGAATGGCGGCCTGCAACGCTTGCGTACCGTGTCGCGGGTCGCCGACCTCGACGGCCAGGCGGCTCCGCTCTCCGCCTACACCGGCATCGCGCACACGCGCTGGGCCACCCACGGCGCGCCGACCACAGCCAACGCCCATCCGCATTTCTCGTGCGGCCCGAACGGGACCGGCGATGCCGGCCGCATCGCACTCGTACATAACGGCATTATCGAAAACCACGACGTCCTGCGCGAACAGTTGATGGCGCGCGGCTATCGCTTCGAGAGCCAGACCGACACCGAGGTGATCGCCCACTTGGTCGACAGCGTCTATGCCGGCGACCTGCTTGAAGCCGTGCGCAAGGCGGCGGCGGAGTTGCGCGGCGCCTACGCGATCGCGGTGTTCTGCCGCGACGAGCCGCACCGGATCGTCGGCGCGCGCGAAGGCTCCCCGCTCGTGGTCGGCGTCGGGCAGGACGAGAATTTCCTCGCCTCGGATGCGCTGGCACTGGCGGGCACGACCGACCAAATCGTCTATCTAGAAGACGGCGACGTGGTCGACCTGCAACTCGGACGGATCTGGATCACCGATCGGGATGGCCAGGGCGTCGAACGACCGGTGCGTACCGTGACCGCGCATTCGGCGGCGGTCGAACTGGGTCCGTATCGCCACTTCATGCAGAAGGAGATCTTCGAGCAGCCGCGCGCCATCGCAGACACCCTGGAAGCCATTGAGTCTCTGGATCCAGACCTGTTCGGCGCTGCTGCCCCGGCGGCTTTCGCCACCATCGACAGCGTGCTGATCCTTGCCTGCGGCACCAGCTACTACGCCGGCGTGACCGCCAAGTACTGGCTCGAATCGATCGCCGGCATCCCCACGTCGGTCGAAATCGCCAGCGAATACCGTTATCGCCAGTCGGTGCCGAATCCGCGCGCGCTCGTCATCGTTGTTTCGCAGTCGGGCGAAACCGCCGACACGCTGGCCGCATTGAAGCACGCGAAGTCGCTCGGCCAGGCGCATACGCTCGCAGTGGTCAACGTCCCGACCAGCGCCATGGTGCGCGAGACCGCAATGCAGTTCTTTACCCGTGCCGGCGCGGAGATCGGCGTTGCGTCGACCAAGGCATTCAGCACGCAGCTCGTCGCGCTCTACGTCCTCGCCAACGTGCTGGCCAAGGTGCGCGGGCGGCTTGCGGCCGAGGCCGAAGCGAAAGTGCTCACGACGCTGCGCCACCTGCCGGCCGCGGTGCAGATGGTGCTGGCGCTGGAACCGCAGATCATCGGCTGGGCCGAGCAGTTCGCGCGCAAGGAGAATGCGCTCTTCCTCGGCCGCGGCATGCACTATCCGATCGCGCTAGAGGGCGCGCTGAAGCTCAAGGAGATCAGCTATATCCACGCCGAGGCCTATCCGGCCGGCGAGTTGAAGCACGGGCCGCTCGCGCTCGTCACCGAGGCCATGCCGGTGGTGACCGTCGCACCCAACGACGCCCTGCTGGAAAAGCTCAAGAGCAACATGATGGAAGTGCGCGCGCGCGGCGGCGAACTCTATGTGCTCGCCGATGCTGGCGGCCACATCGAATCGAGCGCCGGCGTCCATGTCATCCGCATGCCTGAACACTATGGCGCGTTGTCGCCGATCCTGCACGTCGTGCCGCTGCAACTGCTCGCTTATCACACGGCCACGGCAAGAGGCACGGACGTCGACAAGCCGAGGAACCTCGCGAAGTCGGTGACGGTCGAGTAGCTTTTCGTTAGGCGTAGAATCGACCCGATGACCAACTACAAGCGGGGAGCTGCACCATGGCGAGTTACGCCACAGAATCCATTCGCGCCGTCGCACTCGTAGGTCACGGCGGCTCTGGCAAGACGACGCTCGCGGAGGCGCTGCTGTTCAAGGCCGGCGCGACTGCCGCCAAGGGTGCAGTCGAAAAAGGCAGCACGGTGTGCGATTTCGATCCGCAGGAAAGATCCGCAGGCCACTCGCTCAACTCCTCGCTGGTCAACTTTGCCGCCGAAGGCGTCCATGTCCACCTCGTCGACGCGCCCGGATACCCCGACTTCGCCGGCCAGGCCTTCGCGGCGCTGGCCGCCGTCGATACGGCGATCATGGTCGTGAATGCCCAGACCGGCGTCGAGTTGATGACCGAACGCATGATGCGCGCAGCCAGGCAGCGCGGCCTCGCGCGCATGATCGTGATCAACAAGATCGATGCCGACAACGTCGACCTGCCCGGCATCGTCGCCGACATTCGCGAGCGCTTCGGCGCCGAGTGCAAGCTGCTCGACCTGCCGGCGCACGACCGCGCCGACGTCGTGGAAGTGCTGGAACATGAATCCGGCGACGCCGATTTCGATACTGTGGCCCACGCCCACCGGGAACTGATTGACCAGCTCGTCGAGGAAGATGAGGACCTGCTGGCGCGCTACCTGGAAGACGGCAAGGACCCTTCCGCGGGCGAACTGCACGCGCCCTTCGAGAAGGCGCTGCGCGAAGGGCATCTCGTGCCCATCCTGTTCACCTCGGCGAAGACGGGCGCGGGCCTCGATCACCTGCTGCACGCGCTGGCGACCCTGGCGCCGAACCCGGCGGAAGGCAATGCGCCGCCGTTCTATAAGGGCGAACCCGGCGACAAGGACGCCGAGGCCTTCCACGCCGAGCCCGACGCCAAGAAGCACGTGCTGGCGCACGTCTTCAAGGTCATCGCCGATCCCTACATGGGCAAGGTCGGTGTCTTCCGCGTGCATCAGGGCACGGTGCGCAAGGACTCGCAGCTCTTCGTCGGCGACGGCAAGAAGCCGTTCAAGACAGGCCACCTCTATCAGCTGCAGGGCAAGGACTACGTCGAGGTCGACGAGTTGGTGCCGGGCGACATCGGCGCCGTGGCCAAGATCGAGGAGATAGAGTTCGGCGCCGTGCTGCACGACTCGCACGACGAGGACCATATCCACTTGAAGCCGCTCGAGTTCCCGCATCCCATGCAGGGCCTCGCAGTCGAGACCAGGAAGAAGGGCGACGAGCAGCGCCTGTTTGAAATCCTGCGCAAGCTCGAGATGGAAGATCCCTGCTTCAGCGTCGAGCGCCATCCGACCACGCACGAGACGGTCATTCGCGGCCTGGGCGAGATGCATCTGCGCTACAAGCTTGACAAGATGGCGACGCAATACAAGATGGAGTTGGACACCAAGCCGCCGCGCATCCCCTACCGCGAGACCATCACGAAGAACGCCGAAGGCCACTGCCGGCACAAGAAGCAGAGTGGTGGCGCCGGCCAGTTCGGCGAGGTGTATCTGAAGATCGAGCCGCTCGAGCGCGGCGCGGGTTTCGAGTTCGTCGACCAGGTCAAGGGCGGCGTGATCCCGGGCGTCTTCATGCCTGCGGTCGAGAAGGGCGTGCAACAGGCGTTGGCCGACGGTGTCGTCGCCGGCTATCCGGTCGAGGATGTCCGCGTCATCGTCTATGACGGCAAGACGCATCCGGTGGACGGCAAGGAAGTGGCATTCGTCACGGCCGGCCGCAAGGCCACCATCGCCGCTATCCAGGGCGCCAGTCCGATCATCCTCGAGCCGATCGTCAACGTCGAGATCGTCGTGCCCGAGAATGCGATGGGCGACATCGCCGGCGACCTGTCGTCGCGCCGCGGCCACGTCACTGGCACCACGCCGCGCGGCCACGGTTCGGTGGCGATTGCGGGCGAAGTGCCACTGGCCGAGATCACCGACTACGCTTCCAAACTGAAATCGGTCACCGGCGGCCAGGGCGCCTACACCATCGAGTTCTCGCGCCACGCGCCGGTGCCACCGCAGACCCAGCAGAAGCTTGCGGCCTCGTTCAAGCTCAAGGAAGACGAAGAGTAGTACCATCGCCTCCGTGCGCCATCGTTTTGTCCGCCTGCTACCGCTGTTCGTCACCGCCCTGTGGCTGCCTTTTCAGGCCGTCGCGGCAACGGCCATGCCGTTCTGCCGGCATGGCGAGGCGCACAAGACGATGGTCATGGCGCGGGATGCCACCGAGCCGTGCCCGCTGCACCAGCACAAGCCGGCGCCGGCCGATCACGGCATGGCCTGCGACGACTGCGGCTTCTGCCATCTCGCCGCCGCCGGCTTCATGCCGACGCCCGAGCGTGTGGCTGCGTTGATCCCCGCCGTGCAGGACTTCCGCAGCGATACGCCGCTCGCGCCCGCGAGCGCGATTCCCGAGCCGCCGCAGCAACCTCCCAAACGCGTGGCCTGACAGCAACCGCGGAATGATCCCGCGGAGAATGCGGCCGCCTGTGCGGCCCGCCAATGCCATTGCCATTCCGGAGGTTTGCCATGAAGTTCAGCGCCATCGTTCTTGCCCTGCCTTACCTGCTGCCGCTCGCCGTACTAGCTGCCGAGCATGATCATCACGACCACATGGCCGCGCCCGCGGCCCAGGTGTCCTGGGCGCAGGGCACGATCAAGAAGATTGCCGACGACAAGGCCACCATCGCCCACGGTCCCATCGAAAGCATCGGCATGGACGCCATGACCATGCGCTTCACGATCAAGGATGCCGACGGTCTCGCCAAGCTCAAGGCAGGCGATAAAGTGCGCTTCCAGGCGGTGATGCAAGGCGGCGAAGTCGTCGTCACACGCATCGAATCCGCGAAGTAGGGGCCTGCCGTGAAGCCCGTGAAAAGCGGGCTGGTGACG
>Ga0335071_10004395_pt1 | contig 14701 bp, 14 predicted proteins | sample Lox_Sample_15_FD_206724 | JGI IMG/M metagenome (GOLD analysis project Ga0335071, IMG submission 206724) | Soil microbial communities from Loxahatchee National Wildlife Refuge, Florida, United States - Lox_Sample_1.5 | ecosystem: Environmental > Terrestrial > Soil > Wetlands | place: USA... | reverse complement strand
GCACGTAGTCAATTTTATGCTTGTGCAGACTCTTCTTTAGTTCCTCTTTATTGAATTGAGGATTATGGAGGGATTTAGGAATGGTCCTCACATCGACAACTATCTCAATATGAAATGTCTGAAGAATCTCAACAAACTCATCGAGCGTATGAGTTGAATGGCCTATCGTGTATATCGTGGGCTTCATATGAAACCCCTCTCCAAAAACCTATAAAGCGGAAAGAAGAGGCACGGGAAAACGAATGTGCCATTCATCATATAAGTGTCACTTCGCGAGAGCCTCTTCGATCTCCGGAATATTTGCACCAGCGACCGACTTGTTCCCATTAATGATGAAGAAAGGCGTACCGCTTATGCGCATCTTTCGCCCTATCTCCTTATGAAGCTCCAAGAGTTCAGCTGCCTCAGGTTTCGAGCATTTTTCATATTTTTGATCACCTAGCTTGCCTTGCATGGCATCTTCGTATGCTTTCGCCCGATCGGAGGCGCAAAAGATATATTTTATCTTATTTTCAGCGTCCTGGTGCATAGGGAGAGGGAAAAAGAAAATATAGCGCGTTACGTCCTTTCTCGTTTCTAAGAAGGATGATGCGCTCCTGCAATAAGAGCAATCTGGATCGGTAAATTCTATTACAATATTCTTGCCGCTTCCGATCTTGATGGCTTTTTCAAGCGGAAGATTTTTTGCGCTGGAGGCGAAAAGCTCGCCCTTTCTCTCTTCGGTGACATTCCTTCCCTCTTTGTCGTAGATATCTCCGACGATGAGATAACCAGGATCTGGAACAAAATAGATAACGTCGGAACCTTTAACGATTTCGTACATGCCTTTTATGTCAATCGGCTTAATTGAGTCAAAATCTGCTCCGGGAAATTCTTTTGTCAAAGTCTGTTCTATTGTTTCAGCTCGCACGTTTCCGCAAATTACAGAAACAAAAATAAGCGCAAACAAAATGGATACTGCGGTTTTCTTTTTCATCCTTCCTCCCTGCCACTACACGAATTATAAGACCAGTATAGCACCCCTGACGTCGGATGCCCATCGAAATACTTTATCATATTTGCAGACCCGTTCTGAATCCGCCCTCAACAGCTTCGGCAATCCTCGCGACTTTGTCGCAGTCACCCACCAGGCGAACAGATACACCCGCCTTGCCTTCGATCTCCCGGGCAAGTTTATTGGATGGTTCGTACCCTACGGCAATCACAACAGTGTCTGCGGGAAGGACCTCGGTTGAACTGCCGCAGACGATGGAGACGCCCTGTTGTGTTATCTCAGTGGCCGTGGTTCCCGTCCTTATATTGATATTAAAATCATTTAACCTCTTTCTCACAACCCATCTCAAGGTCGGCCCCACGTCGATAGCTATTTTAGGCAGTATTTCAAGGATAGCTATGTCCTTCTTGCCCTTTTCCTCATGCAGAAAATCGGCGACCTCGCAGCCCACCATCCCACCGCCCAGAATAACTATTTTGTCGCCGACGGATTTCTTCCCGGTGAGGACGTCGGCGGCAAAGACCACATTAGTGCCATTCACTCCCGGAATCTGCGGGATTATAGGGATGGCCCCCGTGGCTACAATCACGTCGTCAGGACGTTCACGCTCAATGAGGGCGTTGTCTACCTCTGTCTTGGTCTTCACCTTGACGCCGAGCTTCTTGATCTGTTTCGCAAGATGCTCGCGGAAATACCCAATGCCGTCCTTTACACTGGGGGCCCCTGCAGCATAGAGGGCGCCGCCAAGCTTATCGGTCTTTTCGAAAAGCGTCACATCATGCCCCCGCAAACGGGCAACCCTTGCCGCCTCCATGCCAGCGGGGCCGCCACCAACCACGAAAACCCTTTTCGGCCTCTTGTCGGGTATGATATTCAGTTCAAGCTCTCTCCCCGCTCTGGCATTTACCTGGCAATATATCGGTTCGGTCCGTGACCACGCGTCAAAACATAAACAGCAGGAAGTGCAGGGAACGATATCGTCGAATCTCCCCTCCTTTGCCTTGTTTACCAAATCCGCATCGGCGATCAGCGGTCTTGCCAGATAAATCATATCCGCCCTGCCCTCGCCGATTATCCTGTCAGCCATTATTGGATCAACGATTCTGGTACCCACGATGACCGGAATGTTGATGCCCTTCCTTATCTTCTCACCCATGAATATCCAGTTTGCCTTAGGGACAAAGTACTGGATGAAGGGTTGGCCTGAGTCATGCCAGCCCGTGGTAACATTTATTACCTCCACCCCTTGTTTTTCCAAGTACTGCGCGATCTTCACAGAATCCTCTAATGTATTTCCGCCGGGCATAAAATCCTGGCCTCCCATCCTCCAGGATATGATGCAGTCATCGCCCGCCTTTTTTTTCATGGACTGAATAATCTCCGTGTGAAGGCGCAACCTTTTCTCAAAGCTCCCGCCGTATTTATCTGCGCGCCTGTTGGTAAGCGGTGAAGCAAACTGTGCTATCGGATACCCCGCCGACCCAAGGATATGGATCAGATCGAATCCGCCTTCAACGGCTCTACGCGCGGCCTCGCCGAACTGCTCCACAATCTCCTCCACCTCGGCAGTGCTGAGGGGACGCGGTTTCGGTTTTCCTTCTCTCGTTGACACATCAGAGGGACCGATATATTCAAACGGCCCTCCGCGCCGCTTGGCATAATTCTCCTCGAAAGCGAGTTCCACTCCCACCTTTGCGCCGTGGGCATGGCAGGCATCTGTAAGCTTACGGATACCCGGAATGAACTTGTCGTCATACATCCCGATGCCCAGAGGATTATGGGGATAGTTGACAGTAAAGTACCCGATATTTATCAGGCCTACACCGCCCTTAGCACGGTCCTCATAGAACTTTATCATTCGATCCGTCACGTAATCATCGATGGCGAAATTATCCGTCACCGGAGCAAACTCCACCCTGTTCTTCAGTTCCATTTTTCCTATCTTGATAGGACTAAGAAGATGTTTTAACTGCGGCATATAATGCCTCCTTGCAATTTCGGATATTTCTGGCCTAATGAATCGAGGTTTAATCTCTTATAATTTATCAGCGGGGGCGCCAGATGGCTGGATGTGCGAATCCGAGGGTTGTTCTCCTGCCTTTCTGAGCAACAGTGTCCAATCTTCTTTGACCATTTTTTGAATCTCTTCAAGATCGTCGGCAGTCAGATGACTGAAGCGTCCCTGAATACCGAAATAGTCCTGCACGGGATGTTGGCTGTCCCTGTAATTGATCGTGTAGCGGACACCGTCTTCCACCTCATACAGCGGGAAGACATGTGTCTGGACGGCCATCCGGGCGACCTTCACCGACATTTCAGAGGGGATGCGCCAGCCGGGAGGGCAGCTCGCGAAGATGTGCAGGAACTTCGAGCCTTTGATTGACTTGGCTTTCTTAACCTTCCGGACGAGGTCCTCTGGAAAGGCTATATTCGCCGTCGCGACGTACGGGATACGGTGCGCAACCAGGGCTTCGACTATATTTTTCTTACGTAATCTTTTCCAATCCCGTCCGGGTGTGGTCATCGTCCACGCACCGTACGGCGTTGAGGAGCTCCGCTGAACGCCGGTATTCATATAGGCTTCGTTGTCATAGCAGACATAAATGAAATCCTCGTTCCTCTCCACGGCGCCGCTCAGGGCCTGAAAACCGATGTCGAACGTACCGCCGTCACCGGCCCATGCAACTACCGTCGTATCCGTGTCGCCCTTCGTATCGAGGGCTGCACGCAGCCCGGAGGCCACGGAGGCGCCCGCCGCCATGGGGGCGTGCACCACGGGGAGCCTCATGACGGATTGCGGGTAAATCCCGACGATGACACCCGTGCAGCTGGCCGGGATAACGAGGATGGTATTTTCTCCCACGGCCTTTGTGAAAACGCGCAGGGCAATGACAGCGCCACAGCCGGGACATGCCGCGTGCCCTGAGCACATATATTCGCGCTCGTCAGCGTCCAGTCTCATGTCTTTACCTCCCGGAGTCCCATCCAGATGCTCTTGTCCGGCGGAACGTTGCTGTCTTTCGTTTTTTCATAGATGTCGTTGAGAAGTGCCGTCGTGACATCCCTTCCACCGAGACCGACCACGTAACCGAAGACAAGCGGGCGTTCCTGCATATTACAGAGCGCAGCTCGAACTTCCTGGAGGAATATGCCCCCCGCCCCGGATGAGAAGTTACGGTCAATGACTGCCACCTTCCTTGCCGTCTTGAGCGCCCTGCAAATCGATTCCACAGGGAATGGCCGAAACATCTTTACCTTCAGGAGACCGACCTTCTCTCCTTTAGCCCACAGGTCGTCAAGCAGCAGGCGGGCCGTGCTCGTGATAGTTCCTGATGTGACGAGGATAATGTCCGCATCGTCACAATTGACCGCTTCGAGAGCGCCGTACCGGCGGTTGAATATAACCTCAAACTCCTTTTCGACGTCGTCAAAGCGTTCCAGCACCTGATCCATGGCCACTGCATTGTCATGCCGAATCTCCATATAGATTGAAGGAGCGGCGATGGAGTTGAACGTGAACGGATTCTTGGTGTCGACTTTAAATGCGGGATTGTATGGAGGAAGAAAACGGTCCACTTCTTCCTGATCGGGGACATCCACAGGTTCATAGGTATGGGAGAGGAGAAACCCCTCTGTCACAACCATGACCGGAAGGTTAACCCATTCCGCGAGCCGGAATGCCTGAAGGACTGTGTCAAACACCTCCTGCCCGTCTTCGCAGTAGAACTGCATCCAGCCCGTGTCGCGCTGGGACAGGCTGTCGGTTTGGTCTGACCAGATATTCCACGGCGCGCCGAGCGCCCGGTTCACCTCCGCCATAACGATGGGCAGGCGAGATCCTGCAGTCCAATGCAACATCTCGTGCATATAGGCAAGGCCCGCTGACGAGGTCGCTGTGAAGGTCCTTACGCCGGCACATGCGGCTCCGACAAGGCTCGCCAGACACGAGTGCTCGCTCTCGACCCTTAGATACCGGGCATCCATTTTGCCTGTTGCGCAGTAATCCGACAGGACTTCCACGATGTGTGATTGGGGCGTGATAGGATAAGCAGAGATTACCTGAACCCTTGCCAGACGGACCGCCTCAGCAACGGCAGAGTTGCCTTCCAGTACCTGTTTCATAATCCCTCCTCACCCATGATTACCGCATTGCGCGGGCACTCTTCGGCGCACACACCGCATCCTTTGCAGTAATCATAGTTGATATGCCTGTCCTCCATATGCCGACCCCTGATGACCGCTGCATCCGGGCAAAATACATAGCAGTTGTCGCACTGGTCACACAAGCCGCAATTGAAGCATCGACTCGCCTCGCGGGCAGCCGCATCGGCGGATATTCCCGATTCGACCTCTTTGAACGAGCGTCTCCGTTCTTCCGCGGAGAGGCGCGGTTGAGCCGGCCCCTCTTCACTGCGGAAATAGTCTGTATTGATCTCTCCGTACTGGACGATATGGGAACTGCGGCCTCCGCGCGGTCCTTCGAGATATGCTTCCATGGAGAGCGCCTGACCATTTCCGACCCTGCATGCCTCAAGCCGGGGTTTGATCTCATCGGCTCCCCTTTCGAAATATGTATCCACTACCATCGTCGCCTGTTTGCCGGAGGCTATGGCCTGCGCGACATTCTTTGCTTCATTGGTCAGATCACCGCCATAGATTACGGGCGAGCCGCCGTCTTCCAGACATAAGACACAGTGACTGAAGCCCATCACCCCCCGTTGCGGCAGAGGCGGACTGTGCCAGGGCTCGGCTGCTTCGGCGCCGGTCGCGGCAAAGATATGATCGACAACCTTCTTAACCGTCTTTTCTCCGTCGAATACTATCCGGCCGCGGCCGTCTTTATCCTCGCCTTCGATCTTCATCTTCCGCAAGAGGAGCACGGTCCGGCTGCCAGAGCCTTCAAGAGCCCACGGAGCGATAAGCTCCTCCAGTACCACTCCCTCTTCCAGCGCTGACGCTATCTCATCTCCAGATGCGGGCATATCCTGACGGCGCCTGCGGTACAGGATAACGGCAGTGCCGCCAAGCCTGATAATGGTTCTGGCGACGTCGACGGCGGTATTACCGCCCCCGATGACGACTGATAGTCCGTCGCACAAAGGACTTTTTCCCTTCCTCATTTCTCTCAAGAATTCCAGGCCGTCCCTGACGGTCTCCGGGTTCTCTCCCGTCAATCCCAGTTTCGTTCCATGCGCATGGCCGCAGCCGATAAAAACGGCGCTGTAACTTTTTCTAAGCTCATCAAAGGTGTGAAATGTGACGGCTCTGTTCGGAATGATGCGCACCCCCATCCTCTCGATCCGGGCGATCTCGGAGCGTAGAACCGCCAGGGGCAGGCGATATTCCGGTATCCCCCAGCGCAAGATTCCCCCTGCTTCAGGAAGCGCCTCGAAAATATCACAGGGATAACCCAGCATTGACAGAAACCAGGCGGCGGAAAGTCCCGCGGGACCGGCGCCGATGACTGCTATTTTTCGATTTTTTTGAGGGACTTTTTTCAAGGCGGTGAAACCGGAGCCTGCGACCGCATCAGCGAGAAACCTTTCCAAGGTGTGAATGGCGATGGGCGAGTCGAAATCCTTTCTGTTACATACGGCCTTGCAGGGATGAAAGCATACGCGCCCGCACACGCCGGGCAACGGATTTTCCCGGAGGATCGTTTCCCACGCTTCTTCGAACAGCCCCTGTCTCGCCAGCATCTCGATCATCCCGACATCTTCGCCGGCCGGACAACCGGCGCTGCAGGGGGACGTCTTATCCTGATAGCGAGGTTTTAGAAACCGCCATGAACCCGTCTTGTTGCTTTCCGTCGTTTCATACGTAATGGCTACAAACGGTTTTTGGGTCATTTCGACTTTCATGTCCTGGCCTCACTCATCTCCTTCAGGAAGCGGACCTCGCGATATGCTTCTTCGGCGGCTGCCACATTTCTCTCACGATTGGATGGCACTTCCTCCCTTATGGCGGCAATGATGGTATCCATGGGCGGCTCTTCCATCATACGGGCAAAAGCGCCGATCATGGCCGTGTTGACAATGGGGTGCGTCCGGCTTCCTATTCTGTTTTTAAGGGCAATGCTGGTTGCATCGACAATGGCAACCTTGTAGTTTGCAAAGACACTCATATCTGAAGGGGGTGAGAGGCAGTTAATGAGAATCCATCCGCCGGGCTTGAGACCTCTCGTGACGCCGATGCTCTGGATGAGGCTCTGGTCCTGAACGACTACGTGATCCGGTGCAGTCACGTTGGTTCTCGACAGGATCTTCTTATTGTCGAGCCGGAGATACGCCTCCACAGGCGCGCCCCGCCGTTCAACACCAAAGAAAGGGAAACTCTGGACTTGATAGCCCGCCTGAAAAAAAGCTTTGGCCAGCAAAGTGGCGAGCACAACGGTGCCCCCGCCGCCGCGTCCGTGAAAACGGATTTCAACCATCTTCTTTTCCCCCATTGCTGACTTGAGCTGATCTTCCTTATAAGAGTCGCGAGGTCCTGGCTGTCACTGAGGGCCCTGCCCTCCTTGCAGCTTATTTTAAATGGTGGATTCGCTTCAGGCGCCCGATGAACTCATTGGCAAGTGCGGAAGCGAGCTGCTCTTTTCCCAGTCCCTTCTTTAATCCTTCGATGATTGCGTCCATGCCTGCCTTCACTTCTTCGTGCGGCCCGGGCAGGGCAATGACGTAAGAGGGGTGAATATAGGCGACCCCGATCTTTACGCCGTCCTTCTCGTGGCGTCCCTTCCCTTTCTCATAATGCATTATGTAAGGTGTGGACGCCTCATGATCTATTCTCAAGAGGGCCTCGACCATCCGGTCCTTGTCTTCGGCACCAACTCCGCCGGTTGTGATGATCAGCCCGTAGCCTTCGCCCAAGGTCCTGCGAAGGACGGGGACGATACTCTCAAGATCGTCCTCTAGGGCGTCCCCCACTGTAACGCTGTATCCTTCCTTTATCAGTCTCTCTCTGATGTAAGGGCTGTTGGTGTCCTGAATCATGCCTCTCCGTACCTCGAACCCGGAAGGAAAAACGATTGCCCTCTTCCTTATCCGCTCAGAGATGTCGCGCCGCATCCGCTCCATTACTCCGAGTATTTCTCCCGCCTGCTTATTTTCGACAGCGATCAATCCCAGGATGCCGTCGGAATGGATACTCGTCTCCGGGGTGAGACTGACCCCAGGGATTACGGACAGCGCCTTCAGCAGGGCATCATTCTTGCCGATGATATCCTCCGCCTTGACGGATTTCCTCAGGATGTCGAGTGTGACATGCTCTTCACGCACGTCGACGACCATGATCTCTTTTTTATCGAGGTGCAGGACCTCGGCGAACTTCTCGGCAATCAATCCCAGGTCGACATCCGCTATGCGTATCGGGCTTACCCAGAGCTCCGTCTTTTCAAAAAGTTCGAGTTCCAACCTTCTCTCCTGACTCCCCTGTAATATCCATCCTCATATCTAGAAGCGGCGCATCGACAACGGCCTGGCCGATATCGATGATCTCTACGGGCAGCTTCTTCAGATCCCGGAGATCGCTGATCCCGATGTTCCCCGCGAAGGCGATTTTGACGCGGTCCCTCAGTCCTTTCGCTCTTAAGGCGGAATCGATGTCTACGACGTCCTCTTTTGTGCCTGTATCTATCATGACAATATCTGCGCCTCTCGCAGCAGCAAGAACCGCCTCCCGGATGAGGTCGCGTCCCTCGTCTTTCAGCTGTATCACCAGCGTGTAGCCCTTCAGTCCCTTTACAGTTTGCAATGTTTTTCCGACACCGCCCAGGATCCTGACATAGTTCTTGTCCAGATAGAGGAATGGTATATCAGCTATCCGGTATGGAATGCCGCCGTCAGCAACAGCCTGCCGCACGAGGTCTTTGATCGGGAGAGGCATCTTCTTCCAGGCACCGCATACGACCTTGAGGTTCCTCCCTGCGGCCTCTTTCGCCTTTCGGGCGGCAGTTGCGATACCGGAGGCCTTGGAGACCCAGCCAATGAGTTCCTCCTCACCAAGGGCCATCTGCTTCGCGGTTCCCTCGACTACGGCGACGACCTCACCGGGTCTTAGCTTTGCTCTGCTTCTCCTGCATTCTTTTAAATTCAGTTCCAGTTTCTCGCAGGCCATTTTCATCCACGGGACGCCTGAGAGGATGCCCTCCCCCTGAGCCGAGATTCGCGCGATGCTTTTCTTGTCGCGGATGCCGGCAAAGATGATATCCCGGACATCCTGACCATGTATCATTGTTTTCTTCATTCCGGATAATTAATTCTAGCAGACTATGGCAGGAGAATCAACGGAGATGAGAATAGGACAGATCTCTGATATGGGCTCCTGCCGGGTAATGAACATTCTTCCGACAGACAGCCTAGTTGCTTTGCCCTGCAATCAGGATGATGTGGGCCATCAAACTATCCCGCCATACGTTTCAGATATTCCCGTTCCTTCTTCACCCTCTTTTCAAATGACTGAAGATTCTCCTCAGAGAGGTTGCGGAAGCGCCCCTGAAGGGCAAAATAATCGCGGAGCTGCTTCTCTGTTCTCTTGGAACTGAGGATATATTTTTCCCCGTCTTCAATCTCATACAGAGGAAATATGCCCGTCTCCGTGGCCAGCTTTGCAATAGAAATCGTCATCTCCGGCGAATACCGCCAACCAGTCGGGCAGGGGGAAAAAATCAGGATGAACTTTGTGCCCTTTATCTCTTTCGCCTTCTTAACCTTCTTGATAAGATCAACCGGATACCCGATAGAGGCAGTCGCAATATAGGGGATGTTGTGCGCTGCCATCAGGCGGACGATATCCTTCTTGGGCGTGTCTTTCACATGCGGTGCTGGAGTCGTCGTAGTCCAGGCGCCTGCGGGCGTTGATGAACTCCGCTGAATCCCCGTATTCATATAGCCTTCGTTGTCGTAGCAGACGTAGATGATGTCGTCATTCCTCTCGGCAGAACCGGATAAGGCCTGAAGGCCTATGTCAAAAGTGCCGCCGTCACCGGCCATTGCAAGGACATTGATATCTTCCTTGCCCATAACGTCTAGTGCCGCCCGGATACCAGAAGCCGTTATGGCAGTTGATTCAAAAGGAATCCTGAGAACCGGGATCTTGAGCGAAGAAAAAGGAAATCCCGCACCAATTACCCCGACGCAGGAGGGCGGTATCACTATGATGGTTCTGGGACCCAAACCCTTCAATACATACTTCAAGGCGAGAGCAGCCCCGCAGCCGGGACATCCTGTGTGTCCCGAGTAAAGAAGCTCTTCTTCGGCTATGGGAAATTTTACTTCAGCAGACCTATCCATGTGCTATCTCCTGGGTTCGGCGTATTAAGCGTTTGTTCAATTATTTTTTCAATGTCCTTATCGGTCACGTCCTTGCCTCCCAAGCCCGCGATGAATTCATAAACGAGAACATGGGAAGCAAGCCCCTGGAGGGCAGCCTTCACCTCCTGCGCAAAGATCCCTCCGCAGCCGGGAGAGAAGTCACGGTCGATGACCGCCACCTTCTTCGCTGTCCTCAGACGCTCACAGATCTGCTTTACGGGGAACGGACGGGCCATCCTGATCCTTAAGACCCCGACTTTCAAACCACGCGCCCGGGCGCGGTCGGCAACCACCCGACAGGTGCCCGCGATCGTTCCTGCAGTCGCGAGGATGAGGTCGGCGTCTTCACAGAGATAAGTATTGACGAGGCCGTAGTCACGACCGAAGATCTTCTTGAATTCCGCGTCGGTCTCTCCGCAAACGCCTTTGGCACGCTCCATGTCCTCATGCATCTTATAGCGGAAATTGATGTAGTAATCGGTCGTTGATCCAAACATGCTGGGATTATCGATATCCAGACATTCCCGCGGGGGACAGGACGGAAGAAAAAGGTCGACCTGGCTCTGCTCAGGAATATCGACGATCTCGTAGGTATGAGACAGGATAAACCCTTCCAGATTGACCATCACGGGAAGCTGTATCTGTTCAGCTATCTTGTATGCCTGAATGATAGTGTCAAAAACCTCCTGCCCGCTCTCACAGTAAAACTGCAGCCAGCCGGTATCTCTCTGGGAGAGGCTGTCGGTGAGGTCTGCCTTCAGGTTAAAGGGGCTGGCGAGGGCCCTGTTCACGTTCGCCATGACTATCGGCAGCCTCAATCCCGAGGCATAGTGAAGCACCTCGTGCATCAGGGCAAGCCCCTGGGAGCTTGTTGCGGTAAATGTTCTCGCCCCGGCGACTGATGCAGACATGCAGGCTGCCATGGCGGAATGCTCAGACTCTACGTTTATGAACTTTGCGTGAAGTGCCCCCGTCGCGCAGAAACCGGACAGCATCTCCACGATGGAAGACTGGGGAGTGATCGGGTATGCCGCGATGACCTGGGCCTTCGCGGCTAGAACAGCATATGAAACAGCCTGGTTGGCAGAAATAACTCTCTTCATCGTTCTTCCTTCTCGATTACGATAGCACCCTTGGGGCACTCTTTCGCGCAGATCCCGCACCCCTTGCAGTACGTGTACGATATATGAAATAATCCGCCCTCCTCCTGGACTGCGTTGTCGGGACAGTACATCCAGCAGAGGCCGCAGCGATTGCATTTTTCAGGATCGAGGATCGGTCTTTGCGACCGCCACTCCCCGGTTTCGTTCCCTTCTGTCGTGAGAAAAGAGATGGCTGTAATCGGCAGCGTGTCAAGTGACTTCAGACTATATTTCTTTTTCATGCAATGAACCTCTTGATGGAAAACTTCAGTTTAATTGCATCTCTCCGCAGCAAGCTGCGGCGAACGCGCTCGCTACCGAATTCAGGCCTATTGTGAAATCAACAGAGAACAACCTTTTCGTAAGCATCCAGGGTCGCCTTGGCATTATTCTCCGGATGGGAAGGTACATTCTCGCGCACGGCATCCATAATCGATTCGATCGTAACCGTCTGTGTGGCTCTGGAGAATGCCCCGAGGATCGTGGTGTTCACTATCGGCACCGACGCGCTGCCCAGGCGGTACTTCTGGGCTATGGTGTTCGCGTCCAGGGTCGCCACGCGATAGGGACCCAGAAAAAGATAGTCATCAGGCTTCTTGTCGCTGTTGATGATGATCCACTGTCCCTCTTTCAGACCCGCCACAATCCCTTTCCTTCCCGTCAGGCTTGAATCCAGAATGATCAGACAATCGGGCTCATAGATTCCGAATCGCTCCCTGATCTCATGGTCGCTCACGCGCGTAAAGGCGACTACTGGCGCACCTCTTCTCTCAGCACCGAAGTTCGGGAAAGCCTGAACGAACTTCTTTTCCTTGAAGAAGGCGGAGGCGAGAACCGTCGATGCTACGACTGCGCCCTGTCCTCCTCTTCCATGAAACCTGATTTCGTACATTCCCTTCCACTCCATTTCTTATTTGGGCCTGCCTGATGGCATGTGCAGGAATCGTCTTTTCGAAAAACTACCGGCATTGAAATATCTCCTCAATGGGGATTCGCTGCCCCGCTGGCGCATCCTTCTCAAGTCGCGGTCTTGAGTCGATCTATTCAGGATACAGGGCCTATTGCCTGCTAACCTTTACTTTTTTGTCTTTCAGCACCTGATCACTTAAGCCCCGCTGACGGCACCACTTCGGAAGCAACTCTCCCTCTACCTTCTCTTCAATTCCCGATCCCTTGGACCTGAGCAGATCGGCTAAGGGCTCAGTCATGTTGAATCCGTTTGCCGCACCGTCAAATACAAGGATATTCGGGGTACCGCTGACACGCGTCACGAAGTCGACCGCTTCCTGCAGCCCTTCCGTCGTCACCGCATATTTCATGTACTGGGGATTCTGCGGGTCCGCATTCAAATGGTTTGCCATGGCGCGACCAACCACAACGGTTGGAACATGCTGGGAAAAGAAGGTGCACGGCAGTCCGCTCATGCAGTAGTTGTTAATCATCCATTTGACGGCTGGATTCAAAGGTGGGAGCTGCTCGATAAGACGATGGCCCAGTTCGTCAAAATACATCTCCGTGTAACGTGAAAACGGAGGGAATCCCTGGTCCAGATCGAACTCATCCACAGAGAGCCCCGCAAAATTGTCGTACACGATCCCGCCTGCTCTCATGTACCCTATGGGCATGGGACCGTCGACGATCACGTTGCATTTGTCGATGTGCTCCAGCAGGGTAAGCAGCTTTCCATACGACCGCAGCGTGTCGACCGCCATGTAATCATCCTGCTTCAAGAGATCGTTGTTCGCATTGACCTCGATGATCCCGCTCGGTGCAACGTTCAGCATCACGGAAAAGACAAATTTGCTCTGGACGAAGTCCGAGGTGAATATAGCTCTGGGAATGATGTTCGATGATCTCGGGCCAAAGTTCTGATGATAGGTGGAGCGGGTCTCCATCCTTGCATAGGACATAGCAAAGGGCTTGATAATACGGTTGAGCATCCGATGGTTGTGGAGCTCCCTCAGATCATTGTTGTGGGCATGAATTACCCACGTTGCATCGTAGGCCCTCTTGAGTCCAAAAAGGGTGCCGAACTCCGTCTTGATGGGAAAGCCTTCATCGATGGGCGTCATCCCCATGGTCTTTCCTTCGAAATGCTCGTCAAGCCCGAATTTCTTGATGTACTCCTCTGTTTCCCTGAATCGCAGCCCCACACCGGCGCGAAGCCTTACATCCTTGCTGCCCGTCCTCTCCATGATCACATCGCGTGTCACCTTGATCATCTCCGCATAGGCGGTCCCGCCATAGAGCGTGAAACCATGGTGCGATGCCAGGATGTTGACAGAATCCCCGGGCTTGATCTTGGTCATATCAACCCCGTCCAAAGAATCGCGGGTCGCCTGACGGATCGCTTCGATCCCACGCTCGCTCGGGAAAATGGGTTTAGGGATAGAGGGAATGAGTTCCCGAATCGTCAGAGAGGTCATCCCTGGCAATTCAGCGGCTCTCATCTTCAACAGCTCCGGAGCAATGCAGTACTGTGACTTGTTAGGAGCGGCAGGCTTTAGTGTATTTCCCATCTTGTATACCTCACTTACTCTTAAAAACAGTTTCGATTAGTTTAATGTCATCATCAAAATGAAATCCCCGTGGCTCATACTTTTTCTTCAGCTGGGGGTCCAGGTCCCACAGTGTAAAGGTCTTTCCATAAGTCTGGTGTGTGTCCCCCAACGTGACCGGGAATCCGGACGCCTCCAGAAGTTTGACGATTGACTGGATGCAAAGGACCGCGCAACCGGTCCGCGCCCCTGTCATAAGGGAGATGTCTTCAGGCGTTTTGGCTCCTTTCAGAATGGCGGCAACGACCTCTTCAGCGCGTGTCACATTGCAGTAACAGATGATCTGCTTCGGATGGATATGCACCTTCTTGCAGATGCGCATTATCTCATCCTGGGCAAACTGGCTGGCGTCGACTGCTACGGTATAAGGCTCCTGCAGCGGTTCGATGGTGATCGCCATAACAGGACACCGGTCCATGCCTCGAATGTGAAAGTGGGCGGTGCGGCGCATCCGAAACACCTTTGTGATTCGTTCACTGCCTGGTTCTCCTGATAGCCGAGGCTCACCTCTTCAAAAGAGCGGACCGCTTGCCCAAGATCGAGATGGCCGGCCTTGTTCCTCGCCGCCGGATAGAAGTAATCGCGATTCATCTCTTCATAAGTCACAACCTCGCGTGCGGCTATCTCCTGGCGCGCATCCCCCTTCTCGAGGAAACGATGTATAGCCAGAGCCGCTTTTTTGCCCGCACCGATCGC
>Ga0335071_10004394_pt1 | contig 14702 bp, 16 predicted proteins | sample Lox_Sample_15_FD_206724 | JGI IMG/M metagenome (GOLD analysis project Ga0335071, IMG submission 206724) | Soil microbial communities from Loxahatchee National Wildlife Refuge, Florida, United States - Lox_Sample_1.5 | ecosystem: Environmental > Terrestrial > Soil > Wetlands | place: USA... | reverse complement strand
AGGACTTGCGCTGGGTGCGGTTCCTTTATGCGTATCCCAACAAAATCACCGGTCGCCTGCTCGACACCATCGCCAAGCACGACAAGATCTGCGCTTACATCGATGTGCCGCTGCAACACGCATCGCCCAACGTTCTGAAGCGCATGAAGCGCGGCGCCGGGGCCGACATCTTTCTGAAGTCGATTGAGAAGATGCGCGCGACGATTCCCAACCTGACGTTGCGCAGTTCGTTCATCGTCGGATTCCCCGGTGAGACCAAGCAGGACTTCGCGGAGCTTTGCGACTTCGTGAAAGCGGCTCGCTTCGACTGGCTGGGTGCGTTCTCCTATTCCGACCAGGAAGGGGCGAAGGCACACCATCTCGACGGGCAGCTTTCGACCGCCGAGATCAATCGCCGCGCCAAGAAGCTGATGTCGATCCAGAAGCAGATTTCGCGCAAGGCGAAGAAGCCACTTGTTGGGCGCGAGTTCGACATCCTGGTTGAAGGTCCGTCGGCCGAGAGCGATCTTCTGTGGGAAGGCCGCACCGAGATGCATGCGCCGGAGATCGACGGCAAGGTCTTTATCGCCGACTTCGGCGAGCACGAAAATGTGCAGGCGGGCGAGTTCTATAGGTGCGAGGTCACCGAAGCGCACGACTATGATCTGGTCGTGAAGATCATCTGATTATCAGGTTAGCTGGATATCTGATTATCTGGTAAGAGCTGAGTCTATTCAGATATCCAGGTATTCCGTTAAACAGATGTAGCGGCACACACCTTCGACCTGGACTGGGCCGCTGGGTCCAGCCGGGCCCTGACTGTCTTGCAGGTTATTGCACTCCACTCAATCCGTTGTAGACCCACAAGGCTGCGATCATCAGAATCAGCAGTCCGGAGGCGCCGCCCAACACTCGCATGGGCAAAACCGTGCGCGCCATCCTGGCGTGGATTTCGTCCTGCTCTCGCTGCATGTGCGCTTCGGCTTCATCCAGATAGAGCTGATCTTCTTCGTGAATTGAGAGGGTGCTGCGATAGATCAACAGGACCAGCAACAGGGCTGTCAGGACGCCCCAGACTATGAGCAGCATCTCCAACGTAGAGGACATGCGCCACCTCGCTTTCGCGATTCGGAGCGGTCCCGCGTACTCTATCCCCGCAGAATCCCCACGTGACGGGGACGGGTAGGAGGGGCCTTGGGGAGCATTATAGCCCCGATTGCAAGTACCTTTTGCTAGATACCCAAAAAGAGTTTCTGCGACCGTAAGCCCCTGATAAACATCCTACTTAGTGCTGGAATTCATAGAATGCTATAATCCGGCTCAGGATGATCCTGTAGAGGAGAAGAGGAATGGCAACAACTGAAACACCGACTATCGGCACAACACCGAAAACAAGTCCCGTCAACATGACCCCGACTGCCGTGGCCAAGGTAAAAGAGATCATGGCGCAGCAGAACCCTGTTCCCGCTGGTCTGCGCGTGGGCGTAGTCGGCGGCGGATGCTCTGGATTTTCCTACTCCATGTCGTTCGAGAACGGTGCGGGCATGATGGACAAGGTGCTCGACATCGACGGCCTGAAGATCTACGTGGACGCGACCTCAATGATGTATCTCACCGGCGTCACCGTTGATTACGTCGAAACGCTGGAAGGTGCGGGCTTCAAGTTCGAGAATCCGAACGTGAAGAGCACCTGCGGTTGCGGCTCGTCGTTCAACGTCTAAGAGTTTCGAGTTTCAGGTTTCGAGTTTCGAGAAAGCCTCGTCGCGAGACGGGGCTTTTCTGCTTTTGGGGGTTTTCCTTCTGACGGCCTTCCTTTCCTAAGAAACTCATAAGATCGGCTGGGTCTTCGTGTGCTCTTCCATCAGTGGAGTTTTCGAAGACAGATGAAAGCCCTCCCCACTTCTGTTGTTGCGGTTGTTCTCGCGCTTCTCATTCAACCTGCACTTGCTAACAATCTGGTACGGAATCCCGGGTTCGAAGCTGGTTTCTCTGATTGGTCGACCAGCGGCTTTGGACTTTATCGGCCGCCCCAGGTTGCAACCGGCGATGCCGCGGCGTACACCGGTTGCGTAGGCCATAACTGCCTAGATCCGGTGAACGGAGCTTTCCTCCAGCAGACGTTGCCGACCGCTCCCGGCATGCGCTACGACCTGAGCTTCTGGGTGGCGGAGAACAGCGGTCCCGCCGCGGAGATGGCGGTGTTCTGGGACGGGCAACAGATCTCTGAGGTATCGAATCCGGCCAGCGACGCTTGTGAAGGGCGATTTAGTATTTGCCACTTCGTCGAGTACTCCTATGCGGGGTTGCTGGCGGAAACCGATGCCACTGTGCTCCAGATCAATGCGCGCCAGGACCCTGGATACATGATCTTCGACGACTTTAGCGTCACCCCTGTGACGCAGGCTGACGAACCAGGCAGCTTTCGGCTGATGGGCGTGGGCGTCCTTGGCGCACTGGCACTTGTCGGCGGGAAGCGTTGCTCGACGTGGGTCCGCCTGAAAGTCGAATGCCCACAACTTGAAGGCCTTTGAATCAGGGCATCAGCACGCTTGCCGGTTTTCTTGCGACCGCTCGCCCAGTGCTGCTTCGATCGCCACTCGTTCGTCCACCAAGCGGACGATGAGTCGCTTGAGTTGTTCCTGGATCCATGGCTGCACTCCGCGGCGGGAGAGTTCGAGGTACGCGTCTTCTTCCTGCTGCCGGAGAATATCGAGGTGGGCCCTGAGCCGCCCGAGGTTTATATCTTGATACGACATAATGTTTCATTTTGGGGCAGCCCGGCGAGCGGGGTCTGTGACAGTGCTCACACGTGATTGTTATGCTGATTTATGGCCGGTTGAGCGCGATATGGGTGACGATCAGGAGTGCAGCCGCCGCCATCGTCCAGAAATGACCGGTCTGCAGGGTTGATCGCACACCCGCAACACTGTTTCGCAGCAGCAGTCCCAGCACAACCTGCATCCCCAAAAGCAGCAGCGCAATCGTGGCCAGCCACAGCCCGGTCATGTTCATGCCATTCATATTGCCGCGAGACATCGGGATCCATGCGTGGAGCAGAGCCAGGCCGGGCAGCGAATAGCCGATCCAGTAATGTGGCCGCATGCATTTCAAACGAGCCGGAGCGCGGCCCAGCAAATATGGCAGCCACAGGTTCGCCCCAAACAGCAACAGAGCCAGCCAGCCGAGCGCTGCGGTTTCGAGATATCCGTTCATCACTGTTGGCATAGCTTTTCTGGTACCCGCACGTAGCCGGTCAGGATGACGATTTGCGCGGCTTGGACGATATGTTTCTCATCAACCTTTCCGGCGACCTGCACGACGGCGTCCTTGGCGATGTCGTGCGTCTTGCCCATGACGATGGAAGTCTTGGGTCCGAAGGCGACGGAGATCTCCGAATCGGGCCCACGCGGAAGCAGGCAGTAAACACTGTCAGTTTGGCGCCGCAACAGGGCGGCTACGAATTGATTACCGGTGATCGAGTCGATGCGAACGACGGCTTTCACGTCACTGCCCGTGGCCAATCCTGCCGCTCTAGGAAGCGAGTCTGCCGGACGCATACGCCGGGCTTGCCCGATAACCATCCAGATCGCCAGGACAATGGCAATGCCGAGAACAAGGGAGAATAGGATCCATTCGCAAGTGGAAAGTGGGCGTCGGGCGATGATTTGCTCCTGAGACATGTAGCACCTCACCAGCGATCATCAACCCTGTACTTAGGTATAGAGTCAAGCGGGGAGTGCTAGCAGGAAGCCGGACAACCATCCAGCGCTCTTTGGGAGAGTGCGATCGACATGCGAGCTAATTGCGATCGCATGGTTTTAAGATCGCGAATCTTCTGGTCGATCACCGCAAGTCGTTCGTTGGCCATGGTGACGATGGAATCAATGGCAGGTCGCTTCTGAAGTCGCTGGGGAGCCCGGAGTGCATCATGCACTTGCGCGAGGTCGCGGATTTCGCGCAGCGTGAATCCCAGCCCCTGGCAAACTCGGATGAAACGTACCCGTTCCAGATCACGACTCTCGTAGATGCGGTAGCCCGCCTGTGTGCGGACCGGTGAGCGGAGCAGTCGTTCGCGCTCGTAGAACCGCAAGGTCTGAATATTGACTCCCGCTTGCCGAGCCAGTTCCCCAATCTTCATTTCGACATTGTGTACCGGAGTCGTGCGATGCTGCCAGAAATTTGGACCCGCCCGGCGCCGCACGCATCTATTGCCGCGGAGGAGTTTCATGAGCCAACATTGCACTCATCTCGGAGAAATCAAGAAGGTCAAGCCGTCGGCGAACGGTTGCGAGGATTGCCTGAAGATCGGAGGCCAGTGGGTTCACTTGCGAATGTGCCTCGAATGCGGCCATGTCGGTTGTTGCGACAGCTCGCCCAACCGTCATGCGACCAAGCACTTTCACGCGACCAAGCATCCGATCATGCAGTCGTTCGAGCCCGGCGAAGACTGGCGCTGGTGCTACGTGGAACAGATGGAGGTGTAACCCGCGCTTTAATTCCGCAACATCAGCAGCAGCCACACCACCATGAACACCGCAGGTAGAATCACCGGAGCGAAGTGTCCGAGCAGAAGTGCGGTTCCGGTCGACTGCACCGGCGGAATCTCGCTGCCGAAGAACTTCACGAACTCACGTTCGTAGGTGCGGCGCAGCTTATACATCGTCCACGTGCCGGCGAGCACCGCCATCCAGATCAGGAACGCCGAGATGATCGACACCAGCGGCAGGATCACCAGCAATAATCCAAGGTGCGTCTCGAGTTGTTTCGAGCGAATTTGCGTCGGGCCGTTCAGCGAGATCGCGTAGGCGGTAAACAGGAACGACTGTGATCCCAACAACCAGCTCAGGCGCTGGCTGACGAGATTGTCCTCGTGCTCGATCTGCTGGCGCACCAGCCGATAGCAATCGATTTCCGGTAGTGGAGGCGCGACGTCGTTCATCTCAGTTACGAGAGTGCATGTACCGGTTTGGTTCGATTATAGACAGCAACTCAGCCCCAAATCGGGCCGCCAACCGGAAAAGTGTCACCGTTAACGTTAACGTTCCAAGATGGGACGTTCCATATCAAAAATTTCAATGTTTGCCATAGAAATTTCATCGTAAATAAACCAACTGGAGTTATTGTCTAATAGATAGCGAACGATAAGTAGTGGAGGTGGTTGTTATGGCAGACAAAAAGCGCATTCTTCTTCTTCATCACGACGAAGAGTCGCTGATTACGCTGCAATGGATCCTGGAGAACCAGGGATTTGACACCACCGCTACGTGGGACCAGGCCGAAGCGGCAGGACTACTGAAGTCCGGCAGGTTCGACATCGTGGTCCTTCACGAGCACGCCTTGCATGGCCGTGCCGATGCTCTCTTCCAGGATGTGAAGTGTCCCCAGACGCGCGTGGTCATTCCGGCCGATGCGCATCTCTCCGCCGAGCATATCGCCGCCCTCGCCCAGTCGGCTAAACCAACCTTGGCCTCGGTCGCCAACTAACTAAGCGTTCTGGCTTAAGCCGAGCACGGCCGCTCTAAGCTGCCGCTCTACTCGGAACGTGAGAAATTACAGGTCACGTTTGTTGACAGTTTAGTAACCGATAAGCACTCGTAATACGCTGAATACAAATAATTTATCTAGATTGTGCTCCTTTAGCAGGGCTGCGGAATCTAGTTATGTATAAGAAACATCAATCTACGAAAGTGGTGAAGAACGCATTGATCACGACTGATAAAACGCAGCCGCTGAAGAAGCGCTATATCCTGGCCAGCGACTTTGACCAGACGCTGAGCTTCAACGATTCCGGCTACGTACTGGCCGAGTTGATCGGCATTCCGGGAGAGGAATACGAACGCCGTACCCAGGGCATGGCTCAGCTCAACCTGGTGCAACAGGGCGGCGAACTCGCGTACCTCTTGCTGCACGATCCTGAGTTTCGCTCGCAAGTCCGGCCTGAGCATCTGCGTGAAGCTGGAAAGCGAGTCCGTCTGAAGCCGAACATCGACCTGCTCTATGACTTTCTCGCGAACGACGTCGAGGGATTTCACTTCGACTTCTATGTGATTTCAGCCGGACCGGTGGAGATTATTCGCTCGGCTTTGGAAGGCATCATTCCCGCCGATCACATATTCGGCACCGAGTTCGAATACGCGCCTTCGGGCGAAATCAGCCGCATTCTGCAAGTCACCGCGGGATATGGCAAAGTCGCAGTGCTCGATTCTCTTCTGGAACGGCTAAAATCGGGCCCGGATCGCGTCGTGTACGTGGGCGATGGCAGCAGCGATATTCACGTGATGCTGCACGTGAACCGGCGCGACGGATTCACCATCGCCGTTTCGGAGAACAAGTTCCTGGCGCCGATCGCGAAGCGCTCGATCATCAGCGATAACGCAGTCGCGGTGCTGATTCCAATCCTTGAAGAGATCGTCGGGTGGGATCGAGCGCAGATTCGCGCTGCCTTCGAGAACAAGGGCCTGCTCATCCAGGAATGGGACAAGGTGCAGACGGATATGCTGACCATAATCCCTACCCCGGCCGAGACAGAAGTTAGCCGTGTCTCGGCGAGCGCGGCCGCAAACTGACGGGTTCACTGGCCGAAGGTACAAGTGAGGGAGGTCCAATTTTCTGGGCCTCCTTTCCTTGCTTCTCTGCACCAACAGCGCTACACTTCTTTCAGCTCTGTTGTCTCTCCTCTTCCTCTTTATTCCTTCCCAAAAGGCGTTGGTGTGCTCGTGTGCCGGTGCTTTGCTGCATAGCCGGTGCAAGATGCTGCGTTTTCAACAGATATGCCCCAAGATATGGGGTTTATATGCTTGACCCATACGGCAATGGTGGCTAGATTTGATCGAAATCGCATGCATATGGGCACGACGCGAAGGAGTATCCGTTGCTCAAACTGAAGAAGCTGCAAATCCTGGGTTTTAAGTCTTTCTGCGATCGGACCGAGCTCAAGTTCCACGGTGAAGGCGTTGCGGGAATTATCGGCCCCAACGGCTGCGGCAAGTCGAACATCTCCGATGCGATTACCTGGGTGCTCGGCGAGCAGTCGGCGAAGTCGCTGCGCGGTGCGCGCATGGAAGACGTCATCTTCGCCGGCACGCGCGATCGCAAGCCCACGGGCATGGCGGAAGTGTCGCTGACACTGGTCGATCCGGAGGTGTTCGAGGGCGGCAATGTCGTCGAGCCGGAGATCGAAGTCGTCGATGACATGCCCGAGGAAGACTGGGACGAAGCTTCCCTGCGCACGAAGAGCGAGCAGGACGTCGACGAGTACACCGAAGATGTGCGGCCTCATCATGTGACGGAAGAAGATGTAGCGCCCGCGTCCGCGCTGATAGAAACTACAACCGAATCGTCAGGACAAGAAGCCAGCTCTCAACCGATTGAACCAGCGAACGAGAACACAGAGAACGCGGACGAGGGCGTCCGCGCTACGCATGCAGCTCCCACCGGCGTGGTCCTCAAGATTCGGCGGCGCAAGTTCCAGCGCACCTTCAAGAAGGGCGAAATCGTTGTAACCCGCCGGTTATTCCGGACCGGCGACAGCGAATATCTGCTGAACGGCAAACTCTGCCGCCTGCGCGATATCCAGGACATCTTTATGGGCACCGGCCTGGGGCCCGAGTCGTACGCGATCATCGAGCAGGGACGCATCGGGCAGATCCTGTCGAGTAAGCCCACCGATCGGCGCGCGATCATCGAAGAAGCCGCAGGCATCACGAAATTCAAGACCAAGAAGCGGCTGGCCGAAGCCCGTCTCGAAGAAGCCAAGCTGAACCTGAGCCGGTTGAACGACATCTTCGAAGAAGTCACGCGGCAGATGAATTCGCTGAAGCGTCAGGCTGCTAAAGCCGAGCGCTTTGCCAAGCTGCGCGACGAAATGCGCGCGAAGTTGCGAGTGGTCGTCGCCAGCAAGTGGTCGGCGCTGCAGACCGAGCGCGCATCGTTGGAAGAACAACTCACAGCTCTGGCGGAAGACATTCGCGTACAGACCGAAGCGGTGCAGGTACTCGAGATCGAGCACGGTGAGCGCACCCAGCGCGGATACGACGTCGAGAATGAAGCCCGCACGGTTCGCGAACGCCTGGGGGTGATCACCCGCGAAAGTGACCGCGCCCATTCGCGCCAGAAGACGAACGAAGAGCGCTGCTTCGAACTCGCGGCTCGCATGGAGACCGCCGAGCGCGACATCACGGCAGCGTCGGAACGCCGTGCGCAACTGGAAGCGGAGCTCGCCGGCAATCGTCAGATCCTTGAAACCGCTGAAGCCGACGTCGCCGGTGCGCGCCAGGAAGCCGAAGCTCGCCAGCAGGAAGCACGCGATGCCGCCGCGGCCCGGCAGCAGGTTGAGCGCGAGCAGGAGCAGCGTCGCACCCAGGTGATGCAGGCGATTGCGGAAGAAAGTGCCGTCCGCAACGAGATCGCCAAGGCCAGCGAGCAGATCGCCGGGCACGATCGCGAATCGACGCGTCTCACGGCAGAACTCTCCAGCGCGAATTCGCAGATCGAGGCCTTCGGCGGACAGCGCGGGCAAATCTCAATGGAGTTCGAAGGCGCATCGGATCGCGTCACGTCGCTGACGACGCAAATTCAGTCGACGCGCGAGACGCTGGAAACCAAGCGCCGCGAAGAAGTGGACGTGAAGCGTCACCTCGATTCGCTCCGCGCCGAGTATGCCACAGCTCTGGGCAAGAAGGCTTCACTCGAAGCGGTTATCAACGAGCATGGATACTCGACCGATTCCGTGCGCCGCCTCTTCCAGTCCGGCGCACTCGATGGCACCCGCGCACCCGTGGGCGTGCTGGCCGACTTCCTCGAAGTCGACGGCCAGTACGAACACGTCGTCGACGACTTCTTGCGCGAAGAACTGAACTTCGTGGTTGTCAAGTCATGGGATGCCGCCGACCACGGCATCAACTTGCTGCGGAATGATGTCGACGGCCGTGCGACCTTCCTCGTCCATCCCAGCGACTCGCAGGCTAAGTTCTCTTTCACCGTTGACGAAACGGCGCAGGCCGCGACTGCTGCACGGCACGACACAATTGTGCCGTTGAAGAATTGCATTCGCGTGCTGAATGGCTTCGGCAAGTCGCTCGAAGTGGTATTGCCGAAGCTGGGCAACGGCTACATCGTGCCGGATCCGAACGTCGCCCGCGAACTGGCGCTGGAAAATCCCGACGCCTTCTTCCTCGCGCAGAACGGCGAATCGTTCCACAACGTAACCGTCACCGGCGGCAAGCAGCGTGCAGAAGGTCCGCTGGCGATGAAGCGCGAGCTGCGTGACGTGGCAAAAATGGTGAACGATCTCGAGGCTGCTCTGCGCGAACAGGAGCGCCGCGCCGGACTGCTGGCCAAGGAAATCGCCGAGCTCACTTCCCTGCTCGACCGGCTCGAATCCGAAAAGCGCGACGCCGACAAGCAGCAGATGACCAGCGGCCACGCTCTGCGCCAGCTCGACACCGAGATGGCGAAGACACGCGAGCGCCTCTCGACTTATGAGCGTGAGTTGCAGCAAGTGGCCACGGCTCGTTCGGCGCGCGAGCAGTTCATCCAGTGGAAGCAAACAGAACTGGGCGAGAAAGAACAACTGCGCAACGAACTGGAAACACAGATCGCTGCCGCCCAGGAGAACCTCGGCACGCTGCGCTCGAACCGCGATCAGGCCGCGCAGATTTCTTCCGAGATGATGGCCAAGGTCGCGACGCTTGAAGAACGTCGGCGCTCGGCCGCTTCGACCTTGCAGCGGGTCGAATCGCTGATCACCGAAGTGGTTACTCGGCTGGAATCCATCGCCGCACAGGCCGAATCGTCGAAGGCCGAGAAATGCCAGCGCGAACTGGAGAACATCCAGATCGCCGAGCAACTGGTCACTTTTGGTGCGGAGAAAGAACAACTCGATGCGCGGGTCGCCGAACTACAGACCGAATCGGAATCCGTCCGCGCTCGCCTGGCGCAGATCGAAGAAGAGCTGAAGGCCGCGCGAACCCAGCTCGATTCTGTCCGCGACCGTCGCAGTGAAGTCTCGACTCATGCCGCGAAGCTCGAATCCGATGCCACCCACATGGGCGAGAACACGGTCAATGAACTCGGTATCACGCCGACCGATCTGCTGGCCGATCCCACGATGCAGATCATCGACGGCGAACTGCTCACGCTGGAAGATGAGGCCGTCAAGGAAATGAAGGCCAAACTGGAAGCGATGGGACCGGTGAACATGATGGCGCTCGAGGAGTACAAGGAGACCAGCGAGCGGCACACCTTCCTCGACACCCAGCGTAAGGACTTGCTCGACTCGATCGAGAATACGCAGAAGACGATCAAGGAAATCGAGCTGGTTTCGCGTGAGAAGTTTACCGAAGCCTTCCACCGGATCAACGAGAACTTCCAGGTCACCTTCCGCAAACTGTTCGGCGGCGGCCAGGGCTTTATGAAGCTGACCGACGAAGAGAATGCCATGGAGAGCGGCATCGACGTGGTCGCGTCGCCTCCGGGCAAGAAGCTACAAAACGTTCTGCTGCTGTCCGGCGGCGAAAAGGCGCTCACGGCGTTCGGCCTGCTAGTCGGCATCTTCCAGTACACGCCGAGCCCGTTCTGCATCCTCGATGAAGTCGACGCCCCACTCGACGAGGCCAACATCGGCCGCTTCAACGAGCTGGTGAACGAGATGTCTAAGGACACGCAGTTCATCATCATCACCCACAGCAAGAAGACGATGAGCATCGCTCCGGTACTCTACGGCGTAACCATGCAGGAGCCCGGCGTCTCCAAACTGGTCAGCGTGCGCTTCGGCCACGAAGAGAAAAAACAGGCGGCCATCGCCTAACAGGTGTTGTTAGCGGGAAACAGCCCGGCGCTACCGCGTCGGGCCTGTTTTTTGCATCGGAGTAGAAGGTACTCTGGATTCACTAGAAGTTTTGCCGATTGCTGGGCCGCCCTTGTCCTGAAACCATAAGCGCACCTGAGAGTCTGGAGGATGGTATGAAGCGAATTTCGATCGTGTTGCTAACCCTGTTGCTGCCTGCATTCTTATCTGCCGATGAAGTTGTCCTCAAGAACGGAAATCATCTGACCGGAACCATCGTCAAGCTCGACGACAAGAAACTCGTCCTGAACACCGATTTCGCCGATACCATCAACATCAAATGGGACGCGGTTGCGAGCTTCAATGCCTCGACTCCAGTTGTCGTCCAGACCACCACCCAAAAGCTCATCGTCGCCAGCCTGGAACGAAAGGATGACAAACTCGACCTCAGCACCACCTCGGGCCAGCCGGTCGAGATCGAATCCACGAACGTGACATCGCTGCGTTCCGAGAACGAACAAGCGACGTACGAAAAGTCGCTTCGTCCCGGACTGATGCAAGCCTGGGCTGGCGGTGTGAACTTCGGCCTGGCCCTTGCGACGGGCAACAGCGACACCCTCAGCGTCTCGACCGGCATGAACCTGAACCGGCAAACCACTACTGACAAACTCGCGCTGTATTCGACCACGGTCTATAGCAAAGACAACAACGCGGACAAGGTCAACGCCAACGCCATCCAGGGCGGCTTCCGTTACGATCACAACCTTACCAAGAAGCTGTTTGCCTACGCGGGCTCCGATTTTGAATACGACAGCCTGCAGAACCTCGACATTCGCGCCATTCCCAACGGCGGTCTCGGCTGGCACGCCATCGCCACACCAACTACCGTGCTTGATCTCTTCGGCGGCGTCGCTTACACGTATGAAAGTTACAGCACCGGGATCACGAACAATATCTTCTCCCCGTCGGCCGGCGAGGAGTTCTCGCACAAGTTCAACGACCGCACCAGCTTCACCGAGAAGGCGTTCATCTTCCCGTACGTCACCGGAAGCCAATCGGGCAACTATCGCTTCGCGTTCGATGCGGGGCTCAGCACGAAGATCAGCCGCTGGCTCAACTGGCAGACGAGCATGAGCGACCGGTATGTAAGCAATCCTCCACTGGGAACCAAAGGCAATGACCTGCTGCTCTCAACCGGACTTGGCGTGACGCTGCCGGGTAAGAAGTAGATTCGTTTCCGGCGAACGTGGACCGGACGCTTTCCGTCCGCGTCTCATCCGGACTCGAGGAACCGGTTCCAAAATGACACGCGTGAGATTTTTCGCTCTGGACAACACCGCGCCGAGTGTCGTAAACGACTTTTGGCTTTCGCATATACGCTTAACGTATTAGTTAGGTACAGCTTTTCCTCGCTCGTTCGCTGGAAAACCCACGCCAGAGGCCTTGTTTTCCAAACTCGGGCGCTTGTCAAACGTTTTTTCGCCTGAGCCCGGTGCGCAACCAAACGTAGTGTGATTCGCAACGTTGACAAATCGGTCGTGGTAGCTAGAATACGGCTCCTACTGACTCGAAGAAGATCGTGAAAAGTTCCACAGCACAATCCGCTCTCTTACAAACCGATTTCCCCGACCTGGAGCTCTATGCCAGCGGCAAAGTACGTGACGTGTATCGCGTCGACAACGAGCATCTTCTGTTCGTAGCGACCGATCGCATTTCGGCATTCGATTATGTCCTCGGCTCCGGCATTCCGAACAAGGGTCGCGTGCTGACCCAGATTTCGCTCTTCTGGTTCGACTTCCTGAAGGACATCGTTTCGAACCACGTCGTCACGGCGAATGTCGACGAGTACCCGGCGCACCTCCGCAAGTATCACGACCAACTTGAAGGCCGCTCGATGCTCGTCGTGCATGCGAACATGTTTTCAGTCGAGTGCGTCGCGCGCGGATATCTCTCGGGCTCTGGTTGGAAGGATTACAAAGCAAACGGTGGCATCTGCGGCATTCCGCTGCCTTCCGGTCTTCGCGAAAGCGACAAGCTGCCCGAGCCGATCTTCACGCCGGCGACAAAGGCAACCACCGGCCACGACGAGAACATTCCATTCATCGAGGCGAAGAAGATTGTTGGTCCCGAACGTGCCGAGCAGCTTCGCGACCTTACGCTGAAGATTTACCGCAAAGCCTCCGACTACGCAGCAGGCCGCGGCATTATTATTGCCGACACGAAATTTGAGTTCGGAATGACGGCCGCCGGAATCGTACTCGCCGACGAAGTGCTGACACCGGATTCGTCTCGCTTCTGGCCTGCCGATACGTATTCGCCCGGCAAGGCACAGCTTTCGTACGATAAGCAGTTTGTCCGCGACTACCTGGAAGAGATCCAATGGAACAAGAAGCCGCCGGCACCGGCACTGCCTGATGAGGTGGTGGCGAAGACAAGTGAGAAATATGTAGAAGCTTTCCGCCGGCTGACGGGGCGGGACTTGGAGAGTTAGTTTCGCCAAGGCGAAACCGCAAATGAGCGCAGCCGATTGGGTCATCATTCTGGTTTTGCTGTTGTCGGTAGCGGTGGCAGTGTCCCAGGGATTTTTCCTGGAAGTGTTTTCGCTGGCCGGTGTGGTGGTTGGGTTCCTGCTGGCATCGTGGGATTACTCCCTGGTGTCAGCGCATTTGAGCTTCGTCAACCCGCCGTGGGCAGCCGACATTGCGGGGTTCATGATCATTTTCCTGGTGATCGTGGTCCTCGCCGGCATTATCGGGCGCATTGCCAGTTGGGGAATGAAGCAGGCAGGCTTGCGCTGGATCGATCGCGCGCTCGGCGGCTTGTTCGGCTTGCTGCGCGGAGCGCTGGTTGTAACGGTTACTTTAATGGCGGTCGCGGCGTTCGCGCCGCAAACGCAATGGCTGCAGAAGTCAAACCTGGCACCATATTTCCTGGTGGTGGGCCGGGGTGCTTCGTGGCTGGCTCCGCCGCAAGTGCGGCACAGGGTGCACGACGGAGTAGAGTTGCTTCATCGAGGTAAGACGGAATTGCAGGATGCCAAGGCACCGGCCGGAAGCTCGACCGAGCCGGAGAAGAAACAGGCTGTACCTGGCGAAAAATAAGATTCGAAGAAAGAGAGAATTACCGTGAAAGATCAGTTGGAAGCCCTGGTCATGGCAATGTACTCAGGCGGAATCCTTTATAGCGAAGCGGTGCGCGAATTCAAGAAGCGCTTCATCCTCACCGTGCTGGAAGAAAATCACGGCAACCAGTGCAAGGCCGCCCGCCAACTGGGCATGCACCGCAATACCCTCAGCCGCACCATGCAAGAGCTGAAGATCGACGTGCGGCCGCTGCGCATTGGGGCCAAACGGCCGCCACGCAGCGCGCGCCCGGCGGCGCTCCTCGATCGAAAGCAGCTCCGCTAGTCGACCACGGATTCGACCAAACAAGACAATGGGCGGCCCGATCGGGCCGCCCAAATTTTTCTCAAACTAAACCGGGTGCCGTTACTGCGCCGGCTTCCGGTGTACTGGCGTGGTCTTCTTCGGAGCCGACTTCACGATCATCGCCCCCTCGTTCATTGTCATGATGAACGGCTTGGCGGTGTAGGAGGTCGGTGTGGCCTGGAATTGAAAGTCCGTGTCTTCTTTCGGCATGTCCTTCTTTGGAATCGCCGCAGCCATCGTAAGATCGATATCCGCCTTCTTGGCCTCGATGTCGTCCTCGCTGCCGGCGAGCATCAGCTTGGTCGCCTTGACGGCCGCGTCGATGCTGATGATGTGAGCCTGCATGACGAGCGGCTTGCCCTTCAGCGTGGTCCAAACTTTCTCGGCATCAGGCGGATTGCCTTCCGACAAGCAAAGCTGCCACTCGGCAAAAGCCATCTCCTCGACTTTCTTCGACTTCAGAAGATCCGCGCACTGCTGCGCGGGAGTCGGGGGAACATACTGCGTAA
>Ga0335071_10004392_pt1 | contig 14707 bp, 12 predicted proteins | sample Lox_Sample_15_FD_206724 | JGI IMG/M metagenome (GOLD analysis project Ga0335071, IMG submission 206724) | Soil microbial communities from Loxahatchee National Wildlife Refuge, Florida, United States - Lox_Sample_1.5 | ecosystem: Environmental > Terrestrial > Soil > Wetlands | place: USA... | reverse complement strand
CGCGACGCCGTCGAGTTGCCGTACCTGCATGCGGACCTGTTCCGCGAGCACGAGCTGAAGCCTCCGAAGGGCATCCTGCTCTACGGCCCTCCAGGCTGCGGCAAGACGCTCATCGCCAAGGCGGTCGCGAACTCGCTGGCGAAGAAGGTCGCCGAGGTCACGGGCAAGCCCGAGGGCAAGTCCTACTTCCTCAACATCAAGGGCCCTGAGCTGCTCAACAAGTACGTCGGCGAGACCGAGCGGCACATCCGGCTGGTGTTCCAGCGAGCGCGCGAGAAGGCGTCGGAGGGGACACCGGTCATCGTCTTCTTCGACGAGATGGACTCCCTGTTCCGTACCCGCGGTTCGGGCGTCAGCTCCGACGTCGAGAACACGATCGTCCCGCAGCTGCTCAGCGAGATCGACGGGGTCGAGGGGCTGGAGAACGTCATCGTCATCGGCGCCTCCAACCGCGAGGACATGATCGACCCGGCCATCCTGCGCCCGGGACGCCTCGACGTGAAGATCAAGATCGAGCGCCCCGACGCCGAGGCGGCGAGGGACATCTTCGGAAAGTACCTCACGCCGTCGTTGCCGCTGCACTCCGACGACCTGTCCGAGCACGGCGGGGACCCGGTCGCCACGACGGCCGCCATGGTCCAGCGGGCGGTGGAGCAGATGTACGCCGAGAGCGAGGAGAACCGCTTCCTCGAGGTCACCTACGCGGGCGGGGACAAGGAGACCCTGTACTTCAAGGACTTCAACTCCGGCGCGATGATCGAGAACATCGTCAGCAGGGCCAAGAAGATGGCCATCAAGGACTTCCTCGAGCACGACCAGCGAGGGATCCGGATCAGCCACCTGCTCCGAGCCTGCGTCGATGAGTTCAAGGAGAACGAGGACCTCCCGAACACGACGAACCCCGACGACTGGGCGCGCATCTCCGGCAAGAAGGGCGAGCGCATCGTGTTCATCCGGACCCTCGTCCAGGGCAAGCAGGGCACCGAGGCCGGTCGCTCGATCGACACCGTCGCCAACACCGGCCAGTACCTGTAGGCCTGGAACCGGTAGGCCCGGGCCTATGGTGGGCCCGCTGCATCGCCGCCTACCATCGGCGGGTGGTTGGGGCGCGGCCCGATCCAGTCGCCGCCCGGGAGCAGTCGCGGGCTCTGTATCCGGATGCCACCGGCCGCGTCGATCGCGGCGGGACCTCAGTCTTCTGGGAGCGTTACGGCAGTGGCGATCCCACGGTGCTGCTGTTGCCGACGTGGTCGCTGCTGCACTCTCGGACGTGGAAGTCGCAGATCCCGTATCTGGCCAGGCACTTCCGCGTCGTCACCTTCGACCCACGGGGCAACGGGAGGTCCGACCGCCCCACGGACCCCCGGTCGTACGCCGAGTCGGAGTTCGCCGCTGACGCCCTGGCGGTGCTGGACGCGGCCGGTGTCGATCGGGCCGTCGTCGTCTCGTTCTCTCGCGGTGCGCAGCGTGCGCTGCTGCTGGCGACCGAGCATCGGGACCGGGTGCTGGCGGCCGCGTTCATCGGCCCGTGGTTCCCAGCGAGCCAGTGGGGCGGCCTTCGCTGGCGGCTCATGGATCATCGGTGGCTGAGCGGCTTCATGTTCCGGCGGCCTCTCGTGGCCAGGTGGTGGGGCCGGTTCAACGCCACGTACTGGCGCAGCAACTACAGCGATTTCGTGGACTGGTTCGTTCGTCGGATGCTGGCCGTCCCGCACTCCACCAAGCAGATCGAGGATGGGATCGGCTGGGCGCACGAGGCCGATGTGGAAGCCTTGATCGCCAGTGCCGTCGGGCGGGGAGCGGCCCCGTCGACCCGACGTGACCAGCTGGCGCTCGCCCGCAAGGTCAGCTGCCCCGTCCTGGTCGTCTCGGCGCCACGCGACCTGATCACCTCGCACGCGGATGCCGTTGCCCTCGCGAGGGCGGCGCGGGGCCGCCTGGTCACGGTCCCGGGCGGCAGCCACGCCCCGCACGCGCGCAAGCCGGTCCAGGTGAACCTGGAGCTGCGTCGCCTGGTCGAGCAGGTGGCCAGCCCCGCGTCCGACGCCGGTGACCTCGCCCGGGTGACGCCTCGGCGCGCATCGACGTCCGGGGGCTCGCGTCCACGAGTGTTGTACGTCTCCTCGCCGATCGGGCTGGGCCACGCGCGTCGCGACATCGCGATCGTCCGGGAGCTGCGGACTCGCGTGCCGGACGCGCAGGTGGACTGGCTGGCGCAGAGTCCCGTCTCCGATGTGCTGGCGCTGGAGGGGGAGCGGGTCCATCCGGCGAGCCGCCACCTGGCGAGCGAGTCGCGGCACATCGAGTCCGAGTCCGGCGAGCACGACCTGCACTGCTTCCAGGCCATCCGTCGCATGGACGAGATCCTGGTCGCGAACTTCATGGTCACCCTCGACGTCCTCAGGGAGTCGCGCTACGACCTGTGCATCGCGGACGAGGGCTGGGACATCGACTACTTCCTGCACGAGAACCCGCAGGAGAAGCGCACTCCGTTCGCCTGGTTGACCGACTTCGTCGGCTGGCTGCCCATGCCTGACGGGGGGCCTCGTGAGGCAGTCCTGACCGCCGACTACAACCGCGAGATGGTCGAGCACATCGCCCGCCATCCCAGCGTTCGAGACCGGGCGCTGTTCGTCGGCAACGCCGACGACATCGTCCCCGACGCGCTGGGCCCTGGACTGCCGCTGATCCGGGACTGGACCACCGAACACTTCGACTTCGTCGGCTACGTCACCGGGTTCGACCCCGAACCGCTCAGCGACCGGGCCGCGCTGCGGGCCGAGCTCGGCTATCCCGACGACGAGCAGGTCTGCATCGTCACCGTCGGCGGTACCAGCGTCGGAACCCCGCTGCTGCGCCAGATGGTGGCTGCCTTCCCGGCCGCGAAGGACCGGATCCCTGGGCTGCGCATGATCGTCGTCGCGGGGCCCCGCATCGACCCGGGGACCATCCCGCGAGCCGAGGGCCTGGAGGTGAAGCCCTACGTCCACCACCTCTACCGTCATCTCGCCGCCTGCGACCTGGCCGTCGTCCAAGGCGGTCTGACCACCACGATGGAGCTGACCGCGTGTCGCCGTCCGTTCCTGTACGTCCCGCTCGAGCACCACTTCGAGCAGCAGCGTCACGTCCCGTTCCGGCTCGAGCGCTACCGTGCCGGCCGCCGCCTCGACTACGCAGCGGCGGACGTCGACGTGATCGCCGACATGATCACCAGCGAGATCGGCCGCGACGTCGACTACGAGCCCGTCGAGCGCGATGGTGCGAAGCGCGCCGCAGCGCGGCTGGCCGATCTGCTCCGCTGATCACCGGGGGCGGCGCCATCCGCCCCCACCCCACGCGACCTCCACCATCCTCCGGGATCTGGCTGTGCATACCGCTGGTGCGCAGATCCGAACATGTGTACGATCAGGGTATGCCGCGCTCCCTGGTCGACCTGCCGGTGCGGGAGGGGTGGCTCCCGTCGTGGGAGACCGACGTCGACGACTGGGACCCGACGGGGGAGCTGCTGGACGAGAGCCAGCTGCAGGACCCGGTGGCGGTGGCGCTGCGGGCTCAGGTGGCCGCGGCACCCCTGGAGTGGGAGCCGGGTCCGGAGTCCAACGGCGGTTTCGCGTCCTGGCAGCGAGGGCTGCCCGGCCTGACCGACGACGAGCTGGTCCGCCAGCTCGCGCTCGGCGAGCAGGCCATCCGCCAGGCCCAGGCGCGCCAGAACGCCCTCATCGCGGAGTTCGCGGCACGTCGCGAAGGCTCGTACTGGATCAACGGGGGAGCCCGGCACCTCGGCTCCGACTTCGTGGGTGACCATCTCGCTCTGGCCCTCGGGGTCTCGCTGCGCAGCGCCGAGCTGAGGATCAACGAGGCGGAACGGCTGCGCGCGTACCCGAGGCTCCTGGCGGCGCTGGGCGCCGGGCTGGTGTCCATCGCGGGGCTGCGCGGGGTGTTGTGCGAGCTGGCCGAGCTGGACACCGTCCACGCCGGCGCGGTCGAGGACCACCTCCTCGCGGCGATGAGCCGAGGCAGGCCGCTGAACCTCGCGACGATGTCGGCGAGCGAGATCGGCGAGCTGGGCCTGGGGGACGCGCTGGCGCTGAGGGGCGAGGCGACGCCGGGCCGGCTGCGGCGATGGACGCGACTGGCGGTGGCGCGCCTCGATCCGGACGCCACGCGCCGCGCCCGCGAGCGCGCCGAGGCGGGCGCCTGCGTGGAGCTGACCCCCGGAGCCGGGTCGGGGATGTCCTGGCTGGGCGCCTGGCTGCCCGAGTCGCAGGCGGCCGCCGGGTGGGAACGCATCGACGGCGAGGCCCAGCGCCGGCTGCACGAGGCGCGCGACGCAGCGCAGGGGGCCGTTGCAGGGGCCGACTCGGCCCCCCTCGACGGCGAGCCGCTGAGCCTCGACGCCTTGCGGGCACAGGTCTTCTTCGACCTCCTGATGTCCACGGACGCCTGGTCCGGGGCGGATCCGGTGCCGGTGCAGCTGACCGTGGTCATGGAGCGGGACGGCACCGCCACCCTCGACCCTCTCGGGCCGGTGCCGTGGACCACGCTCGCGGCGACGGCTGACCTCGCCATGCGAACCGGCGGGTCGGTGCGCACCAAGACCGAGGATCCGGCCGGCTGTCCTGGCGAGCACCCGGGTGGCGGTCGCGACGACCCCTACGTCCCTCCCGCGTCGCTGGCGCGGGCGGTGCGGCGCCGGGACCAGACCTGCCGCTACCCCGGATGCGTGCGGTCGGCGAGCGACTGCGACCTCGACCACACGATCCCGTGGCCGGACGGCCCCACGTGCGCGTGCAACCTCGCCGCGTTGTGCCGCCACCACCACCGGCTGAAGACCCACGAGCCGGGCTGGCGTCTGACCAACCACGGCGACGGCCGCCTGACCTGGCAGACCCCCTACGGGAGCGTCGAGTCCTGGCCCTGAGCCCGCCACGTCTCGAAGAGGGCACGGCCGTCGGGGACGAACGGCCAGGCCGGGTCACCCATGCGCTGCTCCAGCTCCGCGAGGCTCATCCACGCGCCCCAGGCGACCTCCTCGGGCTGGTGCACCACCGGGCCGTCCCAGGTGACCGTCCAGGTCAGGGCGAGGTGGCGGGTGTGCGGGTCGGCGTACCACTGGCGAAACATCGGTCGCAGCTCGACCCCGGTGATCCCCAGCTCCTCGCCGAGCTCGCGCACCGCGGCGTGCTCGGGGTCCTCGTCTGCGCTCACGCAACCCGCGACCCAGCAGTCGTGGCAGCCGGGGAAGACGTCCTTGGTGTCGGTACGGCGCTGGACGTACACCCGCCCGGCGGGGTCGCGAACGAGGACCGCAACCACCAGGTGCGGCAGGTTCTCCCCGCGCATCCGCGACCGCGGGGCGCTGCCGACGACGCTCCCGGCGTCGTCGATGATCGCGACCATCTCCTCGAGCGGCGGATCGCCGGTGGCGGGCACATCGGCCACCGTAGCGAGCCGGGTCGTAGGCTCGTGACGTGACCGTGCGCCGAGTCATGGGCCTGGAGACCGAGTACGGCATCTCCGTACCCGGCCAGCCCACGGCCAACGCCATGCTCGCCTCCTCGCAGGTGGTCAACGCCTACGCGGCCGCCACCGCGAGCCGGGGCCGGCGCGCCCGCTGGGACTTCGACGAGGAGAACCCGCTTCGCGACGCCCGCGGCTTCGACCTCAGCCGCGACCTGGCCGACGCCAGCCAGCTCACCGACGAGGAGGTCGGGCTGGCCAACGTCATCCTCACCAACGGTGCGCGGCTCTACGTCGACCACGCCCACCCGGAGTACTCCGCCCCGGAGGTCGTCTCCGCCCTCGACGTGGTCCGCTGGGACAAGGCCGGCGAGCTGGTGATGGCGGAGGCCGGCCGCCTCGCCTCCAGCCTGCCCGGCGCGCCGCTGATCACGCTGTACAAGAACAACACCGACAACAAGGGCGCGAGCTACGGCTGCCACGAGAACTACCTCATGCCGCGCGAGACCCCCTTCGCCGACATCGTGCGCCAGCTGACCCCCTTCTTCGTCAGCCGCCAGGTGGTCGTGGGCTCGGGACGGGTCGGGATCGGCCAGGACGGCCGCGACCACGGCTTCCAGCTCAGCCAGCGCGCCGACTACTTCGAGGTCGAGGTGGGCCTCGAAACGACCCTGAAGCGGCCGATCATCAACACCCGGGACGAGCCCCACGCCGACCCCACGAAGTACCGACGCCTGCACGTCATCATCGGCGACGCGAACCTCTCCGAGATCTCGACCTACCTGAAGGTCGGCACGACCTCCCTCGTGCTGTCGATGATCGAGGCGGGACACCTCGACGACTCGATGCTGCTCGCGCGCCCGGTGACCGCGCTGCACGAGGTCTCCCACGACCCCAGCCTGAAGCACCTGGTGGAGCTGGCCGACGGGCGGCGGCTCACCGCGCTGCAGATCCAGACCGAGTACTGCGAGCAGGCCCGCAAGTTCGTGGCGGACCGCTACGGCGCCGACGCGGACGCGGAGACCCTCGACGTGCTCGCCCGCTGGGAGTCCGTCCTGGACCGACTCGCCGACGATCCCGTCCGCTGCGCCGACGAGCTCGACTGGGTGGCCAAGTACGTCCTGCTCCAGGGGTTCCGCGACCGCGACGGGCTGGACTGGTCGGCGCCGAAGCTGCAGGCGGTGGACCTGCAGTACAGCGACGTACGTCCGGAGAAGGGTCTCTACCACCGGCTGGTCCGGGCGGGGCGGATGAAGCGGTTGCTCGCGGACGCCCTCGTCGAGACGGCGGTTGGCGAGCCGCCGGAGGACACCCGGGCCTACTTCCGCGGCGAGTGCCTGCGGCGCTACGCCGACCAGGTCGTGGCCGCGTCGTGGGACTCCGTCATCTTCGACGTCCCTGGCCGCGACTCCCTGCAGCGCGTTCCCACCCTCGAGCCGCTCCGGGGCACCAAGGCCCACGTGGGGGGCCTGCTCGAGCGCAGCAAGGACGCGACGGCGCTCGTCGACGCGCTCACCGGAGGTCAGTGACCGGGCGACTTCCCCGGATAGGGTCGGCCCCAACAAGTCGAGCACCGCAGGGTGAGTCCCGGAGGAGCAGATGGCGACGAAGGACACGGGTGGGCAGGAACGGGCGTCCCGCTCCGCCGAGGACACCGCGGCCGAGACCAGCGAGGCCAGCGAGCAGGACGCGACCGCGGCGGCGGCCGCCGAGCGCAAGGCCGAGCTGGACGCCGACGTCGACGCGATCCTCGACGAGATCGACGAGGCACTGGAGGAGAACGCCGAGGAGTTCGTCCGTGGCTTCGTGCAGAAGGGCGGACAGTGAGCGAGGCGCTGAGCTCCGGCGGGCGCCTGCCGGCCGCCTTCCTCGAGGTGGGCACCTCGTCGTTCACCGAGTTCCTGGGCTCCTACGCCCCTGAGCTGCTGCCGGGGCGCCGCCCGCTGCCGCCGGGCACCCTCGAGACCCCGCACGCGACCACCATCGTGGCGGCGACCTTCGACGGCGGGGTCCTGATGGCCGGCGACCGCCGCGCGACGATGGGCAACATCATCGCCCAGCGCGACATCGAGAAGGTCTTCCCCGCCGACGAGTTCTCCTGCATCGGCATCGCCGGCACCGCGGGGCTGGCCGTCGAGCTCGTGCGGCTGTTCCAGCTCGAGCTCGAGCACTACGAGAAGATCGAGGGCACCACGCTGTCCATCGAGGGCAAGGCCAACCGGCTGGCCGCGATGGTCCGCGACCAGCTCGGCATGGCCATGCAGGGCCTGGCGGTCGTCCCGCTCTTCGCCGGCTACGACAGCGTCAGCGGGTACGGGCGGATCTTCTCCTACGACGTCACCGGCGGGCGCTACGAGGAGCACGCCTTCTACTCCGTCGGCTCCGGGGCCCTGTTCGCCCGCGGGGCCCTCAAGAAGCTCTACCGAGACGACCTCGACGCCTCGGAGGCGGTCGCGGCCTGCGTCCAGGCGCTGTACGACGCCGCTGACGACGACTCGGCGACCGGTGGGCCGGACCTGACCCGCGGCATCTTCCCGGTCGTCGCCACGGTCACCGCTGACGGCTACCGGCGGATCCCCGACGACGAGATCGGCGCCGTCGTCCGCTCGGTCGTCGAGGCGCGGGGCACCCGCCCCGACGGCCCCATCGCCCCGCTCACCTAGCGCAGCCCAGGAGAGGCCACCCCCGTGTCGATGCCCTTCTACGTCTCGCCCGAGCAGGCGGTCAAGGACAAGGCGGACTACGCCCGCAAGGGCATCGCCCGCGGCCGCAGCGTCGTCGTCGTGCAGTACAAGGACGGGATCCTCTTCGTCGCCGAGAACCCCTCCCGTGCCCTGCACAAGGTCAGCGAGATCTACGACCGGCTCGCCTTCGCCGCCGTCGGCAAGTACAACGAGTTCGAGAACCTGCGGGTCGCGGGCATCCGGCTGGCCGACGTACGCGGCTACTCCTACGACCGGCGCGACGTGAGCGGCCGCGGCCTGGCCAACGCCTACGCGCAGACGCTCGGAACGATCTTCACCGAGACCCCGAAGCCCTACGAGGTCGAGATCGTCGTGGCCGAGGTGGGGGATCGGGCCGAGGACGACCAGCTCTACCGGCTGACCTTCGACGGCTCGGTCGGGGACGAGCACGGCTACGTGGCCATGGGGGGCCAGGCGGAGGCGATCTCGACCGCGCTGGAGTCCGCCTACACCGACGGTCTGGAGCTGGGGCCCGCGCTTCGCCTGGCGGTCCGGGTCTTGGCCGAGCACGGCGCCGCGGAGGCGCGCGAGCTCGGACCGGAGCTGTTGGAGGTCGCGGTCCTGGACCGTACGCGCGCCGCCAGCCGCAAGTTCCGGCGCATCGCCGACGACCGCCTCGCCCAGCTACTCGCCGGCTGAGACGAGCTCCGCGAGCAGCTCCGACTCGCGCTCGGGGCTCAGCCCCGCCCGCCGGTAGCGCATGAGGCCGCGCCGGTGCTCGTCGGCGAGCACGTCCGTCGCGGACTCGGTGACCGAGCGGCGGGTCAGCCCGGCCGCCAGCGCCGCCGCCCCCGACCGGGTCGCCATGCCCGCGTGGTCCGCGGGCAGCCACAGCGGCAGCGACTCCGGCCCCGCCCAGTGCTCGACGTCGTGCTCGCTCAGCCACTCCGGCGAAGCGGCCACCTGCTCCCCGCTGAAGCCGGCCACCTTCGCGCAGACGCCGAGGACGTCGGCCAGGCGCTGGGTCGACCCGACGGTGTCGTAGACGCCGACGTCCCCGCGCCCGAACTCGTCCACGAGCCAGGCGGCCAGGTCCCGGGTGTCGAGGACCTGGACCGGGGAGTCCGGGGCGTCGGGGACCAGCACCCGGCCCCCCCGCGCGAAGCGGGCCGGCCAGTAGCCGAAGCGGTCGCTGACGTCGCCCGGCCCGACGAGCAGGCCCGGACGAGCGATGAGCAGCCGGCCGCCGAGGGCTGCCTGGGCCGCCAGCTCGCAGGCGACCTTCATCTCGCCGTAGAACGACAAATCGTCCTCGTCGCCGTCCTCCGGGAAGGGGTCCCGGAGCGGCTGGTCCTCGGTCCCGCCGACCAGCGAGAGGTCGGCGTAGACCGATGCCGAGGAGACGTAGGTCCAGTGGCCGGCGAACGGGCCGACGGCCTCCAGCGCCGCCCTGGCGTGGGAGGGGGTGCTGGTCACGTCGACGACCTCGTCCCAGAACAGCCCCGCGACCTCGTCGTAGGCGTCGGCCTCCTCGCGGTCGGCGATCACGTGGTCGATCTCCGGCGGCGGCTCACCGGCCATGCCGCGCGTCAGGCACGTCACGGAGTGCCCGAGGTTGAGTGCCTCGAGGGCGATCTGGTGACTCAGGAAGCGGGTCCCGCCGAGGATGAGCACGTCCACGCGGACAGCATGTCCTACCGTGGGGGCACGGCGTCGCAGGGAGGCCGTCGACTGGGGTCGGCGACATCGGGAGGCGGACCATCGACCGGCGCATCTTCGGGCTCGAGAACGAGTACGGCGTGACGTGCACGTTCCGCGGCCAGCGGCGGCTGTCACCGGACGAGGTGGCGCGCTACCTCTTCCGGCGGGTCGTGTCGTGGGGTCGCTCGTCCAACGTCTTCCTGCGCAACGGCGCGCGGCTCTACCTCGACGTCGGCAGCCACCCGGAGTACGCCACCCCGGAGTGCGACTCGATCGTCGACCTGGTCGTCCACGACAAGGCCGGCGAGCGCATCCTGGAGGGCCTGCTCGTCGACGCCGAGCGCCGCCTCGCCGAGGAGGGCATCCCGGGGGACGTCTACCTGTTCAAGAACAACACCGACTCGGCGGGCAACTCCTACGGCTGCCACGAGAACTACCTGGTCGCGCGGGCAGGCGACTTCGGCCGGATGGCCGACGTCCTGATCCCGTTCCTCGTCACCCGTCAGCTGGTCTGCGGGGCCGGGAAGGTGCTGCAGACCCCTCGGGGCGCGGTCTACTGCGTCAGTCAGCGCGCCGAGCACATCTGGGAGGGCGTGTCCTCGGCCACCACCCGCTCGCGGCCGATCATCAACACCCGCGACGAGCCGCACGCGGACGCCGAGCGCTACCGGCGCCTGCACGTCATCGTCGGTGACTCGAACATGGCCGAGCCGACCACCCTGCTCAAGGTGGGGGCCACCGACCTCGTCCTGCGCATGCTCGAGAACGGCGTCGTCATGCGCGACCTGTCGCTGGAGAACCCGATCCGGGCGATCCGGGAGATCAGCCACGACACGACCGGCCGGCGCACGGTGCGCCTGGTGAACGGCCGCGACGCATCGGCCTTGGACATCCAGGGCGAGTACTTCACCCGGGCGAGGGACTTCGCGGCCCGCCGCGGCATCGACGAGGGGCTGGTCAAGCGGGTCCTGGATCTGTGGGAGCGCACCCTGACCGCGGTCGAGACCGGCAACCTGGCCCTGGTCGAGCGCGAGATCGACTGGGTCGCCAAGTTCCGGCTGATCAACCGCTACATGTCCCGCCACGGGCTGTCGCTGGCCTCCCCGCGCATCGCGCAGCTCGACCTCGCCTACCACGACATCGACCGCCGGCGCGGGCTGTACTACCTCATGGAGCGCAAGGGACTGGTCGAGCGGGTGACCCGCGACCTCGATGTGTTCGAGGCCAAGTCCGTGCCCCCCCAGACCACCCGGGCGCGGCTGCGCGGGGAGTTCATCAAGCGGGCCCAGGAGAAGCGGCGCGACTTCACCGTCGACTGGGTCCACCTCAAGCTCAATGACCAGGCGCAGCGCACCGTGCTCTGCAAGGACCCGTTCCGCTCCGTCGACGACCGCGTCGATCGCCTCATCGCCTCCATGTAGGGCCCGCGCGGGTCGTTTGGGTTCCTCTCAGCCGCCCCGGTTACCGTGGGGCCGTCCGGCCCCGGGCAACCCGGGTCACTTGCCGAAGGGTTCCCGTGCGCCTGTCCTCCTCCCTCCGCCGTCCCCTGATCGTCGCCGTGCTGCCGGCCGCGCTGCTCCTGGCCGCCTGCGGCGGGTCCTCCAGCACCGGGTCCTCCGGCTCGGGGTCGAGCGCGTCCAGCTCGACAGCCACCTCCACCGGCGCGTCGGCGGGGGCGTCGACGGCGACATCGGCGTCGCCCACGCCGACCTTCGCGGTGGGACCGGGCCCCACACCCACGGTCACCGGAGCCTTCGACACCAACCCGACGATCACCCTGCCGGCGGACACTCCCTCGAAGAACCTCGTGGTCAAGACCCTGATCCAGGGCAACGGGCCGACCGTGAAGGCGGGCGACCTCCTGGTCGCCGACTATGTCGGTGAGGTCTGGAAGGCCTCGACCAAGGCCTTCGACAGCTCCTTCGCCCGCGGCGTGCCCGCCGCCTTCCCGATCGGTACCGGCCAGGTCATCCCTGGGTGGGACAAGGGCCTGGTCGGCGTCAAGGTCGGCAGCCGGGTGGTCCTGGTCATCCCGCCCGCGGCCGGCTACGGCTCGGCCGGGCAGTCCTCGGCCGGGATCACCGGCACCGACACCCTCGTCTTCGTCGTCGACGTGCTCGGCCACTACGACGGGAGCGGGCGCGCCCACGGCACGGCCACCAACGCCTCGCTCGCGGGCCTGCCCACCGTCACCGGCGCGGTCGACGCGGCCCCCAAGGTCACCGTCCCCGCCGAGACCGCTCCGCCCACCAAGGCCCGCGCGATCGTGCTGGTCAAGGGCGACGGCCCGCCGGTCAAGAAGAAGAGCCTGGTGATCGCCCAGTACGTCGCCGTCGGCTGGGACAACACCGCCGTCGCCGACACCTGGAGCGCCAACCTGCCCGGCGGCCTGTCGGTCGGCATGGGGGGCACCACCACGAACTTCGACCCGCTGATCGGGCTCCCGGTGGGCAGCCGGGTGCTGCTGCTGCTCCCCGCGCCCTCCGGTCAGGACCCGACGACGACGAGCATCGCGGCGGTCATCGACATCGTCGCCAACGTGCAGTCCAAGAGCGCCTGAGGGTCGGCCGCCCTCACGGCCCGCCGACCAGGGCGGCCGCGTGCCGGCCGGCCGCGGCCGCCGCGAGGAAGGCCGCAGGGTCCTCATCCAGTCCGCGCCCCATCGTCGACAACGGGACCGGGCACGCGCGCAGGTGCTCCAGCAGGCCGGCCACGTCGACCGGCACGAGGCGATGGCGCTCGCCGAGGGCGGCCGCCTGGCGTGACACCAGCGCACCGAGGTCGGCGAGCTCGTCGGACAAGCGCGGGACCGCGACGTCGGCGGGCACGAGCGCGACCCGCCCATAGGCCGTCAGCGCGTGGTGGCTCACCCCCCGGTGCCGCGGCCGCTGGTCGGCGCCGGAGACGCGCAGCGTGGCCACTGGGCGGCCGCCGAGCACGCCCGCCGCGTTGACCGCCTCCCCGGCCGCCACGCCCGAGAACCCGAACCGGGTCCCGGTGCCGAGGTTGCCCGGGCCCTGTGCCACCACGGCCACGTCGGCCCCGAGGACCAGCCGAGCGGCCAGCAGGCCGGTGTGCAGGCTCACCGCCTCGACGTCCCCGCCGTAGGCCTGACCAGTGGTGACCGTGCCGGCCAGCCAGCCGGCCTCAGCCAGGCCGGCCACCGTCCGGCTGAAGGCGAGGGGCAGCGCCGCACCGTCGGTGCAGACGTAGACCGCCCGCGCCGCCGGCCGGTCGGCCAGCAGGCCGCTCAGCACCGCCGGGAGAGCGGAGTGCAGGTCCGCCACCACGACGGGCAGGCCGGCGAGGTCGTCGGCGTCGCGCAGCGCCTCGTGCCAGGGGCCGTCCTGCTCGTCGGCGCCCCGGACGCACACCTGCAGCGGGGTGTAGCGGGCCTTGACCAGGTGGCCGGGCGGGTCCACGTCGGGCGGGAGCCGGTCCGGCAGAGCGACGACGACGGCGTACCCGCCGGTGCCCAGACCCAGCGCCAGCGCCGTGGTGTTGAGCAGCGCGGCATCGCCCACGGCCGGGTCGCCGACGACGTCGACGTAGGCGAGCGCCGGGAGCCGGCCCTCGGCGGTCTCGACCTCGACCTCGGCGACACCGGCCCACGGATGGTGGACTGCGGCGACGACACCTCGACGCCACTGGATCACGCACGAACGGTAGCGCCGGGTCCGGGTAGGTTCGCTTCCCGTGACGGCTGCGCGGACCGAGCGCCTGCTCGAGGTGGTGCTCTGCCTGTCGCAGACCCGCACGTACGTCACCAAGGTGCAACTGCGCGAGGCCATCGAGGACTACAGCCGATCGCCGAACGACGTCGCCTTCGAGCGTCAGTTCGAGCGGGACAAGGCGGACCTGCGCGACCTCGGCGTCCCCCTGGAGACCATCGGCGAGCCGGGCGAGGAGGGCTACCGCATCGACCTGCGCTCGGCGGCGCTGCCCCCGGTGAGCTTCACCCCCGAGGAGGCCGCCGTCCTGGGCCTGGCCCGCCGCGTCTGGCACGCCGAGGGCGCTCCGGCGGCTGACCGGGCACTGCGCAAGCTGGAGGCCTCCGGCGTGGAGCTGGACAGCGGTGCCCTCGCCGCGGTCGAGCCGCGGTTGATCGGGGGCGAGCAGGCGTACGGGCCGCTGGCCGAGGCGGCCGCCCGGCGCCGCGCGGTCCGCTTCGAGCACCGTCGAGCCGGCACGACCACCCCGCTTGCCCGGCACCTGCAGCCCTGGGGCCTGGTGGCCCGGCGCGGGCGCTGGTACGTCGTGGGGCACGACCTGGACCGCGGCGAGCCCCGCGCCTTCCGCCTCGACCGCATCGTCGGGCCGGTCGTGGCCTCGGGGCCCGACGGCGCCTACCAGGTCCCCCCGGAGGCCGACGTGGCCTCGCTGGTGGCCGAGCCCGGTTCGGGACAGTCGGGCGAGGCCACGTTGCTGGTCCGCTCCGGCCGGGGGCATGAGCTGCGCGACCGCGCGACCTCCGTGGAGCCGGACACCGCCGGCTACGACCGGGTGCGGATCGCCTACACCGACCTGGACCGTCTCGCCCAGCGGGTGCTCGAGCACGGCGACGACGTGGTCGCGGTGGAACCCGCAGCGCTGAAGGGCGCGGTCGTGGCGGCGCTGCAGGCCCTGGTGGGGGATCTCTGATGGCTGCCGGTGGTGGGGGAGCGGCCGAGCAGCTCGCGCGGGTCCTGACCCTGGTCCCGTGGCTTCGGGCCCGGCCGGGGGTGCGCAAGCAGGATGCGGCCGCCGCGTTTGGCATCACCGTCGAGCAGCTGGAGTCCGACCTCGACCTCGCCGTGTGCGCGGAGGTCGGGCGGGACTCCCTGGCCAGCATCGACATCGACTACTGGGGCGAGTCGATCACG
>Ga0335071_10004391_pt1 | contig 14708 bp, 8 predicted proteins | sample Lox_Sample_15_FD_206724 | JGI IMG/M metagenome (GOLD analysis project Ga0335071, IMG submission 206724) | Soil microbial communities from Loxahatchee National Wildlife Refuge, Florida, United States - Lox_Sample_1.5 | ecosystem: Environmental > Terrestrial > Soil > Wetlands | place: USA: Florida... | reverse complement strand
TCACGGGGTAGTGGGGTGGATGTTCAGTTGCACAGTGTCGTCGGAGAGGATTACGCTCGGCAAATAGTCAGTGGGTTAAAATGTTCACTTCTGTTCTGGTGTAGGTGGTGTGTCGGTGGGTGGTGTGTCGTCAGTTTTTGTTGGAATGTACTCGAATTCTTTTTCAACAAATTCATCAATAGCTGTTACGACATCTTTCAGAATGCTCCAATCTCGGTACTTGTCCGCTAACTTCTTGAATTCTGATTTCATTCGTTCTACGTGATCAAGAACAAACTTCTCCTCACCCAGTTTTAAAACCCGGACTGCCGCTGCTGTTTGTTTGGCGGTCAATTTATCTTCTATCGCCACGTCTAGAATTTGCTTTTGATCGTCTGGATGGAGGGTTGCAACTGCTTCGAGATGCCGCATGGATAATTTGTCTGCATACTCACGAATATCTGGACGGATGCGCCGAGCAAGCCAGGCAGCATTCTGGATCGACTTTTTGCTCTTTCCGAATATTTCTATAGCTTTCTGCATGCGTTCCGCTTTTTCTTTCCTCTTACTCGGTTTGTTCGTTTTGGGGGAAGGTGGTTTTTTCTTTTTCATTTCATCCTCGTGGTTTATCGTAAAGAATGATCACCCCTCCAGAAAGCAAGTGGCGGCAGTTCACCGATAACGGGAAGGGAAGAGCTGCGAAGAAAACTCGCCCTGGTACCAGAAAATGCGATAGTCTTGACGAGTATTCAACATGCAGCGGCCTAGGGCAACATCAGGCATTATAGTCTCAAGAGAGTGTGAGGTCGAAAATTCCCGCGCGCGGGAGATTTCATTTAAATTGTCGAATTCTGCTCGTATTCGAACCCATTCCGGCCCAGAAAGGCCGAATCATCGGAATTGCGGAACCTGACTCAGGATTGAGGGTCCGCGAATGAGAGCTACAAGGCCCCGTGCTGACGAAAGTGAGGTTTTCTGGACGAATATACCCTGGGACGAGTAGATCTGCTAAGGGCTATTGACTCTCGTCGGGATTTTGTGTACAATAACGGAGATAGAGAATACCCTCTGTCCCGCCCTCCGATGACTCGGTCGGCATCCGCAGGTGCTAGAGAAGTTGAGCGTAGGACCATCCTTCCGCTGTAGTTTCCCTCCCTGCTGTAAATCCAAATGAGGCACAACTAAGATGAAACAACCATATCAAACAAAAGACTTTCCGCTGGCCGCTTTTTTGGTCTCGAGCGGACTAGCCCTTCAAGCTCACGATCGATCACACGGCGTGAGTACTTTCACGTTTCCGGATTCCTCCAGGCTTCATGAGCTGGTGGATGATTATTACGGCTTTCGCGCACTCGTTAATCCAGTGCTGTACGCGAATGCCTTCCGGAATTTGAAGAGCGTTATGTATTCCAAAACAACTGAAAATGACAACATGCACAACCACACCAGAGCAACCAAGTAATCTAGCTGTTGCTACAAATGACCAGACCCCGTCTGGGATAGTAGATCTGACCGTTATCTCCCTCGCAGAGCAGGAAGCCAATCGTGGCATTGGACAAGCTTCCGCCACAGGCCCTGCGGAAATCGAGCAGAGAACCACCCCTCGATATACCCTTAGCATTACCCTCGGAAGAGCGAAGCCCTCCACCCCCGACTACAAGTCCTCGATGCTTAACGACACGTCGTTCATCCCCAGGACAATCGCATTGTCACAGCTGAAGGATGTTGTGAAGAGTCACAACTACACCTTCTGGCACTACAAGAATTACTACCGGAGTGGGACCAATTTCTCCTTTTCTTCCGGCATCATCCTTGACTTTGACGGAGATTCCGGAATGTCGATCGCCGAGGCCACCGAGTGTGCGAAGAAGATGAACTGCTATGCTCTTCTTGCGACGTCATATTCCCATTTGCGCGACAAGAAGAAGAAAGACGGAAGCGTGATCAATGGTCCATGTTTCCGCCTTCTCATTCCTACCAACCGTCTCTTCCACACCTGGAGTGACCTATTGTCCGCGCTCAATTTCGTGAACAACACCTATTTCAAAGGAAAGGCCGATCCTGCGGGAATGTTAGTGAGCCAGTTCTTTGTCCCCTCACCGGAAAATGCGACCATTGTCGAAATCAACAACGACACCCTCTATGACCCGGATGATCTTCGAAGAGAAAATGTCCGTCGCGGTGACTCAACTACCATCGTGTACGACGTGTGGAATGTTGAGAATTACGCCATTCTAAAGGACCCAAGGAAGATCTCCTTCTCTTCTCTCCCAGCGAAGAAAACAGTTGTGTATTGTCCGTTTTGTGATGACCTGCATTCGACAAGTGTGTCCGCATTTCTGATGGACCCGAAGGAAGGAGAGGATCGGAGAGCGATTCAGTGTTCTCACTGTAAGAAGATGTACGTGAGTGAACGAGTTATGCTCACCGATGAGCAATTTGTCGCAAAATTCTTCTACACGGCAGATTCTGTGGGCGATACTTCCGAACCCGTGGAGTGGATTGTCAAGGACGTCGTTGGGAAGAAGGAAATCTTCAGCTGCTACGGGGACCCCGGCTCTGGCAAGTCATTCGCCATGATGCAGCTGGCTATATCAGTCGCAGACCAGAGCGGAACCTTGAATGAGTGGCTCGGATTTCCGGTAGATAGGCATGGGCCCGTGCTGTACATTCTCACGGACGGATCACACAGATCTCTGCGTGAACGTATCCGGAGAATCTCTGGGTACTTGAAGGTCCCGCGTCCGAAGGATCTTATCGTTCAGATCAATCAAGGCGTGTACTCGACGTGGAAGGATCAGGTTGATCGGCTTATCAAGATTCGCAAGCCGGTCATGATTATCCTTGATAGCTTGGCGATGTCGAGCGATACGGGAGACGAGAATCAGGCCGAAGACCAGAAGGAGTTTGCCAAGATTCTCCAGCTATGGTCGCTTGAGCAGGATCTCGCATTCTGCATCATTCATCACACCAACAAGGCGGCGATGAACAACGCCTTTCACCAGAACAACTTCCGTGGCAGCTCCTACTGGATTGGCATCATCTCGTCAATGCTGGAATTCAGGAAGTGCTCGAACAAGACGAATCAGTATAAGCTGGTAAAAAGCCGTGACGGTTCTCCTGATGCTCAGACGATCCGGGAGGTCGCATATGAAGAATATACCCCATCAGCGCCGGGGACATACAACCTGAATCAAGACCAAACCCTCGCCGGATACAAGTACATCGGACCGGTGTCAGACACGAAAAGTACGGGAAGAAAGACCGTAGTAACCTGGGCAGGGGATATCTTCCGATCCGGAGAAACGAAGACCTACAAGGACACCCTCGATGCCATGCAAGTAAAATATGGCCGTAGCCAATCCTGGGCGAAGGATACCTTGAGGGACTGGAAGGACAGAGGGGATGTGAAGATTACCAGGAATACCGATGGAACGAAGTCGTGCACCTTCAGTCGATAAGATGGAAAGCCAGAATTCATTTCTGGCTATGCTCGACAGCCAGCTATTCCGACCCTGGATCTGGCTGTCTGGCTTTCCTTGATTTTGACGCAGAAAAGCCATTTTTGCCTTTTTGTATTTCTGGCTTTCGACAGTTCAAGCTTGGACAGCCAGCTATCCTACCCTAGGTAGCTGGCTTCCTGGCTGTCTGGATTCAGGGGGTACCCCGCCGGAGGCGAGGAGTATGTTTTTTTACTTTGGATCCGGCCCCAGAGCGAGTCAAAATCCGGATGGTCAAAAACTTCCTCTTTCTTTGCTCAACTCCAAGGGGAGAACGCGAGCAAATCCCTTGAATCTGAAGAGAATCGAGGGAAATTGGGCGACAAGACGGAAAAAAAAGAACGTTCACTCTGGATCCGTGCCCGACACGGAAGTAATTCCGAACGCTGAAGAATAGTAGGTATTGTCGCTCGTTGAGACTGGCAAATGGGGTCAGAACCCGACGATTCCAAAGCGAATTGAGGGGAAATCGGATAGCACGACGGTAAAAACCCGTAGGGTAAGGCCGGCGCTGACCCACGAGCCACCAGATATCCAAGCGCGACTGATTCGTATCCCAATCTTCAGCCCCGGGAGCTCACGATCGGAAGGAAGGAATCCCCAGCAAGAACGCAGTAATGAATGGAGGAGAGAATTATGACAGAAAAAGCAGAAGCAGTTCTGAGGAAAATACGGCAACGGCAGGCCCCGAGGAAGAACAGGATCCTGAATGAATTCAACCGGTCAACCCTGGACGACTTGTGACCCATGATAATTGGGCAGGAGATAGGAGTGCCGCGGGAGATCGGTGAGCTCGCCACCCAGGAGGAAGACATCTACTGGAAAGCGAGAGGGGAGTCAACGACGCTGTGAAATGGAAACGCCCCCCCTTTGTTCACTTCAGGTCTTGAATAGGAGTCGTGCGGACAACCTCGCTCCGCTCCAGCATACTCATTTCCACGTACGGATCGCACCGCAATCAACCGTATTGACAATCTCACGTATGCAAGGAATCTTCTTCTGGAGCTCGCAGGTCTGAATTGTCTAACGGTAAGTCCTCCATTTCTTGGAGATCGAGACTATATATACGTGGGTGAGGCATCACGGAAGAATGATGATGATGGTGGCTGGTCGGAAGGATGCCATCACAAACCATATGCCAGTCGATTGAGGATTTCGGATATTATTTTTCGACCCGATGTTTTGCCTGTGGAACGAGCTCACCTCGTAAATAATCTTAGATTCATGCGACCCTATTGCGATCAATACAACAAATCTAGCCCAAGTGACAGATTCAAATGTGATTTGAGATGCGCTCGGTAGGGAAGTATATTTGTAGCGGGGTTTCGATCAAACTTGCGGATCACGCGCCTCTCCTGACATCGAGCGGCAGCTTGTCCCTTCGAAGCGGACGTAACATCGCTTCTCTACTTTGATGTGACGATTTCAATAGGGCTGGTCGATCTCTGGTCCATGTCCTTTCAAACGTCGTTATAGATCCACACACGTCACGCCGTAGAAAAATCGTCGACGGTGGTCTTCAGTGAAGACATCAATTGCAGGGCTGGATCCGTGAACGGCAGTTAGCAGGATGTAACGCAGCGCGTACCCAGACCTCGGACTCACTATCTAGATAAATTCATCTTTCGAACCAGCGACGCTGTCGGCGTGGTCAAGCGATAGAAGTACAACCCGCTAGCCACCGCTTGTCCATTGCGACTAATGCCATTCCAGGTAACTTCATGCATTCCCACACTTTCCGTGTTGTCAACAAGCCTGATGACTTCCTGCCCGAGAATATCATAAATAACCAGGGTTACGTGGGTGCTCACTGGCAGAGTGTATCGAATTCTCGTCGACGGATTGAAGGGATTTGGGTAGTTTGGATACAGGGTCAGGGCAGATGGACGTTGCGGCAAACCTGATGCCGAAGTGACTGAGCCATAGGTTGTATCCGAGATCACGCATCCATCAAGAACCCAGACCTGTTGGATTTCGGGCATGTCTGCCCAGTACTCAAACAGAAGGTATCCAAACCTCTGGCTGGTTGAAATCGATGCGAACAACAATCCACTCAGCTGGAATTTCTGCACATTAGTAACCTGCGAAAACACTGTGTCCATTGTGATTCCAGATGCCGCTGCTGTTCGATAGCCTCCCCAATTGATGGTGTCAACTGCTCCGGTGTCTGCTCGTAGATTGAACAGCCTCCTTTCATGCCATGTGGTATCGTACGCACGGTATTCCCAACAGTAGAGATAAGTGGAATCACACCTTAAGTATCGCTCTCCAAACATGTCAGGGTTGTCAAGTACCGAGAATGTCCTGCCATTCGGCATGATTGTGTCCCGTTCGATCCGGAAGGTGTAAGGCACCGTTGCAGGAGGTGTTTGATTCAGGTAGTAAACTGTGTACTTCCAAGAGTCCCCGACCTGCAAAGGAAAGAGTCCTTGAGCGAAGGTCTGAGAGATTGAGAACCCAAGTATTAGCGGCAAGCTGTGTAGCCGACCCAAATTCGGAACTTTCATACCAAATTATCGGCTCTTAGTGGTGCCACCCAATTTCCATCATCAAGCTAATGATGACGCAGGAGAAAGTCAATCAGCCTCATGTCAAGGTCAAGCGAGTCCTTTAGCAGGCTCAGCTTGGCACCAGCGACAATCATATTCAAGAAAGAAAGGACAACCTCATGCATACTTCATGCATTAGAATGCTTCTCGTTCTGCTAGTGATGCTGCTAGGCAGTATCACAACAACCCACGCCCAAGATCCGTCAAAAACGGCTGCCTGTTCAATGGTCTCAATTCCGTTCTATTCTCCGGTTTCACATTGGGGAGGGAAATACATAACAAGCGCAGGGACGCTGCGGGTACTCGTTGTTTTCGTGAAGTTCGCTGACGATAATGAGACTAGTCCAACCTGGCCGAATCCCTCAGTTCTTCCGACATGGGCTCAGAACATCGTCGATGTAAACTACAGTGCTTCAGGCAACTACACGGCGAATAGAATGAGCAAGTACTTCTATGAGAATTCCTATGGTGTGTTTCATGTGATTGGTGACGTTTACTATGTGACAGCGACCTATAGTGAAGACTACTATCACCAAGTCGCCGGCAATAGCTCTGCTGTGGCAGCAAGAGGTGCGCTTGAGACAGAAGTCTTCAACAAACTGGCTGCATCACCATACAGCGTAAACTTCACCCGCTATGACAATTGGCATTCCAATTCTGACTCCGTTGCATGGGCAAATACGGCCGGCGCTGATGGGGTCCTTGACATGTGTTGGTTCATTACGCGGAATCTTCACGACGAGAACTATCAGAGCCCACTTCAGATTGGTGTCGGTTGGGCCACCTTGGATTGCCCCTCAATCTCGGAAGGGGGCGTCTTGATCAAAGGAAGTGACTACTATTTCCCGGCGTCTGGCATCAGCGGATTTGGAAAAACCCTGTCAATGCCGCTATCGCCCATTGAAGCGGCCGACGGGAGCTACACAGTTGTTAACTTTCTTGCACATGAGATGACTCATTATCTCTTCGGCACGGGACATTTCGCAACCCTCGAGGGACAAGCATCACTTGCTTCCAATAGGAGCATCTCTTCGATGAAGGGGTATGCGGGGGGCTGGCAAGGGCACTATTCTGGCTATGAAAAGTGGCGGCTACAATGGCTGACGCCAACTCTTGTGAATGCCAATGTAGATGGCCTTCAGCTTTATGACCAGGCGACGACAACTAGCCCAAATCAGACTAGGCTTGTCCAGATTCCTATTGATGCCAATCAGTTCTTTCTCGTCGAGAACCGCCGATGGATTAGCAATTATGAATCCAGGTATGCACATCTCAACACGTCTCCCAATGCAAAACTAAGGCCTGGTCTTGTCGTTTATCATATCATTAGTGAATCTGATGACCTTCCATCGACGACAGTCAAGATAATCGACGCGGAAGGGAGGTATGACTGGACCGCGACCAACTATCAGAACACTCCATACAACCCGTATGATGACGTTCTTGATAAAGTCTCCCCTGATCCGGTGAATGGATACGATGAGAGAGAATTCGTTTACATCAACGGACGACAGGAAAGTCTCTCCAATGGCTGGCGGATAGGATGGTGGCCAAATTCAAATCTTCCATACGGAGGAGGCAACTATCGGTATTGTGTAAACATGCAAGACGTGAGCACCCCGTGTAGAGACTTCGACGGCGACAGCCTGAATGTCTTCAGCGTCGGCGATGTGATTAGCCCTTGGTCCAATCCCGCCTCTCACAAATGGTCAGGGACAACATTTGCGGCTACAACCATAGGGGTCCAAGCGACATCTTTCGACCCAGTCTCTCAGGCGTACACATTATCTGTGCGCGTGACGAATCCTGAGCAGCTGGCTCCCTCCAAGCCTCAAGGAATGAACACCTCTTGGAATTCGTCGGGTCAAATCGTCTCATCTTGGAATGCAAATCAAGAACCTGGAATGCTTCAAGGAGGTACCTATGACTTGTTCAGGGCTGTCTATTACAGCGGGGCAACATTGAATTACTCCAAGTTGAACGTTTCTCCGATTAACGGCAATTCTTATATAGACAACAGCGGTTTGCCGACAGGGCTACCAAACGGAGTTGATCTATTCCTTCGCTATCATTGTGTTGCAAGGGACAATACTGGCAAGTTATCCGTCCCGTCAACCGACTCCTGGCTTTATCTCGGCAGAACCGCAGCCGGGACAATCAGCTCGAACACGGCCTATTCCGGAACATATTTGATAACGGGAACCCTCACAGTCAATGGCGGTGCTACTCTCACAATTTCCGGCGGCACCACGATCCGGATGACTCCCGGGATAGTGCTGTACATAAACGGCCAACTAACGGCAAACGGGTCTACCGGGCAGCCCATCACATTCGATCAAAGCGGAACTTCTGCCTATTACGGTGTTTGTTTCAACTCAGGGAGTAGTGGAAGCTTGAGTTATTGTACTTTCAATCACGCGACAACCGGCATAACGAGCTATTCTTCCAACTTGACAATAAGCAATTCCTCCTTTACTAATTCCACGGGCGGGATAACTTGTAGCGGCGCGTCGCCGAGTATCAGCGGCTGCCTGTTCACGAATAACTACTTCGGGATATATCTTGTCAACTACAGCAACCCAGACATTGAAAACTGCGACATTGAAAGTAGCGGAAACAGCGGGATGTACCTATCGTCATCGGCTCCCACTATCCGATACAACACAATCCGAAACAGCAGCCAATCGGGGATCTGGTTCCACAATTATTCAAGCCCGTCGAACATTTACCATAACAATATCAGCGGTTCTTCGTACGGCTTCTATTGTGATGGCCAGAGTTCACCACAGGCGATCTACGGATGTAACGCGGTTTACTGCGGGTACACGCAGGTATACGCATATTACGGCTGTCTTCCACTACTCGGGAACGCGTACAATAGTGGGCTAAATAGCTTTGACGGTTATCCAAACGACTATGTCATTGCAACCAGTAGCAGCATTGTGACCGCCGTTTCCAATTGGTGGGGAACAGCGTCTCCAGTTCCCACCAAATTCTACGCTGATGGAACTTCAAGCGTTGTTTGGTCCCCAGCGCTAACGTACGATCCAAATCCAGGTCGTCCGAAGGTCGATATAGAAAGCCCGACGGCAACAGCCACCCCATTTGCTGATAGTACTTTGAATCTCGCGTACCAAACCTATCAAGCGGGGAGATACAGTGACGCCGTTGCGCTCTTTCTCAAGGTCTATCAAGCGAGCAGTTCATCACCTTCATCGGCAAAACAAGCGCTGCTATTCTTGGCTGATGCGTACGAGCGATCCGGGCAGACCGATTTCTTGACATATTTAACGCACAACATAGCGGCCAAGGCGTCGACGATTCCCGACCTGACTATTGCCCAGCGTGAACTTCAGGCACATTGGCTCACGAAAGGAGGACGGTATTCAGAAGCAGTCGCGATCGAAATGGGGATAATCCAGGACTTCTCAAGCAATGCTGATGCTTCGAAGTTCGCACTCTTCAATATGGGTGAGACATACAATTTCTGTCTCAATGACCCCGTCAACGCCAAATCTATTCTTCAGGAGTTCGTGAGCAAATATCCCGGAGATCGGCTTGCAGGTCTCGCCGGGTTCATTTTGGCCAGTTCAGCAGGTGCCCCGGGCACGTCGAAACTGGAACCTGGCGGCTCAAAAAGCTCATCAAGTGCAATGCCGATGGGCTTTGCAATCGAGCCGAACTACCCGAATCCCTTTAACCCTTCGACCGAGATTCACTACTCCCTCGCCGATGCGGGGAACGTCTCTTTGGTCATCTACGACATCCTTGGCAGGGAGATTGCGACACTTGCGAATGGAAGTCAGCCGGCAGGCCGCTACACTGTAACTTGGAACTCCCAGAGCTCCGGAATCCCGGTATCAAGCGGCATGTACTTCGCGCGGCTGAGGGTCTTGAACGACCTGGGAGGGGTCAAATTCGCAAAGACGATCAAGCTGCTCTTGACAAGATAACGCTGCATCACAAGCATACAACGAGAGCTCGATCCGCGAGGGTCGGGCTCTTTTGTTTCCTCTTTGATCCCATAGAGGGGTGAACAAGCGGATGAATTCTGACCACAAGACGATCACCCGGAGATGATTTCCGATGACCGGATGATCACCAAGCGGTCAAAAAGAATCAAGTGTCGATCACCGGGCGGTCAATAAGAGTCGCAAAACAGTTTCCAAGTAATCACGAAAAGATACACATGCTAAATCGTGATAGCGCAATCAACTTAGCGGGTCGTCATCGTGATAGGGGACCGCAAATGGTGTGATCGACGCGTGCAGGGACTGAAAACCGGCGCCTCGATCAAGTTTGGGTTGAATTCTGACGCGGAGATCGAGGAAAGTCATCGCAGATGCAGTAGTTGGAGAAGGAGGAGGCTGCAAATTGGACGGTTTGACCTCCGTACCCAGTGCAAACCAAGCCTGATGCAAGCGGGAATGAGTGAAAGTGAACGGGGAGGAAGCCGATGTTCGCGGATGAACAAAGCTCAGGCTTGATTTCCGCGATGCGTGAAGACCACGGGACAATGGACGCGGGTGCGAGGGGAGATGAATTCGCTGACCGGTAATCATGCGGAGTTCGTGAAGAGCCTATCACAGGGTGATGTGCTGTAAATCAACGGGATCCAGTTAGGTGATATTCCGGCTCAACGAACTTCAAATTGGATCCGAGAAAAACGCGGCCCGAGGAGTGATCCCCGGGTCTCGACGCTTCACAAGCATACCGACAATCTATCAGCTGTGGATTCTATTCTTCGTCAGTACAGTGAAATGCTAGAATGGGGTCCAGGTTGATTGATTTTGGCATACGGTGTCGCTGTTTTGCGGCCAGTGTGGGGAAGGGAAGAGCAGCACACGGAAAGAAGAGAGCACCATTCTTAGGATTCACCTATTTATTAGGGGTCTTGGATCTTCACAAGTTCCTTCTCCAGTTTTCGGTCATGATTCCCCGTATCTTACCCCTGCCAGCATTTTCTAGCTAGTTGATCAAGATCGAAAGGGACTCACGTGGACTTTTTAGCTAGGTGGCTCCAGGGGAACCCAACCGCCGTAGTGCTGATGTTCTTCTTCACGGTATTTGGCGGCTTGGCCACCTTGGTTGGCTTCTTTGTTGGATTCAAGAAGCTATATCGTAATTACTTATCCAAACAGGTGAGCCTCCCGAGGTGGGTATTGATCCTAGCGGGGTTTGGCTTCTGCGTCCTCATGCTCATTCGAGTCTCCCCAGAAGGCGAGACACAAGTGGACCTCACGCCGTTGCATGACAAGATCTTTGGCGTTCAGCGAGTGATATTGGATGGAAAACTGTTCGCTCACTGCACATTTAATGGAACTGAAATGATATTTCGGGGGAAGGAGCCCTACTCCATGGTGAGTTGTGCGTTTAACGACTGCAAATGGACGCTGACTGACAATGCGGCACTTACATTAGGCAACTTCACAGCCATGTATGCCTCTGATGCGACGCGCCCAGTTGTTGAAGCTACCATTCAAAACATTCGGATGGGTGTCCATCCCAAGCCCACGATTCCAATTGAGATCAAGTGAAATAAAAAGGGGATCTTCAGGCCCTTCATGCGCTGGGAGTGTCGGACTTCTTCTGGGGGAACATCCTCGCGATGAGCGACGCGAGCTTCGTCGACTTCCTCACGGGGTCCACGTACAGGAGCTCAAACAGGTAGTCGAGCACCAAGAAGCATGCGTCGAGGTCCTCGGCGCTCAGCTCGTAGATGACCGTGAGGCCGTCATCCGCGGGGTGGGCCCCGAACTTCCCCACTTTCCTCAGGGCGTGGAGGGCGGCCTTCACCTGGTCCGGGAGGATCGAGTTCTCCGCCACCCAGATGATCTCACGGAACAGGTCGCCCTTCGGCATGTCCGGGTAGGAGTGCCGTAGGGTGGCCTGAAGGCACCTCCGCAGCAGCGTGGCGGCCCCCTTCAGGCTGAGCGCGGCGATGCGTGACGCCTCGCGGTAGTCTTGAGCGATTGCCTCGGGGACTTCGGCGGGGACGGGCCGCTCCCTTTCGGTCGGCTTTATCGCGGTAGTCTTTATGAGCTCGTCCGCCCCGCTCTCAGCGCGCTTGAAGCAGAGCAGGTCGACTGAGACCTTCCCGCACTTGGGACAGATGCGCGCCTCGATCTTGTAACCCTCTTCACCGCCTAAGCCGACTCTTGTGGTATCGCCCCAGTGGGCAGTTGCGAGCCATGCAAAACGAGGATCTTTCCTCACCGTCACCGGAATACCTTGTCCCGCATTGTTGGGTCGAGGGGTTGCCACTCCAGGATCTAGGGCCCTGCTGAAGTGCGTCCCACAGTGGGGGCATACATTCTTGATCATGATGCTAATCTCCTCCCATGCCAGGCTCCAGGTCTCATCAGGAGCTGCCGCGTGCCCCAACCCACCGCCACATATCACCACGCGAGTCAATATATCACAATCAGGCAGAACGATAAAGGGGACTCCCTATACAGGGTCCCCCAGAGAAATCGATCACAATGGACAGCCAACGTGTGCACAACCCACGCCGTGCCGCCGCTCCTTGGCGGGATGAGGAGGCGTCGTGGCTCGGTGTCAGATGCGCAGCCCCGATGTCGAACAATTAGCAACTCAAGCCTTTCATGAAAGAAGTGGGGGAATCTTCTCATACGGTACTGGAACCTGTTTGCTTTGCTCTAACAAGTAGTCAAATATATCGAAGAACATTGCTTTGACATAGTTGTGCAACTGCGCGACGCTCGTCAAAGGTTCACCTTCATCCTCAGCGCCAATTAGGACAATGTGCCTGATTTGAAATGGGCCCTCATACTTAGATAGGTACGTCTCGAATTCTCTTGAGAGACGGATCAGATGAAATGTTGAACTAGAAATAAAGATGTTATTCTGTTTTCTAGAGTCAAGAACATTGCCTTCGAACAGCTTCTGGATGTTCTCCTTTGTGGTCTGAAACTCATTTTCAGAAGCAATTTCGACAATACGTGGGCCGAGTTGACCAGTCGCTAAACCTTGTTTTTCAATTAGTTCTTCGAGAAGTATCCTCATCTCTCTGGATTCATCTTTCGCACGTACAGGTTTCGGCGGAGGAGGGCGCAAACCCGCGAGTGCGAAGGTGAAATTAATATTATGCAGCCTCTTCGCGCATTCAAAGGCCGTAATGACTCGAGCGTCTCGAACTGAACCATCCTGAGCACCAGCAACAAACATTACGTTGTTCATTTCCTTGGGGATCACGTCATGCAATTCGCTCAGTGGAATTGAATCATAGTTACACTTGGATATAATGGCTCGGCAACATCGAGAGTTATCTTCCAAAGTTGTGTAAATCCTGATCGCGTATGATCGGGTAGAAAACAAAGCGGCGCATCCGTACCTTAGGTTGCCTTGTACCAAACCCTAATCCTAAGGAGGATACGCCAGTGAGAAGATATCGCAAAGCGAGACGACAAGCAAATGCTGTCGCAGTTCCGGTGGAAGAACATCCTGTGGAACTGACGCTGCGGGATCTGATCCTACACCACCTGAGCGAGTGGATCCCCCAGCTGGTGGACGCAGAGATTGAAGAGTTCCTTGGCCGGAGGCGGTACGAGCAGCACGGCGGCGGGGAAAGCCGGCAGTATCGCAACGGCTTGCACAAAGAACGGTCGTTGACGTGCGGCATGGGGACGTTCCCGGTCCGCCTGGCTCGGCTGCGGGAGCCGTTTGAGTCCCAGATCGTCCAGCGGTACCAGCGGCAGACGCAGGAGGTGGGCCAGATGCTGCCGCAGCTCTACCTGCACGGGTTGGCCACGGGAGACTTCCGGGATGCCCTCCAGGGGGTCCTGGGTGAGCAGGCGCCGCTGTCCGGCTCAACGGTCGTTCGCCTGAAAGCCGAGTGGGAAGAGCAATACCGGCAGTGGAAGAGGCGGAAGCTCCAGTCGGAGTACCTCTATCTGTGGGCCGATGGGGTGTACCCGAAGGCGGGGCCGAAGGACGAAAGTGCGGCGGTGCTTGTCGTTGTTGGCCTGAACCGGAAGGGGGAGAAGGAGCTCCTGGCGATCGAGGAAGGCTTCCGGGAGAGCTTCGAGTCATGGCGCGACGTCCTGCGCGATCTGCGCCGGCGTGGGGTGAAGTGGGTGGGGCTGTTGATCGCGGACGGCCTGGAGGGGCTCCCCAAAGCGATGCGGGACGTCTTCCCGATGGCCAAACGGCAGCACTGCTTCCTGCACAAGATGCGGAACGTGCTGGATAAGGTCCCGACAAAGCTCCACGACGAGGTCCTGCACGCACTGCAGGAGATCTATTACGCCAGGAGCAAAGACGTTGCCCTGGGCCTGAAGCGAGCCTTTATCGGCCGCTACGGCAGGGAGTACCCCGAGGCGGTCAAGTCGCTCAACGATGCCGGCGATCATCTCTTCACGTTCTTTGACTTCCCCAAGCGCCACTGGCGGAGCATCAAGTCCACCAACGTGATCGAGTCGATGTTCAATGCGGTCAAGCTCAGGACGGACGCAGCACGGAGGATCCACAACCGGCACTCGGCGCTCTACCTGGTCTTCAAGCTCCTGACCACCCAGGAGAAGCGCCTCCACAAGATCCACGGCTACCGCCTTGTCCCGGAGACCATCAATGCGATGATGAAAGCTCAACGCAACCTGCTACGGAGAGCCGCTTAAGAAAAAAAGTTTACACAACTATTGACAATAGCTCCTCAGGGATT
>Ga0335071_10004390_pt1 | contig 14709 bp, 15 predicted proteins | sample Lox_Sample_15_FD_206724 | JGI IMG/M metagenome (GOLD analysis project Ga0335071, IMG submission 206724) | Soil microbial communities from Loxahatchee National Wildlife Refuge, Florida, United States - Lox_Sample_1.5 | ecosystem: Environmental > Terrestrial > Soil > Wetlands | place: USA... | reverse complement strand
GGGCGTCCAGTCCGACTCGCCGCGCATCGCGACGTCGAGCGCGTCCGAGAACGGCCGCCCGAAGAGCTCCGGCCGGTAGTGCAGCGTCTTCACGACGTCCACCGGCTCGCGGCCCGAGCGCTCCCGCAGCAGCTCGAGCACCGCCGCCTCGTGCTCGTCGTGCCCGGACTCGACGCAGCGGAGCCTCATGCGAGCGTCCGCAGCCCCGCCTCGAGCCGGTCGAGCCCCGCCGACACCGCCGCCGCGACCGTCGCCTCGAAGATCTCGTCCTCCGAGAGCCCGGCCGCGCGCAGCGCCTCGACGTCCGCGTCGGTGACGCGCCACGCATGCTCCCGCACCTTCTCGACGTACGCGCGCGCCGCCTCGGGCTGCTCGCGGTCCGGCTGCGACGCGTCGCGCAGCCGCCGGATCACGTCGTCGTAGCGCGTCATCTCGTCGTGCTGCTCCCGACGAAGCAGCCGGGCGCGTAGAGCCCGCCGCCCGGCGACGGCGGCTGCGGCGCGGAGTTGCCGAGCACCTCCTGGATCACGGAGATGTTCTCCTGGCCGCCGATGATGTACGAGCCGCCGCCGATCGACGTCGACGTTCCGCCGAGCCGGCAGTGGAGCGTCGACGACGGGTTCGCGCGGAACTTCACCCAGCCGAGCTGGAGGAAGTCCCACGTGGAGAGGTCGGTCGCGATCGGCGCGAGCAGCTTCGAGCCGCTGTAGGGGAGCCGGAAGAACGTGCCCGCGCTCGCGAGCTTCGAGAGCGTCGCCTGCATCACCTGCTGCTGATGCTCCGCCCGGCTGATGTCCGTGTCGGCCGGGTTCAGCTGGTTCTCCCGGATCCGTGAGTAGATGAGCGCCTGGTGCCCGCTCAGGTGCTGCACGCCCTTGTGGAACCGCCAGCCGGGCCACGCCTGGCAGCGCGCGGCCGTCGAGTACGGGCAGTCGAAGCGGTTCGAGAGGATGTTCTCCGGGATGTTCACGTCGATCCCGCCGACCGCGTCGATCAGCTTCTCGAAGCTCCCGAAGTCGACGATCACGACGTGGTTGACCGGCATCCCGGTCAGCGCCGAGACGGTCTTGATCGCGAGGCTCGGACCGCCGAGCTGCATCGCCGCGTTGATCTTCTGGTCGCCGTAGCCGGGGACGCTCACGCGCAGGTCGCGCGGGATCGAGAGGTAGATCAGCCGGTGGCGGGCGGGGTCGGTGCGGAGCAGCATCATCGAGTCGGAGTGCTCGTCCGAGCTGCGGCCCGCCTGGCCGTTGTCCGCGTGGTCGGTGCCGAGCAGCAGGATGTTCGTCGGCGACGACATGACGAGGCCGCCCTGCTTCGTCAGCGCCGACGCGGTCCCGGACGGCAGCCGCTTGTTCGCGTCGGAGACGCCGCTCCGGACGGACATGTACCCCGCGACCGACCAGACCGCGAACAGCACGACGAGCGTCACGAGCGCGACCACGAGCACGCGCGGCCACGTCCAGCGGCGACGCCGTCTGCGCTCGACCTGTCTCCTCGGGCCGCCGCCGTCGGTACGGAACGACGGGCGCTCCTGCTTCGACGTGCGCTCGAGGGGAACGTGTCCCTTGCTCCGCCCGCCCTTGTAGGTGCGGTACGGCTTTTCCCCGGAGGCGGCCATCCGGCGGGTTACGGTACCGACTGGCTGTGGACGGCACGCATGCGATCGGGCTCGACCTCGGCGGGACGAAGATCCTCGCGGGCGTCGTCTCGCGGGACGGCGAGGTGCTCCGGCGCCACGAGCGCCCGACGCCGACGGACTCCCAGGAGCACCTCCTGGCCGAGGTCGACGCGGCGATCGACGTGCTCCGGGCCGACGACGGCGTCGGCGCGATCGGGCTCGGGATCCCGGGGACGATCGACCAGGCGCGCGGCAGCGTGTACGTCGCGACGAACATCCCGCTCATGGACGTCGCGCTCCGGGACCGGATGCGTGAGCGGTTCGGCGTGCCCGTCGGGATCGACAACGACGCGAACGCGGCGGCGATCGGCGAGTGGAAGGCCGGCGCGGCGCGCGGCGCGACGGACGCGCTGATGCTGACGCTCGGCACCGGCGTCGGCGGCGGCGTGATCGCGGGCGGCGCGCCCTTTCGGGGCGGCGGCGGCGCGGGCATGGAGCTCGGGCACACGGTCGTCGTCGCGGACGGGCCGCCGTGCCAGGGGAACTGCACGGGCCGCGGCCACCTCGAGGTGTTCGCGTCCGGCGCGGCGGCCTCGGCCGCGGCGCGCGAGGCGTTCGGCCCCGGCGCCGACGCGCACCGGCTCGTCCGGCTCGCGTCCGAGGGCGACGAGACCGCGAAGGAGATCCTCGCGCGGATCGGCCACTACCTCGGCGTCGCGATGGGGTCGTTCGCGAACATCTTCAACCCGCAGCTCATCGTCCTCGGCGGCGGCTTCGGCTTCGCGGCGTGGGATCACCTGATGCCGAGCGCGGAGGCCGCGCTGCGGCGCGAGGCGTTCCCGCCGGCGCGCGAGGAGGTTCGCGTCGTGCGCGCGGAGCTCGGCACGGCGGCGGGGCTCATCGGCGCGGCGTTCGTCGCGTTCGAGGCGCTCGACGCGGCATGAGCGAGTGGGAGTCCCTGCGTCCCGCGGACGCGGCGGACCTCCTCGGCGAACTCGACGCGCCGTGGTGGGTCGCGGGCGGCTGGGCGCTCGAGTCGCTCGCGCCGCGGGAGCACGGCGACCTCGACGTGATGGTGCTGCGGCGCGACCTTCCGCGTGTCGCGGAGGTGCTGCGCGGGTGGGAGCTCGACGAGAAGGCGAACTGCGTCTGGGCGCGTCCGTCCGGGTCGCCGTCGTGGCAGCTCGAGCTCGTGCTCGACGACGCGGACGGCGACACGTGGCGCTACCGCCGCGACGCGCGCGTGACGCGGCCGCTCGCGTCGCTCGGCGCGGTCGGCGGCCCGCTCGCGCCGGAGGTCGTCCTCCTCTACAAGGCGAAGGACGACGGCGAGACGGCGCGGCGCGATTTCGCGGCGGTCGTTCCGCTGCTGTCGGACGGCGCGCGCGCATGGCTGCGCGACGCGGTCGCGCTCGCGCATCCGGACTCGGCTCACCTCGGAGGCTTGTAGTGCCGCTCGCCGTCTGCGCGACGCCGATCGGGAACCTCGAGGACGTGACGCTGCGCGTGCTCGCCGAGCTCCGCGACGCCGACGTCGTGCTGTGCGAGGACACGCGCCACACGCGCGGGCTGCTCGAGCGGCACGGGATCCGCGCGAAGCTCCTCTCGTACCACGAGCACAACGAGGCGGCGCGCACGGCGGAGCTCCTGCCGCGGCTCGAGGCGGGCGAGCGGATCGCGCTCGTCTCCGACGCGGGCCTGCCGGGGATCTCCGACCCGGGCGCGCGGATCGTGCGTGCGGCGCTCGACGCCGGCGTGCCGGTGACGGTGCTGCCGGGCGCGTCGGCGGTCGAGACGGCGCTCGTCGCGTCCGGGCTCGTCGCGGAGCGGTACCAGTTCGTCGGGTTCCTTCCGCGCCGGGAGAAGGCGCTCGCGGCGCTGTGGGCCGAGCTCGCGGCGTGGCCGTGGCCCGCGGTCGCGTTCGAGTCGCCGCAGCGCCTGCCGGCGGCGCTGCGGTCGCTCGCGGCGGCGGACCCGGCGCGCGAGGTCGCCGTGTGCCGCGAGCTGACGAAGCGCTTCGAGGACGTCGTGCGCGGGAGCGCGGCGGAGCTCGCGGCGCGGTTCGCGGAGCCGCCGAAGGGCGAGATCGCGCTCGTCGTCGGGCCTGCGGCGCCGTCCACGGACGCGGGGGAGGCCGACGCGCGCACCGCCGTCGCGGAGCTCGTCGCTGCCGGGACGCCGCGCAAGGTCGCCGCCGCCGTCGTCTCGCGGCTCACCGGCGTCGCACGCAACCACCTCTATCTGTAGCCAGAATTGACAACAGCCGACGCCGCTGCTACCGTGCTCCGCTCGTTTACAAATCTGGCAACGATAGGCGGTGATCGACTTGCGGCTGCTCGCTCTGCTCGTCCTGACGCTCGTCCTCTGGGTGCCCGCGGCGGGTGCCTGGACCTGGCCGGTCGATGGCCCGGTGCTCCAGGGCTTCTCGTTCGACCACGACAACCCGCTGCTCCCCGGCCAGCACCGCGGTATCGACCTGGGTGCCGACACGGGCGCGCCGGTGCACGCTCCCGCGGGCGGGACGGTGAGCTTCGCCGGCACCGTCGCCGCGAACGGCCGCTCGGTCACGATCCAGACCGCCGACGGCCTCGCGGTCACGCTGACCCACCTCGGCACGATCGCGGTCCCACGCGGCGCATCCGTGGCCGAAGGCGACGTGGTCGGAACGGTCGGGCCGAGCGGCACGCCGGAGGTCTCGGTGCCGTACGTCCACCTCGGGATCCGCACCGCCGCCGACCCGCAGGGCTACCTCGATCCGCTCGCGTTCCTGCCGGTGCTCGTGCCTGCGGCGCCGGCCACGGGGCCCGCGCCTGCGCCCGCGGCCGAGCCGGCGCCCGCGCCCGCGGCCGCGCCTGCGCCGCCCGCGGCCGACCCGCCCGCCGCCGCCGTTCCGCCGGCACTCGATCCCGCCGCGCCGACCGCGTCGGCTCCTCCGGCCGACGCGCCTGCCGCGACGCCGGAGCCCGCTCCCGCGCCGGCCGCGGGCGAACCTGCGGGTGCAGACGCTCCGGTCGCGCCGGCGCCCGCACCGGCTGCGCCCGCACCGGCTGCGCCCGGCGTCGAGACGCCGGCGATTCTCCCGGCGCCCGGAGCCGACCTCGACCCGTCCGCGCCGGCGACCGCGCCGACGGCAGACGCGCCTGCGGCCTCCGCGCCGCCGGAACTCGTCGCGCCGGTGTCGTCCGCCGATCCGACGGGGTCGATCGCACCCGGCGCCTTCGAGCCGGGCGCTCCCGCCGCGCCGGCGTTCGCCGCGCCGCTCGCCGCGGCCGAGCCCGCGGATCTCCCGGCCGACGCGGGTCGGCCGGCTGCGCCGCCGGCACGCGACCCGGGCGCACACGCTGCCCGCCCGCCGGCGCTGCCGACCACGAGCCTCCATCCGGTGCGCCGCCCGAATCCGGCGTCCGTCCCGACGCGCCGTCCCACGGCGACGCCGCAGAACGTGTCGCGTCCGTTCGCGCCGCCGCTCGGCCTCGTCGTCGGCCTCGTGCTCGCGGCCGCGCTCGCGGCGGCAGTCCGCTCCAGGCGGATTCGTATGATCCGTAGCCCGTCACCGATCCTCCCGGGAGCGTTCGCGCGTGTCGCAGCAGTCGCAGAAGATCCTCGTCGCGCCGGCCTGGCCGTACGCGAGTGGGCCGCGCCACATCGGGCACGTGGCGGGGTTCGCGGTGCCCGCGGACGTCTTCGCGCGCTACCACCGCTTGCGGGGGAACGACGTGCTGATGGTGAGCGGGACGGACGAGCACGGCACGCCGGTGATGGTCTCCGCCGACCGGAGCGGCGTCTCGCCGCGTGAGCTCGCCGACCGCAACAACGCGCTCATCCGCGAGGACATGCGGAACCTCGGCATCTCGTACGACTGCTTCACGCGCACGACCACCCGAAACCACGCCCGCGTCACGCAGGACCTGTTCCGCACGCTCTACGAGCACGGCTATCTCATCGAGCAGACGACGCTCGGCGCGTTCTCCGCCTCGACCGGCCGCACGCTGCCCGACCGCTACATCGAGGGAACCTGCCCGATCTGCGGCTACACCGAGGCCCGCGGTGACCAGTGCGACAACTGCGGCAACCAGCTCGACCCCGTCGACCTGATCGACCCGCGCTCGATCGTCGACGGCTCGACGCCGGAGTTCCGCGAGACGACGCACCTCTTCCTCGACCTGCCCGCGTTCGCGGACCGGCTCGAGGCGTGGCTCTCGGCGCAGGACGGCTGGCGTCCGAACGTGAAGAACTTCTCGCTCGGGCTCGTCCGCGAGTTGAAGCCGCGCGCGATGACGCGCGACATCGACTGGGGCGTCCCGGTACCGGTCGACGGCTACCCCGAGGAATCGAAGCGCATCTACGTCTGGTTCGACGCCGTGATCGGCTACCTGTCGGCGAGCGTCGAATGGGCGCACAACCGCGGCACGCCCGATGCGTGGCGCGAGTGGTGGCAGAACCCGGACGCGGGGCACTTCTACTTCATGGGGAAGGACAACATCGTCTTCCACTCGGTGATCTGGCCGGCGATGCTGCTCGGCTACGGCGAGGGCGGCGAGCTCGGCGCCGGCCGGGGCGAGCTCCATCTGCCGACGAACATCTTCGCGAGCGAGTTCCTCACGATGGAGGGGAAGAAGGCGTCGACGAGCCGGAACGTCGCGATCTGGGTCGCCGACTTCCTCAGCCGCTACGACCCGGACCCGTTGCGCTACTACCTCACCGCCGCCGGCCCCGAGACGCAGGACACCGACTTCACGTGGGACGAGTTCGTGCGCCGCAACAACGACGAGCTGCTCGCGAACTGGGGCAACCTCGTCAACCGGACGCTCGTGAACGCGCACCGCACCTTCGGCGAGGTGCCGGAGCCGGGCGCGCTCACCGACACCGACGCGGTGCTGCTCGACTCGGTCGCGGGCGCGTTCGTCGAGATCGGCGCGCTGATCGAGCAGGCGCGCTTCAAGGCCGCGATCGCCGAGACGATGCGGATCAGCTCGCTCGCGAACCAGTACGTCGCCGACCAGGCGCCGTGGGCGCTCGTCGCGACCGACCCAGAGCGCGCCGCGACCGTCCTCTACGTCGCGCTCCGCTGCGTCGACTCGCTGAAGACGCTCTTCGCGCCGTTCCTCCCGTTCACGTCGCAGATCGTCCACGAGCTCCTCGGCTACGAGGGGACGCTCGGCGGCGAGCTCGCGTTCGCGACGGTCGCCGAGGACGACGGCGCGACCCACGAGGTGCTGACGGGCGACTACGCGGCCGTCGGCTCGTGGGCGCCGAGCGAGCTGCCGCCGGGCCGGAAGCTCCAGGAGCCGCGGCCGCTCTTCCGCAAGCTCCCGCCGGAGACGGCGGAGGCGGAGCTCGCGCGCCTCGGCCTGTGATCGACACCCATACGCATCTCGACGCGCTCGACGACGATCCGGCGGCCGTCGTCGCGCGCGCCGCCGAGGCGGGCGTCTCGCGGATCCTCACCGTCGGCACGACGCCTGCCGGCTGCCGGCGCGCGCTCGAGCTCGCCGACGCGCACGACGGCGTCTTCGCGATCCTCGGCATCCACCCCCACGAGGCCGGCACGGCGACCGACGCCGACGTCGCCGAGGTGCGCGCACTCCTCGACCACCCGAAGGCGGTCGCGGTGGGGGAGACGGGTCTCGACTGGTTCCGCGACTACGCGCCGCGCGACGCGCAGCTTCGGCTCTTCGAGTCGCTCCTCGCCGTCGCGGCGGAGACGGGCAAGCCCGTCGTGATCCACACGCGCGCCGCCGACGCCGACACGCTTGCCGCGCTCGCGGGCCACGAGGGCCGCGTCGTCCTCCACTGCTTCTCGTCGCCCGCGCTCCTCGCGCCGGCGGTCGCGCGCGGCTGGTACGTCTCGTTCGCCGGCAACGCGACGTTCCCGAAGGCCGTCGACCTCCGGCTCGCGGCGACGGAGACACCCGCGGGCCGGATCCTCGCCGAGACCGATGCGCCGTACCTCGCGCCGCAGCCGGTCCGCGGGAAGCGCAACGAGCCCGCCTTCGTGATGCACACGCTCGCCGCGCTCGCAGCCGCGCGCCGCGACGACCCGGACGAGCTCGAGCGCGCGATCGACCGCAACGCGACCGAGTGCTTCGACCTGCCGGCATGAGCGTCTCCCCGAAGAAGGCGCTCGGGCAGCACTTCCTCGTCGACGAGAACATCCTCGGCGTGATCGGGCGCCTCGCCGAGCTCGCGCCCGACGACCACGTGCTCGAGATCGGCCCGGGCCTCGGCGTCCTCACGCGCTACCTCGCCGCGCGCGTCGCGCACGTCCACGCGGTCGAGCTCGACGCGTCGCTCGAGCAGCACCTCCGCGACGTCGGCGCGAACGTCACGCTGACGTTCGGGGACGCACTCCGGCTCGACCTCGTCGCGCTCGCACCGGACGCGACGAAGCTCGTCGCGAACCTCCCGTACAACATCGCGACGCCGCTGCTCGTCGAGAGCCTGGACGGCCTTCCGAACGTCGGGCTCTGGTGCGTGATGGTGCAGCGCGAGGTCGCCGACCGGCTCTTCGCGCAGCCGCGGACGAAGGCGTACGGCGCGGTGTCGGTGCTCGTGCAGCTCGCGGCCGAGCGCACCGGCTTCCATCCGGTGTCGCGCACCGTCTTCCGGCCGCCGCCGAACGTCGACTCCGCCCTCGTCGCGTTCCGCCGCACGGAGCTGCCGCCGAACTTCGCGCGCGTGAAGCAGGTCGTCGCCGCCGCGTTCGCGCACCGGCGCAAGACGCTCCCGAACTCGCTCGAGCTCGCCGGGCTCGCGCAACGCGACGCGGCCGCCGCAGCGCTCGCGCACATCGGTCGCGAGGCGACGACGCGCGCGGAAGCGCTCGCGCCGTCGGAGTTCGTCGCGCTCGCCGAGGCGCTCGGATGAAGGCCCCCGCGCCGGCGAAGATCAACCTCGGACTCGTCGTCGGCCCGCTGCGCGACGACGGGAAGCACGAGCTCCTCACCGTGTACCAGCGGCTCGCGATCGCGGACCGCATCGAGCTCGACCGCGCCGACGCGCTGCGCATCGACGGCTTCGCGGAGGACACACTCGTGCGCGACGCGCTCACCGCGCTCGCCGCGCACGCGCACGTCGAGCCGCACTGGCGCGTCGAGATCGAGAAGCGGCTCCCGGTCGGCGCCGGCCTCGGCGGCGGCAGCTCCGACGCCGCGACCGCGCTCCGCCTCGCGAACGACACGCTCGACGAGCCGCTCGCGCCCGCCGCGCTGCACGAGCTCGCCGCGAGCGTCGGCGCCGACGTCCCGTTCTTCCTCGCCGACGGCCCGCAGCTCGGCTCCGGCGACGGCACGACGCTCGAGCCGCTCGACCTCCCGCAGGACTTCTGGGTCGTCGTCGTCCTCCCGCGCAACGCGCGCAAGCCGTCGACCGCGTCCGTCTACGCCGACTTCGACGCCCGCGACGGCGCCGCCGGATGGCACGAGCGCCGCGCCGCGTTCGCCGCCGCGGTCGCCGCGGTCCGCCGCCCGCGCGACCTCGCGCAGCTCCCGGCGAACGATCTCGCGTCGTCGCCGCTCGCGCGCGACCTCCGCGCCCTCGGCGCGTTCCACGCCGACGTCTCCGGCGCCGGCCCGGCGGTCTACGGGCTGTTCCACCATCGCGCCGCCGCGAGCGACGCGCGCAAGGCGCTCCGGCCGGCCGGCGAGACCTGGCTGACGGCACCTGCCTGGTACGGTTGACGCGTGCTCTCGGACTCCCCGAACGTGATCGAGCACGGCACGACGAAGACCGGCCGCTGGCTCCGCGCACGCCGGACGCGGCTTGCGATTTGGATCGCCGTCGCGGAAGGGATCCTCGTCGTTCTGCTGCACGACGTCACGCGCGTGACCGTGATCGTGGTCGCGATCGTCTGCGTGGTCGTCTACGCCCTGTGGGGCCGGAACGCCCGCTCCGACACCGCCCGCCAGGTGAGCTGGATCGCCGGAGCCTCGCAGGCGCTCGCGGTGCTGTTCGTCCTCTTCGCGTTCCTCGCGAAGACCCTGCTGCTCGTCGGAATCGTCGTCGCGGCGGTCGTCGCGGTCGGGTTCTTCCTCATCGACCGCCGCTAAGCTTGCGGTCCCATTTCCCTGGGGCGTGGCCAAGCGGTAAGGCAACGGGTTTTGGTCCCGTGATCCCAGGTTCGAATCCTGGCGCCCCAGCCATTCTCACCCCCTGACATGGCAGACGACCTCGCAGCAGTCGTGATGGCCGGCGGCCTCGGCACGCGCATGAAGAGCGCGACGCCGAAGCACCTGCACCCGGTGCTCGGCCGCCGCATGGTCGACTGGGTGATCGCCGCCGCGCAGGACGCCGGCGTCGGCCGCGTCGTCGTCGTCGCGTCGCCCGACACGGCGACGCTGTACGAGGGCCTCGAGGTCGCGGTGCAGGAGCAGCCGCTCGGCACCGGCGACGCCGTCCGCTCCGCGCGCGCCGCGCTCGCCGGCGCGAGCGGCGACGTGCTCGTGCTGAACGGCGACGTCCCCGCGCTCCGCCCCGAGACGATCCGTGCGCTGCTCGACACGCACACGAGCGCAGGCGCCGCGGGAACGGTGCTCTCGTTCGAGCCGCAGGACCCGCGCCGCTACGGCCGCATCGTCCGCGACGCGAACGGGAGCCTCGCGCGCATCGTCGAGGCGGGCGACGCGACGCCGGAGGAGCTCGAGCTCCGCGAGGTGAACTCCGGCATCTACGTCTTCGCCGCGGAGAAGCTCTGGCCCGCGCTCGACCGGCTCGAGCCGCACAACGCCCAGGGCGAGCTCTACGTCACCGACACGCTCGGCCTCCTCGTCGGCGACGGCGACCCGGTCGCCGTGCACGTCGCGCCGGATCCGTTCGAGGTCGACGGGATCAACACGCGCGTCGAGCTCGCCGCCGTCGCCGCCGCGCTCCGCGACCGGATCAACGAGGCGCACATGCTCGCCGGCGTCACGATCGTCGACCCCGTCTCCACGTGGATCGAGGCCGGCGTCGAGATCGAGCCGGACGTGACGATCCACCCGCACACCGTGATCCGGGGCGGCGTCCGGATCGCGTCCGGCGTCGAGATCGGCCCGTTCGCGTACGTCCGCCCGGGCACGAGCGTCGGCGAGGACGCGAAGATCGGCACGTTCGTCGAGGTGAAGGCGACGACGGTCGGGGCGCGGACGAAGATCCCGCACCTCTCCTACATCGGCGACGCCGAGATCGGGGACGACACGAACGTCGCCGCCGGCAACGTCACCGCCAACTTCAAGCACACCCCGGGCCGGCCCAAGGCCCGGACCCGGATCGGCAGCAACGTCAGGACCGGGGTCGACAATACGTTCGATGCTCCGGTCGACATCGGCGACGACACCTGGATTGCGGCGGGCACCGTGATCACCGATGATGTGCCCCCGGGGTCGCTCGCCGGTTTCCCGCCACGGCAGGTCACCAAGGAAGGGTGGGTCTACGAGAAACATGGAGAGCCTGACAGCTGAGCTGGCCCTGCCCGGACTCGAAGGAGCGTCCGTGACGCAGCCGGAGACGGGTCACTGGATCGAGCGCGGGCCGCAGAAGCGGCTCATGGTGTTCGCCGGCCGGTCGCACCCCGACCTCGCGCGGCAGATCGCGGAGAAGCTCGGCGTCGAGCTCGGCGACATCGAGCTCGACACGTTCGCGAACGGCGAGACGTACGGCCGCTATCTCGAGTCGATCCGCGGCGCCGACGTCTTCCTCGTGCAGACGGGCTGCCAGCCGGTCGACCGGAACCTGATGGAGCTCATGTTCATGATCCAGGCCGCGAAGCTCGCGTCCGCGAAGCGGATCACGGCCGTCATGCCGCTCTTCCCGTACGCGCGGCAGGACCGGAAGGCGCGGCCGCGCGAGCCGATCTCCGCGCGCCTCGTCGCCGACATGCTCCAGCTCGCCGGCGTCGACCGCGTGCTGACGATGGACCTCCACGCCGGCCAGATCCAGGGCTTCTTCACGATCCCCGTCGACCACATGACCGCGCTGCCGCTGTTCGCGCGCCACTTCCGCGACCTCGGGCTCACCGGCCCGGAGATCGTGTCGGTCGCGCCCGACGAGGGCCGCGCGAAGATGGCCGTCCGCTTCGCCGAGATGATCGAGGCCGAGTTCGCGATCATGCACAAGACCCGCCCCGAGCGCGACAAGGCCGAGGTGACCGAGATCACCGGCCGCGTCCGCGACAAGATCGCGATCGTCGGCGACGACGTGATCATGACCGGCGGCACGCTGATCGCGAACGTCGAGGCGCTGCGCGCGACGGGCGTGAAGGCCGTCTACGTCTTCGCCACGCACGGCGTCTTCTGCGGCGGCGCGCTCGAGAAGTTCCACGAGGCGCCGATCGACGGCATCGTCGTCACCGACAGCGTGCCGATCAACCAGCTCGAGGCGCCGGCGAACCTCACCGTGCTCCCGGTCGCGGGCCTCCTCGCCGACACGATCATGAACGTCTTCGCCGACGACTCCGTGTCGGCGATCTTCGGCGGCGAGAACCAGCTCTTCTAGAGCCGGGCGTCCGTCACCGGACGGCGGCGGTGGTCGCGCACATACGCGTAGACCGCCGCGGCGACGACCGACGCCATGCCGCCGGTCAGGCCCCACGCGATCTCGAAGTCGGCGACGTTCCAGACGTCCGGCGACAGCGAGTACACGTGGATGAAGTCCGGGACGCCCGCGGACCAGATGAGATGCGAGACGCCGTTCGCCATCACGCCGCCGACGAGGAGGCCGGCGCCGATCCACGCGCCCCAGAGCCGCCCGACGCCGCGCCGCCGCGCGACGTCGGCGAGCGCATACGTGACGGCGATCGCGACGACGGACATCACGACCCGGCGCCGGAAGTCGCCGGCGTGGACGTCGTTGTAGACGACGAGCCCGAGCCCGCCGTGCCAGATCGCGTACGTCTTCGTGCCGAGGTCGAGCGCGAAGCCGAAGACGAGGGCGACCGCCCCCGCCACGGCGGCGAGGTCGAGCGTGGGCCGGTCCGGGCTGACCGATCTCATCGCACTCCAAATCGGCTCCCGCGCCCCAAGGCTTGAGGAATCTCACCGGAAGCCGATACTTGAGGGCATGAGGCGCCTTGTGCCGGCAGCCGTCGCCGTGCTCGCCCTCGCCGTCCCCGGCGTGGCCGCGGCCATGCCGTCGCTCGGGATCAAGGGCGACGTCGGCCGCTTCCAGCAGCTGACCGGCCAGGACTCGGCCGTCCGCCACGTGATCGTCGGCTGGGACCAGGGCGCGTCGTGGGGCTCGCAGTTCACGGCGCTCTTCCAGCAGCTCGGCGGCGTGCCGATGATCGGTCTCGGCACGCGCGGGAAGGACGGCCGCGAGGCGATCACGCCGCAGCAGATCGCGCAGGGGAAGGGTGACGCGTACCTCATCGCGCTGAACGGCGCGATCAACCAGTGGGCGCAGCCGATCTACATCCGTCCGTTCGGCGAGATGAACGGCTACTGGAACCTCTACTGCGCGTACACGAAGGGCGGCGCCGTGAAGCCCGGCCATCAGACCGCGTGGTTCCGGAAGGCGTTCGCGCGCGTGTACCTCATCGTCCACGGCGGCGCCGCCGCGGACATCAACGCGAAGCTGCGCTCGCTCGGGATGCCGCCGATCGCGAACGACCTGCCGGAGAACCCGATGCCGGACACGCGCGTCGTCTGGAACCCGCAGGGCTTCGGCGACCCGGATCTCCCCGGCAACTCCGCGCAGGCGTACTACCCGGGCGACGCGTACGTCGACGTCGTCGGCGACGACCTCTACGACATCAAGGGGAAGGCCGAGTGGGACGCGGCGAAGGCGCTGTACAAGGCGCACCCCGGCAAGCCGTTCTCGTTCCCGGAATGGGGCCTCTGGGGGATCGACGACCCGGTGTTCATCAAGACGATGGGCCAGTTCGTCCGGACGCACAAGCGGACGGAGATGCTCGCGTACTTCGAGAGCGTGCCCGGCTCGGTCTTCGACCTCGCGACGAAGCCGAAGAGCAAGGCCGCGTACCGCGCCTACATCACGTCGCTCGGCTGAGTCTCCGCTCCGCGAGGCGCGCGGCAGCCGTCTCCGGCGTGATCCCCTCCGCGGCCGACTCGGCGTAGATCGTCCGCAGCGTGTCGCCGATCCCGGCGAGATGCCGCTCGACCTCGTCCTCGTCCCAGCCGAGGCCCTCGAGCCCGAGCAGCTGGATGACGCCGCCGGCGTTGATGACGTAGTCCGGCGCGTAGAGGATCCCGGCAGCCGCGAGCCGGTCTGCGTCCTCCGGCTCGGCGAGCTGGTTGTTCGCGGAGCCCGCGACGACGCGGCAGCGGAGCGTCGGGATCGACGCGCGGTCGAGCGTGCCGCCGACCGCGCACGGCGCGTAGACGTCGCACTCGGTCGCGAGCGCCGCGTCGGGCGCGACCACCGCGCCGCCGATCCGCCCGGCGACGCGGCCCGCTGCGTCCGCGTCGACATCCGACACGAGGACGCGCGCGCCGTCCTCCGCGAGCCGGCTCGCGAGGTCGGCGCCGACGGAGCCGACGCCCTGGACGAGCACCGTCCGTCCGCCGAGCGCGGGCGAGCCGTAGACGTGCTCGACGCTCGCGCGGATCCCGTGCAGCACGCCGCGCGCCGTCCCGCGTCCGCTCGAGCCGCCGCCGCCGGTCGTCCCGAAGACGAACTCCGTCCGCTCGGCGACGACGTCGAGATCCTCCGGCGCGATGTTCATGTCGCCGGCGGTGTGGTACGTGCCGCGCAGCGACGCGACGAGGTCGCCGTAGCGGAGCAGCAGCGCGCGCCGCGCCTCGCCGCTCGGCAGCTCGGGCACCGCGAGCACCGCCTTCCCGCCCCCGCGGGGCATGTTCGCGACGGCCATCTTCCGGGTCATCGCCGCCGAGAGCCGCAGCGCGTCCGCGAGCCCGTCCGCCGGCGTGGGGTAGACCCGCAGCCGCGTCCCGCCGCCGGCCGGCCCGCGGACGGTCGAGTGGATGCAGACGAACATCCAGGCGCCGCTCTCGCGGTCGAACCGGACGACGGCCTCCTCGCCGTCCCACCCCCGGAGCAGCTCCTCGAACACCGCCCGCCAGTCTGTACCATTGCCCGCCGGTATGGCTGGAGAGCGGACAAAGCTGGTCGTGACGAAGCGGGAGAGCCTCGGC
>Ga0335071_10004389_pt1 | contig 14710 bp, 12 predicted proteins | sample Lox_Sample_15_FD_206724 | JGI IMG/M metagenome (GOLD analysis project Ga0335071, IMG submission 206724) | Soil microbial communities from Loxahatchee National Wildlife Refuge, Florida, United States - Lox_Sample_1.5 | ecosystem: Environmental > Terrestrial > Soil > Wetlands | place: USA... | reverse complement strand
ATACTCGCCGTTAGATTCCTTTTTGGTAACAAGCACCCAATGTTGATCTTTTCGTGTAGGATTGTAAACTTGAACTATAACAAGTTTACAAGAGTTTAATGGTGCGTCAAGGTCCGATAGATTGCTAAAATTCGGTCCTCCATTTACACTATGGTCAAATGAAAAATTTGATGATCGTTCAGCAAATACCCTTTGACCCGAATATAGACGTATTTTATCCCAATCAATGCTTCCGCCAACGTAGCCATTGCGATGATCGTTATTGAGCCAATTATTAAGATCTCTGGGATTAATGCTTACACCAAATGCGTTCATAGCGTTAGCCAAAGATGTTAATGCACAACCTTTTGAACTGATGTGTTTATATTTCGGATCGTGATCATAAATATCTGCATTCCATGGAGTATCAATTTGATGATATATCGCGGGCTGCAAGGAGCATAAAACTGAGAATGATGTTCCCTCGGATATTCCAGCCACAGGAACTGATGCTGTTACCGTCACGTTTGCGGATGCCCCGCATGGCTGTATACCATCAGCTTTAAAATAGCAACCAAGAGTACTAATGTCGGAAAGTGAAGCTGTATAGTTTGATCCAATCAGTGTTCCGTCACTATGGTAAAAATTACCATACGCTTGACCATCTGTTATTTCCAATTTGATGAGGTCAATCACAGGTGACCAGGCATGAGGCAAACAAACATCGAAATTACCCGGACCAAGATTGAACGAATTGCTATTTCCATGAAAAATGTTCTGAAGCCCGGCACTTATGTGAATTGTCGATTGAATATCCACCTCGTGGTCAACACCTCCTATGCTGAGGCACGGAGAGGGGTCGCGCGAGGAAGTAAATTGATCGATCTGATTTCCATCGAGATAGACGTGCCATGTCCCCGTTCCGCTTGAGACTGTATTTAAATACGTTGAAATGTGATACACTCCTGAAAGGGTACTTGAGAGACTGACACTTCCCTCACCATTGTCCACATTTGTTTGCTGGTACAGGTTGCATTGCGAGTTTGCCAAAGCCAAGATATTATAATGAATCTGATGGAACGGATCACATGGATCCAAGGTACTAAGATCACCGCTCCATGTGAAGTCTGCGGTTAGAGTGCGGTTCGAATTTAATATCCGAAAAATTCTCGGACCAATAATGATTTTATCTCGGATTGTAACCTGCGATAATGCCACCGAATGTGCCAACGACACAATAATCCCGATTGCGATAATATAATATTTCTGAAATCTCATGCTTTTTGGCCGATAAATCAAATGGATTGTGAATTAAAGATAACTTCAAGTGTGTGTGTGAAAGAACAAGCGAGGAAGGGCTGAAAAATCCAGTCTCCCATAATCCTGGATCTGATATAACTAATAAAACAGGAACAAAATTTATACCGAAAATCGCAATAGATTATTGGCCCAAATTAAACGAATCAAATGAATTTAAGTTAGTGTTTCAATTTTATTTCCAATCGGAACAGTCCAACGGTGTTGGTATATCATGATTGAGAATATTCTCTTCTTTCTTTTACCTAGGGTATGTGAAATACGCGTAACATGCGTAACACGTGTAACAATTGGATCCAATACCAGGGCCGACCGACTGGTAAAACCTAGGAATATTTCTTATTTCCTGCAGGGGTTACCGCTGATTAAGGGAAGAATAAAAATCGAATTACAGGATAATTGAAGATTGGGAGGGAAAAAATAAAAGAAGTGTCTTCCGGATATTTCCAGGGCTTTGGACTTTTTTATTTTTGGTTCCCATACAACATTACAAAGTGTGAGAAGAGACAGGAAATATTCATAGTTTTCTACATAAAAGGGAGGGAGGTGGCAGCATGAGTAAAAAAGCCAAAGAAATACTTGCCAAGCTAAAAGACCAAGCTTTTCGGGCCAAGCTACTAGAGTCATTTAATAAGAGTACGTTGGATGAGGGTGCGGAGCCTATTAAGGGGAATGACCAGGAGATGAAAGTTTTGATGGAAATGAATGAACTTCAGGAGCTTGAGAACAAGGCTTGATATCCATGCGACTGGTAAATAAATACGCCTTTTTCGCAAATACTGCTTGACAATCGAGGTGTCGTTTCATAGATTGCCAGTAATCAGACGGCGCGGGAGTCCGTTTGTGATGTACCCTCGCCTTTGTTCTTCCAAAAGGGAATTAACCAATCACTGGTCGGAGTAATGCCCTGGCAAATCGATATTTTCAGGTGTATTATTTTCGCCATGTGGGTACCTTTGGCGGAGAGCGATCCATGAGTATTCTACGAAATGTAAAAAGAGGAAAACCGGCGTTCGTTTTCATCTTCCTGTGTGCCGTATTTTCATCACCAATGCATGCCTTCGGCCAGGATTCCGCAGGGTATTACATCACATGGTTCCCGCCTGTCACCCTTACCGACTCAAGTTATTGGGCGTATAATCCCAGAATTTCCCTCAGTGGGGATGACACGGTCCATATTACATTTTCATCCTATTACCCACTCAAGATTCCATATCTCCGCAGTACAAACGGTGGCTCATCCTGGGAGCCGATTCGTGACCTTGCGAGCGATACAATACTTGTTCCCATGAATATCGTTGGGCACGCATTTTTCTCACAAGGAAGTAATCTATTCCTTTTCTCTGGAGGCGATGCAATCAGTGCTAATCATCTAGGAGGAAAGCTCGTTATGAATCGGTCGACCGATTGCGGAGCGACTTGGTCACTGGCAAGAGTTGGCACAGATTCACTGGCAGGGCTTTACTCAGCAGCCGGAAATGGAGATACAGTCATGGTGGTGGCTAACACCTACCGATATGGGACAGTTATTGATCCTCCACTTCTCCGATACTCCACAGACAAAGGCACCACATGGACGATGGTGGACGCATCCTGCGATGATTGGACTACGATCGGGTACACACCCGGTCGACTGCATATTTTGCGAAATACTCCTTATTCGATGGTAGAAGAGACGTGGTATTTACGCACAGGAGATTTTGGAAAGACCTTCGATATCAGCGATACGCTTTCTCCGGTTGATGGATATGAGAGCCTTGAATCAAATCTCGCAGTACAAATAACGCAATATGATACCACCGTGTTCGCCATCTGGAGAGACGCGTCAAAAGAGGGAGCTGATGTCGGTGGGGCAATCTTCGGTCGGGAGAGTCATAACTGCGGAAGATCCTTCTCTCCCATCATCGATCTAACCGCCGATTTGCCGTTTGGTGCTGCTCCAGCAGTAGCATTGAATAAACTGGGCATGAGTGCCGTCTGCTGGGAGTTTGAATTGATGAATGGATTGTATCATGTGATGACCCGTTTCAGACCATCACCCTCATCCGTCTGGACTCAAACCTACGAAAACACACCCCAAGCCATCGACGCAGAAAACCCGGCAGTGGCACTATCATCGAATGCGATCCACCTGCTCTGGAGTGAATATTTCTACACTGGCGCGGAACACTATCAAATACGGTACCAGAAAGGTATCATATCCCGAGGAGCACTCCACACTCCAATCCATTACGATGCCGGATGGAACTTGGCCTCTCTCCCCGTCATCCAGCCGGATACGAGCACGTACCAGGATAACTTCTATCAGCTGTTCGATTATGAGAGCGGATATGAGATGCAATCATATATGCAAACTGGATCCGGGTACTGGGTAAAGTTCAACGATTCGGCGTCGATTACTTTTTCAAGTGGAAAGATATTGTTGGCCGATACAATAACTGTGAAACGGGGATGGAATATCATCGGATCATTATCTGTGCCGATCGCACCTGCTTCGATAACGAGCATTCCACCCAATCTTGTGACGAGTGAATTCTTCGGGTATACCGGCGTTTATTCGGTTGCCACCATTATTAATCCCGGTCAAGGATATTGGGTGAGGATGAATGAAGACGGAAAACTTATTTTATCAGCGACGATATCGGCAGGTACTTCGGCTCAGAATCGCATTCACATCGTTCCAACCTCGGATGTTCCACCACCTCCACCGACGGGAGCTACGGTGAAACCTGCGTTGCCGAAAGCATATCAGCTTCAACAGAACTATCCGGATCCATTCAACCCGACAACAACGATATCTTACACGATACCCAAACCGGGATTCGTTTCATTGATAGTGTATGACGTACTTGGCAGAGAGGTCGCACGGCTTGTGCAGGAGAACAAATTACCAGGTGAGTACTCAGTCGAATGGAACGCGATGCGGGTCTCCAGTGGTGTGTATTATTATCGATTAACTGCAGGAAATTATGTGCAAACGAAAAAGATGCTATTGATGAAGTGAAGATGTTCAGCACGTCATGTTTTCAACATAACCTAATCAGGAAAACGATTATCTGCGATGTGGGAGGTAGAAGATAATCGATCTAAGGGAGTTAATTATTTACGGGAGATGGATGGCGAAAATAAAGAACTAAAATAAAAAGGGATAGCCGCAGTGCCAGTGATGGATGTGTACTTCGGGCGGGACAAGGAGATATTGACAAGGGAAGAACAGCTGAAGAAACAGACGCTGGAGTTACGACGAAGGCAGAATCTTACACCGGATCAACGGCACTCATCAACAAATAACTTCTTGACATTATCCCGAACTATCTCTTAATTTACAGCCAAGTTAGTGCGAAAGACTTTGAAGACGCACAATATTTGATCGGGTATGAGGAAAGTGTTGGGATATTATAAGAATTGAGATATAACTCGAGGAGTTAGACCTAAATGGGACACGAGCGAATTGGGTTTCTACCAAGAACAAAAAAATGGCGTGATGTCGTTGATGATATCGCACGTTATTCGCGCGGGAGTATAGACGCAACTTCTCTCGGCAATGCAGTCCTCAACAACGTCCGTCACCGGTTCAATTTTATTGCCGAAGACACAGGTGTCCACACCGCCTTTTATTCTTTGGTGGTACTCGCTTATGCTGGGAAGGGTGATGTAACTGCAGGTCAATTGACAAAAAACGCCCTTCCACTTGCTAAGAACCCGACGGAGTTCCAAATAGTGCGTGGTGTGGCAAATTGGATCGACAAGAATGTAGATTCAAAGGAGTATGCCGAACTTGCGAAATCAGCGGTAATTGATGCTATCATTCTCTGGCAACGATCACATTCAACCGGCCAGGTAGATGCTTTTTCCGGCTCCGAAACCGTCAGCGATGTTTGGAGAAAAGCGAGTAACGGAGCTGGGTTTACGGAATTATCAAGGTTGTTTTTTTCTAAGTTCACCGAGCGGTACATCGCATATTTCCTTGAGAGGGAAGCTGGAGCACAAGTAACAAATTGGGGGGATGTCGTAAACCTACGTTCGGACTTGGCGGATCGAATCGACTCTATTTCACGATATGCCTTTGAGACATCAAAGATAACCGAGTCGTTTGCTGCCGGATGGTATAACAAGAACACGAAAAAGAGATTACCAAATCAAAAGCAGATTAAAGGATTTCTTTCTTACGCGTTTGAAAAGATAAGTGAAGAATTGAGACGGGAGAGACTTCAATGACCCACTCCCCTCACCTTATTTCCTGCAACGGGGCTAGATTTGTTGGGAACGCAAAAGGTGATATTGCCGTGCTCAATTATCTTGGCTCTCGTGGCAATACACCCAATGTTCGCATCGGATTACCAAAACTGGTCAAATCAGTCTATCATCTTCCTCCGCGGATGTTAGATCTAGTGGAGATTGCATGCTACGTATTTGCCGGTGATAGATACTCATTGAGAGGACCAAAGGATGCTGTGGAATACCATAGTTGGTCCAGAGAAATGAGGTATGCTATCAAAGTTAGGGATTTGAATTTCTGGAATTGCTCTGATACAAAAGAGATGCTGTCGAATGCGCTAACTTTTATGACGGGAGACAAGAGCTACGAGTTTATTTTCCAGGGTGGGCATTCGACAGACCAAGTTGATCTTTTCGACTCCGAAGAATTCGTAGTAGAGATGACAACTCCCACCGAGGTTATTCTATTCTCTGGCGGACTTGATTCGCTCGCCGGCGCCGTCTCATTATTGGAATCCACTGCCAATCAAGTCTGTTTGGTAAGCCATCGGTCTGGTCAACCTGGCACTATTAAAACTCAGGATCAATTGGCAAATGCATTGTCGAAGTTATATCCCAATAGAGTCAGACACTACAGATTCAATTCAGGGCTTAAAGATAAACACGCCAAAGAAGAAACTCAACGTACAAGATCATTTTTGTACTCAACCGTTGCGTTCGCCATCGCTAAAGCTCATGATCAAGATCATTTCTCCATCTATGAGAATGGTGTCACCTCTATGAACCTTCCCCGTCGAGAAGACCTTATTAATGCGCGCGCAAGTAGGACGACTCATCCTAAGACGATCCATTTGATGGAGGTTTTCTTTTCTCAAGTTGCCGGAAGGGAATTCTCAATCTCAACACCATTTCTTTCTAAGACAAAGACCGATGTTTTGTTAGAATTGAAAACAAGCAATAAAGAGAACCTGCTCACAAGTACTGTCTCATGTAGCAAGACGTTTCAACGATTTGACCATGGCACTCACTGTGGTATGTGTTATCAATGTTTGGATCGAAGGTTTGCAGTTTATGGCAGTGGCTTAGAAGACTTCGATAATCCGAGTTTATACAATACTGATTTTAATCAAGAAGCAATTCCAGATAGAGAATCCAAAGTCGCCTTGTATGGTTATCTACAGCAAGCTCAAGAATTTGCTAACACAAACGATAACGCATTATATGAAAAATATGCATCACAACTAATCGATATTGCTGGTTATATGAGGTTGGGAACTGAGGATACAGAAGTGTTGGCTGCACTCGAGCTTATCAAAAAGCATGGTGCCCAGGTATGGGTCGGTATAAGAGCAATGAAATCAAAACATGAATCCCTTTTTAAGCCTGTGGTCGTTGGTAGCCTCATAGATATCCTCAACAATCGGGAACATCTATTGGAACCAGTTGATAGGTTAATAAAGGATATCGGTAATATTTTGGATAGAGGTATTCCGATCATGTACAGAACGCAAAGACCACGTAATGAAAATAAATTAAATGATTCCATCGAGGCTCTCATTGCAGGAGAAAAACCCAGATTAGCTCGTGAATATCCGGTTATTCCATTTGCTCTGTGTAAAACAGTACCTGATCATTCTTTGCAGAAATACAAGCTACTGATAGAAACAAAATATCCGAGGAAAACACTTACCCTTGCAAAATTGACGGATCAGCTAGGAGCAGATCTTTTTAAATATCCAAAGGATTCTAGAGTTTTATTCATTATATATGATCCTGAGAGAAAGATTCATGATGATGTCGCCTTCAAAAAAGAGATTTGTGACGCTGATGTCAGGTGTAGGGTCCAAATAATTCGTTGAAAAGGGTATAGACGAAAATGACCATGGTGGCTCCAAACCGTGTGAGATTCAAAAAGGAGAGTAATCGCCACCTCCAAGTGTATGCCGTTGCGATGTGGGTATTCCTCTAATGACTTGCCATATTCAGTAAAAAAAACAGCCAAAACCTCTGGCTGTTCCCACCTCTAGTTAATCCTCGTCCTCGCAATAAACAGACAGCTCGAAATCGACCGGATATCCTCATTCTGAAACGGTACGTCCTGAAACGATCGCACGATTGCAACCGCATCCTGTAAGCAGTGAGCCATGATTTCTTTGAAATGGTCGTTGCCGTTCGTCGGTTCGGGTGCCACTGATCGCTCCACAGCTTCAAACACGAGTACGCCGACCAGTTTCTTTCCATTCTGACCTCCCACCTTTTTCAGAATGAATTCTGATCCTGTTTTGAGCCCATGCGCGACAATCTGTTGGTGAATATCAGCCGGAGCGAAGAAGGTCTTCTCCACATTGTCGTGTAGCACGCTGTAGAGATAGAAGGGCCCGTACGAATTGGTCCCCTCGTAGCATTTGTCCTTGAGAAGTTTCAATCGAACTGATTCATTCAGCTTCAGTTCCAGCTTCGGATTGTTCTGCTTTTCCATTGCCGTTTCCTTTTGTTGTGTATGAGAATTTGGTTTGTGCAGGGATGAGCGTGACTCCGGTGAGGAAGCCGTATGTCTTTACATAGGCAAGCGTTTTCTGCAGATCAGGCTCATAGGATTCAGGGACTTTCTTCAAGAGATCCCGCTTCTCTGCGACCTTCAGGAACTTGTCCAGATCAGTGATCTCGACCTTGTCACGGCCTAGCCTTAACTTCAGAACTCCATGAGGCAGAGTAACCGATTTGCAGGAGGGATCCTCACGGTTAAGTGAGCGAATGAACGATTCCAGCTGATAGGAGAGCCAGCTAGCTTTCTTCTCCAGCTTCTCAATCTCCGTCTGCCTGAATTCCTCAATCAGTATGATCTCCTCATCCGCCAGGTTATTGACTTCCTCGGCCTTTTTCTCCAGAACTGATAGCGCTGCCAGAACCTGATCAGCCCGGAGCTTCGTCATCTCGACCTGTCGTTCTTTCTCCCGCACCTCAGATTCAGCGAGTAGTTCTTCGATGAAAGTCATCTCAGACTCCGCGCAATTGCGATGAGAACAGCCCTGGTAACTTGTTTCCACTTTGACCAGTTGATTCTTTTCATGTCCACGGCCCTTTCGTTATGAATTAGAAAAGCCGGCATCCAAAGTGAACACCGGCTTTTGTTGAGAATGGTAATCCTTAGTACCCCTATGTAAGGATACAGATACCATTCCGGGTTAACTGTTGAGTATCTTCTGTGCGAGAGTAAACGCTTTCAGCTTTAACCTCTCACCGCCGCCGAACCAGATACTTCTCAGCTGTTTGTCGATATTCCTGCTGTGTTGAACATGATCTGAATACTCCGTGACAGCGTTATATGCTCCCCACAAAGATCCGCGAGCCATCTCAGCACCTTTTCCTGTTTCATGGAGATCCAGAATAGCTTCCCGAATGTTTTCATTGCGGGTCTGATATTGAGCGTCCGGGTTACTCGGAACAAGCGTCTTCACGTATTCTACGAGCTGGCGGCCTGATACTTTCTTGAGCGCCATCCGGTTGAAAATCGAGTCCAGCTCGTTGTATAGTGAATTCGTCAGGCCCAACAGTTTATGAGCTTCTTCCAGTTTGTGGACAGCATTCGCTGTGTGTCGGATACGAACCTCTTGTTCAGATCCGGATAATGCTATCGAGAGCGTGTTACTGCAGACGACTCGGATAGGGGTGAGTTTAACCCGGACCAGCGATGAACCATCGTGACTGTTGGTGAGAAGCAGATACTTGTCAACGATGTCGTTCTTGCCGATACGAATGTACGAGGGCAGTTTCGCCAGAATCCAGATTCTTTCTCCTTTGCCCAGAACTCCGGCTGTCGTGTACATTGCTTCATCTGATCCTGTTAAGGCATCGAAGAAAGCGAAAGCATCTATGTTCTGAATCGGTTCGTATCTCGATCCGACAACGCCCAGAATATCGCCAGTGTCCTGACGAACGGTTGCGAATGTTCCCGGGATAACTGTCTGCTTCCGGTTGACAACTGTTTTGACCGGCTTGAGGTTTACCCGGAAATCCAGTCCTGCGGCTTCAATAGCTTCTGCAGATGTGGCAGGGGAATCCAGCTGTGTCCCCAGCTTATGCCACGGGACTTCGCCAACATAGAACATGCTGGCTTTCCCGTTGTTGATGTGAAGATTGTGAGACATATACGTCCTTTCACTAGTAATGAATGATGACCATCATAGTTCTTATACCATATTTTAGAGTAGGTTTCTTTCAGCAAACGATGTGAAGGAGTCACCTGCAAAGACAATATGATCGTGAACCGGTATTCCGAGGATCTTTCCAGACTCGACAATCTGTTTGGTGATCTGAATGTCTTCTGCTGAGGGTTCAGGATTATCGGAAGGATGATTGTGAGCGAGAATGACAGAAGCGGCTGTGACAACAATGGCGCCTCGAAAGACTTCACGGGGATGAACGAGCGAACTGTTCAGAATCCCTTCAGAGATTATTTCAAATCCCAGAACACGGTTGGCTGAGTTAAGCCAGAACACGACAAAGCGTTCTCGAACCTGATCTTTGAATAGCGATCGGTAATTCCGAATGATGTCTTCCGGGCCTCTGATAATAACCTGCGACAGACTTTTCAATTCCGGGATGACTTCTTTTGATTCGCTGAACCGCCAGGTGACGGTACGAAGAGCATATTTCATGGATGGCTCCAAGATAGTGGGGGATAGATATCTTGAAGTTCTTATACCCGAAAGGAGGACCCGAAAATGAGCCTCAACCGAGGTACTGTTACAGGAGATCCTAGGAGATGCTTCTACTTCAACATTGGTCGGGAATCAATCTCTCACGGAGGGAAGAAAGGCAGTACCTGGTGGGGAGGGGATTTCGGTTTTGGAGATTTTTTTGGGGAAATTTTTCCCCTTATTTGAGACCATAAAAATGGAAATTATCTCATTTAGAATAGTTTCCAAACTTGATTTCTTCAATTGCTCGAATCTCAGTTAAAATGCTTGATTACTTTCAATTTTAGCAATTTGTTCATGTTTTTATTATGTTCATGTATCGTGAACAATGTTTATTTATGAACAATATCGGTTATTTTTAAAATTATTTGGATTATGTTCATATATTTTGTATGTTCATTACATATGAACAGGGATATAAAATGAACACTATACTTAACAAAAGAACCGGTGATTTGACGGAACAGGAAATACTCGGACGAGCGCTTGATGCATTCCAACGAGAAACAGGACTGAAGGCCGAAAAAGGACAGCTTGATCTAATGATGGGCCGCAAACGAATTGACGCGACAGTCCGTATCGAGGAGCCCGGGGGAGCAATAGAGTATCTGGCAGAAGTCCGTGCGATGTTGACGGAAACCGCACTCGGACGTCTGATGCAGCAATTCACGGAAACGCCAGGTAAGTGGATTGTCATTGCGCGGCACATTCCTATGTACCTTGCAAAGAAGATGAAAGAGCTAAATATCCAGTTTATGGACACCACCGGGAATGCGTATCTCAACGATCCTCCACTCATGATTTATATGTATGGGAACCGTGCGGAGGAACGAACGGTGGAACGCGTTGAGGAAGGACTTCTTGGCGTCGGCGGGATCAGGATCATTTTTGCACTTCTCTGTCAACGAGATCTTGTGAATGCGACATATAGAGATATCGCTCAGGCTGCGGGTGTTGCGCTCGGAACGGTTGCCGGGATCATGAAAGATCTCACGACGAAGGGATATCTGCTTGAACTCGGCGTCCGTGGAAAAAAGTTGACGAATAGGGCCGAGCTTGCAGAGAAGTGGACGACAGCATATGCCGAGAAGTTTAGGTATCGCAAACTTATCGGTAAGTATACGGCAAACCGGCAGAATTTCTGGGAAGACCTTCAACTCACCGGAGAAGACGCATTATGGGGGGGAGAAGTAGCGGCAAACAAACTGACGCATTATCTGAAGCCGGCTGTGATAACACTCTACACGCACAAACCTGTAGAAAAGCTAGTGCTGAATCTGAAATTGCGCAAAGACGAAGAAGGAAATGTTGAGCTGCGGGAGCGCTTCTGGCGATTCGGACAGGATGTTCCGGCGGATAAAACGGTCCCGGCCCTTCTGGTCTATGCAGATCTTCTTGCGACGGCAGATACCCGAAACATTGAAACGGCAAAAATGGTTTATGACCAGTATCTCAATGGATATTTCGAGTAAGCTGGACCACACCGAAGTTGAAGTACTCGTCGAGATTGCGTTGTTGATGCGCAATCTCCATCTTTCTTTCTTTGTAATAGGTGCTACTGCTCGTGATATTGTTTTTGAAGCAATCTTTGACCTCCCGATCAAACGGGCCACATTAGATATGGACTTTGGTATAAGAGTTAGAAGTTGGACAGAATATAATCATCTTCGGGATGAGATGTTGCGCTTAGGCCATTTTGAAAACGATAAGAAAAAGGTCGAGCGGATGCACCATATTTCCGGTAAGTTAGTCGACCTCGTCCCCTTTGGACCGGTTGAGGAACCATCAGGCATGATTTTATGGCCGCCCGATAAGGATATTGTGATGCGCACTGTCGGTTTCGAAGAGGCTCTCCAGAGTTCTATAGATGTGACCGTCTCACATGATCCGGAAACCGTTGTAAAAGTGTGTACCCCGGCGGCATTAGCAGTTATGAAGATTATTTCATGGCGTGAGAATTATCCAGCTCGCAAAAAAGACGCCGAAGACTTATTTGTCCTCCTTAAAGACTACATCAAGCTTGGAAATGAGATGCGCTTATACGAAGCGGACTTGGATCTGCATGAAGATAAAGAATTCGACTTCGATACCGTAGGAGCAAGGCTTTTGGGCCGAGACATCACTAAGCTTGCCTCACCAGAAACTCTCGGTATTATTAAAAATATAATGGACCAAGAAACAGCTGACGAATCCAATCTAAATTTGATTTCTGATATGATTTCCGGAATTATGCGCGATGATCAATCAGCAAATACAAGATTAAAGCTGCTCAAACAACTGAACAAAGGCTTATGGGATATGGTAAGATAAAATGGGTCAACGTGAAAAAAAGTCCAAATTATCTACATGTTAATGATGAGCTGTTGTCCTTGATCTGTGCCGAGGGAGGTTTACCTTGTGAATGAAAATTTGAATCGATCCACGCTTTTTATAAGTCATGCAAATCCAGAGGATAATGAATTCGCCCGTTGGCTTTCTTTGCGGTTAGCCCGGGATGGCTACAAAGTCTGGTGTGATCTTACCCAATTGATCGGGGGTGAAGTATTTTGGATGGATGTTGAGGAGGCGATCCGCGAGCATTCCATCAAATTTGTGTTTGTATTATCACAGTTTTCAAATAAAAAGGAGGGAACACGGAAAGAACTTGCAATCGCGGAGACTACTTCCAAACGCATTGCCGATCGTGACTACATAATTCCTATCCGAATCGACGATATCCAGCACGATGATATGAATATTGAAATTCATCGACGCAACGCCATTGATTTTCACAGCAGTTGGGCGGAGGGATATACGCTTTTATTGAAGAAGCTTGAACATGAATCGGTACGAAAAGTCTTTCCTCAAGGACCCGAAAGTGTATCTGAATGGTGGCGTAACCAGTATAATGCTGAAGCAGGATTGAGGCCTACACAAGAAGAGCATTATTCAAATTGGTTCCCGATTGATTCATTGCCAACTCACATATTTCGACACAGGGTGAGATTACCTGATGAATGGATATCATCTCCGTACAGCATGGTACAACATGAGCGGTATCAATACTCTTTTGCGGCTCTCGGGGACCTTGGATTGTTGAAATCGACGCATACTAAATCCACCAAATTCCTGCTCGATGATTTTTTGAGAGAAAAGAATGGAATGCAATATTTTTCTCGACATGAAGCCCGCCGGGTAGTGGTCCAACTGCTTAATGACGCTTGGACTCGGTTTCTGGTTTCTACCCAATTGCCAACGTATCAATTTTCTGAATCAGGAAAGGCTGTTTATTTCCCATGTGGTCGTCTTGAGGGGGACAGAATCTTCTTTTCTGGTGTAGCGGGTAAAACATATCGGCAGGTATGTGGCGTTGCGAAAGAATCCTTCTGGCATTTCGCTATCCGAGGACGTTCCATCCTATCACCATTTCCAGCCATCGAGATCAAAAGTCATGTACTCTTCTCTGATGATGGCACAACAATCTGGGAAAGCAAAGAGCGCCTGCACAGGAAAAGGAGAAGTCATTGTCGCAGCTGGTGGAATGACGAATGGAGGGATCGTTTGCTCGCAACGATGAGCTGGTTCTCAGAAGTGCGAGCTGGAATCATAATCCCAGTTTCAAGCTCAAAATCAATCGAGGTGTCATCCAAACCGATGTCTTTCTTCAGCAATGTAGCCTATTCCGATCCTACGGGATTCGACCCATCTTCCCCTGAGGAGCATTCTATCAATCTCCATGACGAGGAGGATGATGAATGACGATTGATCTGGTCTATCTCAAGGAGCCAAGACTTCATTTCGGATTCAACCAACGAGTTGAAGATCCAAGAGATGGGCTTGCACTTTTTGGACCATTGGATCGAGGCACCTCAAGGAGCCTACAAGTTGGTGTGGTTGGCACGAAACAGGGAATTGATCGATTCATTCGATGGGGAAAATTAATTAGCTCTCCTGTCTCGGATCCTCCCTTGAAACCAAATCGGCCTATCTTTCCAGGCTTTCAAGCGATCTTTGATGTGAAGTGGGCACTTACACCATCAATTACTATTCAGCTTGATAGTGTGGAATTGACACGAAGACTCCACATAGACGATGGACACAAGAGAGTTCATGGAGTTGTTGATCTCTATGCAGGCCGAATCATGCAAGCTGTTCGCGACGAAGATGCAAGAGTGGACCTGTGGTTTGTCGTAGTTCCGGAACCAGTATATACACTTTGTCGTCCACGATCAGTTGTCCCATCACAAGTGAGAGTAGAGACAAAACGGACGATTACGACCAGTTATGCAAAATCGTTATTGGTGGCTCCATCCTTGTTTGATAACGTCAATGAGGATGCGGTACCATATCAGTGGGATGTCAATTTCCATAATCAGCTGAAGGCCAGATTACTATCCAAATCAATTTTGACCCAAGTGTTAAGAGAGTCAACAATCGCGCCGGAAGAGTTCTTGATCGGTGGTTTCAATAAAGACAAACGCGGCATTCTTTCTCGTAAATCTGAAATTGCTTGGAAT